>Ga0210393_10003733_pt1 | contig 12181 bp, 10 predicted proteins | sample IncBWC27OmetaG_FD_160068 | JGI IMG/M metagenome (GOLD analysis project Ga0210393, IMG submission 160068) | Forest soil microbial communities from Barre Woods Harvard Forest LTER site, Petersham, Massachusetts, United States - Inc-BW-C-27-O ... | reverse complement strand
CAGCGAGCAAATTCATGCAGTCTTCGAGCTATCGAGGTATCCCTGCCAGTCGACCTGGACCGCGTCGGCCCACAAGTGTTCCAGATCATACAGGGATCTCGCAGCCGGCGTGAAGACGTGCAGGACGATGTCGCCATAGTCCTGCAAGACCCACGTGGCTGACTCGGAGCCTTCAGTGCCCAAAGACTTTGAGCCTTCCGCCGACAACACCCGATGCACCTCGTCGGCGATGGCGCGCATTTGACGAGAGCTGCTGCCGGTCGTTACCACAAAGAAGTCGAAGATGGGCGTGACGCCGGTCAGGTCGAGCACGACCGTGTCGCGGCCTCGGTATTCATCCGCGATCCGGGCGCACAAACAGGCCTGCCGAATGCCCGCAGCGCGGCGTGCCGCTATCATGTCGAGCAGTGGTTGGCTCGGCTGGGGCTGGCTCAGATGGGGCTGACTGCTGATAACTCGCCTCCGAGCGGCCTGAAAGCGGCCACCCCGCCGCAGCGGATTTGATCGGTCAGTCTTGGCCCGTTTCGCGTTTGAAGCGGCTTTCGATCAAAGGCAGGATGCCCTGGTGATTGGCGTACACCACGCTCAGCGGGAATTGCGCCGGGATTGGCTTGAATTCCAGCTTCAGGATCCGCTGCCAGTAATAGACCGCCGTCATCGCTTCTTCCAGTGCCTCGTCGTCCGAGGTGAGCACTTCATACTTGGCGAAGAGCTGCTCGTAAAGCGTCATCCCCCGGAAGAGCAGATCGCGGGCCGTGGAGAGGTTGCCCTTCACGAACTGCTTTTCGCCGTCATAGATCAATTTGTGAGCGTCGACCATAAGTTTGGCCGACTCCGCCTGCGAACGAAACTTCCAATAGGGGTAGCGGGTCTCGTTCTGCATCTGCAGCACCCACCGGGTGAACGCGTCGACGTCTTTGCCTTGAGCCTCGGCCATGTCCCCCATGTCGTGCTCAGACATTTCGAGGTGATAGGGGCCGTTGGGGCCGTAGAACTTTTCCTGGCCGAACTTCTCGACCCACTCGCGATAGCCTTCTTCCCAGGCGGTCTGTGAAGACTCGTCGAAGTGGCCTTCGCGCTGCAGCGCGTCGGCATAGTTCAGCTGAGAACGGTACGGATAGCTTCGGAACAGCACGTCGAGCATTTGAATCGTGTCTGGACGAGCTTTCTGAAGTTCGTTGGCGACGAGGTACACGTCCTTGGCGGCCAGGTAGTTGTCCGTTCCTTTGGGATTGAGTTCCGGATCAGGGCCACCCTTGAAGGCCTCTTCGTTCGGGTCTTTCTTGAAGTAGGCCCGGTAGAACTTCCACTCGTCGGCGCGTCCGATCTTGGTGCCGAGGACGCGGCCCTCTTCGTAAGGAAGCTGGGCGATCTTGTCGTTGATGTCCCGTCCCTTCTTGAGGAACTTGGCCCCCTCCTTCACCCAATAGAAGCGGTCTGCGACGAGGTCCCACGCGGCGGACACGTTGTAAGCGAGGTTCCAACCCTGGAATTGCCAAACGCGCACAAAGTGCGGCTGGAGCATGATGATCGCGTCGACGTTGGCCCGCAGCTCGGCCCAGTTCTTCGTCTGTTCGTTTTCGTCCGCCTGTGACCAGAGCAGGTCGGCGGCGATTCCGCGAAAGCCGAGCAACACCAGGTTCATGGCCGCGCTGGTTGGATCGACCTGCCCGAGCTGATTCTCGCCCAAGTCGTAGCGCGTGCGCATCTGCGCCAGAACGCCTTGGTCGGCCGTCGCCCCCGTTCCCGATTTCGGGCGCCCCAAAATAATGATCGGGGCCAAGAGAACGACGATCACGCCGAGGTAAACAAGCTTCCGCTGCCGCGAAGTGAGACGGTTCATTTAGACTCGAGCTCCCGAAGCTTCAGAGCGAAGTAGCCCAAAAGCACGCAGGGGATGAAATAGGCAAGAGCCACGGCGAAGCTGGGGAGGATCGCCGCCCGGAAGTCGACGTCGAAGCCTTTGGCCACGTACGGCGACATTCCGAAGTAAGAAAAGTTGGGGAACGTCTGCTGGACCAGCCAAATCCCCTGTTGAGAGATCCAGTCGGTCCATTTGATCGTCCCGGTGACGGTTTTGCTGAGATCGAGGTCCACCGTCTGATTCAGGTGGGTGACCATGCGGTAGATTGATTCAAACGGTCCACCACCCAATTGATCGCCCGAGACGATTTTGTCGATCATGGTCCGGAATGACTGACCGACGATCAGCACGGCAAACGTCATGAGCGTCGCAATGGGTCCTTTGAGGAAGCAACTGGCCGCCACGCCGATCATGACAATGACGACCGCCTGCAACCACACACCGCTGAGCGCCTTGAAGAATCCGACGGCGAAGTGACGATCGGCCGTTCGGATGAACATATCCGGCCGTGCCATTCCCAGGAATTGTTCGCCATTCAAGCAGCGTGCTTCGATCTTCAGCTTTCCGTCGGCGATCACGTCTTTGACGAGGTCGACGGTTTTGCTCTTCCTCGCTTCGCTGTCGTAGTAGGTCAGGGTCGCGGGAACGGGTGTCACGTTCGCGTCACCCCGATATTCGGCAACCTCGAACGCAGGCAGCGGGACGCGCAGGCTCGTAGCCGGATTGACCAGCGTCAGTTGGCACAACAGTCCGCTGTTCATGACGCCTTTGTGGGTTCGGAAAGACTCAAAGCCGGTCTGCACCCGCAGGCCGCGCGTCTCGCCCTGGTCCTTCGTCGAAATCGGCATCAGCGACGCTTCGCTGAGCCGCTCGAAATCCCAAATTGCCGTCGCCTTCGTCGAACCCTCGATGTACGAGCGGAAGGTCCAAACGTCTCCAACGTTGATTCCGATCGATGCCGGCTGCCCCTGGCGGTCGAGGAATGACAGCTTCCCGTAGATAGGCACCTTGCAGAGCAGTTGACCATGGGCTTCTCGCGAGATCTGGCGGTCGATCCAGATGTACCCGGCCACGCCCATGACTCCCACGACAAGCGTGGTGATCAACGTGAAGCCGAGCATTCGACCGAGCACGATCTCGACGCGTCGGACCGGCTTGGTCACGACCGTGTGAATCGAGCGGGCTTTGATGTCCTCGGGAATGCCCCAGCAGGCCAACATCAACACGACCGGCAACACGAGCCAACTGATCGCGGTGAACACGAACACGACGTGTCGTTCGATCTGAATGTCGGCCTTTTCTCCGCCGCCGGAGAGGAACCAGGAGCCGAACATGAACAAAATGGCGAACAGTCCGAAAACCAGCAGTGCCTTACGCCGGATGGCCTCCCGCGCGGTCAGAACGGCCAAGGCCCAGACGCGTCGCAGCGAAATTTCGGAAATGTCGCGGATCGCACTGAAGAGCTGCCGGAACACTCGCACGGGTCCGCCCAGTCCCAGTCCGAATGAGGCGGCCAGCGAGGCGACCAGCACCAGGATGGCACAGGCCCCCATCACCTTAAGCCAGGTGCCGACGCCTTGAACGATATCGAACGCACGCGGATCGAAATTCATAAACCACCGATAACGGACGAGCGGTTAGGTCGCTCGGAAAATCCTGGTACTGCCGGCCCAGGCCGTCGTCAGACGGGCCTGGAGTCTTCGGTCAAATATCATCTGGTGAAGAAGTGCCTCGCTGGACTTAGTGAGGGACTTGCTCGCCTGCCGCGGCTGGTTCACGGGCAGCCACAGGCTTCGCCCCGTCGCCGGGCCGCGCACCAGCGGCTCCGTCCGGCGTAAACCGCTGTCCCGGTCGCTCCTGGCTTTGCTTGACGATCTTCAAGAACAGCTCTTCCAGCGTCACCACCGGGTGATCGACTTTGTGCATCTGGCCGCCGTGGCGGACGATGACTTGTTCGATCTCCTTCAAGGCGCCTTCGCTCAAGGGGGAAGTGAGCAACTGGGTTTCGTTCTGTTCCGTCAGCAGCTCGTCGACCTTGCCCAGCAGTTTCAACTCGCCCCCGTACAGAATGGCGATTCGATCGCACACGTCCTGGACGTCGGCCAATTGGTGACTGCACATGACGACCGTCTTGCCCTGCTGCTTCAGCCGCAGGATCAGGTCTTTCATTTCTCGGGTGCCGATCGGATCCAAACCGCTCGTCGGCTCGTCGAGCAGGACGAGATCCGGATCGTTGATCAAGGCCTGGGCCAGACCGATACGGCGGGTCATGCCCTTAGAGTATTCCTTGAGCTGCCGCCGGCGAGCTGCGTCGAGCCCGACCATCTTGATCAGCGAATCGGAACGCTGGCGCCGCGTTGCGGCGGACATCTTGAAGAGCCGACCATAAAAGTCGAGCGTTTCTTCGGCATTCAAGAATCGGTACAGATACGATTCTTCCGGCAGATAGCCGATCCGCTCGTTCTTTTCGACGTCGGCGGCTGAGCGGCCGAGAATCTTGATTTCGCCCTCACTTGGGAACAAGAGTCCCAGGAGGAGCTTCATGGTCGTCGTTTTGCCGGACCCGTTGGGCCCCAGCAATCCGAAGACCTCGCCCGGTTGGACATCCAGGCTCAGCGAGTTGAGGGCCCGCACCTTTGGGCGTCCCCAAAAGTCGCGGTAGATCTTCGTCAAATTGCGGATTTGAATGACCGACTCGCTAGCCATCGAGACTTCCCCAACGCGTCCAAAATGGTTGATACGGATTTGCCGACAAAACGGAGGCGTGGCAGCCCTTGGATGAATGGACCACACCGCCTGCGGAGAGGTGTTTATCGAGAGATCGGCCCAACGTCTTCGCCCACCCGACGTTTTCGCCGGACAGCGCCGATTCCCGCCTGATATCAACACCCCCTGAAAAAGAACTTCCTGCCCCGGCTCGACCGCGACGTAACGGCTCCTCTGAGTGCCGTGTGGAACCGAACTTAGTTCGTCCCACGACACTACGCCTCGCTGCGCTGTGCCGTTTGGAAATTCTTCCGGAAACGAAGTGATCAAAAACTGGTGACTAGCGACCGCTGGGCGCAACGCCCTCGGGCCGCTCTCGGATCCACTTTAAGAGCGCTATTGGCTCATTGCAAGAGACGCAACGGCCTGCACTTGGGGTTGCCACTGTTTGCTGACAAAGGGAACGGTCCAGCAAACTGAAACGGCTCGCACGGTCGGCAAGACGGGGCTATCAATACACAGTCTGAATGATTCGCCGCGCGAGGCACAGCGAGAGAAGTCGCCATTTTCTCGAGGCTGGAGGCGTAACGCACACCACGTCGGCGCTAGAACCTGGCTTTGCGCTGCAGCAGGTACTCGACGAGTGCTCGATCGAACGGCATGCTCGTGTCGAGAGCGACATAGTCGATGCGGCTCTTCTGGCATTCGGTTCGATATTGCTGCCGCAGTTCACCCAAGGTTTCCTGGTAATCGGACCGGATGCCGTCGGCGTCGACGATCAGCGACTCGCCAGTCTCCGGATCTTTCAAGTCGACCATCCCGCTGAACGGAAAACTGACTTCGGCCTCGTCGAGAATGTGGAACACGATGACGTCGTGCCCCGCGTGGCGCAGCAGGCGTAAGCTCTCGATCACCGGTTCGGCTTCGGTCAGCAGGTCGGAAAAAAGCATGACCAGGCTGCGATGCCGAATCATGGCGGCAATCCGCCGTAAATTGTTAGCGATCTCGGTCGGTCCTCCCGGCTGAGCCCGCGCCAGAACAGCCAGAATGTTTGCGAGCTGAGTACGGCGGCTGCGCGCCGGCAGACTTTGGCGGATGCGGTCATCAAACGTGAGGAGCCCGACCGGGTCTTGCTGATGCACCATCAAGTACCCGAGCGCCGCCGACAAACAGATCGCATAATCGAGCTTGGTCAACTTCTGCCGATACGTGTAGCCCATGCTTTCGGACAGATCGACCGTCAGATAGCCGGTGATGTTGGTCTCAGCCTGGTACTTCTTGACGTAGTACCGGTCCGTCTTGGCATAGACGAGCCAATCGATGTCTTTCGGATCGTCTCCCTGGGTGTAGCGACGGTGTTCGCTGAATTCGACGCTGAATCCGTGAAAAGGACTGGCGTGAAGGCCGCTCAAGAACCCCTCGACGATGAACCGCGCCCGCAGATCGAGGCGGGCGACCGTGCGGATCACTTCGGGCTTCAGATACTCTTCGGCCGAACGCATGAGAGTCTCATCAAGAAGTAGAGTCGCACCGACCGCGCTCCGCGACATCCGCGCGCCTGATCAAAGGAGTATCGGAGGTCGCGCGAAGAAGCACAAACACACGGCATCGGCTAATCAGTGTTAAGTTATCGGCGTTAGCAATCCGTCATACAACCGACGGGACGAATCGCTGAGGTCGCAACGCGAATTCGGCGGTGCCCGGACAGAATGCAGCCGTGCTCCAATTCGTTGCATGCCGTCCCTCGAGGGGCGATCGATCCAACAGCGAACAATGACCGAACGCCTCAGAAATTACGCTAAAAGACGGTAGCAGCCAGCCTTATCACCGAGTGTTAAGATCGCGGCACTGAAATTGCTTTTGGCCGGATGGCCTCAAGTTGCAGGCTTGAGCGGCCAGCGATCGGCCACGCAGTGTAGCCATCATCGAAGCGCGCTTTCTGGGCTGGCATGGGCCGTTCGGCCGCTTCCCGATAAACGCTGCCGCCCAATCCCATCGTGTTTCAATGCCTGTGTCGAAGTCCGTTTCGACGCGGGGCAGTCGGTTGCCCTCAATTAAACCTGCCGAGTTTTTGCGGGAAGCCGCAAGCCCCCGTCGGTCAAATCCAAACGAAATTCTGAGCTTCGATCGCGTTGTCGCCAGGAGTTTAAGTCGGCGCTCTGCCTGCGAATGACTCGCACGGCGTGCGGCTGATCGCAAGGATGCGCAATCAGTGACGTAGGGAAGGTCAGCGTTTGCCAATCGGGTTGTCTCTCTAAGAAGGAAACGTGGCGTAATGAGAAAAATGAGTTCTTGGGCCTGCTTTCTGGGTACGGGCCTAGTTCTGGCCGGCGTCGGCTTGAGGAGCAGCGCGCAGCAGCCGACGCAACTGTTCGTGCCGATCCGCGGCGAAGTCACAGTCTTAGCGTCAGCCGTCGAGGTGCGGCACACTCTGGCTCCGGCTCTTTCGACGGCCGCCAAGAAAAAGAAGGCCGGCAAGATCGAGATCAAAGAGGATCCGGATATCGAGTTCGTCGACACCGCGAAGAGTGCCGATCTTCCGGACACCAGCGGACGCGTGACCGACGATCCGATCGAAGCGGCCTATTACGGCATCAAGGTTTGGGCGGCCGCCTGCGAAAAGGCCGACTCGTTCGACGTCGACAAAGTTCGCCAAGCCGTCTACAGCCTGAAGTTCAAGGCGCCCGGCGGCGAGAAATCGATGGACCCGGTCAACCAGCACGTTTACAAGCCGGTCTACATCGGTGAGATCAAGCGCAACGGCCAATTCAAGATCGTAAAGGCGATGAAGAGTCTCGTGAAGCCCGACAGCTACTCAAAGTACCTTCACGATCCGAAAATGCCGGACACGGACGGCGTCTACCCGGCTCCGACGGGCGGCCCCGTTGCCGGTAAGAGCTATCCCACGCCCGATCTGTCGGGGGACATGGTGCGCGTCGGGATCCTCCACTCGCTGAGCGGAACGATGGCCATCTCCGAAACGTCGCTGAAGGACGCGGACCTCTTCGCCATCGAAGAAATCAACAACGCAGGCGGCGTCAAGGTCGGCGGCAAGAGCTACAAGATCAAGCCGGTCATCGAAGACCCCGCGAGTGACTGGCCCCTGTTTGCCGAAAAGGCCCGCAAGCTCATCAGCCAGGACAAGGTGGCGATGGTAGAGGGTTGCTGGACTTCGGTCAGCCGTAAGTCCGTGCTCCCCGTCTTCGAAGAATTGAACGCGTTGCTCTTCTACCCCGTGCAGTACGAAGGCGAGGAGCAGTCGAAGAACGTCTTCTACACCGCGGCCCCGCCGAACCAGCAGCTCAATCCGGCCGCCGCGTACATGTTGGACGAGGGCTTCCGCAAGTTCTATCTGTTGGGGACCGACTACGTCTTTCCCCGCACGGCCAACAAAGTACTGAAGGCGTACCTCAAGTACCGCGGCATTCCCGACAAGAACATCGTTGAAGAGTACACGCCGTTCCACCACCAGGACTATCAGACGATTGTCCAAAAGATTAAGGCCTTCTCGGCCGGCGGCGGCGCGTGCGTCCTCTCGACGATCAATGGCGACAGCAATGTGCCGTTCTACAAGGAATTCGCCAACCAGGGTCTCTCGGCCGTCGATTGCCCGATCATGGCGTTCTCGGTCGCCGAGGACGAACTGCGGGCGATGGACGTTCCGCCGCTGGTCGGACACCTCGCAGCCTGGAATTACTTCCAGAGCATCGACACTCCCGAAAACCAGAAGTTCGTGCAGGACTTCAAAGCCTTCTGCACGGCCAAAGGCCTGAAATAAGCGGGCCCGCTTGCTTCTCGTAAAGGAGCGCAAAGCGGCACGGTTTAACGACCGTGCCGCTTTGTTTTGCGCGCCGTCCTCAAGGCCCTCTCCCAGTCCGCTGGGAGAGGGTTGGGTGAGGGCAATTCAACCCTCGACGTCGCCGACAAGTTCGTCCGGCGCATGATTGCGCCAGGCGGCAATCATGGCCGGCGACAGCGTCGTCTTCTTGGCGCGCTTGAGGCAAACGGTCGTGCAACCTTGCTTGCCCCATGCGCCTTTCGCGGGGACGAACATCTCCGGGTCAGCCTGCAAGAATTGTCGCTGTTGCTGCGCCGTAAGCTTGAGCATTCCCCAGCCAGCTTCGGGGTAGCCGAGCGTCGCAAAGATCTTGCCGCCCACCCGAAAGTCCGGATGGTCCATGTGGGCTCGCTCGGTGACTCCGGGAAGAGCGAGCGCCAAGCGGCGGAATTGATCGGCAGTCATGGCAGATCGAGAATATTGGCCGCACAAAATCGGGACGAATCGCGATCTCTACTTGAGGCGCTCCGGCCACGGCACCTGCGACATTCTAACGCCTTCCTGCGCAATGAGCTGTAGAATTGCCTCCGCGTTCGTCAGTGCGATTGGCCAGCCGCACCCCGGTGAACCCCAATTCGAGCGGGGGTGTCGAGAGTGCGAGTCCGCGACACCGGGTCGCGAAGACGAGGAATCAACACACGGCATCGCAGTTGTTGGGACTGAGCTGAGACCGACATGCTCCTGACGATCACCACCACGAAGCCTTCCGCGAGCGATCTCGGATATCTGCTTCACAAGCACCCCGATCGATTTCAAAGCTTCGATTTGAGTTTCGGGCGAGCCCATGTCTTTTATCCGGAGATGGCTGAGGATCGCTGCACGGCCTGTTTGATGCTCGACGTTGACCCTGTTGGCATGGTGCGTCGCAAGCACCCCAACCAGTCCTTCTTGCTCGGTCACTACGTCAACGATCGTCCTTATGTGGCGTCGTCGCTCCTGAGCGTCGCGATCTCCCAAGTTTTCGGCACGGCGCTGTCGGGCCGCTGCAAGGATCGGCCCGAGCTAGTCAACACGCCGATTCCACTCGTCGCCCGCATCGAGACGCTGCCTGTTCGGGGAGGTGAAGATTTTTTGCAGCGTGTCTTTCAACCTTTGGGATATGCCGTCGAGGCCACTCGACATCCGCTCGATTCCCAATTTCCCGAGTGGGGCGAGAGCCCCTACTTTTCGGTGACACTCGCAGGAACGAAGACTCTTTCGGAGCTGCTGACGCATCTTTACGTCCTGATTCCCGTCTTCGACAACGAGAAGCACTACTTCGTCGGGGAAGACGAGCTAGAAAAGCTCCTGGTCAAGGGTGCCGGCTGGCTTGCCTCGCACCCCGAGAAGGAGCAAATCACCCGCCGCTACCTGAAACATCGCTCGCCCCTTTATCGCGAAGCGTTGGCAAGGCTCGCTGACGTCGAAGAAACGACGGTCGAGCCGGATGAAGAGGCCGTTGAGAAACCAGAAGATCTCCTCGAGCAACCTCTCTGCCTCAATCAAGAGCGACACGGCGCAGTCCTGGCGGTGCTCCGCGCAAGTGGGGCTCGCAGCGTGCTCGACCTGGGTTGCAGCGAGGGAAAACTCCTGCAAGAGCTGCTCAAAGATCGGCAGTTCGAGCGGATTCTCGGGATGGACGTCTCGGTGCAGGCGCTCGAGCGCGCCGCGCGGCGGCTGGCCTATGACCGGCTTCCCCCGAAACAAAAGGAACGAATCGAGCTGATTCACGGCTCTTTGATTTATCGGGACAAGCGGTTGTCGGGATTCGACGCGGCCGCGCTGGTCGAAGTGATCGAACATCTCGATTCGCCGAGACTCTCGGCACTCGAACGCGTGGTGTTCGAGTTCGCACGCCCGCAGACCGTCGTATTGACGACGCCGAACAGCGAGTACAACGTAAAGTGGGAGACCCTGCCCGCCGGCGAGTTCCGACATCCCGATCATCGCTTCGAGTGGACGCGTTCGGAATTTGAGGCATGGGGAGAGAGAATCGCCACGCAGCACAACTACCAAGTGCGATTTCTGCCGATCGGACCGCTCGACGAGCAACTCGGTGCGCCCACGCAGATGGGAGTGTTCGAGCGTGGCTAACCGGGTTCATCAAAACTCTAAACTGATCTTTTCGGTCGGCACACAAGTCGTCGTGCTGCGCGACATGCTCGGAGAAGGCGGCCGGCTGCTTCATCCGCGAGGATCGGTGGGCGTCGTGATCAAAGCGCCCCGAGACTTCGACCACCCCTATCGCATCCGGTTTCTCGATGGTGTGGAAGATGCCCTGCGGCAGGAGGAGCTGGTGTCGCTGTCGCAATTCAAGGAAGGTGAAATTGGGGACACAAGCGTCACGGCGAGCCGCAACGATCTCTTCGATCGCGTGATTTTTCGCTGCGTGATCGGTTCGCGGGCCTACGGTCTCGAGGACGACCAATCGGATACCGACCGTCGAGGGATCTTCCTGCCTCCCGCCGAGTTGCAATGGTCCCTGTACGGTGTGCCGGAACAGCTCGAGTGCCACGAAACTCAAGAGCACTATTGGGAACTGCAACGCTTCCTGGTGTTGGCGCTCAAGGCCAATCCTAATGTGTTGGAATGCCTTTACTCGCCGCTGGTCGAAAAAACGACGCCGCTGACCGACGAATTGCTTGCCATGCGGTCGCGCTTCCTGTTTCGGCTCGTTTACCAGACGTACAACGGCTACGTGATGTCACAGTTCAAGAAAATGCAAACGGACATTCGCAATCAGGGCGAGGTCAAATGGAAGCACGTCATGCATTTGATTCGGCTGTTGATCTCCGGGATTGACGTGTTGCGCGAAGGGATCGTTCGGGTCCATGTGGGGGCCCACCGCGAGCAACTTCTGGCAATAAAAATGGGAACGGTGCCCTGGGAGCAGACCGAGCGGTGGCGGCTGGCCCTGCACAAGGAGTTTGACTCGGCCCTGGGGTCGACCAAACTGCCAGAGCGCCCCGATTACGAACGAGCGAACGAATTTCTGATCCGCGCCCGGCGAGCGGCGCTCGCCGAGGGACTACCATGACGATCGACCCGCGACTGACTCGGCAGGTCGAGCGGCATCCGTATCCCCTGCTGTTCGCCACGATCAGCGGAGCGCACCTCTACGGCTTTCCCTCCGCTGACTCGGACTTCGACTTGCGAGGCGTCCATTTGCTCCCCTTGGAGGAGGTCGTAGGACTCGCGCCGCCCGAGGAAACCGTCGAGCGATCGGGCCTCGACGAGGGTCTCGAGATCGATCTCGTGACGCACGACGCGAAAAAATTCTTCAAATTGATGCTCAAGAAAAATGGCTATGTAATGGAGCAATTGCTCTCGCCCCTCATTGTGCACACGACGCCTCAACACGAAGAGTTGAAAGCTCTCGCCCCCCGTTGTCTCACGAAGCACCATGCTCATCACTACTTCGGGTTTGCCGAGACTCAGTGGAAGCTGTTTCGCAAGCAGGACCCGCCGCACGTGAAGCCGCTGCTATACGTTTACCGGGTGCTGTTGACGGGAATTCACCTGATGCGAACAGGAGAAATTGAGGCGAACCTCGTCCGCCTGAACGAGACGGCGAAACTGCCGTACATCGGCGACCTGATCGCGCGCAAGACGGGCGGCCCTGAAAAGGGAGTACTGGACCAGGCCGACATGGAGTTTCACGAGCAAGAGTACGAGCGGCTGCGGAGCGTTCTAGATCACGCCTTCCTCGAGAGTCATCTTCCGGAAACGTCGTCCGGGGCCCGGGCGTTGAGCGATCTGTTGGTTCGCATTCGCTTGCGAACCAAGTGAGGCCA
>Ga0210393_10003724_pt1 | contig 12202 bp, 6 predicted proteins | sample IncBWC27OmetaG_FD_160068 | JGI IMG/M metagenome (GOLD analysis project Ga0210393, IMG submission 160068) | Forest soil microbial communities from Barre Woods Harvard Forest LTER site, Petersham, Massachusetts, United States - Inc-BW-C-27-O ... | reverse complement strand
ATCTGTTCGAGCAGGAGACCCACGCGGCGCTGAAAGGCGCACTGGTGGCATGCCTGCAGGGCAAGTGGAGCGGCCACGGCCTGAAAGTGCAGGCGCTGTTGTCCGATGGCTCGAGTTTGGCGCTGGAATTGGTTCTCACGCGCGCCGACTACGAAAACGAACCTGCCGTGCGCATCGCCATCTCGGCACTGCACAAAAAGGATCGCAATCTCGAAGGACAGCTTGCGGATGCCGTCAAGAATGACGCCACCACGCACTTTCTGCAGCAGCGCTATCTGATCGCCGCGATGCGCGAGCGCGCCGCACAGAACATGAAGGGCGGTGTGCGCCAGGTTGCCCACTTGAAGCCGGATCGCTTCGTCGATATTCAGCACTCCATCGGCGTGCTGGCCAGCGAGGATTTCATGGCGCAGCTCGCCGATCTGCTGCGCTCCCAATTGACGAGCACCGACCTGTGCGGCCGGTTCGGCGGCAACGGCATCTTGGTGATGCTGGACCGCGGCACTGCCAAAGATGTGGAGACCTGGGCTGAGAACATCGTCAAGCGCGTGCACGCACATGTGTTCGTGATCGAGGACAAGACCCTGTCGGCCACCGTCACCATCGGCTTGGGACTCTTACCGCCGGCCAATCCCGATCTGGGCGCCGCCATCACCGACGCCGTCAGCGCCACCCGCCGCGGCCGGGAGTTGGGCGGCAATCAAATGTACGTCGTGGACAAGTCGGACACCGATACGCGCGTGCAGGCATACGACAAAATATGGGTGAAGCACATCAAGAGCGCCTTGATGGAAAATCGCTTCCGCTTGGTGCAGCAGCCGATTGCCAGCTTGCTCGGTGAGGACAAGGGCATGTTCGACGTGCTGGTGCGCATGCTGGACGAACAGGGCAACGAGGTGTTGCCGGCCGAGTTCATTGCGGCTGCCGAACGCAACGACTTGATGAAGAACATCGATCGTTGGGTGGTGGGCGCATCGATGTCATTCGCGGCCAATCGCAAAGCGGCGTGTATTTTCGTGCGCCTGTCGAAGGACACGGTGCTCGACAAGAGCCTGCTGGCTTGGCTCGACACGCAATTGAAATCACTTAAAATCGAACCCAAGCGCCTGTGCATGCAGGTGACCGAGGAAATGGCGAATCAGTACGTGCGCCAGACCAAGGAACTGGCCGAAAGCCTGCGCAAGCTGGGCTTCCGCTTTGCCCTGGAGCATTTCGGTACCGGCCGCGATCCGCTCAAGCTGCTGAATGATATCGAAATGAACTTCATCAAGGTGGACGGTTCCTTGATGCAGGGCCTGTCGACCAATCAGATCCAACAGCAGCGAGTCAAGGGTTTGGTCGAGGCCGCGAAACGCAAAGGCATCGAAACGGTGGCCGAGCGCGTCGAGGATGCCAACACCATGGCCGTGCTATGGCAGCTGGGCATCGAGTTCATTCAAGGGTACTTCGTGAATGCGCCCGAGGATGTAACCATGTCGGGCGAGCGCTAGCCCGCGCCGGCCTAGGCCGCCGATACCTCGAGCCGGTCAACCTGCTTGTAGGCGCGCGAGAATCGCTGGCGGCGCTGACCCTTCTTGTCCTGGAACTGTTTGAGTTCCTCGAATCTAAGTTTCATCGGCGCGCTATTGCCGCTGTAAATCGTCAAGACCTCGCCCGGTGCCACCACAGCCATGGCGACCAGGTACTCGTCGCGCTCGGCGGATTTCTTGCCCGGAATGCCAAACAGGTTTTGCCCCTTGCCGGCGGTCATTTCTTCAATTTGGCTCACGGGCAGCGCCAGGACTTCGCCGTCGTTGTTGACAAAAATACCGAGCGCATCCGGGTTTCCCAAGGGTTGCGCGGGCAGAACCAGCGCGTTCTCGGGCACTTTGAGCACCGATTTGCCCTTTTTGTTGCGCGCATACATTTCGCGCAAGCGTACGGCGAAGCCATAGCCCGCATCGCTCGCCAGCAGCCATAGATCATCCGGTTCACCGATCAGCACGGCGGCAAAGGTCGCGCCGTCGGGCGGATCGACCGTGCCCGACAGCGGCTCGCCGTAACCGCGGGCGGCGGGCAACTGGTGTGCATCCAAGCTGTACGCACGGCCCGTGGAATCGACGAACACCGCCTGCTGCAAATTTCGGCCCTTTGCGGATGCCTGATACTCATCGCCGCTCTTGTAGCTCAAGGCACGCACGTCGATGTCATGGCCTTTCGCGGCGCGCACCCAGCCTAGGCGTGACAGCACCACGGTGGCAGGTTCGCTGGTCAAGAGTTCCGTTTCGGAAATGGCCTGCGCCGCCTCGCGCTCCACCAGGCGGGTGCGCCGCTCATCGCCGTACTCTTCCGCATCGCTGACCAGCTCTTCACGCACCAGCTTGGTGAGCCTGGCTTTGCTTTTCAAAATCTTTTCGATCTCGTCGCGTTCTTCGGCGAGCTTTTTCTGCTCGTCGCGGATTTTCATCTCCTCGAGCTTCGCGAGGCGCCGTAGTTTGGTCTCCAGAATCTCTTCGGCTTGCTCATCGGAGAGCTTGAAGCGCTTGATGAGCTTGAGTTTTGGCTCATCTTCGGTGCGCACGATGCGGATCACCTCATCGAGATTCAAATAGGCGATCAGCATGCCGTCGAGGATGTGCAGCCGCGCTTGCAGCTTCGCCAGGCGATGATTCAGGCGGCGGCTGACGGTGGACTTGCGAAATTCCAGCCACTCCAGCAGCAGTTCCTTCAAGCCCATCACGCGCGGCCGCCCGTCGAGCGCAATGACGTTGATATTCACCCGGTAATTGCGCTCAAGATCGGTGGTGGCGAACAAATGCGCCATCAGCGCCGGAACATCCACACGATTGGATTTCGGCACCAGCACCAGGCGGGTCGGGTTCTCGTGATCCGACTCGTCGCGAAAATCCTCGACCATCGGCAGCTTCTTCTGCTGCATCTGCGCGCCGATCTGTTCGAGCACCTTGGCGCCCGACACCTGGAAAGGCAGCGCGTCGATCACGATTTCGCCGTCTTCGATTTCATAGGTGGCGCGCGCCTTAAAGCTGCCGGAACCGGTGTCGTACATTTGCACCAGCTCGTCCCGCGGCGAGACGATCTCCGCGCCGGTCGGCAAATCCGGCCCCTTGATGTGCGCCATGATTTTGCGCGTGCTCAAGTCCGGATCATCCAGGAGCGCCACGCAGGCCTTGACCACTTCGCGCAAATTATGCGGCGGAATATCGGTGGCCATGCCGACGGCGATGCCCGATCCGCCGTTCAGCAACAGATTCGGCACCCGCGCCGGCAGCATCGTGGGTTCATCGAGCGAGCCATCGAAATTCGGCGCCCAATCCACCGTGCTCGATCCGAGCTCTTGCAGCAGCAGGTCGGCGTAACGGGTGAGCCGCGATTCGGTGTAGCGCATCGCGGCGAAAGACTTAGGATCGTCCGTCGACCCCCAGTTGCCCTGCCCGTCCACAATGGGGTAACGGTAGGCGAAATCCTGCGCCATGTGCACCATGGCCTCGTAGCAGGCGGAGTCGCCGTGCGGATGGAACTTGCCGATGACATCGCCGACGGTGCGCGCCGATTTCTTGTGCTTGGCGCCGGCCGCGAGCCCCAGCTCGCTCATTGCGTACACGATGCGCCGCTGCACGGGCTTTAGGCCGTCGCCCAAGTGCGGCAACGCCCGATCCAGGATGACGTACATCGAATAATCGAGGTAGGCCCGCTCGGCGAATACCTTCAGAGGTTCCTTCTCGATGCCCTCGAAATTGAGCTCTTGATCTTTCATGCTTGCATGCCTGGGGGCGCGCTAGATTTGCGCGAGGTTGCCCTTGCTCTCGAGCCATTCGCGCCGATCGCCCGCGCGCTTCTTGGCCAGCAGCATGTCCATGAGTTGGTCCGGGCTATCCTTCGCGTCGATGGTCATCTGCACCAGGCGGCGTGTTTGCGGCGCCATGGTGGTTTCGCGCAACTGCAATGGACTCATCTCACCCAAACCGTGGAAGCGCGTGACGACCGGTTTGGTGCGGGGGGACTCCGAGGCAATGCGCTTCAATGTCTTTTCGCGCTCCGCTTCGTCGAGCGCGTAGAACACTTCCTTGCCCGCATCGATGCGAAACAGCGGCGGCATGCAGACATAGATATGGCCGGCGACCACCAGCGGCCGGTAGTGGCGCAGAAACAGCGCGCACAAAAGTGTCGCGATGTGCTGTCCGTCGCTGTCGGCGTCGGCAAGTATGCAAATCTTGTGATAGCGCAGTGCGGATAAATCGCTGGCGGCCGGATCAACGCCGATTGCAATGCTGATGTTGTGCACCTCTTGGGATTGCAACACCTCGCCGATGTCCGCTTCCCACGTGTTCAAAATCTTGCCGCGCAGCGGCATGATGGCTTGCGTCACGCGATCGCGCGCCTGTTTCGCCGAGCCGCCGGCCGAGTCGCCTTCCACCAGAAACAACTCACCCCGCGCCGGATCCTGGCTTACGCAGTCGGCGAGTTTCCCCGGCAAGGCGGGACCGGCGACGATGCGCTTGCGTGCAACCTTCTGGCTGTCCTTGAATCGTTGCTGCGCGTTGGCGATCGCCAGCATGGCGATTTTCTCGCCCTGGTCGGAATGCTGATTGAGCCACAGCGCAAAGGCATCCTTGATCACGCCTTGCACGATGCCCGCCGATTCACGCGAGGACAATTTTTCCTTTGTTTGGCCGGCAAACTGCGGCTCGCGCATTTTCATGGAAAGCACGAAACTCACGCCGTCCCAGACGTCTTCGGGCGTGAGTTTCAAGCCGCGCGGCACCAGGTTTCTGAATTCGCAAAACTCGCGCACCGCGTCCGCCGCGCCCGAGCGCAGGCCGTTGACGTGGGTGCCGCCCTCCACCGTGGGGATCAAATTCACATAGCTTTCCGCAATGGCGTGTTCGGACTCCAGCACCCAGGCGAAAGCCCAATCGAGCGAACCGCCCTCGATATCCCGCTTGCCGTAAAAGGTTTCCGCCGGCAGCCACTCACCCTTGCCCAATTCCTCGGCGAGATACTGATGCAGGCCGCCGGTATAGAACCATTCGTCCTTCTCGCCCGTGAACTCATTGCTCAATGTGACGCGCAAATTCGGACACAGCACCGCTTTGGCGCGAAGCACCTGCTTGAGCTTGGGGATCGCGAATTTTTCGGTGTCGAAATACTTCGGATCGGGCCAGAACCGGATGGTGGTGCCGGTCTTGGATTTCGGGACATCGCCCACCACTTCCAGCTTCGACTTGACCGCGCCGCCGGCGAAGCTGATGTTGTACTCCTTGCCTCCGCGGCGCACCCAGCACTCCAAATGCTTCGATAGCGCATTCACCACCGATACGCCGACGCCATGCAGTCCGCCCGCATGCTGGTAGGTCTTGTCGTTGAACTTTCCGCCTGCATGCAGGCGGGTCAGAATGATTTCGACGCCGCTGATCTTTTCTTTCGGGTGAATGTCCACCGGCATGCCCCGGCCGTCATCCTCGACTTCGCAAGAGCCGTCCTTGAACAAGGTGACATTGATATTTTCGGCGTAGCCGTTGATCGCCTCATCGACGCTGTTGTCGATCACTTCGTGCGCGAGATGATTCGGCCGCGTGGTGTCGGTGTACATGCCGGGCCGCCGGCGCACCGGATCCAAACCGCTCAATACCTCGATATCGGAGGCCGTATAAGACGATGCCATCAGTTACCTCATCCGGAATGCGGCGAAGTCTAACATGCTGAAGAGCTACGCAATGGCTGGCACCGCATGCGCGATTCGGCTATCTTCGGCGTATGGGAATCGCCAACCAACAAAACATGATTCGCACCATCCCGGTTCTACCGCAACCCTACGGGATCCGTGTGCGCCTGCGGCATGGCGATCCTTTTGCCAAGCTGGTCGGCACCGACTGGCAAAAAACGCACTGGTTTTTTACCGCTGCCGAACGCGATCGCGTGCTCGATGACATGTCGCGCAAGCACGAATACTCGCGCATCGGCGATCAACCGGCACTTGTTTTCGAAAAGGTGGAGAAGCTCGGCGAAAGCCGCAGTTTCTGACGCGCCTCGCGCAATTTTCATCAGGTTCGTTCCGATCTGAACCCTAAAGGACGGGGTCGCTTCGACCCCGTTGAACAGGCGCGTTAGCGCTCAAAAAGTGCGGCCCAGGAACAGATAATAAGCGCTGTGTCCGGCCGTGTCGTAGCCGGAACCCAAATAAACGGGTCCCAGGAAGGTATCGAAGGCCAAAAATAAGGATGCGTCCTTGCGCGCGGATCCTATACTGATATCGCTGCGTTGTTGCCAGATATTTCCGAGCTCCAGCGACATGCCTATGTAGGCCGGAAATTCGAAAAACCCCTCGCCTCCCCGGCCGATTTTGCGAAAGTAAATGGCGCGCGCAATTGCATAGTTCGGGCCGAACAGGGAGGTCGGCGCGAGACCGGATAGGTTGAAAAAACCGCCCAACGAAAACAAATCGGGCACGGCGGTCGCCTTGATGCTGCCGCCGACGACGCTGCCCGCGGAAGCCCAGAACAGCAGCGTATTGCGGCCTCTCGAACTCGCCATCAGCCAATCGGCCTGTACCTTGTCCGAAGCGCTATCCGCGCCCAAATCGGTTCGGTTGGCGTCCCACTGAAAAGTGAACTGCTGCCCCTCACGCGGAAAATGCAGATTGTCGAGACGGTCGTAGCTGAATTTGACGAACAACTCGCCGTCGTTGTATTGCTGCTCCACGAGATTCGGATCGCCCAAGCGCACTCGCGTCAGGCCGTTCGTTCGGTGAAGTCCAGCGCGAATCTCGCCCCAATTGCCGAGGGTGCGGCCAATGTCGAAATCGCCTTCAACCTCGCGGTCGCGGTAGTCGGCAATTTCGACATCTTTGTTGTACAGCTGCAGATCTCTGGCCTCGACGCGAACGCTCGGCGCAATAAACCAGGTACGCTGGGCATTCAAGGGCTGATAGAACTCGCTCGCCACTTTTGGATCGCTGCCGATCTGCACATCGGTCACCAACTCAGCGCCCAAATCGTCGAGCTCCGTCAAGATGAAGCGCGTCGCGGCGTTGTAGCGGCTGTTGCCTTGAAAATTGTCCTCCAAATTCAAACCGAAGCGCACGTAATTCGGGCCCCAGGACTTGCGGCGTGCCCGTACCTCCAGACCGGATTCTTCGTCAGCGCCCTCGCCCCGTTCCACCAGGGCGTAGTCGAGGGTCTCGAAATTCCCCAGACCGTACAGCTCCGTGACTCGGGTGCCGACCGCGTCGATATCCAGAGGCTTGCCCAGCAGCGGCTGCATTTCCGCCATGATGGTCTTCTCGTATCGCTTGGACTGCTCATCGACGCGCACGAACTTGATGGCGGGCAGTCCGGGTTCGCGCGAGGCTCGCCGGGCCAAATAGTCATGGTAAGCGGTATCACCGACACTCAAGGGGTCGAGCCGCGCGAGCATGACCCGCGCCGCATTCTCGCCCGCGGCAATGGTCGAATTTGCCGCGGTGAAATCGGTAGAACTGGCCGGCCCGAGCTGCGGCTCGACCAAAATGTCCGATGAGCTCAACGTGGCGCGTTGACGATCAGCGTCCTTGCGCACCAAAATCGCCAGCATCTGGTTGGAGATGGACAGGGCCGAATCGAGTGCGGATCGCTCCTGCAAGGGGAAGCTCACGTCGGACACGATGAGAATATCGGCGTGCATCGCACGCGCCACATCGATGGGCAAATTCTCCGCGAGCCCTCCGTCCACCAGCACTTTACCCTGCGTCTCGACCGGCGCAAACACGCCGGGCGCCGAGATGCTCGCGCGCATGGCGATCGCGAGATCCCCCTTGTCCATCAGCACGGCGCTGCCGGTGAGAAGATCGGTCGCAACCGCGCGAAACGGCGTCGGCAGCAAGTCGAAATCGGTGCTGTTGCTGAAAGGCAGCGTGAGCTGGCGCAGCGTCTCCTGTAGTTTTTGCCCTTGAATGAAACCCTTGGGCAGCAGAATTTGCCCGTGCTTGAGGCCTAGGGGCAAGCGCACGAGAAAGTTCCGGTCATCTTGTTTGCGCCTGAACGCCAGATCCCGCCGCGGCGGCGCATCGCGAAAGGCTTCCTGCCAGTCCACGGAGCGCATGGTGGCGTCGATCTGCGCAGCCGTCATGCCGCTGGCGTACAAGCCGCCGACCACTGCGCCCATGCTGGTACCCGCAATGCAGTCGATGGGGATTCTCAGTTCTTCGAGAACCTTTAAGACGCCGATATGCGCCATGCCGCGTGCGCCGCCGCCCGATAGCACGAGGCAGATCCGCGGACGTACGAGCGGCGCACTCTCAGGGGCCGCCTGCTCGGCAGGGTAGGCGAATTGGCAACTCGCGGCCAGTGCGCAGGCCAATCCGAGTTGTATGGCGAGCTTCCCCATGATGGGGAGCTAGTTTAGAGGACCACGTCAATACTGGAAGCGGTAAAGGTGTTGGCGCTGCGGTTATAAAAGCCTCTGGCCACGAACTGGGTCGCCGGCGTAGGCGTCGCGAATGTGGTGGTGAGCTGCGTCACGAAGGCTGCAAAGCCGTTGAATGAGTCGATGGAGGCGGTGGACGATTCGCTGATGGCGCCGGGACCGACGGAAAATACCGGCGAAAATAGCGGCAGACCGCTCGTCGGATCCGCCGCGGCGACTGCCGGAACGATCGCCGGCGAGGCGCTCAGGGTCTTGATGTCGATACTATCGGCGCCGATGCGCAGTGAACCTGTGCCAAAAGCGGCGTTGGCAAGATCGATCGTCAGGCCGGTGGGCGTCAATGTGGAGAACGGCGCGGCAGTGCCCGTGCCCGTCCATGCGACTACCAAGCTGGCGGGAACAGTCGGCTCGGCATTCACGGCCTCGGCAATGAAATCCGGCGGCGCGGAACCGAAAGGACTGGTGAAGCCGTCGACCCACAGCGGATCGCCTGCTGCGGCCGTCGGCAGCGTCAACGCACCGGTATTCACCAGGTAATTGGCCGCGGTCGGATCTTGCGCCGCGCTAACACCATTGCCGGCGAAGTTGTAAATGCTGGCCGGCCAGTTCTCGATGGCTTGCAGGTTCAAAGCCAAGCTGCCCGTGCTCGAGGAAACCAGCGAGCCAAAAACTTCGGTCGACTGAATGCGCACGGACCCGGTATCGGTCGAAGATGCTCCGGTCGAATCAAGGACGGTGACGCCTGCCGCATTGACCGAGTAGAGGCCTCGCGCCGTGATGTGCTGTCCGACGGAAATCGAATTGAAATCCAAGGGCCCCAAGCTGGCGACGCCGTCCGCTGTCACCTGGGTGGCGGGCCCCAAGAGCACCTGCGAGTCCAAGTCCTCGTATTGAATCACTTGCGCCAAATTTGCAAATAGCGTCGCGCCGCGCACGGTCAGTACATTTCCGCTGCGCGCGATCACGTCGCCTTCCATGCCATCGGTGAAGAAATCTTCGAGCGTGCCGCCTGCAACGACATAGACGGCATGAAATATTCCAGAGGAAACGCCCGGAGCGGGCGTGGGTGTCGGCTCGAAAGTCGTGAACGCGGCGGTTTCCGTCGAACCCGCCGAGGTCTGAGACAACGGCAACAGGCCGGCACTGCCGAGATAGGTGATGCCGCCGAGCGTATAGACGGTATTCGCGTCGCTGAACAACGTCATCGTGCCCAAACTGTTCACTTCATCGAAGAACGGCCGCACGACAACCGTGTACGTGCCGACGTTCACGCTCGAGTTGATCAAAGGGCCGCGCACCCGGATCAATTTGTTGTCCGATGCGGTGGTCGAGATCGACATGAAGGGCTTGACCGTGACCGTCGGCGGGCTGGTCGTGAAATCGACCTTGTTCGACGCGGCGAGGTCCAAGCCAAGGGCCACGCGCAGCGCATTGCTGGTTGCGAAAGTGGGCTGCAATGTCAATTCGTTGCTGGTGTCAAAGCTCACCGTCACGGCCACGGTGGTCGGAGTGACGCCCGAGGGATCTACGATCGTCGCCTTTACCGGGGCCCCGTTGACCATCACGTTGATCTGCGCGTTGGTGTAGTCCAGCGTGATGATGGCGGAGGTGAAGGTATCGACCGGCAGGCTCGCGGTTGCCCAAAGTTCGGAAAGGTTCTGGAGCTTGGTAAAGTCGACAGTCTCCGGAACCGCTATCGCCGAGACGGCGCCGTTGAGCTTGCCGACCAGGACGACCGAGTCAATGGTCACCAAGTAACTGGTGAATGGGCCCACGTCGTCGGCGAGGGTCAAGGTGGTCCACGCAACGCCGAAGCCGCTGTCGAGATTGTTATGGTGGCAACCGGCCGCAATCAAGCCGAATGCGCACGCGCAAAGCAGTGCGGCCAGTCGATTGCGGGCCCTAACTTTAAGCGATGAATGCACTACAGGTTCCAATATGGGTGGGGGCAGAAGGATTAAGGCTGCGTAGAATAAAGGCTTTCGAGACCTTACGCGCAGCAAAGTTCCATTTTGCCGCTTCTAACCACCCGATGGCGTGCCGGCCGGGCGCGGCACTTGCTGGGTAATACAGTGAATATTGCCCCCGCCGAGCAATACTTCTCGAGTCGGCACGCCCAGCACCGTGCGGGTCGGAAACAAGCGTTTGAGCGCGCGCCAAGCCTTCGCATCGCTGCGCTTGTCATACAGCGGCATCACCACGCACTTGTTGGCGATGTAGAAGTTGATGTAAGAGGCAGCCAGCCGGTCCCCCGCCCGGCGCGGATGGCTGCCCGCGTGCGCATCGATACCCGCCGCTTCCTCGGCCGTCGTGAACAGGGGTCCCGGCTGATGGATTTTGTGAACTTCCAAGCGACGGCCGCGCGCATCCCGAGCCTGACGCAGGCGTTGGTAAGCATCCTGAGAAATCTCGAACTGCGGGTCGGAGCGATCGTCGGTCCAGGTCAGCGCGACATGCCCGGGACTGGTAAAGCATGCGAGCTCATCGATGTGACCGCCGGTCTCGTCGCGGTAGACACCTTTGTCCAACCAAATCACGGTGCTCACCGATAGATAACGCCGCAACTGCTCTTCTATATCGGCTCGCGACAGATGCGGATTGCGATTCGGGTTGAGCAAGCACTCTTCGGTGGTCAAGCAGGTTCCTTGACCATCCACGTGAATCGCGCCGCCTTCCATTACCAGCGACGTGCGGTATCGATCCGCGCCTTCGAGCTCCAGTACCTTTTGCGCGACTTCATCGTCCCGGTCCCAAGGAAAGTACAATCCCCCCTGAAGACCTCCCCAGGCGTTGAATGTCCAATCGATGCCGCGCCGGCGTCCTTTATGATCGATCACGAAGGTCGGACCGCAGTCCCTCATCCAGGCATCGTTGCTGCTCAACTCGACCACCCGTATCTTTCGCGGCAACCGCGCGCGCGCGTTTCCAAACTGCGCGGCTGTCACCCCGACGCTCACCGGTTCGCTTGCTGCGATCGCCGTCGCGACCGCAGCAAATGCCGCCTGCGCCGGTTTGGCGCCGAGGCGCCAATTGTCCGGTCGCTCCGGCCACAGCATCCAGCAGCCCGAATGCCGTTCGAACTCCGCGGGCATACGAAAGCCATCCTTCGCAGGTGTTGATATCAGGTTGCGCAATGCTTGGTCTCCGGCCGCGCATGCTAGCATTGCGGCTGCATTTTTGAGGAGCAGCGGAATGTCAGAAGCCAAGCCCGTCACGAAAGTCCCCGTTGGGGGCGAGAAAATCACCATCTCCAACGGCAAATTGCATGTGCCGGACCAACCCATCATCCCGTTTATCGAAGGGGACGGCACGGGACGCGACATATGGCGGGCAAGCGTGCGGGTGTTCGACGCCGCGGTTCAAAAAGCGTACGGCGGCAAGCGCAAGATTCATTGGATGGAGGTGTTCGCGGGCGAGAAGGCCAACAAGGCGTACAACACCTGGCTGCCGGATGAAACCGTCACCGCCTGCAGAGATTATCTGATCTCCATCAAGGGTCCGCTCACGACGCCCGTCGGCGGCGGGATACGTTCGCTGAACGTGGCTTTGCGCCAGTTATTGGATCTTTATGTATGTCTGCGGCCGGTGCGCTGGTTCAAGGGGGTGCCCTCCCCGGTCAAGACGCCGGAGAAGGTCGACATGGTCATCTTCCGCGAGAACACGGAAGACATTTATGCGGGAATAGAATTCGAGCAAGGGTCCGCGGAGTGCAATAAATTCCTGGATCTCTTCAAGCAGAATTTTCCGAAGCAGTTCGCCAAGATCCGTTTTCCGGATACCTCTGGCATAGGATTGAAACCCG
>Ga0210393_10003723_pt1 | contig 12204 bp, 4 predicted proteins | sample IncBWC27OmetaG_FD_160068 | JGI IMG/M metagenome (GOLD analysis project Ga0210393, IMG submission 160068) | Forest soil microbial communities from Barre Woods Harvard Forest LTER site, Petersham, Massachusetts, United States - Inc-BW-C-27-O ... | reverse complement strand
GCGATTCCGCGCAGTGGATGCAAGCGGGCATGCGGATTCAGGCCGAGTACTACAATGGGCGGCCGATCGGCATTCAGTTGCCCAACTCGTTGACGCTCGAGGTGACGGAGACGGCGCCGGTGATGAGGAGCGCGACGAAAACGGCGTCGACCAAACCGGCGACGCTCGAGAATGGCGTGACGGTGAACGTGCCGGAATTCGTCAAGACAGGCGAGAAGGTGCGCGTGAATCCGCAGACGGGGGAATACGTAGATAGGGCCTAGCGCTCCATGGTGGCTGTAGCTCAATTGGTTAGAGCACCGGACTGTGGCTCCGGGGGTTGTGGGTTCAATTCCCATCAGCCACCCTTTAGGCGCGTAGCTCAATTGGTAGAGCACTGGTCTCCAAAACCAGCGGCTGGGGGTTCAAGTCCCTCCGCGCCTGTGGGGCAACAAAGAAACGGCGGTATCGTCTAGGGGACTAGGACGGAGCCCTCTCAAGGCTCAAACACGGGTTCGAATCCCGTTACCGCTATCAGCCCGGCCCCATGGTCTATCGGTTAGGACGTCACCCTTTCAAGGTGGAGAGACGGGTTCGACTCCCGTTGGGGCTATACTAGAATTGAAACGTTGCTGGGACTGTAGCTCAGCTGGTTAGAGTGCCGGTCTGTCACACCGGAGGTCGCGGGTTCGAGCCCCGTCAGTCCCGTTTTTGCCCTGGTGGTGAAATTGGTAGACACGCCATCTTGAGGGGGTGGTGCCGTAAGGCGTCGCGGTTCGAGTCCGCGCCAGGGCATGCCGGCGTAGCTCAGTGGTAGAGCACTCGATTCGTAATCGAAAGGTCCTCGGTTCAATCCCGAGCGCCGGCTTGTTCTCTTATTGAATTCGCAGGATGTACAGGCGAGCCCCGGGCAGCGTCACGACTGTCCCGGCCGAGCTCAGTAGCCGAGTCGAGAACGCCACGGTCGGCGCCTGGTTCGCCATCGTCAGGTAGAATCCGCTGTTCGCCTGGACGCTGTCCGCGATGCCGGTCGCGCCGGCCGCGAACGGCGTCGTCGAGAGAGCGAACGACCCGTTCACTTGCGATTCGATCGCCTGCCAGTTGTAGCTCGTGAACGTGTAGCGTGGCGCGACACCGGGGACCGCAAATCCGGTCGCGTAGGTCGCGACGAGCCACCCTTCGATCAGCGAATCCAGCGACGTGCCGGTGGCGCTCACCAGATTGTAGATGCCGGTGTTGGGACCAGCGGCGAGCGCGCGCGAGAGTGTCGCGGGCGACCCGTTCGCGTACTGATCGAACGTGTAGCGCAGCAACGTCCACGCGGCGCCGCGCGCGGCGGCTGACGTATCGGCGGTTGTGTCGGCGCCGCCGAACTGCTGCGGGCCGCCGAGCCACGACGCGTAGCGTTGGGCGTTGCCTTGAAAATAGGATGCGTAGGCGTTCGCGTTCGGCCCGTTGCTGATGTCGGTGTACGCCAGGAGCTGCGTGTCCGAGTAACCGTCGACAGCGCGTCCGACAAAGTCCTCGGCGGCGTGCGCGAGGGCTTCGTCGAGCCATGGGTCTTCGAACGCCGTGGCATTCGTGCGAATGTGATTGCTGGCGTTGATCAAGTGCTCCAGCACGTGGGCGATTGTGCCGCGCGATGAGCTCGGCGGCGACAGATACAGTATCTCCGCCTGGTTGCTTGCTCCGCACGTGCTCGTTGGGAAGAGGTCGCCGCGGAAGAAGAAACCGCCGACGATTGCGGCATCGCCGCTCGTCAGGGCCGCTACCTGCGGCGTGTAGTACAGGATGACGTGGCCGTTGGCGTCGATGTCGGATGGGGTGCCGAAGTGCGACGAGTCCGTCGGGTAGATGCCCGCATCGACATCGGCCGCGATTCCGGCGAAGTCGACGCCAGTGCTCGATGCGGCGTCATCTTGGGCCACGATCGCGTGCGCGCCTATAGCCATCACGTGGCCATGCGTCGCGACTGCGCTATCGCAGCCGTGGAGCGGGACGTTGTATGTGACGGCATCGCCAACCGCGGCTTTGTGCACGGCGCTCGCTTCGCTCGCGACCGCGTGATGCTCAGAATCAGGGACACCGGTCTCGTGATTGCTGGATCCGTGATTGCCGGATCCGTGATTGCCGGACTCAGTGACTCGACTGCGCGACAGCGTACCGGGAGTGCGGGCGAGTGCAGCGCGGGGGCTGATGGCGCGGTGAGCGTTCGCGCGAAGCGCGGCGCGCACACGCGAGTAGCCGTGGAAGCCGAGCGGCGCGCTGTCACCGACGACCTGGGTGAGCTCAAACCCAAATCCAGCGTCGAGCGAGCTCGTGACGTCGGCCACGATGACGATGTAGGTCGCGGCTGAGGCAGTTGCGGCGAATTGCAGGCAGCCGGTGGTACTGGCATTGATGGCCTGGACGCCGCCGACGGCGAGCGAAATGGCGGGGGTGCCCGGAGCGAAGCGCTCGAGGAGCTGGGCGGTCGAACCGCGAGATTTGACGGTGATCGTCCGGGTACCGGCCGGCGAGCAGCTGGTATCGGGGAGCACAAAAACGAGATGGGTAGAATCGGCGGTGGTGGGAGCGAGCGAATCTACGCCGACCAGGATGACCGTAGCAGTCGGTATATTGCTGAATTGGTGGCCGTATAGTGTCGCTGGTTGGCCAGCAATTAGCTGATGCGGCGTGATAGAATCGATCGCAATCGTGGCCGGTACGTCCACGGTAACCACCACGGTATCAGCCACGGCGCCGGATTTGGCGACGATCCGGCCGATACCGGTTCCTTTGCCGTACACCTCGCCGTAACTGCTGACGGTCGCGACGCCAGGGTTGAGGCTGCGCCAAACAACTGGCGCACTGTCGATCACCACTCCGTTGCCGTCGAGAACCGTTGCGGTCGCCGGGACCGAATCGCCGACCACCAGATGCGTGCTCGGCAGGGTGAAAATGACCGCACTCGCGGCCGGCAAGGCCGGTGTAGTTGGATGGTCATTGTGACAGGCAACGAGGGCGCTAATCAAGACGAGCTGAACGGTTACGCGGCCAGCCAACCGGGCGTCCCTCGGGATAAGGAGCGAACCATCATGTCTGCCACTGCGGCGTCTTCGATCACGTGGGAGCAGTATAACGAAACGGGGCGCCGTTTGTTCGCGGAAGGCGACCTGGCGGGAGCCGAGGACGCCTTTGTCGCGGCCATCGCCGAGGCCGAGCGCGGGGGTGGGGATCCCCTGCAGCTGGCTTCGAGTCTTGGCAATTTAGCGCAGCTCAAGTATCAGCAAAAAGACCACTTACGCGCCGAAGAGCTCTTCCGGCGCTCGCTGGAGCTCAGGGAGCAGAGCCTCGGATCCGACCATCCGAGCGTTCTCACCAGCATCAACAACCTGGCCGCCCTGTACGTCTCGCGTGGTGCCCTGGACGAGGCAGAACCGCTCCTCAAGAGAGCCATGGGGGCCAGCGCAAAGCGAGTCGAATCTGCGCAGACCGACCTCGGCGTTAACCTGAACAACCTCGCGCGGCTGTACTTCAAACGCGGCGACTATCGGCAGGCCGAGCCGCTTCTGACGCAGCTGCTGACGCTCAAGCGGCCGTACGGCCCCGAGCACCCGGAAGTCGCGACGGTTCTCGTCAGCCTGGCGAAAGTACGCCACGCACTTGGCAAGCCGGACCAGGCCGAGCGGCTTTGGCGCCGCGTGCTGATCGTACGGGAGCGGCAGTTGCCGGCGAGCGACCCGGCGGTTCTCCAGGCCATGGATGGCCTGTCGGACTCTCTGGCGGCCCTCGGCAAGCACGCCGCAGCGCTCGACTTGCGTGAGCGAGGGCTCAAAGCGCGCGAAGAGACCATGGGGGCGGACCATCCCACGGTGACGCAGCAGCGGGCCCGGGTCGATGAGGCTCGCGCCGCCGCCGCCGCGGCGGTGGCAACGACGACCGTACCAGTGCGGGCGCGTCGTTCGGCTGAGATCAAGCCCGGACCGAGTGGTCTCACACCAACGATGGCGATGCCCGCTCAAGCGCCGAGGACCGGGCTCACGCCTGCCGCTTCGTCTCTGCGCATCCCGACTCCGACCGCGCCCAAGCCGGCTGCACCCGCGGAGCCGCCGGCGAAGAACGACCTTGGGATTACCGAGGCCTGGGCGGACGATCCGGAACTTCCGCCGCCGAAAGCCAATCGAGTTTCCGAGCCGATCAAACGCGTCTCGCAAGCGATAATTCTGCCGGTGGAGCCCCCGACCGGGGAGCTCAAACTCGAGGCGAGTATCGCGCCGGAACGGAAGCCCGAGCCGAAGCCTGAGCCGAAGGTCGAGCCGAAACCCGAGCCGAAGGTCGTCGAGCCGAGCACGAATGACGTGCAGCTCGGCGTCACGCAGGTATTCCAGCGCCCCAAGCCCACACCGCCGCCAATGGCGGCGGTGGTTCCGAGGACGCCTACGCCCCCGCCGGTTTTGCTTGTCGAGGAGGAGGAACCTGAGCGCAAACAGCCGCGCATCGGTTTCGGCAAGGAAGCCTCGAATGGCAAGATGATCGGGATCGCGGTGGGCGCGATTGCGGCTGTTCTTATAGTCGGCGCCATTGTGGTGGTGCCGAAGATGGGTCATTCGGCTCCCACGACGGCGTCCAAGCACGCGACCGCATCCGCGCCGGCTGCCCAGACCCCGGCACCGACTCAAGCTCCACCTCCTGCCGCGGCCGCGCCCGCTCCAGCACCTGTGCAGGAAACGCCTACGCCGGTAGCGCAGGCACCGGAGACACCCGCTCCGGCTCCCGCGCAAACGCACGAAGGCTTCTCAGCGCATATGGGTCCAGCGGCTCCGCCGCCCGCGGAAGAGTCCGATTCGAATGCGGTAAAGGCGACACCACATGCTCCACCAATCCGACTATCTCGTGGCGCTGGGGCAGCAGCAGCTCAGCCGGACGTCGCGCTGCCGTCGACGCCTGCGGTCAATATCAATCTCGACCAGGCGACGAAGGCGATCGATTCGACGACTAAGACCAAGAAGAAGCCAGAGATCCCCGCACCCAGTTTCTGAAGGCTGAGCCTGGTTACACAAGCGCCACTGCATTGCCGTGGAAGGCGGCGGAACGTTTCTTACAGTGGTTCTGTGGATCTTCCTGTAGCCTGGCGGCCACACCGCCGGGCCGGTGTGTGCCATGCCTAGTCTGACAAATACAACTATCGATCCGATGTGGTTGATTGCCGCGGCGATCATCGCTGGCGCTACCCTTGTGATCTGGGCGGTGTTAGCGATCGTCAAGTCGCGGCGGATCGAACGCGAGCTCGACGTTCCGGATCCGGTGCCGCTCGTCATCCCTGTTCACCGCCGCGGGATGGCCGAGCTCCCATTGCAGCCTTTGCGCGAATCGTTGCGCGGCGCGGCCATCGAAGGGCCGACGACGCCGGCGACCGCCATGCCGCAACCAACGGCGTTCTCGCCGCAGCCGGACGTGCGCGTTCACGTGCAAACGGTCGAACCGCCGACCCCGCCGTCGACTGATCCGCCGCACTCCACGAACGGCTTGGGACGGCCGCTCAACGGCGTCAATGGCGCCAACGGCAACGGGAAAATCGTGCAGAGCGTCGCGCCGGCCGAAGGCACATTGCAGTTTCTGCCGGGTCGATTGGAAGTGCTCGACGGCGATGTGCCGGGACGGGACATCCGATTCGTTCGGACCTGGGGGGAGATTCCCGAGGTGACCTTCGGTCGCGTCGCGGGACCGCCCTATCGGCACGTCCAATTGCGCTCGCAGACGATCAGTCGCCAACACGCGCGTATGCAGTACGTCGAAGGCCGCTGGAAAATCACCAACCTCTCCCAGACGAATCCGGTCGTGATCAACGGGCAGGCGTTAGACACAGCCCACGGCCAGCGCGTGCTGCACGATGGCGATCAGATCGAGATGGGCGACGTCCTCTTCCGGTTCCGAGAGCGGTAGCCGATTGGCCGAAGAAGCGACGCTCGTCGAGATTCGAGAGCTCGAGGCCGATTACGAGATTCTGGGTGAGCTCGGCCGCGGGGGGATGTCGATCGTCTACTTGGCGCGCGATCGGGAGCTCGGTCGCGATGTCGCGATCAAAGTCATCCACACGGCTAGTGGCATCGACGATGAGACGATCGCCCGGCAGCTGAACGAAGCCCGCACCGTCGCTCAACTGCAGCATCCGAACGTCGTCGCGATCCACGCCGTCAAGCGACTCTCGACGCGCGGGCTCGCGTTGGTGATGCAGTACATCCCCGGGCGGAGCCTGGAACGCGCGATCCATGAAGACGGGCCATTCGCGCCGGAACGCGCCGAGGCCGTGCTCATTGATATCGCGGCGGCGTTGGCGTATGCGCACGCGCGCGGGGTCGTGCACCGGGACGTCAAGCCCGAGAACATCTTCTTGAACGATGAGACCGGACGAGCCCTGCTCTCCGATTTTGGTATCGCGCTCTCGGCTGAGATGCGACGGCAGACCCCGTCGGCCGATTTGCTCGTCGGAACGCCGGCGTACATGTCGCCCGAGCAGATCGACGGGCAAGCGCTCGATGGACGGAGCGACCTCTTCTCGCTCGGCCTCGTCGGCTACGAGATGTTGCTCGGCGTGCGGCCGTGGGTCGACATGAACGTGGCGGACGTCATGTACCGCCAGAAGTTCGATCCCCTGCCCGCCATCGCCGGCGCGCGCGGTGATGTCCCGCCGCGGCTCACTGGGGTGATCGAGCGCGCGCTGGAGAAAAATCGCGATGCGCGTTGGGAAAACGCGCAAGCGTTCCTGAGCGCGCTGTCGGACGACGAGTGGGTCCGGGAGCGGAGCTCGCAACCCGCCCCGCCGTCGACGACGAATCGCGTGGCCGCTCATCTGCCACCCCTCGCGGGGAGCACGATGAATGCCGGGTCGACGGCATTGCACACCATGCAATACCGGCGGGGCCAGCAGGACCAGCACGACACGCCGAACACGGCGCATCCATCGTTCGATGGCGGCTTGGAGGATTTGTCGCTCATCCCCGTGCCGGCGCGGCGGCGCAACGGACCCATCGGGCTGATCCTCGCCGGGGGCGCGCTGGTGGTCGGCGCGCTGCTGATGTTTCTCATCAATCCGGATCTTTTGTGGAAGCACACGCCGAGTGCGCAGGCGCTCACGGGATCATCGGCCAACGTCTCGCACCGGACCGATAGCGCGCAGCAGGCATTGATTGCCGCGTATCGAGATTCGCTCGCGCGGGCGGGTCAGGAGGCGATCCGGCGGGCGGCAGATAGCGCGGCGGCAGCAACGGCGGCGGCCGACTCTGGCGCCGCCATGCAGTTGTTTGCCCAGCGCGATTCCGCGGCCAAGCTGCTCGCGGCCAAGAGCACACTAGCGCCGCCTCCGCCAGCGGCCGCGCAAAAGCCTGCCCCTCCGGCGCCTGCGCCTACCCCCACCGTCTCCGAGTCGAGCGCCAAACCATCGGCGCTCGTGACCGGAGCGATCATCCATCCGCCGGCCGTGTCGCCGATATCGGGCGGCGGGCTCCATACCTGTGAGCTCGATGGGCAGGGGACGGCGCTGTGTTGGGGCAACAACGATCGGGGCCAGCTTGGCGTGGGATCAACGACGCGCGAGCAGGCCGTGATGCGAGCCAACGCCGATGTCGCATTCTCGCAAATCGCGTCAGGCGAAGATCACACGTGCGCCGTCAGCCGCACGGGCACCGTGTACTGCTGGGGGGGCAACACCTTCGGTCAGCTGGGTACGGGCGATGCCACCGATCACTCGACGCCCACGAAGGTTGCCGGCGACCATGTGTTTCACACCATCGTGGCGGGCGCCGGGTACTCGTGCGCGTCGACCGCCGCCGGCGAGGCATGGTGCTGGGGCCGAAACCTGTATGGTGAGCTCGGAAACGGAAGCACCAGCAACAGTAGCACGCCGGCCAAAGTCGCCAGCCTCGTTCATTTCGTGGTGCTGACCGCGGGCGCCCACCACGCGTGCGCACTCGATCAAGTCGGGCAAGCGTACTGCTGGGGCCAGAATTCATATGGCCAGTTGGGCGACGGTACGCACATCGTCCGAGCCGTCCCGGGACCGCTCCTCGGAGGCGTGGCGTTTCGCGCAATTGCCGCCGGTGGTTATCACTCTTGCGCGTTGACGACCGCGGGTCAACCATATTGCTGGGGCCGGAATAGCTATGGACAGCTCGGCGTCGGCGACCTGCAGGAACACGATACGCCGACCCCGGTGAAGACGACCGCGACCTTCATGTCGTTGGCCGCCGGGCTGGTACACTCCTGCGCACTCACCACCGGTGGCGACGCGTATTGCTGGGGACGGAACTCCTACGGGCAGCTGGGCGATGGCACGACGCTCGATCGTGTGGCGCCGGTGCGCGTCACGTCTACGCAGTCGTTGGCGCACATCCACGCCAGCGGTTCGCACACGTGCGCGATGACATCGACCAACGCGACGCTCTGCTGGGGCTACAACAGTGACGGCCAGCTGGGCGACGGCACGACGACGCACCGGTCCGAGCCGGTTCCCATTACGATTCCACGGTAGAATCGCCGCGGCCATTCTGCTGGCCGCGTGCGCGAGCGACGTCACCGGGCCGAATTCGCATCACGTCGCGGACATCGTCATTACCCCCGACACGGCGTCCATCGTCCTCGGCGCCACGAAGACGTTTTCAGCGCAACCCGTGACGTCGGGCGGAGGGCCGGTCAACAACCTGCCGATCTTCTGGTCGTCCAGCAACACGAGTGTCGCGACGATTACCCAGGGCGGTGTCGTCACCGCCGTCGCCGTTGGCACGGCCACGATCGACGCGAGCACCGCCGGCGTCTCGCCCAGTCACCCGGCGCAGATCACCGTCCTCCCCGTTCCCGTCGCGTCGGTCGTCGTGGCGCCCAGCACTGCCCTGCTGCGTGTGGGCACCTCGACGCAGTTCATCGACACCACGAAGGACGCGACGGGCCACGTGCTCACGGGACGATCCGTGATCTGGTCGATCAGTGACACGACCATCGCGGGGGTCGACCAATCCGGCTTCGTGATCGCGCGGAAGCCGGGCGCCGCCACCGTCCACGCCGCATCAGGCTCGGTCGTTGGCACCGCCACGCTGACGGTGACCCTCGTCCCGGTGGCGACGATCGTGCTCTCGCCCACCAGCCCGAGCGTGATCGTCGGGCAAACGACGCAGTTGTCGGCGACCACCAAGGATACCGCGGGCAACGTGCTCACGGGCCGAAGCCTGACGTGGTTCTCGCGCGACTCGACGATCGCGACGATCGACCAGACCGGCACGGTCACCGGCAAGCGCGTGGCCTCGGTGACGGTCGGCGCGACGAGCGGCGGCGTCACGTCGACCGCCACGCTCACCGTGCAGGCGGTCCCGATCAACACCGTCGTCATGTCGCCCGCGCTCTCGAATCTGCTCGTCGGCCAAAGCCAAGCGCTCACCGCGGAAGTGACCGACAATCAGGGGAACCCGATCGCGGGCGCGACCGTGGCATTCGTCTCGAACACGCCCGGCGTCGCGACCGTCACGGCCACGGGTCCGTTGACGGCGACGGTGACCGCCGTGGGGTCGGGACAGGCGCAGATCACCGGTACCAGCGGCACGAAATCCGGCACGGCCACCGTGAACGTCGCCTTGGTGCCGGTCGGATCGCTCACCATCGCGCCCACGCTCGACTCGATCACGATCGGCGGCACCGCGCAACTGACGGCGACGGTGAAGGACTCGGCCGGCAATACGCTGAGCGGACGGACCGTGACCTGGTCGTCGAGCAACAGCGCCGTCGCCACGGTGTCGACCTCGGGGCTCGTCGCGGGCGTGAGCGCCGGCACCATAGCCATCGTCGCGACCAGCGGTGGCAAAGTGGCCGCCGCGACGGTGACCGTGAAGCCCATCCCGGTCGGCTCCGTCGTCATCTCGCCGAAGACCGTGACGGTCACGTCGGGTGCGCAGACCCCACTGACCGTGACCGTGACGGACTCGCTCGGGAACGTGATCCAAAGTCCCGCGGTGACCTGGACGTCCACCGCCACGAACATCGCGGTCGTGAACGGCTCCGGCCTCGTCACCGGCGTCACGCCCGGCGTCGCGCAAATCATCGCGCAGAGCGGCGCGAAAGCGGATACGAACACGACGACCGTCATCGCCGCGCCGACGGCGTCGGTGACCGTCACGCCCAATCCCGTCACCATCATCGTCGGCCAGACCGCGATCCTCACGGCAACGCAGAAGGATGGGAGCGGCAACGTGTTGTCCGGGCGCAGCGTGACGTGGCAATCGCCGGCAACCGGCACCGTGACCGTGAGTGCCGGCGGTGTCGATCCGGTCACGCAGCTCGACACCTGCACCGCGACCGGTGTCGCATCCGGCGGCCCGATCGCGGTCACCGCGAGCGCGGGCAACACCGTGAATGGCACGACCCAGGTGACGGTGAGCAACGTTCCCGTCGCGTTTGTCGTGCTGACGCCAAATCAGTTCACGGTCAACGTCCGCTTCACCAGCACGGTGGTCGCGAAAGCGTACGACGCGAATAACAACCTCCTCACGGGCCGCCAGTTCACGTGGAGCACGAAGTCCGGCGGCAGCATCGCCAGCGTCGATCAGACGGGGCTCGTGATCGGCGTGGCCGCCGGTTCGGACTCGGTCTACGCCTCGACCGGCGGCAAGACGGGCGGGGGCGGCATCACCGTGACCCTGGCACCCGTGTCGAGCGTGGTCATCGTGCCCACGACCGCGACGATTACCGCGGCGCAGACACTGCAAATGTCCGATACGGTGGACGATTCGCAGGGCGATACGCTCCAGCGTCCCGTCACCTGGACGTCGAGCAACTCCGGCGTCGCCACGGTTTCCAATACGGGACTCGTGCGGCCAGTCGGCGGCCTCAATGACAGCGGGACGGTCACCATCACCGTGAGCAGCGGCGGCAAAAGCGCGTCCGCCACGATCACGATCCTGCAGGATCCGGTCACCACAGTCGTTGTCAACCCGCCATCGTCCACGATCATCGCGAGTCAGACGCAGCAGTTGACCGCGACACTCACCGATGCCGGTGGCGCGAGTCTCACCGGCCGGCCGATCGCGTGGTCCTCGAGCAATCCGTCGGTCGCGACAGTCTCGAATACCGGTCTCGTGTCGCCGACAGGGCTCAATGACACGGGAACGGTGACCATCACCGCGACGAGCGGCAGCGCCGGTGGGACAGCGACCGTCACGATCGGGCAGGACCCGGTCGGGAGCGTCTCCGTCGCGCCACCCTCGTCGACGATCAACGCGACGCAGACGCAGCAACTGACCGCAACGGTCAAAGACGGTGGCGGAGCGGTGCTCTCCGGGCGAGCCGTGACTTGGACGTCGAGCAATCCCGCCGTCGCGACCGTGTCGAGCACGGGCCTCGTCTCTCCGACCGGCGCGAACGACAGCGGCGCCGTGACGATCACCGCGACCAGCGGAGGGAAGAGCGGCACGGCAACGGTCACCATCGCGCAGGACCCCGTCGCGAACGTCAGCGTCGCGCCGCCGTCGTCGAACATCTCGGCCACGCAGACGCAGCAGCTGACCGCGACGCTCACGGACGGGAGTGGCGCAACGCTCACCGGACGAACGGTCACGTGGTCGTCCAGCAATGCCGCCATCGCCACGGTCTCGAACACCGGTCTCGTCTCTCCGACCGGAGCGAACGACAGTGGTACCGTGACGATCACGGCAACGAGTGGCGGTGCCAGCGGAACGGCAACGGTCACCATCGCGCAGGATCCGGTCGCAACCGTTGCCGTCGCACCGCCGTCTTCTTCGATCTCGGCGACCCAGACGCAGCAGCTCACCGCGACATTGAAGGACGCGGGCGGGACCGTGATTACCGGCCGACCAGTGACGTGGTCGTCGAGCAATACCGCGGTCGCGACGGTGTCGAACACGGGTCTCGTGTCTCCAACGGGGGTCAACGATAGCGGGACGGTGACCATCACCGCGTCGAGTGGCGGGAAGAGTGGTACGGCGACCGTCGCTATTTCTCAGACCCCCATCGCGACCGTCACCGTCGCGCCCCCGTCCTCCAGCATCTCGGCGACGCAGACCCAGCAGCTCACCGCGACGTTGAAAGACGCCGGCGGAACGGTGCTCACGGGTCGAGCGATCACGTGGTCGTCGAGCAATACCGCGGTCGCGACGGTGTCGAACACGGGCCTGGTATCGCCAACCGGCGCGAACGACAGCGGCACCGTTACGATCACCGCGACCAGTGGTCGCGTGAACGGGA
>Ga0210393_10003721_pt1 | contig 12208 bp, 8 predicted proteins | sample IncBWC27OmetaG_FD_160068 | JGI IMG/M metagenome (GOLD analysis project Ga0210393, IMG submission 160068) | Forest soil microbial communities from Barre Woods Harvard Forest LTER site, Petersham, Massachusetts, United States - Inc-BW-C-27-O ... | reverse complement strand
ATCTGGGAAGCGCCAACGTAGATGCCGATCGCCTGGTTCTCGAAAATCGAATTGGCGGAGGTAACACTCGCACCTGGGACGGCAAGATCGATCCAGGTCTGACTACCGTCGGCACCTATATGCAGAACTGAGCCGTGTTGCTCGCCGTCAATGCCGAACCAATCGGCAACTAGATTGTATTCCCCGCCGCGGCCCGCGCCAGTGATGCCTTCGAAATGAGTGAAAACCGCACCCGGATGGTTGTAGGTCGTCCAGCTTCCAGTGTCCTGATTGTAGATATAGCCGCGCTCGAACCCTACCCCGGGCGGCGTGTATCCGCCGGCGATCAGGTTGCCCCAGACCCCGTAGGCCGTGGTACTCACGGCGCCTGGAAAGTTATTGGTCCGATAGGCGCCGGTGCTGATCGTGTAGATGAAGGCATTGCCGGTCGCCAAGCCTGTGTCGTAGTTGCCCACGACCTGGTTGCCGAATGTGCTGTGAGCTATCGTGAACAGCGTTTGCGCCCTTACCGTGCTTGGATAAACGAGAGTCGTCAGATTGCCGTTCGGCCCCGCGGCTCCATCATACAAGTAGCCCAAGCTATAGGGTGAAGAGGATTGAGTCTGGTAGCTGCCAACGGCCCTCAGAATGCCGAATTGAGAGCCAAAGCTGGGGCCATAAGGCGAGGAATCGATCGCTCCCGGGAAGTTGACGCCGTTTGCAGTCGCCGCTGGAAACGGCGTCCAGATCCCAGTCGAAATGTTGTAGAGGAGCCCCCCGTTTTCGCCGGTGCCCGGAATCTTGTAAAATCCAACGATGTTGTTGCCACGGATCCCGGTGAGCAAGGTTCCGCTGGTGCCGAAATTCAGGGTCGTATAAGCAAGCGGCGATCCTGCCGGTGCGGCGATCGAGGAGAGTGGCAGCCTCGTCAGGAGCGAAACCGCAAGCCAGGCAGCCAACCGAAGCGAGCCGCGTCGCATCGGGGAGTCTTTTTTGAGCCGTTCTTTCGATGCCGGAGCCAGGGGTACAGCTTTGACCAGCCTTTTTTGGACGCGGTCGGCGATGAGGAGCGATGGACGCCGAGAGATGCGATTCGCGCCGAACACCCGATATGAAGGGATCATAAATATCGTTTTAATCAATATTTAAGGCATTTTCAACTAAATTACATAATTACTATATCAATAATATTTACACGAGCTTTAAGATTGGCTCTGCGGCCTCCAAGGCGGTCACTCAGCGAAACGCGAACGAACAAGGAGCAAGACTGAATTCTTTTCGCTTCACTGGGCATCGACCGCGGTTGTGCGCTTGAACGTGCCTTCGCCTCGCACGTTCAGGTTTTCGACAACCACTGTCGTCGGTTTCCCGACCGGGCCGATCGTGAAGGTGACGCCGGTCGCTCCGACCGCGTTTTCGCCTTCTGTTTGGTAGGTAAACAGGTCGCGATCATAGTGCTGCAAAGGAAAAACCCGCTTGTGTGGACCCTCAACAATCGCCAGGCGGTCGCCCTTTTCGACAATCTGAATGTCCCCAAAGAATTTGTTGGTGTACGTTCCGAGGTACGCGCTATTTGCCAATGCGGGTGTCGGTGATGCGGGGGGCTTGGAGTAATCCGCTCCAAGAGTCACCCCGACCGCCTCGGGGTTTGCAAACAGCTTTTTGAAGAGTTGGAGCCATTCCTGGGTGGCTTTCCCGTATAGTGCAAGATCAGTAAACGTAAACGCGATTCCTTCCGCGACGCCGATGGGGTAAGCATTGGTGAGGACGACAATGCCCAAATGTTCGGACGGAACGAGTAGCACGCAGGTGCCCGCCCCTAAAGCGAATGCGCCTGAATGCCCAAGGCGCAACCGTCCTTCTGTGTCGTAATTGACGTTCCAACCAAGCCCATAAAATGTTGGCAACCCGGTCAGTGGACTGAATCCCGTTAACATTTGCGGCGAATGTGTGACCGACAAAGCTTTTTCATCGACCAACGGTTTGCCATCCAATTGCCCATCCGCGAGCTGGAGGCGCATCCACTTTTCGAGATCGTTGACAGAAGAGCTAACACCGCCGGCAGGGGACTCCGCATCTGGATCGCGCTTGTATTTTTGGACCCACTTGCCGTTTTCTCGCACGTGCCCGAGGGCCTTGTTGGTACGGGCAATAAAATCGGCATAACGCGAACTGGTCGAATCCATGCCGAGCGGTTTGTACAATTTTTGTTCGGATGCGTTTTCCCAAGTCAGGTTGTAAGCTTTGGCTGCGGATACGCCAGCCTCCGTGATGCCGAAATTTGTATATGCATATTGCGAACGGAAACTGCTACTGGGCTTCTGGTAGCGCAGCCGATACAGAATTTCTTTGCGAGTGAAACCCAGGTCTTCGAGTAAATCGCCTGCGTGTTCCGGTAAACCACTGCGATGGGAATAGAAATCACGAAGGGTGATTTCGTGTGTGACCCACGGATCATACATCTCAAAATCAGGATCCAGATCGCTGATTTTCGAGTCCCACGAGATTTTGCCATCACCGACAAGCTCGGCCACGAGAGTCGAGCCTATTGGTTTGGACAAAGATGCGAGCTGGAATACAGTGTCCGCGTTGACCGGTTCCCGTGACTTGACATCCCGTACGCCAAAGCCGGCCGCGGAAACGTCTCGATCCTGAAAAACGACGGCGATCGCGAGCCCCGGTACTGCAGCTTGCTCAATCTCACTTGTACAAACTTTTTGGATTTCCCGCGCCGCCTGATTCACTTGCTCAGAGGTTATTTGGGTTCGCCCTCCCTGCGCGCGCGCTGGCAGATGGAGGAACAACAATAAAAGTCCAAGATAGGTTGCCAACGCGCGAGGTCCGCCCAATTTGCTCATGGGTCATCTCCGATAGAAAAACTCTGCCCCTGGATTGTTCCGATACACTCTTGAGAACTCCTATCAATCCCAGCCCATCCGTGCAACGGCCTCGACAAAGTCTGTAACCACAGGTTAGGCGGATTGATCCGCTCCACGGAATGTCCGGCTATGCTGTCGTCTTGGCTCGCTCTTTGACCTCGCCGAAATCAAGGTCCTGTTCATCAACCCTGCTTGGGCGCGACGCCCACCTTGTGCAAGAGGCGCGCGTAGATTTTCGCCAACACCATCCCCACTAGCGAACCACTAAGGACATCGCCGGGATAATGCACGCCCAGATAGATGCGCGAGAAAGCCACCAGCGATGCTAGCCCGAAGAAGCCGCGAGCACTGGCAGGATATTCTCGCGCCAGCAACAGTGCGCCAGCAAATGCCGCGGCGCTGTGGCCCGAGGGAAAGGAATAGCTGCCCGGTTTGCGGCCCACGATGATTGCCTCGATCAAGTAGATAAAGGGTCGACGGCGGCGAAACCACTTTTTGATCGGATGCTCGACGGTTGCGGTAGCTAACCAAAGAGCAGGCGCCACAGCTCGCGTCGCTCTCCAACCACGCTGACGGTCCACCAGCGTTGCCAATGCGAGGAACAGGAGCCAGCCGGTGCCACTGGTCATCACCCAGCTCAGGCGAGTCAGGAAACGATCCGATAGCTTCCAGTGCGGAAGCTGGTTGATCTGGAGGAAAACGAAGGTATCCACTGCCTGCAGCGGACCGAGCCGTTTAAATAGTTCGTCGCGCAAGTGGCGGCGTCCCCGCAGCGTGTCCGAGGCAACCCCGTCGGATTCTGCTCCCCCGCCAAACGCCTGAGTGACGGATTCATCGACGATCGATTTTTCATCGGGTGCCGCATTCGCGGACTGGGCAGCTGCGGATGCGATCACGTCGGCCGCTGGCGCGGCCACCGGGACCTCCCCGGTCTCCTCTCTCGCGCCGGCAACATCCTCTTCGCGCAAATCTCCTGCGGTCTTTTCAAGGGAATCCAGCGTACGTCTCGCTTGAGCAGGAGTTTTGATTTCCGCGACGCTACGTTCGAGAGCCGCGCGCATTTTCTCTTGGGCGTTAGCGTTGTCGGATTTTTCGCTGCGGTCGTGCGAGTCAGGCATGTTTTCTCCTCTTCAATCTCTACCACCAGGTGTTCGGAGCAAAGAATACTTGCTATTTCGCCAGGCACCAGGCCCGTGGTTGTCTGGATGAGCGGCGGTTCCAGGTTTTTGTACATCCGGCCAAACATCATCCGTCGAACATCAGGCACAAAGAACGAAATTGCGGAAAAAGAATCGGCCGATGGACTGGACATCTATCCCGTCAGTATCCTGGACTCGGGCCTCTGCTGGGCATTTCGTTGCGTAGATGATGATCGCTCCGCAAAAGAGGAACTGAACCGGTGGACGAGACATTTGACGAGGATTCCTTGTTGTGGCCAAAACTGTTGTGATCGAACCGGGAGCCGACCGGGCTCTTGACCATCCATTCAAACGCTGGTTGCTCGCGGGCTTGGACGTTAAAGGGACCCAAGGGCCTCACACCGAAGAGAAGGAGACCACCCACCCATGGTGGAAGGTGATGTGTTTAACAGGTGTGGATTATTTTTCCACACTTGGTTATCAGCCGGGCATCGCCTTTGTGGCCGCTGGCGCCCTGTCGCCGTTGGCCACGTTAGTGCTCGTCATATTAACTCTGTTCGGGGCCTTGCCTATTTACCGGCACGTCGCCAAGCAAAGTCCGCATGGAGAAGGCTCAATTGCGATGCTTGAGCACCTACTCACGTGGTGGAAAGGAAAACTTTTCGTACTGACTCTCTTAGGATTCGCATCGACTGATTTCATGATCACAATCACCCTGTCGGCCGCGGATGCGAGTGCGCACCTGATCCAGAACCCGTTTGTGCCGCGTTTCTTCCAAGGGCAAGCGGTGCCCATCACGTTATTCCTGGTCGCGCTGCTCGGAGCGGTGTTTCTGAAGGGATTTAAAGAGGCGATCGGGATCGCCGTCGCTTTGGTGGGCGCGTATTTGGCACTCAATCTGATCGTGGTGATCATTGGGCTACAGCACCTTGCGGCTCATCCGCAGGTGTTGGCGGATTGGCGAACCGCGCTGTTCTCCGCGCATGGTAGCCCGCTCGCGATGATCGGTATAAGTCTTCTTCTATTTCCGAAATTGGCTCTTGGGCTATCTGGCTTCGAGACCGGTGTGTCGATGATGCCTCTCGTTAAGGGAGCGCCGGACGACGAAGAACCCAGTCCAGCCGGCAAGATCCGGAACACCCACCATTTACTTTTTACTGCCGCACTGACGATGAGCCTTTTCTTGTTGAGTACTGCACTCATTACGACGCTACTTATCCCGGCCGACGCGTTCCGTGCCAGCGGGGCGAACGGCGAGCCCGCCGGGCCGGCTAATGGACGGGCGCTCGCTTATCTGGCCCACCAATTTCTCGGTGACGGATTTGGGACGGTCTATGATCTTTCGACCATCGCCATACTCTGGTTCGCCGGAGCCTCGGCCATGGCAGGGCTTCTAAACATTGTCCCGCGCTACTTGCCGCGTTACGGGATGGCACCCGAATGGACTCGCGCTACGCGACCTCTGGTGCTGATCTATATGGCGATTGGCTTTGCGCTGACATTGCTCTTCCGCGCGGACGTTGATGCGCAAGGCGGCGCGTATGCGACCGGCGTGCTCGTCCTGATGACTTCTGCTGCGGTGGCCGTGACCCTGTCGGTCTGGCGGAATGCTCATCCAGTAAAGGGTGTCTGCTTCGGCGTGGTAACGCTGGTGTTTGTCTACACAACCTCGGTCAACGTTATCGAGCGCCCCGATGGCCTTAAAATTGGCGCCTTCTTCATCGCCGCGATTGTCCTGAGTTCGCTCGTTTCGCGCGTTTGGCGCACGACGGAACTTCGTATCGGGAAGATCACCCTGGATAGTGAGGCACAGCGTTTCATCGACGAAATGGATGCCCAGGGCGAACTGCGGATCATCGCCAACCAACCGCGCCGGTGTGATGACGCTGAATACAGTCACCGGGAGCAGGATCAACGCGAGGATAATAATATCCCTTCGAATGAGCCGATCGTCTTTTTGGAGATCTACGTGCGCGACGCGAGCGATTTTTCCACCGACTTAAACATCCACGGCTTCGAGGTTGGCCGTCACCGAGTTCTTCGTGGTGAGAGCGCGGCAGTGGCTAACGCCATTGCCGGATTTCTCCTCTACGTACGGGATGACAAGGAAAAAGTACCCCATGCATATTTCAACTGGACGGAGGGAAACCCGCTTCTTTACCTTATCCACTATGTTCTTAGCGGTGAGGGAGACGTCGCCCCCGTGACCCGGGAAGTTCTGCGCAAGGCGGAACCTGATGCCCAACGCCGACCGGCAATCCATGCGGGAGTGTGATAATTGATGGAAACCACCCCTCCAAACGACAACCCTGAGCGACGACAAAGGAAATTGGTCAACCTCTGGTTCGCGATCGCCGTCATCGGATTGTTCGTCTTTGCTTGTTTCTATGTCCTAAAGGTAGCGGTAGACCTCTTTCTTCCGATCGTGCTGGCGAGTTTTCTCGGCTTCCTGCTCACGCCTGCCACCAGATGGCTAAAAAAAATCGGCTTTTCAAACTTTTGGGCACCCCTCCTTAGTACGCTTGGTTTTTTATTTCTCTTGCTCTGCCTCTTTGCCGCACTCTCTGTCTCATTGGCAAGATTTGAACCTGAGTTGCCGCGTTATCTCGACCACATTCAGGAACGTTTGCTGCCAATCCTTCAAGCTGTTCAGAAAAGTTCTCCGTCCATTGACCGAATAGATGGTTGGTTGAATCCGGGTAAGATTCGTCAGGTAAGCATTCGCCACCCTAGCTTTGTGGAGATTGCTACGAAGAATGCGCCGAAATTTCTTTCGATTTTTATCATTGTTCACGTGCTTGCATTCTTCCTCTTGTTGTACGGATCCCGACTGCTCAAAAAGCTCGTCGACATGATTCCGGGGGTGTCTGAGAAACAAAACGTGGTAGAAATCGCCTCGGAAATCGAACAAACCGCGGCACGTTATTTTACTTCGGTGACCCTAATCAATGGTGTTTTGGGATTGAGCGTCTGGATCGTCGTCGGTTTCCTCGGGTTGCCCCATCCATTGCTTTGGGGCGTCGCCGCATTTTTGCTCCATTACATTCCCTTCGTGGGAGCGACAGGTGGTATCGTTGCCATGACGCTCGTTTCGCTGATTCATTTCGACTCGGCCTGGTACGCCCTTTTGCCACCTCTCGCGTATCTCTTATGTGCACTGATCGAAGGGAACCTGGCCACGCCGCTGTTTCTGGGGCGCTGGTTAGTCTTAAACCCGATCGCCATCCTGTTGACTTTTCTACTTTGGTCTTACCTTTGGGGTGTAGCCGGTACTCTGTTGGCTGTTCCCCTCCTCGCGACTTTCAAAATATTCTGCGATCGTATTCAACCGCTCAGGCAGATGGGATCACTTCTGGGCCGGCCATAAAGATGACATTGGCCGATAGCCGGAGAAGGTCGAAAGCTGTTAGCGTTCACGCCGCGAGGTGTTACCATGAAGTCTAGAATCTGTTTATCGGCAACGACTTCGACAGGATGCGCCTGAGATACTGGTTCGTAAGCGGCCTCACGATAAATTCGAGACAATTCGAGTCGTTGCAGATAAAGAGGCGACCTCACACCGTGTCATCGCCGCGTTACTCAACACCCGATCGGCGGAGATAATGGGATTCGTTTTTCCGCAGAAAGGCAGGCCGCTGAATTGAAATGTCGACAGGGAGCCTTAGCAGCCTGGCGGCGATCGGAAACCGAATCCGTACTGATTGCGTAAGCGAGGTGGTGATTAGTTGAGGACGAGAAAACAAACTGGTATTTATACGCTCAAGATAATGATATCAATTATTTACAAATTTATTTATTCATTCCTCAAAATCTATTGGTTCATTTTCCGACCCAAGACTCAAGGTGTTATATGTCTCATTTTAAGCGGGGATGAGTTACTTCTAATTCGCCATACTTATGGTCGTTCAGCGTGGACTCTTTCTGGTGGAGGATTAAAAAAGAATGAGACCAAAGAGGAGGCTGTTAAAAGGGAAGTAAAAGAGGAATTGGGATTAGATATTACACCTGAATATATAGGAGAGTTTACTCATAACCCAGATTACAAGATTGATACGGTATTTTGCTTTGTCGCAAGAATAAAAAAAATAGAACCAAAAATTGATCATCTTGAAATTAGAGAGGCTAAATGGTGGAATATAAATAATATACCGGAGGATCATTCGATGAGTTTGCAGCGGGTAATTTCGATGCACCAATCAAGATGATTGTGGCCTCTACAATTGCCCCGGAGGGGCTGAAGAATTTAGCCCTGGGTTGAATGGCGCGAAGTTAAGGATTCTTTGGGACGCTCAACTGCCCCGGAGGGGTTGGAGAACTCAGCTCAAGGTTTCAACCCGAGAAGGTAAGGCGGGACGCCTTACTTACTTCAGAAAGGCGGGACATACTGGGATAGAAGTGGTAATCAAACGACCGGTTCGCCCGCAGCAGTAAGTAAGGCGTCTCGCCTTAGCCTCTTTTCGCAAGCTAACCGTCCCGATTTGCCCGCTGAAGTAAGTAAGGCGTCTCGCCTTACCCTCTTTCGTAAGCTAACCGTCCCGGTTTGCCCGCAGCAGTAAGTGAGGCGTCTCGCCTTACCCCGCACCTGATAGTTCTGGGAAAGTCCAAACTCCAGACGGCGCCTTCGGGGCCGAGAAACAACCCAAACCGCCCTTAACTTGGCGCCATACACCAATCGAAGAAAAGGCAACTCCAGCCTGGAAGCGCGCCGACATCGAGTATTTCAGCGCAGACAGGCTGGAAGCCTATCCTACACTACGCCGTCGCCTCGTCGCGCCGGGAACGAGAAGGTGCTTTCAGGTGCACTCGGATCATCGCTCGACCCTCCGGGGAGCAATGTAGGATAGGCTTTCAGCCTGTCTCTGCGCTGAAATACTCGATTATGTCGGCGCCTTTTCTTCGAATTGTGTACAAAGCCAGGGTTTCAACCTCTGGGCTGTGCCATTGGGCCAACTTCCATGGCAACGAGGCACACGTCATCGCTAAAGTGTCTGCCCGCCGAGAATCGCTGCACCTCTTCGATGACCTCATGACACAGTTGAAAAGCGGGCAATTGACGGCGCCTATTCACAGCTTCTAGCAGGCGCCGATAGTCATAGATGTCGCCGCCAGGTCCCTCCACTTCAAATAATCCGTCGGTAAAGAGAAGCAGTGTATCGTGCGCCGAGAGTTCACAATGGCTGTTGGGATAAATCGCGTCATCGAACAGACCAAGCGCCGGCCCATGCTTGCTGCCGTTCAATGGATACGTATCAGCGCGATCTCTTGTACAATGGACGCGCAAAGGATTGGGATGTCCCGCATTCGCGTAGCGCAATTCGCCTTTCTCCAGATCTGCGAGCAGGTAAAAGGCCGAAGCAAAGAGCGGGACCTCACTATATTCAAGTGTTGAGCGCAGTGCCCGATTGAGCCGGGCAAGGAACTCGCCCGGATCTCCCAAGTAATCTCGCAGTCGCCCCACCAGGGCACTCACCGTGGAGGCCACAAGAGCGGCACGGACCCCATGGCCCATCACGTCACAGATGAAGATCCCTGCACAGGTATCAGAGAGTTTCAGGATTTCGAAAAAGTCGCCGCTCACGCTCATTGAGGGCTGGTAAAAGTGGTAGAAACGTACCGCGCTCTCTTCCTTGGAAGCGTGATGTGGGAAGCGAGGATAGAGGTGCGGCAGCATGGCCTGCTGAAGTTCCCGGGCCATTTCCAGATCCTGTTCAAGAGCTTCATTCTTTTCGCGCAATTCTCTTGCCAGGGCGGCGAGTTTTTCTTCAGCTCGCTTCTTCTCCGTGATGTCGCGCGAGAGGCCAAAAGTGCCGATGATATTTCCGTTGGGATCTCGCAACGGCAACTTTGAAGTGGAAACCCAGGTCTCATGACCATCGGGCCAGGTCTCCTTCTCCTCCATGTTCACCAGAGGCTGTCCCGTACGGAGAATTTCCCGTTCATCGCGGAGCGCAGCCTGGGCATGCTCGGGAGCGAACAAATCGGCGTCTGTCTTGCCAAGCACTCCTGCTGGATCTTCGAGGCCGAACAAGGCTGCCATGGCACGATTTACGGCAATAAAGCGGCTCTCCCGGTCCTTGAAATAGATGTGATCCGGCAGATTATCCATCAGCGTCTTCAGGAGAACCTCTTTCCCAAGCCCCAAGGGTTCACTCGTGGCAATGGCCGGCGGATGCGGTTCGTTCATCGTTTAGAGATTCAACCCGCAAATGAATGAATTGCCAATCACCATCGGTGACGAGGCAGACAAATTTCATGACACCGGTGTTCTCGCCGAGATACGGTTGCGTTTGTGTATGCGCCAAGTCAGGTGTAAATAAACAGTGCCCTTAATGGAGTGATTGCCCCCCCTCGCGGAACCGCTCATCGAGCCAACTAAAGCAAATGACTTTGCGGGGAAGGAAATTTCATCTCCTACGGGTTGAAAAGAACGATAAAAACACAAGGACGAATGCGATGAGTGATGATGGTTCCGTAGAAATAAAAGATTTGGTGAAGACCTATGTGGATGACCGAGGCCGTCCGACGTTCACCGCAGTTAAAAACATCAGCCTGCACATCAATACCGGGGAGTTTATGGTGCTGGTTGGACCTTCCGGATGCGGTAAGTCTACCACGCTCCGTATGGTCGCCGGTCTGGAAAAGATCACTAGCGGGACGATCTCGATCGGTGGTCGTGTGGTGAATGAACTTGAGCCGAAAGATCGCGGAATAGCGATGGTGTTCCAGAACTACGCGCTCTATCCCCACATGACCCTGTTCAACAACATGGCGTTCGGCCTCCAATTGGCCAAGAAGAAGAAGGATTTTATTTCCGAGACCGTTGGACGAACCGCGAAGGCCCTTGGTCTTGACCATATGCTGGAGCGCAAACCAAGCGCTCTGTCCGGCGGCCAGCGTCAGCGGGTGGCTCTGGGACGAGCCATTGTACGCAGTCCGAAGGTGTTTCTTTTCGACGAACCATTGTCCAACCTGGACGCCAAGATGCGTGTGCAGATGCGCTCGGAGATTTCCAAACTCCACGCTCAACTCGGTAATACCATGATTTACGTTACCCACGACCAGGTCGAGGCGATGACCATGGGTGACCGCATTTGCGTCATGCGCGACGGTCTCATCATGCAGGTCGCCGATCCGTTGACGCTTTACAGGCAGCCGGAAAATCTCTTCGTTGCCGGCTTCATCGGCAGTCCGCCGATGAACCTCCTCAAGGGGAAGGTCAAACGGCGCGATGGCGGCTTGTTCTTTGTGGAAGCGGGCGAGAAAAACGCTCTGACGTTCCCTCTCAAAGGCCGGCTGGAACCCCTCGCGAACAATTACGTCGATAAAGATATCGTCTTCGGCATTCGCCCCGAACACATCACTAACGAACCAAAAGAGGGATCCAGCGTGCCGGTTACTTTGACCGTTGATATTTCCGAACCGATGGGTTCGGAGTCGCTGGTGTACTTGAAGGCCGGTACAGGTAACTTGATCGCCCGAATTCACGGCGAACATTTATTCCATTTGGGTGAAGAACTCACCGTCCAATTCGACCTGGAAAAGGTCTCTTTGTTTGATGTTGAAACCGAAAAAGTGATTCGGTAACGGCCTGCCCGCGCGAGAATTTACACGCTTTGCCTGGAAAACTTATCCCGATTCAGGGGATGAATTTTCCAGGGTGGGTTATTCGTTCCCAAAAATTTCCCAGAGTGCCTATGAATGCTGATTATTGGGAGAAAAGGACGATTTTGATTCGGGATGCCGCAGTTCGGATGTTATCTCTGACCGGGTCCGAAGAAGTCGATTACTGGCGTTACGAGCTTAAGTCGAATCGCAGAAACAGTCGTGAAATTGAGCTGATGACCTGGGCGGCAAACGCAGTAACTCTTCGAGGACGGGCACACTATGGGCGCATGGACGAGTTCGCCGAATACGTCTTCCAGTTCAATCGTACCGCAGAAGGAAAGCTTTCGAAGTGCGGTGCGATCGCGTTTTCTAAATCAGAGGATCGAGCGCTGGCGCGGCAGGTGATCGATAGATTCGTGGCTAAAACTGATAGAGACTCTGTAAACCGTTGAAAACGATCCTTTTCCAGTGGAACGGGGTTCGTCCCAATGGAGATGCTTGCCCAAGACGGCAGCTCCCCAGATGGGTTACTTGGCCATCTGCCAGGTAAAAAAAGTGCTTGGCCCTGAAAGGGGCGAGGTATTAAAATCCCCGGGACAGACTTTT
>Ga0210393_10003720_pt1 | contig 12209 bp, 7 predicted proteins | sample IncBWC27OmetaG_FD_160068 | JGI IMG/M metagenome (GOLD analysis project Ga0210393, IMG submission 160068) | Forest soil microbial communities from Barre Woods Harvard Forest LTER site, Petersham, Massachusetts, United States - Inc-BW-C-27-O ... | reverse complement strand
TCCGCCCATTCCACCCGGCCAAAACCATCCGCTTCAACAACGGCGGCGACGCGAAGCGCCGCTCCTTAAACTCTTCAAACATTATCTGCGAGATGTAGTACGTCGTATCCAATCCCACAAAATCCAGCAGCGTCAGCGGCCCCATCGGGTGCCCGCATCCCAACTTCATCGAATTGTCGATATCCTCAATCGACCCCACTCCTTCTTCCAGCGCTCGAATCGCGTCCAGCAGATACGGCACCAGCAACCGGTTCACGATGAAACCTGTAGAATCGTGTGCCCGCACCGCCGTCTTCCCCAGTTTTGCGCCAAAAGCCACCACGTCCTCGTACACTGCCGGCTCCGTCGCAATCGTCCGCACCACTTCCACCAATTTCATCACCGGCACGGGATTGAAAAAATGCAGCCCCACAAAACGCTGCGGACGTTTCGTCGCCGCGGCAATCTCCGTTATCGTCAGCGAAGACGTGTTGCTCGCGAAAATCGTCGACGCCGGGCAAATTGCGTCCAGCGTCGCAAACAACTCGCGCTTCGCCGGAAGCTGCTCGATGATCGCCTCAATAATCAAATCGCAATCCTTTAAATCATCGATGACCGTCGTCCCCTTCAGCCTCCCTCGAATTTCGGTCTTCACGGCATCCGTGATCGTCCCCTTCTCTACCAGCCGCGCCAAATTTTTCTCGATGCCTTTGATCCCCTTCTCCAATACCTCCGGGCTCACTTCCCGCACTACCGTCGTGAACCCCGCCGCCGCACTCACCTGCGCAATCCCCGACCCCATCAGCCCACACCCCACAACTCCCACTTTTTGAATCGCCATTCTTTTCCTCGCTGAGATTTGGAACGGCCTATGTCACTATCATTAAAATGCGAAAACAAAGTTTACCAGAGACGCGGGTCTCCTCGTCCTTTACTTCCTTTACTTCCTCTACCTCATTTACTTCCTTCAGTTCATCGCCTCCACCACCATCGCAATCCCCTGCCCGCCCCCGATGCACGCCGTCGTCAATCCATACCGCAGCCCATTTCGCCGCAGTTCATTCAAAATCGTAATCACCAGTCGCGTTCCGCTCGCTCCCAGCGGATGCCCCAGAGCAATCGCTCCGCCGTTCACATTCGTCTTCTCGCGATTCAACCCCAACACTTTCTCCACCGCCAGATACTGGGCCGCAAACGCCTCGTTCACTTCCACGCGATCCATTTGCTCCATCGTCAATCCCGCAAGTTGCAGCGCCTTCTGCGACGACGGCACCGGCCCAATCCCCATGATGCTCGGATCCACTCCCGCCACTGCCCAAGAAATAATCCGCCCCAGCGGTTTCAGCCCACGCTCCTTCGCCGTTTTCTCGCGCGTCACCACCACCGCCGCCGCGCCATCGACAATCCCGCTGGCATTCCCCGCCGTCACAATTCCATCTTTCTTAAACGACGGCGGCAGCTTCTCCAGCGTCTCCATCGTCGTCTCCGGCCGCCGGTGATCATCGACCTCCACCAAAATCGTTTTCTTTCCCTGCTTCACTTCCACCGCCACCAGCTCTTCTTTAATCCGGCACGCTTTGTACGCCGCATCCGCCGCCCGCTGGCTCCGCAGCGCGTACGCATCGGCATCCTTCCGCGTGATTCCGTGCTGCTCCGCCAGCTTCTCCGCCGTCATCGCCATTGGCAATCCGCAAAACGTATCCGTCAGCCCCGCCATCAGCGAATCTTCCAGCGCGCCGCCGCCCAGCTTCAATCCATTCCGCGCTCCGCGAATCACAAACGGCGCCTGCGTCATATTTTCCATCCCGCCCGCCAGCACCATCGTCGCTTCATCCAGCAACAGCCGCTGCGCCGCCTGCGCAATCGCCTCAATCCCCGAACCGCACAAGCGATTCACGGTCACCGCCGGCGTCTCGACTTTCAATCCAGCCTTCAATCCGACATGCCGCGCCCCATAAAGCGCATCCGCGCTCGTCTGCATCACGTTCCCGAAAATCACATGATCCAAATCCGCCGGGTCTGCACCCGACCGCCGAATCGCTTCCTTCGAAGCCAGCGCCGCCAAATCAATCGCGCTCACCTCCGAAAACGACCCCGTGTACCGCGCCATCGGCGTCCGCGCCCCTGCCACTATCACCACATCCGTCGGAAACATGCTTATCCTCTTTTCTGTAAATTCTTTGTCGGTCGCCAATAGGACCAGTCTGGAATCGGCGATACGATATCGCCTGTGACCGCAAGCTTCCCGGTCAGGAATCCGAACAGATCGTCGGTCTCAGTTTTCTTCAAGCCACTGCTTTTTGCAGCCGGCTTGCGAAATGGGGTCGCTCGTGTCCTGCCTTGCGGTGTTTTTTTCTTCTTTGCGCCCATATCCTTAGTTTGCCATGCCAGCTTGTTCTTTACATCCCGGCAGCGATGCACTACACTGTGGTGCATGAAAAGCGAAGTCTACAGCTGGCGCGTGTCCAGCGAACTCAAATCTGATCTCGAACGTGAGGCCCGTCATCGCAGGGTTCCGATTTCTTCTATTCTCGAAGAAGCCGCGCGTAAATGGCTCAAGGAAAGTGCAGGGCGGGTATCTGATGACGAAACCCAGCGGAAACTCCACGCAGCTGTGGAACCTTACGTTGGTGCTCTCTCCGGCCTTCATCCGGCCCACGCGGAGTCCGTTCGCAAGGTAGTCCGGCGCCGGCTTGAACGTCGCTATGGCCGCTGAAGCCCTCATCGATTCCGGCGCAATCGTCGCAATCCTCGACAAAACTGATTCTTGGCACCGAGTCTGTCAGAACGCTTTTCGCCAGCTCCACTTACCTCTGCTAACTTCTGAAGCAGTACTCACCGAAGTGTTCCATTTTGTCGGTGAGACCCAATCCAAGATGGAAACTGCATGGAAGTTCGTACGATCGGGCGCAGTCGTACTGGGAAAAATTGACCATGAGGAGTTGCCCCAAATTCACGCCCTAATGTCCCGCTACTGGGATCGTCCCATGGATTTCGCCGATGCCACCCTCGTGTATCTCGCCAAGCGCGAATCCATTTCCGCGATTCTCACCATCGATCACGCCGACTTTACAACCTACCGCATTGAAGGCAAACGCCAATTCAAGGTTCTGCCGCTCGCCCGCCCGCGCTGAAGTTCGCTGAAGTCATCGCAATTAAATCCTCGGCGTCTCCATCACAATCACCGTATCCCCGCCCTTCTTCCTCGCCTCTTCCACGCTAGACTCCGCCCTATTGATCAAATCCGTCACAATATCTTCGCTGTCGTAATCCGGCTTCGCCACCGCTTCCACAATTCCCGCGCTCAGCGTAATCGACGTCGTATCCCACGGCGGCCGCAATCCGCTCGCCGCCCGCCGCAATTTATCCGCCAGATTCTGCGCACCCGCCAAGGTCGTATCCGGCAAAATAAACGCCAGCGACCACGACGTATATTTCACCGCCACATCATTCTGCCGCACGATCGGCTGCAGCGACCGCGCCAACTGTTCCAGGAACCGTTCCATTGGCGATTCCCCCTGCGTTCGCAGAATCTCCGCGCCCCGGTCGATCTGCAAAATCGCCAGCGCCAGCGGCGTCCCCTGCGTCCGCGCGCGGTCCGCTTCGTTCAGCAAACAACTCTGGTACGAGCTGCGGCTCAACAATCCCGTGCGCTCGTCGGAAACGCCCATCCGCCGCACCAGCGAACGCAGCCGCGTGTGGCTCACGCTCATCAGCATCTGGTCGCCAATCGCCTGCAAAAAGTACGCCTCGTTCGGCTTCCATTTGTGCGGCTCCGAGTGCGCCACGATCAGCATCCCGGCGGGAATCTGCGTCTCTTTGTCCGTGATCATCACGCCCAGCGCCGTGGCCAACCCCAATTCGCCGACAATCGATCCTTCCGTCGCGTCCACCACCAGTCCACCCAATTCGTCCGGCTCCGCTTTCTCCATTTGCGCCAGCAAAAATACAATCTGCGCCCCCGGCGCCGGCTTCACACCCTGCGCGCAAAACTCCGCGGCCATCTCCGGCGGTCTTCCCGGCGCGCCGACCACTGCCAGCGCCCGCGTGGCCCGCAAATATCCGCCCACCTCATTCACCGCCGTATTCAACATCGCGCGGGGCGTCTGCTGCCGGAAAATTTTCTGATTGATCTCCGAAATTTTCGCCAGGTCGCGCAGCGTCTCCGCCGTATACACACCGGTCTTCGTGTTGATCGGCGCCGGCTGCGCCTCCTGCACCGGAGCCTGAACCACCGGCGGCGCTGGAGCTGGCGCCTGTGCCAACTCCGCCTTCACCTTCGGCGCGCCCTTCGGCCACCAATTCGCCAGTTGATACAAATTCGCCAGCCTGGCATTGCGGTCTTCCTCGCCAGGAAACACCGCCGCTATTTTCTGCAGCCGCTCCAGCGCCTTGCTCTGCAGCGAGTACTGCAAGAAAATCTCCGTCTGCACGATCAAGTCTTCCAGCGCCTGCACCTGCCGCCCCTCCTCGCTAGTTGGCGCGGCCTCCCCCGCATTTTGTCCGCTCGGCGTATGCGTCGGCGCCGCCGTCGCGGACTTCGCCACCCGGCTCGCCATCCTCGCGAGATAGCCTTCCTCCACGTGTCCGCGCAGCTTCTCCATCCGTTCCTGGTTGCGGTAGTCGTACGAATCGATGTCCACCAGCCGGTCCAGCGCGTCCGCGGCCTTCGGAAAATTTCCGGAATTAAAATAAACATCAAACAGCTTGATCAATATTTCAAAGTATTGCGTCTCGCGGTTCAGCTCGTTGTGGATGCTCGCCCAAAACTCCAGCACCGCCTGCGAATTCGGATGCTTTTTCCCGACCTCATCCATCAGCGTTGCGAAATCATTCTGCCTTTTGTCCGCGAACATCCGGCGCTTCAGCGTCAGGAAAATCTCCGCCGCTTTGTTGTCTTGTCCCGCGCTGGCGTAGGAATCCGCCAATTCGAATAGCCGCGTCATCCCTTCATTCTTCTCGCGCAGCAAGCGCTCCAAAATATCCCGCGCCCGGTCCAGTTGCCCCGCGCGCATCAGCGCGTCCCCGAAAGTATCGAGAAACGGCGCGTCCGTCTCCGTGGACGCAAACGGCTCCAGCAGCGCCGCGGCCTCTTTCGCTTCGCCCGCCCGGAGTTTCCCCTCCGCATAAAGAAGCGCCACGCTGCGCTCGCTTGGCGCCAGCCGGTGTGCGCGTCCGAGCAAAATCAACGCATCGCCCGGCGCCCCGCTGGTCGCCGCCAGTTGCGCCGTGCGCAGAAATGCCCGCGCCGCGAGCGCATTTTTCCCGATGCGTTCCGCCGCTTCCGCCAGCCGCATCTGTCTCGCCAAATTTTCCGGGTCGAGCTGCGCGATGCGCTCCCAGCAAAACAGCGCGTCTTCATCCCGATGGGCCGAGCTGAATAACTCCGCGGCCTTTCCATATTGCTCGATGGCTTCGTCGGGGCGGTTTTGCCTTTGTTGCAGAAACGCGTACCGCGCAATGCGCTCCGCCGGCTGCGGCAACGGTCCGGCCCTCAGAAACCGGTTATAGATCGCCAGCGCCTTGGTCTCTTCCCGCGGATCGACCAGCAAATCAAACAGCATTCCGTAATAAATCGCCGCTTTATCCTGCTGCTCCAGCCGCGCGTACAAATCCCCCAGCGCCTGCGTCGCTTCCTGGTGCTGCGGCGCATCCTCTAACACGGACTGGTACGCCCCGATCGCATCCTCGACGCGGTTCTTCTCGAGAAAGCGCTTCGCGCGTTCCAGATGCTTGCTGACGTCTGCGGCCATCCGTCTGTTTTGCCTTTGCGATTGTTTCTGCTTGCGATCGCCTGCCCTGCGGCAGCCTGTCGGCACTCTCGATCGCCACTGTAGATCGCCTTCGACGATTGCCATTAAAGTTGGCCATCATCGATTGCTTGATCGGTCTGGACAATGCGCTATGCGCTCTCTGCGCTGCCCTCTTAAACTATATACCTCGCCAGCAACCCGCGCCAAACCACGCGAAACATTCGATGCGGTAAGCGCCACGTCTCTTTTCCTCCCGCTTGCCGTCCTTTCATCCGCATTGCAATTTTTTCCTTCCGCTTGCTCTTGGTTCTCGGCCGCGGGGACCATCCCCCGCAATTCCTCCCGCAAACACTCCGGACAATAACGCCCTCGCGCTTCCTGCGGCATCGCCCCATGCGGCAAGTCCCCGCAACAGCAATTCCCTTCCGGTTTGCACTCCATCGGCGCATCGCAATGCGCGCACCGCCTCTCCATCTCGTCGACAATGCTCCCGAGCCGCCGCTTTTCGGCTATTCGTGCAAACCCTTTCGAGGTCAGCTTGATTCGCCGTGCTCCTACTCTTGCTCCAAGCCAGAAGAAATCTTCCGGTATCTCACCATGCACAACCCCTTTCGCAACCCGGCCCATCATGCTAATTTGTTTTCATCAACCGAAGAGCCGCTGCAGACGCCTTCTTTTCTCAAGCAACCGCAGCGCCCTCTTCGAAAAGAACTCCTGCGGCGGAGAACAGGCTTTCCATGTCCAGAAAAGCTTCCGTCCGTCTCGCCTGTGCATTTGCCTCCCTCTTCCTCCTCCTCTTCGCGGCGCGCCTCGTCAAAAGCTGCGCTGACGTCGGCAATCCTTTCGACGATTTTTCCGCCCACCCCGATGTTCCTCTGGAAAAATTTGCCGCCGGCCGTCTCGGTCTCGTCAAGCCAAGCTTCGCCCGCTCCTATCTCGTCGTCGCCTATCGTTATGTCGCTACCACCCCTCTAACTCGCGACGAACAATTCGCCGCCTCCGCCCTTTGGCATGATCGTCTCGAGCAATACAGCTATTACGGCCGTGGCAACTCCGTTGTCATCGAGCCAAAAAATCCTTACTTCGCCAACACGCCCGAGGGGCCACAAACTTGGTTTGCCGCTCGTTCCAAGGTCGTTGTCACTCCGGGTCCGCAAATCAACCAGATTCACTCCCTCGACCCCTACTCCGGCTTCTTGAATTGCGCTAACGACGCTTTTGCCACCGCCGCAAAAGTCCTCGCCGATCGCGCCGCCACCTTTGGCAAGGATCATCCCGGCGTCCAAGCTTGGGTCGCCGCGCAGGACATGGTCTTCTCTAACTGCCGCTCCGACAGCGACAAATCTTCCATTCCTCCTCCGCCGGAATCTTCTCTTCCGGAAATACTTCGCTTTGACCGCGAATATCAAGTCGCCGCTGCCTACATGTATGGCGATCACACCGAAAAAGCCGATCAATCCTTCCGCCAAATCGCCGCCGAGAAAAGTTCTCCCTGGCGTGAACTCGCCTCCTACCTCGTCGCCCGCAACATGATCCGCAGCGCCACGCTCGACGCTCCCGACGCGGACTCCTCTCAGGTCGGCAGCGCCTCGCATCCAGACTTCGAAACCGGCAAAATGGAAAAAGCCGCGACATTTATCCGGGGATTGCTCGCTACTCCCGGCAATGAACGCTACGCCACTCAGCTCCAGGCTCTGCTGGACCGCGCCGAATTCCGCGTCCATCCCGAAGCTCAGCAACTCTATCTTTCCCAAAAACTCAGCAAGCCCGCTCCCAATGGCCGCTTCTACCAGTGGCTCTGGGACTATACCTTGCTCCTCGATCAGCGCGGCGACACGCGCCACGATTATGCGGACACCGGCGACCCCAAAGATTTCGCCGCATCAACGCCCGACCGTCAGCACGACGACCTCACCGACTGGATCGTCACATTTCAAATGCCCCACGTCACTGGCGCCGCTCACGCCCTCGCCATGTGGCGCGCCCACCCCGATTCGCTCCCCTGGCTTCTCGCCATTCTCTCCAAAACCGAAACCATCTCTCCCTACGTGCCAGAAGTTCTTGCCGCCGCCGACCGCATCCCGCAGAACTCGCCCGCCTACATCACCGCTTTCTACCACCGCATGCGCATCCGCAACGCCAACAAGAATTACAAAGAAGTCCGCCAAACCATCGACGCGCTCCTCGCTGCGCCTCTCGAATTGCCTGCCACGGCTCGCCAGGACATTCTCGATCTTCGCCTCGACGCCGCCGGCGACTTGAACGATGCAATTCCGTTTCTCGTTCATGAGCAATGCGATTTGCAGCGCAACGCCTCCCCCTGCATGCCGGCCCTATCGCTCCACGGCGCCACCTATCTCAATAATTTCCCTCTCGACGTACTCGTCAGCATCGTCCGACACCCCAAACTCGACCCCGAAGTCCAAACGCAAATCGCTCGAAATATTTGGCTGCGCGCCGTTCTTCTCGGCCGCCACGATGCCGCGCAATCCCTCGACTCTTTCGTCCAGAATCCCGCCGCCTTCCCCGGCAATCCTTCTCCGGAAACCATCGCGCAGTGGGTCAAGCAATACGAATCCTCAAAAACTCCCGACGAAAAACAATTCGCCGCGGTCTTTCTTCTGCAACATCAACTAGCCGTCGGCATCAGCGTCGATTCCAATCAGCCTTGGTGCGCTTCACCATACGCCTTCGACGACGACACCTCTGCCAAGCGCCCCATCGCCACCGTCTTGCCCGATTCTCCCTTCCTTACCGAAGCCCAGCGCCAACAAGCCGCCGCCGAACGCACCTCTCTCGACAATCTCGACTCGCAAGCCAACTACTACGCCAAAACCGTCCTCGACTTCGCAGAAAAACATCCCGACGACCCTCGTGTCCCCGAAGCCCTCAGCCGTGCCATAAAAAACACCCGCATGAATTGCAACAACAAACGCACCGGCCCCCTCTCCGAACGCGCCTTCAACCTTCTCCACCACCGCTGCCCCGACACCCCCTGGGCCAAAAACACCAAATATTGGTACGGGGAAAACCCCTACTGAGCCCGTCGCACAAAGAGCTTTTTTTGCAATTCTTAGGCGCCGCGAAGAGAGTTCGCGGCTCCGAACCGTGCGTCTGGTGCGCAAAATCGCTGCTGTAAAATAGGGCGCCTGCTGCACGGCACTCTGATTTATGGCAAACTGATTGTTTACACGGCACGGTTTTTGCCCTGCTGTTTCGTGGGCCCGCGAAACGATCTCGCGGCCAACGCCAAATGGGCTCTTCGAACGAGCTGGCCGCTACCGCCAAAGCGAGCGTTTCGAACGACCACTTCCTGCCGGTAACCGGAAAAAATGGATCCAAAGTTCATACGCAATTTCTGCATCATCGCGCACATCGACCACGGCAAATCCACGCTGGCGGACCGCCTGCTCGAAATGACCGGCGCGCTCACCTCGCGCGAAATGCACGAGCAGGTGCTCGACTCCATGGACCTGGAGCGCGAGCGCGGCATCACCATCAAGGCAAAAAGTATCCGCCTGCATTACAAAGCGAAAGACGGAAACACCTACCGCCTGAATTTGATCGACACGCCCGGTCACGTCGATTTTTCCTACGAAGTTTCCCGCGCGCTTTCTGCGTGCGAAGGCGCGCTGCTCGTTGTCGACGCTTCGCAAGGCGTCGAAGCGCAAACCGTCGCAAATACGTTTCTCGCCGCGGGCCACAACCTCACGATTGTTCCCGTCATCAACAAGATCGATCTGCCCGCCGCGCAACCCGATTACGTCAAAGAACAAATCGAAACCGTGCTCGCGATTCCCGCCGACGACGCGTTGCTCATCAGCGCGAAAAGTGGCATCGGCGTGGAAGAAGTTCTCGAAGCGGTCGTCGCGCGCATTCCGCCGCCGAAAGGTAGCGCGGACAACCCGTTTCAAGCGCTGATTTTCGATTCGTGGTTCGACATTTACCGCGGCGCCGTGGTGCTGGTGCGCGTGATGGAAGGCCGCATCACGAATCACATGAAAATTCGCCTCGTGTACAGCAACGAGGTTTACGAAGTCGAACAGCTCGGCACGCTGACGCCGAAACCCGTCGCGCTCGGGGAACTCGAAGCCGGCGACGTGGGCTTCATGGTTGCAAATATCAAGCGCGTGGCCGATGCGCGCATGGGCGACACGGTCACCGATGCTTTGCGTCCCGCACCGGCGCTGCCCGGCTTCGAAGCCATCAAGCCGATGGTTTTCGCCGGGCTGTTTCCCGTGCTCGCCGATGAGTACGAGCCGCTGCGCGACGCGCTCGGCAAATTGCAATTAAATGACGCGGCGTTTTTCTACGAGCCGGAAAATTCCGTGGCGCTGGGCTTCGGATTCCGCTGCGGCTTCCTCGGCCTGCTGCACATGGAAATCGTGCAGGAGCGGCTGGAGCGCGAGTTCGGACTCAACTTAATTATCACCGCGCCGAGCGTGCTCTACCGCATTACGCGCGTGAGCGGCGAAGTCGTGGAAATCGACAGCCCGGGAAAATTTCCGAATCCCAGCGACATCGAAAAAATCGAAGAGCCGATCATCAAAGCGATGATCATCACCAGCGAGGATTCCGTCGGCGGAATCCTGCAACTCTGCCAGGACAAGCGCGGGACGCAGAAAAATTTCGAGTACCTCTCGCCGACGCGTGTGATGCTCACCTACGAATTGCCGCTCAACGAAATCGTGCTCGACTTTTACGATCGGTTGAAAAGCGTTTCGCGCGGCTACGCTTCGCTGGACTACCATCTCGCGGGGTACGTCGAAGCCGATCTCATCAAGCTCGACGTGCTGGTTGGCGGCGAACCCGTCGATGCGCTGGCGCTGATCATTCACCGCGACTTCGCTTACGAACGCGGCCGCGAACTCGTTTCGCGACTGCGGAAACTGATTCCGCGGCAAATGTTCGAGGTGCCGATTCAGGCTGCGATTGGCAGCCGCGTTATCGCCCGCGAAACGGTGGCGGCGATCCGCAAAAACGTTCTCGCCAAGTGCTACGGCGGCGACATTTCCCGCAAACGCAAACTCCTTGAAAAACAAAAAGAAGGCAAGAAACGCATGAAGCGCGTCGGCCAAGTCGACATTCCCCAGGAGGCCTTCCTCGCCGTGCTGAAAGTTGCTTCCTCTTCCGACGACGAGTAGTTTCTGGCGACGGTTGTCAGTTTTTAGTTTTCAGTTGTTAGTCAGAAAAGAATTTTGTGTAAGTGCTCCTTTCTCTTCTAAGAATCTCCTCTTCGTCCGACGACGAATAGCTGTCGTTGTTTCCACGCATCATTCTTTCCTCTTTACTTCCGTGCCCAAGCGGCCGTGGCGGAGTTGGATGGTGACGGCGTCGCCTAGGTTCACACTTTCGGTGGATTTGAGGATGTTGCCGGCGGCGTCGGTGGCGATGGCGTAGCCGCGTTCGAGGACTTTGAGGGGGCTGCGCTCGTTGAGTTGGAGGATGAAGCGTTCGGCGCGTTCGCGTTTGGTGCGGAGGAGGCGTTCGATGCGGACGCCGAGTTCGGCGGCGCGTTTTTCGAGGCGGAGGCGGAAAGCCGAGATCTTCACGCGAAAATCGAAAGTGGCGATGCGCAGATGCAGAGCGGTGTAGCGTTTGCGCGATTGATCGAGGCGCGCGCGGAGGCCGAGGGCGAGGCGCGAGGTCATTTCATCGGCGCGCTGGCGCTGCTGGCGGAGAAGATCGAGCGGGCGGCGGAAACCGCGGCGGGCGGAAAGTTCGTGGACACGGCGCGAGAGTTCGAGCATGCGGTAGCGGATGAGGCCGGAGAGCGTTTCGCGGAGGTCGGCGATGTGTTTGTCGAATTCGCGGCGCGTTTGCACGACGAGTTCGGCGGCGGCGGACGGAGTGGAGGCGCGCACGTCGGCGACAAAATCGGCGATGGTGAAATCGGTTTCGTGGCCGACGCCGGAGATCACCGGGATTTCGGAAGCGGCGATGGCGCGGGCGACGATCTCTTCGTTGAAAGACCACAAATCTTCCATCGAGCCGCCGCCGCGGGCGACGATGAGCACATCGACTAGTTTTTTTTGATTGAAAAATTTGAGGGCTTTGACGATCTCTTCGGCGGAGCCGTCGCCCTGCACGCGCACGGGGAAAATCGTGAGATGGACGTTGTGGAAGCGGCGCGTGAGGATGCGGACGATGTCGCGGACGGCGGCGCCGCGGGGCGAAGTGATGACGCCGATGCGGCTGGGCAAGAGTGGCAGCGGTTTTTTGCGCGAGGTGTCGAAGAGGCCTTCGGCTTCGAGGCGTTTCTTGAGCTGCTCGAAGGCGAGCTGCAGCGCGCCACGGCCGACGGGCTCCATCGATTCGACATAGATTTGATATTCGCCGCGCTGCTCGTAGACGCTGATGCTGCCGCGGACGGTGACCTTGAGGCCGTCTTCGGGGCGGAACTTGATGGCGCGAAGCTGCTGCTTGAAGGCGACGCAGCGGACCTGGGCGCGTTCGTCTTTCAAGGTGAAATAGAGG
>Ga0210393_10003719_pt1 | contig 12214 bp, 10 predicted proteins | sample IncBWC27OmetaG_FD_160068 | JGI IMG/M metagenome (GOLD analysis project Ga0210393, IMG submission 160068) | Forest soil microbial communities from Barre Woods Harvard Forest LTER site, Petersham, Massachusetts, United States - Inc-BW-C-27-O ... | reverse complement strand
CCAAAATACCGCACCATGTCCTCAGGCGAATCTTTGGCGATGATCCGCGGACATAGGTAAATTGCGCCCGGATAGGTTTTGCCCGATTCTGCCGGTCTGCGCCGACCAACGCGCTCTCCGGGTCCGCGCGTGATCGCAAATCGCGCGCACACGCGCCGATTTCCATCGATTCTCTGGCATCTCCAAAAATCTGTGCGCCTATTATCCACATGATACGCGACTTCAAGGGCCATCATTTCCTAGAGGATTTCACGCCAGGTGAGCCGCCCTCGCTGCATCATTGCGACCGATGCGAACTAAACTAAGTTCGTAATGCTTCGCGCAAGATTCGCCTTACAGCCGCCCACGATCCGTTCGGATGGAGCAAAAAGGGGCTGACGAGCCTTGGATTGGCGCGTTCTTCCTCGCAAGGTTACGCAAATACGAGCGCCTTGTTATTTTTTCCATCGCGATGGTGATTTTTAGCATTTCAGCTATCGCTATTGACACGTACCTGTGTTAGCTGTGTCAACGTGGCGGGGCTCCTAAGACTCCCATTGGGGATGAAAAATGGGGACAGCGTGTGAGAAGGACGCCAGTCTACTGTCGTTGGGGAATTCTTAGCGCTTTCGTTTACCTCGACCCTCGTACTGGGCGGCGAACGCTGGGCGCGGGCGCAACTCTTCTGTTTGCCCGTCGTTCGCCTCTTTCGTCACGCCGAAGACCGCAACGGTCCTCCTCCCAATCTCATCGATGTAGGCAAAGCAGCTGGTCGCCTCTACCCGGAGATGGTCGCGAACTTCGGGCAGCTCCACACCTATTGTCCGGTAGGGCACGTTTACTCGACGCACAATCTCAAAGCCAAAAACGAAAAACGCGGCATCGAGAATCCAAGACCTTACGAAGTGGCGGGGGAAAAATCTGCGATACGGCCAACCTGGGATCGGATTGCAGAATGACGAGTCAATTGACACAGGGACGGGCCTGATACCGATCAAAGAATCTAACGGTGGGAAGAGAAATGTCGTCGGCATTAATCGGAGGCCGACCGGGCGGGAAGCGGGATGAAAAAACTATTGTTCCTGGTTGTGGCGATTGTGGCGACGGGCCTTTGCTCCTGCGGAGGCAGCAGCAGCGGAGGCGGGCCGAACCCCGCCTTCACGGGAGATTGTGCGCCATTGCCGCTGGCTTCGTTGACGGCGACCTACAGCGACAAGCTCAACAAGTTCGTCGAGAAGAGCTGCTACAAAAAGCAGGGCTGGCAGCACGATCAAAAACCCCGCAGCGCCGAAGGTGCTCACATCGCCTTCGTCTGGATTTGGTACTCGCCCTCGCTGTTCAAATGGATGAAGCATCGGGTAGGCCCACCACCCGACGGCGCGATGATCGTAAAGGAAGAGCTTAGTGACCCTCCGACTGAGCCACCCGGTGCTTGGAGCGTGATGGTGAGGAATTCAAAGCTGTGGTGGGACGGATGGTATTGGGCGGTCGTGGGGGTCGAAGGCGCTAGCACCAGGGCGCCCGCGCCTGCCGAGACCAGTGCTTGTCCCGACAACGCGGTGTTCCCGGGGAATGGCCCCACGGCGGTGACGTGCTCGAACTGCCACGCATCGGCCATCGCAGGCTTTCCGGGTACCGGCACCTACTCGAGCACGGTCTATATAAAGGGGATGAAGCGTGCGGCCAGCGCCACTTCGCCCGGCACACAGGGATCGATGCCTGCTGATGCGATCCATGGGGCACTCGCAGCGCATCGGGGCGTCGCGCCATCGGAGGTCCCAGTCGATCCGGACACCTCAGGATTCACCGGGCGGCTGCCGAGCTCGATATTCGCCAATGTGAAGCCGCTCGTGATCGCTGACATCCCATGCATGGTGCCGGAGTCGTCGGATGATGTGGAATCATTACCCCCCGCGAGCCCTACGCAAGCCACTACTTCATCGCAATTCCTTACTTCAAATACATGCGCAGGATGCCACGAAGCCAACGACCTGGTAGCCTTTCCAACCAACATGCTTCTCAGAGAGACACCTGACATTTCGGTGAACCTGTCGCAACGTGGCGAGTGGCGCTATTCGATGATGGGATTGGCGGGACGCGATCCGGTCTTCTTCGCGCAACTGGATACGGAATCGACCGTACATGGCAACATCAAAGGCCTGCCGAACCCGGCAGGGTTCGTCCAGGATACGTGTTTGTCCTGCCATGGAGCGATGGGACAGCGCCAATACCATATCGACAAGGGCAACGACCCAAGCGTTCTATACACCCGCGATATACTCCAGGATCCCACTTCGGCGTACGGGGCGCTGGGACGTGAAGGGATATCGTGCATGATCTGCCACCAAATCCAGGACAAGGATCTGGACGATCCTTCTACCTATACGGGGAAATTTCACCTCAACCCGCCCGGCCAGGTTTTTGGGCCCTTTCCTTCAGCTAACGGCGACGTGAAAGTCGGCGACAGCGTAGTTCCGCGGCCGATGAAACAAGCGCTGGGAATAGAACCGATATTCGGCGCCCAGATGGCGCGAGCGAATGTATGCGAGTCGTGCCATACGATCGTGCTGCCGATCTATGACGCGGACGGCAACCCGGTGATGGAGGGCGGTGTTCCCAAGACCGACTTCGAGCAGACCACCTACTTCGAGTGGCTCAACAGCAGTTTCGCTCCCAGCGGTTCCTCTCCGCAGACGTGCCAGGACTGCCACATGCCCACTACCTACAAGGGCGTGCCGACGCAGTTCAAAATCGCCAGCATCGAGGACGACGGCTTTCCCCGGTACCCGACTGAGGGATCCAAAGCATACCCGGCTGGATCGACGACGTTGCCTGCGAACCAGATAACTGTCGAAGAGCGCAACCCGTATCCGCGCCATACTCTGCTCGGTATCAACCTGTTCGCTCTGGAGATGTTCGATCAATTCCGGACCGACCTGGGACTATACGCGGTCGATGGGTGGCTACCGATACCTGACGCGGCAAAGGCGTCCAGTCAAAATCTCGCGGTTTTTGAAGCCACCACCGAGGCGCAAAACAACACCGCACTGGTGACGGTCGGATCCCCGAGCAAGAGCGGCGGAAATCTGCAGGCCGACGTTACTGTGAAGAGCCTGGTCGGCCACAAATTCCCTTCGGGAGTGAGCTTCCGGCGTGCGTTCCTGGATTTCCAGGTGCTGGATGCCAGCAACAACGTGTTGTGGGAGTCCGGCGGGACCGACGCCAACGGCGTGATTGTCGACACGAGCGGTAAGCAATTGATGACAGAGTTCTTCAGCCCGACCCAGCAGACCATCCAGCCGCACTTCTGGGCGCCCGGTGGCGGCAGTGTCGGCAATCCGATTACCAGCGACGAACAGGTCGAGATCTACGAGGAGATGATCCAGGACCCGCAGAGCCTGTACACTACGAGTTTTCTCGCCCTGAACAACAAGACTAAGGACAATCGACTTCTGCCCCTCGGCTGGACGTCCAGCGGTCCGAACGGCGACATCACTGCTCCGGAAGGAGTGGGGGATGACCCGAGCTATAAGAACAGCTGCGGCTGCAGCATCGTGCGTTACCAGATACCGCTGACGCCGGCACTCGCGAACGCGACCAAGGTCCAGGCGACTTTGTATTACCAGAGCATTCCGCCTTACTACCTGCGCCAGCGCTCGGAGGATGCCAGCGGACCGGATACCCAAAGACTGATCAACTACGCGAGCCAGCTGAACGTGGCTAAATACACTGAGATTGCTAACTGGAAACTAGAAATCAACAGCTCGGGACCGGTGAATATACCATGACCGAGTAGTGGCTATTTCCTGGTCGGATATAGTCACAGTCACACAATTCGATCGCGCCTGCTGGGGGTGAGATGAAGAAGCTATCGATCGTCTTTCTTTGGGAAGGCCTCAACCCTATGAGAGTAATGGTTTTGGTATTCGTACTTTTTTGGACGCTCGAATTGCCATCTGTGGCCGCACAGGAATCCGATTCATCCCCACTTGGAACGGTGACGACCTTATTCGCAGATTGGAACAAGGGCGACCTTCGGGCAATGTCCAAGCTCTTCGTCCAGGAGCCGTCTGTGACCGACGTTTTTCCGCGTTTTTATTGGCGGGGGAAGAACGCATTTAGAAACTGGATGTCCGATCTCGATAAGTCGAACACCATCGAGGGCTTTACAGACTATGACTTCGAGCCTGGGACACCGCTGACAAACGATATTGAGGGTGCGCGTGCCATTGTAATCCTGCCTGTTGTGATCTACCTCAAACAGGACGGCCGACCTGAAAGCTTCCCAGGCCTGGTCAACATCGTACTACGGCAGAACCGCGCCTCCTGGAAGATAGTGGCTTTCACCTGGACTTCGACTGCGAACTAGTGAGCGAAGCGAGGCGTAGCTCGGCCGAGCTACGCGATTGTCCGTTGATTCGTAATCGGCAGGGGTTTTGCGCGTCTCTAAGGTCAATCGTTACGTTGTGGCTCGTCCCGCCAACGTTGCGGACATTGCATGAGTAGCAACCACCATTTGAGTTACTTTCCGATAGGAGTCCGGTCGAAATACAGGGCGGGAGAGGTGGTGGCAAATGCGGTGGGCCCGGATTGCCACCCGCAGCAGCGAAGGCCGCCCCAGCGCTCAGTAACGAAAGAACAAGGGCAAGAACTGCGATTTTTTCGAATGAGACGATCAGACTTTTGCGGGCTGACTTGAGCATATGCATCCTCTCCCGGAATGTTTGTGGAATGTTCTGAGCCTCTGAGCTACGTTTCGAGACCAATAGCTTTCCCTCCTTATACCGATCGTTGGCTTTCCGTTTCCTATCCAGTTGAAATACCGCGCTGACAACGAGTGAGCTATAAGTGCGCGTCGATGGGCAGCCCCTATCTTCGACGCGCACCACGCGTCCGCAGACCTCACCACGGAGCGAACGTATCCCACACGCGAGTGACAACCCCGTTACTGCCTCCTACGGCAGCACCGCTGGCGGTCGCCCGGTTGTTTTCGCCCCTGATGCGCCGCGGGACAATCTCCCGAACTAAAACCGATTGAGGGGCCGTTAGTTCAAATCCAAAATTCGGAACCACATTTCAGTCTCCAGGGTTTCGGACATAACGGAGAACTGATCAAAATCCGCGCGTGTGCGCGATTTGCGATTAACCGCGGACCCGGAGAATCTCTCCAACGGCGCAAATGCCCATAATCTGGCAAAAGCTCTCTGGGCGCGATTTGCCTAGGGCCGCGCCTCATCGCCATTCATTGCGCCTGCAATTTTCCCGAGCGGCAGATCTGGAGGTCATCGACATGCACTCGCCCTCGGGCGCACGCACACAAAAGGTCTAGCGGGGTCGTTCTCATTCGCGGTTCTTTAGTTGCTGCCTGTCGAGGTCGTACACCATCGCAGTCTTGGGCTTTTGCGGTCCGCACGTTTCCGAGCTCCCAAGCTTTCGGATGACGGACAAACACATCGAAGTCGGGTTGGGCCGAGAGCGCGTCCCGTTCCCGCACTCTGCTGTGATAGCGGTGCCGGCCAGATCCTGCCACACGTTGCGCACGTCAGCACCGCTCGCGGTACGTAAGACGCTGACTGTGCGCGCTCAGCTCGCTCTTGGACTGGTATCTTGGCTCGAACTAAGCCCTATGACCCGCGACGCTGCCGTTTGCTCCGTTGGGGGGAGAAACGCTCTGAGCCGAACCGGCAGAGGACTTAGTCCCCGCTGTTTCAAATTCGCGCTCCAGTGCCTGGAATCGTTTCTTTACTTCGACCACGGGCTCCAAAGTCGCGGCTAGCTCAGAGAGGCGTCGTTGCACATTAGTCACCGGTTCCAGGACCGCAGCTAGATAGTGCAGTTGGTCGCGGAAGGAACTTGACATTTCCGTGAGCTGGCTGTGAACGTCTTTGAAAGGATCGAACTTTTGCGCGAGGGCTCCAACCTCGCTTTGAAATTTTTTCACGGGCGCGTAGGCTTCCGCGAATTTACTAAGATGATCTGCAAGTTCGAAAACCTGTGCGGAGGCGCTGGTCGCGTCCTTCGCCATACGCTCGACCTGATCAAAGGCTGTGCTCAATTTTGAAAGACGTTCCTGAAAGACTCTTGTGGGCTCAAACATTTTCGCCACTGAGGATTGTGAAGAAGGCGGGTCGATTTGGCTCATAGTGTAGGCCCTCTCGACGGCGTCTGGTTTCGGCCCAGAGATGTCCTGGAGGCCGTTGCTGATCGCCGGCGTGTTTGAGATTGACTGCGGTGGTTGGGTTAGTGAGCCCCTATTTTCATCGCCTGACTGGATCGCTCCGTCGACCTCGATTCCCGTAGACGATCGCACGGCCAGCAACCGCTTGCGCAGCTCTACCGGGTCTACCATGGGCGTGGTATCGACTGTTTTTTGTTCTCGGCGAAACAAGTCACTAAACCTGTGAGCTTCCCGAGCAAGACGCATACCAGTTCGGCTCATTTGGCCCGTCCACGGCCAGGCTTCGTCTAAAAGGTGTTATTTATTGCCTAATGTAGAACGGAGTAGATAAAAGCTTGTGATCAAAAGCATTCAGACCTACAATCTGTTGCATTGACGCCACACTCTGTAGTGTGGCTATACCCCATTTAAAGCGGACAGCTAGAGAGCCTGTCCTCCCGACGCTTATGTTGCAGACCAATTTCGATCCTGCGCCAACAGAGGTCCGCAGCCACCGATGCGGCGACGTTTCGCCATGCGGGGCTCGAGCATGCCGCCAGGGGGCGACATCGATAGCCGAAAAAGGGGATGCCGCAGGCACGCACGTTCACCAGATCGAACTGTCCGATCTGCACGTTCAGGCCGTGGATGCCTCGCGAACAAGAGCCGCGTCGAGATCTTCGAACGCCACGATCGGCGCGAACCAGAGGGCTCTGGCCGCGCGCCCTAGCTCTTCGAGGCCACGTTTGGCGGAGTCTCGTTGAAACCGTCCAAGTCGAGTCCAAGTCTCCGACAAGCGGTTGATTCAGCTACAGGATTTCGGACGCCGCGAACATGGAATCCGCTGCGTTCTGGCGATCGGTTTTTCGATTCGGCCAATGAGGATAAAGGATAAAGGGTGCGCGGATGCGTCGGCTTTGATGAAGGGAATTTACCGGTAAACGGGGCGACGGTAACGGTAGAGACTATTCACCGGGGAGCCAGCGGCCCATCCCGCATATTCTTGGTTTAGTCATTACGCTTGATTATCGCTATCCGCCCTGCGTTCCGAGGGGAACGATCGGGGACGTTTTTATTTCGTCCGCCCTCGTCCGGCGTAGTCCGAATTGGTCCGCGAAACTTAGGACACTCGCGCTCCGCACTTAGGACATTGCTTGCCAGTTAGGACAGTGCCGTCCCGGTCGGATAATACGGCCCGTTGTCGTATCTCCTACCTCAAGGGTTAAAACCCCCGTCGGAGGCGTAGCCAGTTCGTTAAGCTGGCGTGGCGGTCAGTCTCGATCAGCCGCCGCGGATGGCCGACTTCGCGCTCTGGGTAAGTGCGTGCGAGGAGAGCCTCGGAATGAAACCAGGGGAGGCCCTGACTGCCTACCAGTCCAACCGCACTGAGACGCACAACCTGGCGCTTGAATCTTCGCCCCTCTACGAACCTGTTGCCGAACTTGCCCAGGAGGGTTTTAGCGGTACGGTCACTGAACTGCATGCGCGACTCACGAGCATGATGAGCGAAAGTACGCGCCGGTCGGTACGCTGGCCCAAGGCGCCGAATGCGCTGAGCAATGCACTGCGCCGCATGGCAGCGAACCTTCGGTCCTCCGGAATCGAGATCCAGTTTAGCCGCGCCAACATCCGGGGCAGAAGCGTAGTATCTTTGGTATCCGCTTCCGAAACTCGGGAAAGATCTTCAGTCATCTTCAGTGACCGTCTTTAGCCCTGTTGGCACTAAGCTCGGAAAGCCGATCTTTTGAAGCGCGGTTTGAATGGTTTTCCTCGGAAAATATGAGAAAATCCGGTGATGCGATGGTAGTTCATAACTGTCGCCACTGAAGATAACTGAAGATCTTTTCCGGGCTTCAAGACTAGCGGCCATTTCTGCCGGAAATTCTTTGCTCTCTTGCTCGGATTAACGTCTACGCACCTCGGATAGATGCCGCAAGCGCCATGACCCGGGCTCAACTGGTTCAGCCTTCGCTGGCAAGTCAAGAATCCTAAGCGATTTTGGTCTTGTTCAAAACGTAATCGGCGCAAGACTCGGCGCTGAAGACTGCGAGAAGCCTGTAGTTGGAAATTATCCCACAATTAAGTAACCTCTTCTGCGAAACGATGGTGGGACTAGTCAGCTTGGCAATCAAACTGGATATTTCCGCGCGAGCAAATCAAAGCGGGCGCGCTCCGAGCTTCGCAGCAACCCAGTGAAGAAGCTGAGCGCTGCCCTTATCGCACTTGCATTGGTCGCTGGGATAGGTCTGCGGGTCGCGCGGCTGGACAAGGTTCCGCCCGCACTCAACCAGGATGAGGCGTGCGACGGCTATGATGCGTACAGCATCCTCACCACCGGCCGCGACCATCACGGGAATTTCATGCCGATCGTGATGCAGGGCTTCAACGACTATCGCATGCCGCTGCTCCAATACTCATTGGTGCCGCTGGTCGGCATGTTCGGACTTAAAACCGAAATCGTACGCCTCGGCGCGGCGATCTGGGGAACATTGGACTTGGCTGCCACCATCTGTCTGGCGGGCCTGATGCTGGGATGGCCCGGAGCGGCGGCTGCGGCAGTGCTCGGTGCGCTATCGCCGTGGCATCTGGCTTTTAGCCGCTTCGGCCAGGAAGCCATCACAGGCTCCGCCACCGTCACCTTGGCTATCTTGTCCTTGTTCGCGTGGCTTAGTGTGCGCAAGCCCCGTTACTTGATTATGAGCGGAGTCTTTTTTGGGCTCTCTCTCTATTCTTACTCGGTCGCGAGGCTGTTTACGCCGCTCATCATGGTTCTGCTAACTATCTTGTATAGGCGGGAACTAAAGGAGGCGTGGCCCAAGCCGCTCATCGCCTTGAGCATAGTGGTTGTTTTCGCTATTCCCCAGGTTGTGTTCGCCTTGCGTCACCTTGCCGAGACGCAGGCACAATACCACAACCTCTCGCTATTCAACCCGGAAGCGATTTGCACTGGCTGCAACAGTGAACAAAAGAAGCTGGCAACGAAATCGATACCCTACTTGCTAGCTGCCAACTTTGCGAGCAACTTCACGACCTCGTTTCTGTTCCTGAATGGCGACCTAGGCGATCACTGGACAATGCTTCACCCGCCGAATTTCGGTGAGCTGCTACCGGAGCAAGCCCCGCTGGTCGTACTAGGCTTGTTTGCGCTACTGAGCGAGCGGCGCCGAAGGATCGCACTCCTGATCCTTGGTTGGCTGATAATCGCGGCCCTACCGGCTGCGTTGATAAAACCTCTGGGCGCGAGCTTGCCAGAATCGCGAAAGATGCCCACACCGTACGTGCTGCTCAATACTAAGATTCCTCCCGCACCGGTCACTCCATCGCTGCTGCTCGATCATACCGATTCGCGACATGACATCCTGGCCGTCGTCCCTTGGATCTTACTGTCAGCGTTGGGACTTGTGGTGCTACTCGATTTGACTTCTGATTTCCCTGTCTTACAGGCAGGTGCACTGGTTCTGCTTTTGTGTGGCGTGATATTTCACAGCTCGCGGTATTTGCGATCTTACTTTGAAGACTTTCCGACTATCGCGGCGCCGTATTTCCAATACGGCATCAAAGAGGTTTTGCAAACCATCGACCGAGGTTATAGCCACGATTTACCGGTAGTGATCACTTCTAGAATAAATCAACCGTATATCTACGTTTTGTTCTTCGAACGATATCCTCCGGCAAAGTACCAGCAAGGAACGGTGGTGCAACAGCCGGGATTGTTCAATAGAGTTGAACGATTCGACCGCTATAGATTTGAACCTCCACTGTGGACTCTTATGCAGCTTCCGCACGGGATATTCGTATTTGAGAGTGGCGAGCGAACGCTGCTGCCCCCGGACGATTTTATTCGTTATCCGGACGGTAACGTCGCGTACAAAATAGTTGTGAAATAGCACTCCTCCGGCATGTCACTGTCGCCCTCATCTGAACCCGAACTCTCGCCATACGCTCGGCAGAACATATTGAACGCGACTATCCTTGTTGGCGCCGTTCTCGTCGGCGGGTGGCTCCGGTTCCGCGCGCTGGGAGTTCTGGATATGACCGCCGACGAGGCGCCGTCGTGGCTGGCCGCATCGGCTCCGACCATCGGCGACGCTATTCGACACGGACTCGAGTACAATCCAGGCAAGCTGGCAGCTCATGACGTCGTCCTGCACTTCTGGATGCTAGCGTTCGGCGATAGCATCACTTCGATCAGAGCGCTATCGGCGTTTCTCGGCACGCTTGCCATCGCGCTGGTCTTCCTTGTTGCAAGAGAACTGTTCACGATCGAAAAGGACAGTGCGGATTCGTTCTTTGCCGGCGAAAGAAATACTATCGCCGCCTTGAGCGCTTTGATATTTGCGGTCAACGTCGTGGCCATTAGGTACTCACGCGAAGGGCGAATGTATGGGCTGATGCTGGCAGCGGCTCTTATCCAGCTCTGGTTCTTTCTGCGAGCTGTTCGAGGTGGCGGTCTTGTGAACTATCTCGGCATTGCATTGTTTTCGGTACTGGCGGCTGCAACCAGCTTTGTTGCGTTCCTGCTCTTCCTCGCGGAAGCTACCGCTGTACTTTATGCGGTCCGATCGGGTGTCAGCCGATGGCCTTACTCCTGGAACGTCATGGTTGCCCTCGCGTCAGCTGGAGCAATCGTGGCGTGTCTGACTCCCTGGCGTCTTTGGATCGAAAAAGCCAGTTTCTTCGGTTGGATTAAGCCAGGATATCTAACTAGCTATGTCCTCGGGTTCCTAAGCAGCGCGCTCACAAGTCCGGTTGTCGTTGTGACGCTGGCGCTTTCCGTTTGGGGAGCGATTCGCGGCTGGCAGAAGTATCCGGAAGGCGTAGGATTTGCACTCCTATGGATGTTTGTCCCAATTTTACCGCTAGCCATGTGGCTCGGACCTATGATGCTGATGGTAGTGACGATCTATTCTTGGACGCCACTCTTTGCCCATCGATGGGCTCTTACCAGTATGGTGCCGTTGTGCATGTTCGTAGGACTGGGAATCTGGGAACTCCGTGCATCAGCCGCGCGGTTCGCCGCGCTTGCGCTGGTCGTCTTGCTCGCCGGAATTCGAATCCATTCATATGATCCTGCCTCTGGCGACGTAGAGTGGGGAGTGCAATGGCGCGCGGCGACGGCAGCGGTTCTGCCGGAACTCAAGGCTGGGCGACCGGTAGTCGTCGTTCCCGGCTATGGGAAATCTGTACTTCTCTACTACACGCGGAATGACCATGTGAGTCCGACCCTTTTCAGCGAGGACAACCAAAGGGCGCAAATGCTGATTCTTACTGACAGCGCACAGTCTCTCTTCCCCGAGCATTTTCTTAACCTGCGGCACTATTACCGCCTACAGGTTGCGCGGCTGCGAGGAGTGTCGGTGCTGGCGACACCTTTCGCGGTGGGCGAGTCGTCCGAAGCTGTGCCTCGAGAGCATTAGATCGATCTGCGCTACTTATTCCCGACTTCATTTCTGATCTGGATGCAATAGAACTGAGTCTCTCGATCTTTCTGCGGCGCCGATGCGAGTGCCAGATCGCATTGCTCAAGCGCCTCGCGGTCGCGGCCCAAAGCATGCAGCGATTGTGCCCTTGCAACATATAGATTTGGATGTCCAAGCCAATGCGAGATCCGCTGGTAGGAGGCCAGCGCCTGCCCATTTTGTTTCAAGTCAGCTTGCAGGTTGCCGAGCTTCATTAATAGCGCGTCGTCGCCGGGGTAACGATCCGACAGCTCGCGCAAGAGTTGCTCTGCGCCACTCTTGTCACCGTGTTGCAGTCGAATCTCCGCGCGCGCCATCCCTACGGCTAGCTCGCCTTCTGACATCGATTCGACTTTCTTCATCAGCGACTGGACTTGCCGGCTGTTTCCTAGCGAATCGTAGATCTCCAGCAGCGGGATATAGCGCATCGCAAGAGGCCCGAAATCTCTCGAGGGCTCGCAATTCATCATGGCTATGCCCGCGGTGAGTTCCGATAAGGCCTGATCGGTGCGGCCGGCCTTCTGATCGCGAAGGCCCATGCGGTAGAGCCTCAGGCTATCCTGGATATAGTCGCGACTCGACGCTGAGATCGTCGCTCCGCCCTCATCAGCGGAATTGT
>Ga0210393_10003718_pt1 | contig 12214 bp, 11 predicted proteins | sample IncBWC27OmetaG_FD_160068 | JGI IMG/M metagenome (GOLD analysis project Ga0210393, IMG submission 160068) | Forest soil microbial communities from Barre Woods Harvard Forest LTER site, Petersham, Massachusetts, United States - Inc-BW-C-27-O ... | reverse complement strand
AATACCCTTCAATTTATTGGCTCAGTGCGATCGCCCTCTTATCGGGTGTCGAATCCAGCGGACAAGGCTTGCTCCCAGGCCGGACGCCAATCCGTCAGACATTCGCCCTGGCACTTGAACTCTTTACCAGCTCCACCCATTCTTCCGCCGCACTCAGGACACACGCAGTTCAGAATGCCGGACACCACCTCTGAACTCGTCCTGTCTATACCTAACCTCGTTATCAACATATGAACCTCCACGAATGACATCGAACGATTAGCTCCTCTACCTTCAAGTCGTGCACAATCCGGTGGTTCAGAAGCTTGGCGCAACCACGTCTTCTGCATCCGCCCTCGCTACGAATAATCGATAGCGACTTGTGATAGAGACCCCGTTGGTGTAGCTTCAGGGCTGCTCCTGCCTGTGTAACTAGCTGACGGAGAAAATATTCCGTGGGGAAACATTTTTATTGTCCTTAATCTGCGACGGTCAAGGCGTTCCGCTGGTCATTCAACTCACCGGCGCCAATCGTAACGATTCGCAGCAAGTCCTGGCACTCGTTGACGCGGGCGGGGGACGCTCGCGCCATCGCCCCAATTGCGTATTTAGGCGACCGTGGCTATGACGCCGAAGCGATCCGGCAAGCTCTGCGTGCCTCGCCACAACGTGCCTTGGCTCGCCAAACGAAACACTGATCATGACATTGGACTGGGCCGATGGTGCTGCGTTTCTGCGCTGTGGTTCAACACCAGTTTCTGTTCATGCACCGGCTCGTCGTCGGTCGGATTCTGCTGCTCCAGTTCCACCAGGTAACTAGCGCGATGATCCGAGGCAATTTCAGCGGGTGAGGGCGGCTCAGCGGGTCGCCTTTTCCTTTGGGCCCGGAAACTCACCTTGGTATTCTACTGAAACGGAATCCCTTCTCGCCCCACGCAAATATTGCGCTTTCGGGGAATAAAAAATCATAACTTCGGTTATCTCTAGTGAACGGGATCTGAAGTGAACGGGATCTGATTTTCGAGCAAAGGCATCCAACGTGAACAGGCTGAAGATGATGTTAACCCAGCTTGCCCCATACCTCGACCGGCAAGCTGCTGAAATCTGAATTGCGGAACCAGTTCCAGCATTGGGAGTGGTCTTCAGGAACGGCGGATTAAGTGATTCCTGCTTGAAAGTTTTGATCGCCGCATAGCCGAGGGATCCCTAACCTAGGCCATAGACGTTGCTGATGGCTCGATTCGGTATAATCCGGGATTCGGCATAGCGTCTCTTACGGAGCTAAGCGTCTGCGATTCTGGAGCCGGCTTCGTCACGCTCCCGCGCCTGTGCAGGCTGATTCTCGGGGACCGGTCGGATGTCCGGATTCTGCATGATCAAGCGCGCACAGGTGTTCCATCGCAGAATAGCATCGTCGTTCCCGGGTATCGCAAAATTCATGGCCTTCTCATAGTGATCCATTGCCTCCCGCAGCGCGTGATACGCGGATGCGCCGGCTCCAGTGCCGCCGTGGCGAATGCGCGCATTTCCGAAACGCTCCCAAATGATGCCCTGGTAGTAGGCCCGCTCGTAGTCGCCCTTGATCTGTGCAAGAACCTCTAGTGCGGCTTTCACATGCACATCAGAATCGAATTGGTCGGTTCGCGCCAGCAGAAGCGAAATCAGCGCCTGCTGGTGATTGGGCGCGATGGCAAGGATGTCGAGGCAAATACTCTCCGCCAGGCTGGGTTCGTTCAATAGTCTGTAGCGCTCGACCTTCGCTAGCGCTTCGGGAATACTCTGCTCGGAAATGGATTTCAGTTCGAAATGCATAACGTCTCCTATCCTTTCGAATTGCTGAATACCCGGAACAGTTTCGACAGCGGATCGAAGAAGCGGTCCACGACGCGTTCCTTGAGCGGGATGATGGCGTTGTCGGTGATCGTGATGCTTTCAGGACAAACTTTGGTGCAGCACTTGGTGATGTTGCAGAGACCGACGCCGAATTGCTCTTTCAGATCTTCCACGCGATCTCCCACATCCAACGGATGCATTTCGAGCGCGGCCGCATACACCAGAAATCGCGGACCGATGAATTGCTCGTGCATGTGATGGTCGCGCAAGACGTGGCAGACATCCTGACAGAGATAGCACTCGATGCACTTTCGAAACTCCTGCACCCGTTCGACATCCTCCTGGGCAATGCGCCATGTGCCATCGGGCGCGTCGGGCTGCCGCGGCTGGAACTTCGGGATGCGCCTCTTTACCTCGTAATTCCACGATACGTCCGTGACCAGGTCCTTCATGTGCGGAAATGCCTTCATGGGTTCGACGGTCACAGGCCTATCCAGAGGGAGCGTGTTAAGCCGCGTCATGCACATCAATTTCGGCATACCATTGATTTCGGCCGAGCACGAGCCGCATTTTCCCGCCTTGCAGTTCCAGCGAACCGCAAGATCGCCGGCCTGTTCCGCCTGTATTTGATGCACAGCATCAAGGACCACCATGCCCGTTGAGACTTCTGTAGTGTAGTCTTGGAACTTTCCCTGACCTTTTTTCCCACGCCATATCCGAAACGTGGCCGTCGCCATTACTTCATCTCCTGGATGATTTGCCGCAGATCCTCTCGCATCGGGGGGATGGGCTCGCGTGTGAGCTGCATTTCTCCCCCGGCGCCTTTTCGCACCACGATGTTGAAGCCGTCGTACTGCTTGTCCTTGGTGGGAAAATCATCGCGGAAATGCGCCCCACGGCTCTCTTTCCGTTCCAGCGCCGCCCGAGTAACAATTTCCGAGACGGTCAGCAGGCTGTGCAAGTCGAGCGCCGTGTGCCAGCCTGCATTGTATTCCCGGTTTCCATCCACGCTGACCCGCTCGCTAGCGCCTTTCAACTCTCGAAGGCGCTCGAGCGCTTGCAGCATCTCCTGTTCCTGACGTACGATGCCCACCAGTTCCTGCATCACGTCCTGCAATGTATGTTGTACGGCGTACGGATTGTCGGACCCCTTGCGCTCGAAGGCCTGCAGCGCCCATTTTTCCGCAGATCCGAGTTCATCCGTTTTCACCGCGCCCAACGAGTTCTCTTTTGCATAGGCCGCGGCGTACTCACCGGCCCGCTTGCCGAAGACTAATAAATCGGAAAGTGAATTCCCGCCGAGCCGGTTGGCGCCATGCAGACCGGCCGCGCACTCTCCCGCTGCAAACAGGCCGGCCACATCCGACATTTGGGAATCAGCGTCCACCTTGACACCTCCCATCATGTAATGGGTCGTAGGACCAACTTCCATCGGCTCCTGGGTAATGTCAATGTCGGCAAGCTGCTTAAACTGGTGATACATACTGGGCAGCTTCTTCTTTATATGCTCGGCCGCGTTCGGAACTCTCTCCTTGATCCACGCAATGTCCAGGAACACACCGCCGTGAGGACTGCCCCGCCCTTCTCGAACCTCCTGCCGGATGCAGCGGGCCACGTGGTCGCGGGTCAGCAGTTCGGGCGGGCGTTTCGCGTTCTTATCTCCCTGCGTGTACCGCCAGCCTTCTTCTTCCGTATCGGCGGTCTGGTTGGTGTACAACGGCGGAATATCTTTGAACATGAATCTCTCGCCATTCCGATTACGCAACACCCCTCCCTCACCGCGCACTCCTTCCGTGACCAGAATGCCGCGCACGCTGGGCGGCCAAATCATTCCCGTAGGGTGGAACTGCACAAATTCCATGTCCATCAGCGCCGCACCGGCATGGTAGGCGAGCGAATGGCCGTCGCCCGTATATTCCCAACTGTTGCTGGTGATTTTGTAAGCCCTTCCAATTCCCCCCGTCGCCAGCACTACGGCTTTGGCGCGGAACAGGTGAAATCGGCCGCGCTCGCGGTCGTATCCAAACGCACCTGCGATACGGCCGCCGTCCTTCACCAGCGTGACGATTGTGTGTTCCATAAAAACGTCGAGCCCCAGATGGATTCCATGGTCTTGAAGAGTGCGGATCATTTCCAGGCCGGTACGGTCGCCCACATGGGCAAGCCGAGGATACCGATGGCCGCCGAAATTCCGCTGGAGAATTCGGCCGTCGCCCGTGCGATCAAAAAGTGCGCCCCAAGCCTCCAGTTCGTGCACGCATGCCGGAGCTTCCTTGGCATGCAGTTCCGCCATCCGCCAGTTACTCAGGTATTGACCGCCGCGCATCGTGTCGGCAAAGTGAACGCGCCAGCTGTCCCGGTCGTCCACATTTCCCATCGCCGCGGCTATGCCGCCCTCGGCCATGACGGTGTGTGCTTTGCCAAGAAGAGATTTCGAAATGACCGCGACCTTTCCGCCAGCGGCCGACACCTCGACGGCAGCCCGCAGACCGGCACCCCCGGCTCCGATGATCAGAACGTCGTGCTCATGCGTGATGTACTCGCTCACTAGACGATCCTCCAATCTGTCCAGATACCCATCGAGCACATCCGCACGTACAAATCAGAAAACGCAACAGAGAAGAGGCTGCACCAGGCGAACAGCATGTGGCGCCGGTTCAGGCAACTCACGCAATCGTAGATTCGCTTGCGTGCCGGCGCCCCCGCCAACCGATCGCGTAAACCGCCGACCAGATGTCGAAAGGAGTGGCATCCCAGAGTGTAGGAGGTCAGCAGCACGAGATTCGTCAACAAGACGAGAGTGCCGACGCCGATGCCAAACCGGCCGTCGAACCAGAACGCATCCCACACGTCCCGCGTCAGAATTACGAGAAACACGAGGGCCAGATATAGAAAATACCGGTGGACGTTTTGCAGGATCAGAGGAAGCGATCGTTCGCCGAGATATGTCTTCCGCGGCTCACCCACGGTGCAGGAAGGCGGATCGGCCCAAAAAGCCTTGTAATATGCCCCGCGATAGTAGTAGCAAGTCACTCGAAATCCGCCCGGCGCCCACAGAATCAGCACCGCTCCTGTGACCCAAGCAGGCATCCAACTTGGGTTCGGACCAAACCAACCTTCGTGGGCGGGGCCGAACAATTCGGGCGAATAAAACGGTGAGAGATATGGTCCGAACCTGAAATGCTGCCCCTGCAGCGCAGCCCACGTGGAGTAAACGACGAATGCTGACAAACCAAGAAACACAACCAGTGGCTGTACCCACCAATTGTCGGCTCGCCGCGTCTGTCCAAAGCCCGTGGCCAACAACGGAACGTCAATCTGAGACATCGAGCCTCCTCACGCGTTCGTGCTTCCCTTGCACCCTCTATCAAGCGCTAGCCTGATTGGATTGAATATGGGCGGTAGCCATGATACAGCGAAATTCATTGTCATTGTTCTCAGAAACGATGCCTCAACTAAACGGTGGGAACATAATGAAGTCGAGAGGCTCGGGCGGCGCAATCGGACTCCGGTACGAGCGCGCCATGGTACAGTTTTCGTGACTGCTAGTTTGAAGACTCTTGTCCGGATGGATGAAAGATGAGTACAGGACGTGAGATTCGAAGCTACGACTATGTGAACCGCCCCTACGAGCGCGTCCGCGATGTGTTGAGACAGAACGCACTCACGGTGTTCCAGTCGGCTACGAAAGCGGCCGCTTCCCGGGCGCAATCGATCGCCGCTGAACTTCACGTCGACTTTGGCGGTATTGGCGTTAAGACCGACATCAATATTTCTGTGAGAAACATTGAGGAAAAGGTCGTTGACACCACTTCAACTCCTACCACGCGGTTGCTGCTGGAGTGGGAGGCAGCGACCATGCCGAGATTGTTTCCGCTCATGAAGGGCGAGCTTTCTGTGTATCCGCTGACCTCGACCGAAACGCAATTGGATTTCTCCGGGATTTACGAACCACCCTTCGGCGCCGTGGGAAAAACCATGAACGCGATCATCGGCCACCGCATTGCGGAAGTGTCGGTGCATCGCTTCGTTAGCGACGTGGCAGGATATCTCCGGCAGGCCCTTGCTTAGATAATTACTTCGCTCGACTCGCAGCGCTCAAAAAGGGGCTGGCAGATCTGTTCGCCAGCGATAACGAACCACATATAGGCGTGCACCATCTCCTTCGGCCCAGCACGACGAGCCGCGTAAAGTTGTGCTAAAAGGCGATTTGCGCGGTTGGCAGGCCCTGCTCGGCGGCTTTTTTACAGATGGCAGCGCCCCCCTATCGTGGCGAGCGCCGTTGGTGGGACGCGCAAACAAAGATGCGACCTGGGTGGGACTGGCCGGGCTCAGCGTCATGAAGAGTAGTTCAACACGGCTCGCGTTATTACTTCCGGTTTGCTGACCGTCCGCTCAGAACCCCGGCTTTGGCTCGCACGACAGCCATGATGGATCGCAGCTCCCTATGCCGGAACTCAAATCAAGCGCCGGGCCTGCACCTCGCTGCTCTCCCCAAGCTCTGTTGACATCCAGGCTGCCCTTCGAACCTATAGCGCACCGCGCCTGCCGCAAACGCCAGCAGCTTTCTCCGAGTCTCGTCATCGAAAACGCCTCGGATTGAGATTCCCGATCAAGGCTAGAGACCACTCGGGCACAAAGGCGGAGGTATCTACACCGATCACGATTGGTCCCTAGGCCGGCCTTACGCTTTCTGGGAGGCACGTGGTTGCCAAGAGTAAAGTCCATAACACAATCCCCCCAAATCAGCGGCGATCGCAGCCGAGCGAATTCGCCGCGTACGAGGTGGTAACGGCACCAAGCGAGACTTGTATGTGCGAGGGTGATCCGACCGTCCGAAGGTCAAACCAGATTCACTAGAGCAGTCGGGCGAGACTGTTTCGCCAGAGGGTGATCGCCTGTGTCAACGGAATGGGACGGATTGCGCATGACAGCGAGGCTCAGGTAGTGACCTTCCAACTCTATCATCAATTTCGCAGCCAAAAACTCTGCTAGGAGAGCGCAAACTTCTCGCTCGCTGACGCCGCCGCCGAACTTCAGGGCAAGGCTCACGGAAGTCTGGGAAGTATCGCAGTGCAGATAGATTTTCGCGGCAACGCCGGAAAGCACATGAGTCCGCTTCACCGCGCAAGGGCGCGTGTCGTTGATGAGGACCACCGATCGGGCTTGAAAAAGGTCGAGCTGCGGGCGATGTTGACGACGCAAGGTTGCCCAGACCTCGACCTCACGGATTAGGTCGGTGACGTAGTTGCTGGGCTGCCGACCGTCAACGTAGTCGAAGTCAAAGAAGTAGGCGAGCTTTTCTAGGTCCAGATCTTTGAGGGGGTACACATAGCTGTAGCCAGGAATTGGACGCCGGCGCGCAAGGCCGAATCGCTCTGGAGCCGCGAACATTGGACTGAAGCGATCCATTCGTGCTGATTCGCAGAACGCTGGTGGCTGCAGGTGGGTCAGTAAAGGAATCAGCTCGGCCATGCGCTTGTACTCGCATGGAGGTTCGCCTGGGAATCCATAAAGGATATTCCAACAGACAGAGATGCCGAGTTCCTCGCACCAGCGCAATAGCTGAATATTCTGCACCCCCGTGCAACCCTTCCGCATCAACCGAAGCACGTGGCTGCTGAAGCTTTCTATGCCAGGCTGGATGGAGCGGACTCCGCCGAGACGAAGCAGGCGAAGCTGCTCGAAGGTAAGGTTGGACTTCGTCGCGTAGAAGAGTTCCACCTTCGGGCCATTCTCGATCAGCTCTGGAAAAATTGTCCGAATGTATCGAGGATCGAGTATGTTGTCGACGCAGTCGACGCGATCAAGATCATAGGTCTCGCAGAGATAGGACAGTTCCTGGATCACTCGATTCGGCGATTTGCTCCGGTATGCCATCGTCTCCCCATTTAGACCGCAGAAGGTGCAGTGATGTTTTTCTCCCCACCAGCAGCCGCGTGAAGTTTCGATCAGCAAGCGCGGGTTGATACAGCCAACAAGGGAAGAACCGCACAGCTTTTGGAAGTAATCGGAGTAGTCCGGGAAGGGGAGCGCATCCATTTCCCTCACGAGGGGAGGGAGGCTTAGAGTGTGTTTTTCTCCCTGTTGCAAGATCCCGGGGACCGGACGCGGGTCGCCATCTCGGAGCAAGCGCTGGAGGAACCAAGGAAGCACCGCGTCCCCCTCCCCAGTACAGACATAGTCGAGCCAGGGAAATGAACGGATCATCTGGAGTCCCATTTCCCCTGCACAGTTCGCACCGCCCAAGATAATGATCGGGGGATTCGCCGTCTCCTTCAGACGAACGGCTACAGCCAGGCAAGCGCACGTTTGATGAAAAGAGGTGGTAAAGCCGACGACTCGCGGGGAGTGTCGTTTGATGTCGAAGACACACTGGTCAATGAATTCTCGACGACGACGGCGTGCCTCCAAGATCTGTGGAATGAGCTCATGTCCGCCATTACAGGGCGCCAGAAACTTTGCGATGTATTCGTGCTCTTGTGGAATCTGGCCACTGAAGACGAGGTCGGCGAAAAACCACTCTCCTATCATTGACGCGGCCGGCGCGGACGTGCCGAGCGTGGGTTGGTCCCCGCACAGGGCAAGCCAGCCATAGAGCTCCGGACCTATCTGCTCCGCCAGATCCAGATTGAAGTAGCAAATTCCGGAGGAGAAGCCCGCACGCTTGAGCTGCCCCTGCAACAGACTTACGCCAATGGCAGGATGTTCAACGTCCGTGAAGGGAAGGACCGCAAACAGGATATCCATTTGAAGTCTGACTTGCCCGAGCCGTGTCCCCCATTTCCGATGTCATGCGCCGGGTCGTGCCTTCAAGTGCAGCAGATAATGTGAGCAGCTCGCCCTTCCGTGGGAAACGAAAACACCCTCTCTCGCGACCTACTTCACCCATGTAACCCGGCTATCCTACACCTGCACACTGGCTGAGTCCAAAGTATTGGACATTACGGCGGGGCAGCACTCGTCATCCGAGCCCAGACTAGCGTCATATCCAGCCTCGCCTCGTTGACTTCGCCATTGCGGTCGCCCTACAGTACAGGGCAGGTCACCTCTTGATGATCGGCGACAGACTCGGTCACTACCGCATGCTCGAAAAGATTGGCACGGGGGGGATGGGTGTGGTCTATCGCGCTCATGACGAGCGGCTCGACCGCGATGTAGCGATTAAAGTTCTCGCTGCCGGCAGGTTGACCGACGCTGTCGCCCGGAAGCGTTTTCGAGGCGAAGCACTCGCGCTTTCTAAGTTGAATCATTCTAATATTGCAACCGTGTATGACTTTGATAGTCAGGATGGGACGGACTTCCTTGTTATGGAGTACATCCCAGGACTGACCTTGAGCGAAAAGTTAGCCAATGGTGCATTGTCCGAGAAGGATATCGTTCGTTGGGGAGCCCAGTTGGCCGAGGGATTGGTAGTGGCGCACGACCAGGGAATAGTGCATCGTGATCTCAAACCCGGGAACCTGCGGATCCGACCCGACGGAAAGTTGAAGATTCTCGATTTTGGCCTGGCAAAAATCCTGTTATCGGCAGCTGGGGATCTCACGCAGAGTCTGACGAAGACACATGAAGGAGGGGGGACGCTGCCTTATATGGCTCCTGAGCAATTGGGCGGGGAGCCTGTGGACGGGCGCACCGACATCTATGCGGCTGGTGCGACCCTCTACGAAATGGCCACGGGCCGGCGGGCGTTCCGGGGGAACAATGCGGTGCAGTTGATCGACTCCATTTTGCACCACTCTCCGCAGCCACCGAGCTCCGTGAACCGGCGGATTTCGCGAGGACTCGAGAGCATCATCGTGAAAACCATGGACCGCGAACCAAAGCTACGCTACCAGTCGGCGCGCGAGCTGCTGGTGGACCTCGAGCGCCTTGGCGCGGGCGTCCCCCCGAAAATCGCGTTGGCTGTGCGGCATCGTGCATCGGCTCGACGCTTGTCGCTCGCGGTCATTCCATTCTTCAACCTGACGAAGGATCCAGAGATTGAATATCTCAGCGACGGCATCACGGAAAGCCTCATCTACAAGCTCTCTTTACAACCCAGATTGCGCTTGATGGCGCGGACGACCGTTTTCCGCTTCAAAGGCCCAGATGTGGACCCTCTTGAGATTGGACGCAGTCTAGGAGTTCGGGCCGTACTGACCGGAAAACTGGACCAGCGAGCGGTGGCTCTCAACGTTCAGGTGGAGTTGGTAAATGTCGCCGACGGTTCGCTGCTTTGGGGCGAGCAATATGATTGCAACGCCACTGACATTCTTAAGATGCCGGATGAGATTTCCGCCGAGATCACAAAGAAGCTCCTGCTGAGGCTCACTCGCGAGGAGCAGAAAGCTCTAGCTAAGCGGTACACCGACGATACCGAGGCCTATCAACTTTACCTAAGGGGGCGCTACTACTCCGACCGATGGACTGCAGAAGTAATGGATCGTGGGATTCCCTATTACAACCAAGCAATCGAAAGGGACCCGGCCTACGCCCTCGCTTACACAGGGTTAGCGGAAGCTTACTATGGCATGTCCAGCCAGTTCATATCTCCTCGAGTAGCAATGCCCAAGGTGCGTGACGCTGCCACGAAGGCTTTGGCGATCGACGAAACGCTTCCCGAAGCTCATGCCTTGCTTGCAATCGTGAGGGCTTTCTACGAGCACGACTGGGCAGGCGCAGAAGCGGAATTTACGCGAGCGTTGGAGCTGAATTTTGGATCGGCGTCGGCGCACGAATGGTATGGCTACTACTTAACAGCGATCGGGTCCAATGAAGAAGCTTTCAAGGAGTTGGCGCTTGCGCGGGAACTCGACCCGCTGTCCAACAAAATCAATCTGGTGTTGGGACTCTCCTTTGGGATGGCGCGGCGATACGAGAAAGCGATTGAGCAATTGGAAAAGACGATCAAGATGGACCCAGACTTCTGGTTAGGTCACCTATGGCTCGGATGGGCTTACGAACAGATAGGAAGACGCGATCAGGCCTTGGAGGAGTTAAACAAGGCGTTTAGATTGGGCGCAAGCCCGTACGCCTCGGCATATCTCGGATACGTGCAGGCGTTAGCCGGCGGAACAGCCGATGCCGAGATGCTGGTCCACGCCATGGAGGAACAGTTCGCGCAAAGATATGTGTCTCCGCACCACATTGCAATTATTTATGTAGGGCTCGGCCAAAAGGATCGGGCGTTCGAGTGGCTTGAGAAGGCCTACGAACAGCGGGAGGAAATACTGGTCTTTCTTAATGTTGATCCGACATGGGACAGCCTCCGCGAGGATCCGCGGTTCCAAGATCTGGTGCGCCGCATGGGATTCCCCGGGGCGGAAATCAGAAGAGTCTTACGGGCGTGATCTTCCGCCCAACCTAACCCGCGGCATTTGCCGCCTAAACCTAGGCCGGTGGGGACCGAGGGCGAAGTGCTATCCACTTCCGGGCCTAACTGACTGTAGGTGAGAGTGCGATTCCACAAGCTCCTCAAACGCGGAACGAAGCCAATGAACTGTTTGAATGGCACTGATGCCAACCAGGGCCGTATGTTGAGCGTTCAATGGCATCCGATCCAGAGCGTCGTTCAAGTCGTCCTGGTGTTGGGGATCAAGGTGGCCGTGTCTGATGAATGTTCTGAAAGCCTTGGCCGGAAGGCCGCTCTTCGCAACCACTTCTTCGAGAAACACGGTTGACGGCGGTTCACCCTCCAGAACCGCAAGATAGCCGAGCAAGCTGACGGGGTGGGCATGGAAGATCCAGTAATATTGCGTTCCCACGAGCGCAGCGGCCGTGGAAGATGGCAGACGCTCCAGCACCTGTTCGCGGGTCTGGCCAAGGGCTTCCAGGTCCGCCAGCAGCCATTCATCGTGGTGCAGTTCCTCCGGAATGTGTCTGGATAGGTATTCAGCCACGCAAGCGGCCACTGGATCGCAGTGCGATCGAGTGCGTGCTACGGCGAAGGCGGCCTCCATCACGGGGGTGGTAGCGCGGCTGATCGAGTAATCAACGAGAAGGAACTCAGGGAAAAGATCGCGGAGTCGGGCATGATTCCAGAACGCGTGGGCTGCTCGTTCCAGCCCACCACTCACCAGCCGAATTTTCCTGCGCAATTGTTGGCTGTTCCTAATGGCTCGCTCCCCGCTGACTTAGATAAAAAATTTAGCTGGTTGTTGCCGGACGCCAGCTTTGTCCAGCTTTTCCTTGGCGTTCACCCAGGCATCACTCTCGGCGGGGGCTCAAAGACTCGATCACTTCTTTGTCCGCGCGAGTAAGTGCATGGGGAGTGGCCAGAATTCCAGCCTTCTGCAATTTCTCTAAGTTTTTCTTATTCTCCGCGCGAGGAAGTGCATGGCGAGTGGCGAGAATTCCAGCCTTCTGTAATTTCTCTGAGTTTTTCTTATTCTGCACTTTCGGCTCCTTTGTTTTAGATCTC
>Ga0210393_10003716_pt1 | contig 12214 bp, 9 predicted proteins | sample IncBWC27OmetaG_FD_160068 | JGI IMG/M metagenome (GOLD analysis project Ga0210393, IMG submission 160068) | Forest soil microbial communities from Barre Woods Harvard Forest LTER site, Petersham, Massachusetts, United States - Inc-BW-C-27-O ... | reverse complement strand
GGCCATCAGCTTGACGCCGTTGTCGTACAACGTATCGATCAGGGTGATGAAACGCTTGGCGGCGTTGCGATCGGAATAGTCCATGACCGGAATGCGGTCGATGATGATGGTGTGATAGTCGCGCGCGAGCCGAAGGTAGTCCGATGCGGCGAGCGGCTCTTCGCAGATATCGGCGAAGGAAAATCGTGCCACGCCGTGCGCCGAGCACGGCACGTGCAGCACGCGGCCCTTGATCGAAATGTCGAGCGGCTTGCAGGGCGCGCTGCCGGTCATCCTGGCCCAGGCCCTGTCGAGCGCAGCCGCAGCCGCCGCAGCCGCCGGCACCAGCCACATCTTCACCCCTGCGAGTTTTTCGAGCCGGAAATCGGTGCGCGCATCCAGCCGCAGCACCTCCATGTGCTGAGATATCTGCGCGATGAACGGCACAAACAGCGATCGGTTCAGACCGCCCTTGTAGAGGTCCTCGGGCGCGACATTGGATGTCGCAACCACGACGGTGCCGAGGTCAAACAGCCTGGCGAACAATCGTCCCAGAATCATTGCATCGGCAATGTCGGTGACGTGGAATTCGTCAAAACAAAGTAGCCAGGCCTGTTCGAAGATCGACGCAGCGGTGAGCGCGATGACGTCGCCGTCCGGAATATCCCCCCGCGCAATGCTCTGACGATAGCCGTAAATCCGCTCATGCACGTCGGCCATGAATTCGTGGAAATGCGCACGTCGCTTGTGCTCGACCGGGCTCTGTTGAAAGAAAAGATCCATCAGCATGGTCTTGCCGCGCCCGACATCGCCGTGAACGTAGAGGCCGCGCGGCGGCGCATCGTCCTTGTCGGCAAACAGTCGCCCGAGCAGACCCTGCTTGCGCAGCGGCTTGTAGCGCGCGAGCCGCTGCTCCAGATCCGCAAAGGCTTCGGCGACCCGTTCCTGCGCGGGGTCGAGTTCAATCGCGCCGCTGGAAACGAGGTCGTAATAGTGGGAGCGGAAGGAGGCGGAGGAGGGAGACAGCATGGCTCTTAACCGCCTTAGCTTTAAGAAAATTGCAAGCCGGGAATTGGTGCAAGGGCCATGCAGACGTATGCGCTGGGCTCCGCACCGCCTCGAAACGGGTCGTCATACCCCGCGAAAGCAGGGTACCCGGTACTTCGCGGACCTCTCGGTTCAATCGCCGGCGGCGGTGGAAGGTCGCCCGGTCAAGCCGGGCGATGACAGATCCATGCACGGCCGCTTTACGCGCTCAGCGCGTAGGAATCCTCGACCACATAGGGCCCGCCGCCGGTCGAGGCGCGCGAGGAAAACAGCACAAAGCGCTGCGCCGTAAAGACCCGGGTCGGAAAATAGCCCCGCACCGAAAGATAGTCGGCGACATCCTGGGTGGAAGCGTCGCGAAGCCGGGCCAGCGTCACATGCGGGGTGAATTTGCGGCCCTCCGGATCAAGTCCGATACGCTGCATCAACCGCTCAAGTTCGGCCTGAAGCTCGATCAATGGCCGGCTCGGGGCGATGTTGGCGACCACCGCACGCGGCTTTTTTCCGCCAAAGCTGGAGAGACCCTGCACGGTGACCTCGAATGGCTTGCGATTGACGCGAACCAGCATCGAGGCGACGTCGTTGGCCGCCACGCCATCGATATCGCCGATGAAGCGCAAGGTAACATGATAGTTTTCGGGGTCGATCCAGCGGGCGCCTGGCAGGCCACCACGCAATGAGGAAAGGGTCTGGCCAATCTCGGCCGGAATTTCCAGTCCCGTGAATAGTCTCGGCATCGCTAGACTCCCGATGCTGGGGCACCTCCCTGAAAGATGGCGCCCTGTAACAAGGTCCGGCAACGAATCACCGATACCAGTTTCTACCGTAGTTATATGACTCTGCGAAGCATTCGGCGTTAACAGACCGGAAACCTCCCGCAACTCCATTGTGTTAGGGTTATTGTTGCCTGTTTCTCAACTGGGCTGCCCCGATATCGTGCCAAGGAATGCCTCGACGGTGGGCAGGATGTTGTTCACGATGATCTCGACACCCTCGGCCGTCGGATGCATGCCATCGGCCTGATTGAGTCTGGCATCGGCGGCGACGCCTTTGAGGAAAAACGGATAGAGCGGAACCCCCGACGATTTGGCGATGTCGGGATAGATCGCGTTGAAACGCGCTGCAAAATCATTGCCGTAGTTCGGCGGGGCGAGCATCCCGCACAACAGCACCGCAATTCCGCGCGCCCTGAGCCGTGTCACGATGTCCGACAAGGCCGCGCGCGTCACGGCCGGATCGGTACCGCGCAAGGCATCATTGGCGCCAAGTTCGACGATTACGGCCCGAGTTCCTTCCGGCACCGACCAATCGAGCCGGTCACGGCCGCCGGAGGTGGTATCGCCCGACACCCCGGCATTGACCATCTCAACCGGTATCCCCCTGGCCTTCAACGCCTTTTGTAGCTTGGCTGGAAACGCATCGGATCCGGCAAGACCAAACCCCGCACTCAGCGAGTCCCCGAGCACGACCATCTTGATCGGCTTTGCTCCGATTGCCGCGGACGCCTGCGCAAAGGCCGGTTCCGCCCCTATCAATGCCAGACCCAAAATGAGCATCCGCACGAACATCGGTCACAGCCTCTCGACCACGCCACAGGAAGTACCATATGACCGAGCCATGGACAGTCTCATCGAACCCTCATCATTGACCGGCACCGCGCCGGACACCATCACAATCTCGAACGTCAATCTCTCGCTCGGTTCGGGCGCGGCGCGTGTCCACATTCTCAAGGACATAAGCCTGCGCGTTGGCCCGGGCGAGGCGATTGGCCTGGTCGGTCCGTCGGGGTCCGGAAAATCCACTCTGCTGATGGTGATGGCGGGATTGGAGCGTCCTGACAGTGGAGAGGTGGTCGTCAATGGCACCCCTTTCAATGCCCTCGACGAAGATGCGCTGGCACGCTTTCGTGGCCGTCAGGTTGGTATCGTCTTCCAGTCGTTTCATCTGATCCCGACGATGACGGCGCTGGAAAACGTGGCCGTACCCCTGGAACTTGCCGGCAACGGCGATGCGTCGCAGCGCGCGGCGCAGGAATTGATGTCGGTCGGGCTGGGCGACCGTCTTCATCACTATCCCACGCAGCTATCGGGTGGCGAACAGCAGCGCGTGGCGCTTGCCCGGGCGCTGGCGCCCGACCCAGCCATCCTTGTAGCCGACGAGCCCACCGGCAATCTTGACGAGGCCACGGGCAAACAGATCGTGGATCTCATCTTCACCAAACATGCCGAGCGCGGCATGACGTTGGTGCTGGTCACCCACGACACTTCGTTGGCGCAACGCTGCGATCGCGTAGTGCGCTTGCGCTCGGGGCGGATCGATGGCCGGCCCGCGGAGCAAGATAGCGCTTCATGACGACCGACTCTTTGCCCATTGCTCCTGGCCGCCCGGCATCGCTTCCCCTGCGCTATGCGCTCCGCGAAATGCGCGGCGGCCTGCGCGGCTTCTACGTATTCATTGCCTGCATCGCGCTCGGCGTGATGGCAATCGCCGGCGTCGGCTCCGTAGCGGCGAGCCTGAGGGAGGGGCTGGCGCGCGAGGGCCGCACCCTGTTGGGCGGCGACGTCGCCTTTTCGCTGTTTCAACGCGAGGCCAGGCCTGAAGAAATCGCCTTCCTGCGTACAAGGGGGGGCGTCTCCGTTACGGCCTCGCTGCGCGGCATGGCGCGCGCCGACGACGGTCGCCTTGCTCTGGTCGAGATCAAGGCGGTGGACGCTGCGTACCCGATGCTCGGCGAACTGACGCTTGAGCCGAAAATGCCGATCAAGGATTTGCTCGCCGATCATGACGGAATATTCGGCGCGGCGGCCGATTCGACCCTGCTGAGCCGGCTGGATCTCAAGCTTGGCGACCGCATCAGCGTCGGCAGCGCGACATTCCAGATACGTAGCGTCGACGTTACCGAGCCGGACAAGCTGGCCGGCGGGCTCGGTTTTGGTCCGCGCTTCCTGGTGAGCGAAGCTGGGCTGCGCGCCACTCAGCTATTGCAGCCCGGCAGCCTGGTGCGCTGGACCTATCGGGTAAGGCTGCCCGACTACGCCAGCACCGCGAGCAATGCGGCGCGGCTTCTCGACGATGCCAGAAACGTGCTGCCCCATGCCGGCTGGGAAATCAGAACCCGGGACAGCGCCTCGCCGCAACTCGAACGCACGATCAGCCGTTTCACCCAATTCCTCACGCTGGTCGGCCTTGCCTCACTACTGGTCGGCGGTGTTGGCGTCGCCAACGCGGTCAAGAGCCATATCGATCGCCGCCGCGACGTCATCGCCACCTTCAAGGCGATGGGCGCCACCGGCCGCGACGTTTTTGCGATCTATCTTACGCAGGTGGTGGTGCTGGCCCTGGTCGGTTCCGCGATCGGACTTGCCGCGGGAGCTGCGCTGCCGTTCATCATCGTCGACGTGTTCGGCAGGGTGTTGCCATTGCCGGTCGTCCCGGCCCTGCATGCCGATCAACTGGCCTTGTCGCTCGTATACGGGCTTGCGACGGCGCTCGCCTTTGGGCTTTGGCCACTTGGCCGCGTGCACGATGTTCCGGTGGCGACGCTGTTTCGCGAGGCCGTGACCAGCCTGTGGCAACGCCCGCGCTGGCGTTACCTCGCCTTGATGGCACTGGTGATTGCGTTCCTGGTCGTCGTGGTCATCGGGCTTGCTTATGACAAGCGGGTAGCGACCATATTCGTCCTGTCATCGATCGCCGTCTTTGCGCTGTTGCGCGGCATCGCCGCCGGGCTGATGGCGCTGGCGCGCCGATTGCCTCGAACGCAATTCACCATGTTGCGGCTGGCGATCGCCAATATCTACCGGCCCGGCGCCTTGACGCCCTCCGTGGTCATGTCGCTGGGTCTGGGTCTGGCCGTGTTGGTGACCATAACGCAGATCGATGGCAATTTGCGGAGGCAATTCCTCGCCGCCCTGCCCGAGCGCGCCCCTTCGTTCTATTTCATCGACATTCCCGCCACCGAAGCCGACCGCTTCGTGACGTTCCTGAAGCAAACCTCGCCGGGCGCAACGGTCGAGGAAGTGCCGATGCTGCGCGGCCGTATTGTCGCAGCGCGCGGCGTCCCGGCGGAAAACCTCGATCCTACGACCGACAGCGAATGGGTGCTGCAGAGCGACCGCGGTCTCACGTCAACCGGCGAAATCCCCAAGGGATCGAAGATTGTCGAAGGGCAATGGTGGGGTGCCGACTACAATGGTCCGCCGCTGATATCGATCGAGAAGAAGATCGCCGACGGCCTCAAGCTCAAGCTCGGCGACGAAATCATCGTCAACGTTCTCGGCCGCGATATTTCGGCACGAATCGGCAATATGCGTGCGATCGACTGGCAGGGCCTCGGCATCAACTTCGTCCTTGTGTTTTCGCCCAACGCCTTCAAAGGCGCACCGCATACCCACATTGCGACCTTGACGGAGAATCAGCCTGGCGCGGCCGGTGATGCGGCAATCGTCAAGAAGGTTGCCGACGCATTCCCGATGGTGACCACGGTACGGGTAAGGGAGGCGCTGGAAACCATCGGCACGGTGGTTACCAATCTGGTGCTGGCGATCCGCGGCGCGAGTGCCGTGACCCTGATCTCGGCGGTCCTGGTGCTGGGTGGCGCACTGGCCGCCGGCCATCGCCATCGAGTCTATGATGCCGTCATTCTCAAAACACTCGGCGCGACCCGCGGGCGGCTTCTGGGCGCTTATGCGCTCGAATATCTGCTGATTGGCTTTGCGACCGCGGTTTTCGGTGTCATCGCGGGCTCGGTTGCGGCCTGGCTGATCGTGACGCGGCTGATGACCCTGAGCTTCGTTTGGCAGGCCGGCAGCGCCGCCGTCGTGGTAGTCACAGCTCTGATAGTCACGGTGGGGTTGGGGCTCGCCGGGACGCTGCTGGCCTTGAACCAGAAGCCGGCAGCCGTTCTGCGAAACCTGTAATATGAATTTGATAGAAATGGCTTTGCCGGCGGATCCGATCTCTGCTGCGCAGCGACATTCAGCCGCGCATGGCGGCTTGCGGCGGATGTGGTAGTTTCCCAAATATGAGCTGCACCAGACGCCGTTTCATGACGCAAAATTAATGTCCGCAAACGGCGCTATCTGAGGTAATTTCGAGCTGGCGACGCAGGTTTTGGCGTTCCACCAGACAACCAACAGGAATTCGACCATGTCGGACCTAGACCGTAACTATGCCTCTCCCTTCGGCCGGGCCGCCGGGCGCGTTGACGCCGCGACGGTCGACGCCGGTCTGCGCGCCTACATGCTGCGCGTTTACAACTATATGAGCATTGGCCTGGCCATCACCGGCCTCGCAGCGCTCGGTGTGTATATGGCGGCCGTAACCGGCGACCCGTCCGGAGCTGCCGCCAAGATCGGCAGCAATGTCTACCTGACGGCGTTCGGCTACGCGATGTTCGTGAGCCCGCTGAAGTGGCTGTTCATCCTGGCACCGCTTGCCATGGTGTTCGTCATCTCCGCCGGGATCAACCGCCTGCAGCCTGCGACCGCCCAGATGCTGTTCTGGGTATTCTCGGCGCTGATGGGGATTTCGCTGTCCTCGATCTTCCTGGTGTATACGCACACCTCGATCGTGCGGGTTTTCTTCATCACCGCGGCCACGTTCGGCGCGCTGAGCCTTTATGGCTACACGACGCGGCGTGACCTTACCGGGATGGGCTCTTTCCTGATCATGGGCCTGTTCGGCGTCATCATCGCGAGCCTGGTCAATCTCTTCCTCGCCAGTTCAATGCTGCAGTTCGTGGTTTCAGTCATCGGCGTGCTGGTATTCGCTGGCCTCACCGCCTGGGACACCCAGCGGCTGAAGAATGACTACATCTACGGCTACGCCGGGCAGGGAGGTGACGTGGCGGAACGCGCGGCGATTACCGGTGCGCTTTCGCTCTATCTGAACTTCATCAACCTGTTCACGCTGCTGTTGCAGTTGCTGGGTCAGCGCGACTGAGCACGCTTGCTGAGCACATGAATCCCGACCAGCCCCGGCCCTTGCGGCCGGGGCTTTTCTTTTGCGGCGGGCGAAAATAATCTCAAGCCCATGTCCTCGCTTGAAATCAGGCCGACTGTGGCCGCCGACCTGCCCGCGATCACTGAAATCTACGAGCATGCCGTATGTTTCGGCACAGCGACCTTCGAACTGATTCCCCCCGATCTCGCCGAGATGACGCGACGCTTCGAGGCGCTGCTCGACGGAGGCTTTCCCTATATCGTCGCGACGCTGGACGCCGACGTGATCGGATACGCCTATGCGGGGGCGTACCGGCCAAGGCCGGCCTACCGCTTCACCGTCGAGAACTCGGTTTATTTGCACCCCTCGATCCACCGCCGCGGCATCGGCCGGCAATTGCTGCAACGGCTGATCGACGAATGTGAGACGCGCGGATTTCGCCAGATGATCGCGGTGATCGGCGATTCCGCCAACGCCGCATCGATCGGCGTCCATTCGAAATGCGGATTTCAGATGATCGGAACCCATCCCGATGTCGGGTTCAAGTTCGGCCGCTGGCTCGATACCGTCATGATGCAGCTGGCGCTGGGGGACGGCGGAAAAACCGTGCCGGAAATATCGTAGCCCCTCGACACGTCATTTCCTGTCCGGCTCGCAAAACCGGACCCGCAAATCGCGGAGCAGCAAGGCACTAAAGCGTTTTCGAACAAAGTGTATGACGGTTCGCGTCAACGCGTCAGAACATGAGATTGGAACCTCGGTTCTGATTCAATCAGAACCGAAAAGGCTCCGATAGCTCGTCAAGCCGGCCGAGCCGGTCCGCAACGACGAGCAGGAATGCGCTACACCAGCGCGGGCTTGCGATCGATGACAAGCAGCACGCGGTCCAGTTCGTGGCCACGACGCAGGATCAACCCGCCTGCCGAGATCACACTGTAAATACCCTGCTTGCGGGCCAGGCGGGGGTCTTTTTCGATCCGGTAAATTGGAACCTCCGCGGCACGGCGAAATATCGAGAACACCGCACGGTCGAGCAGGAAGTCGATCGCGTAATCGCGCCATTCGCCGTCGGCGACCATGCGCCCGTAGAGATTGAGGATGCGATTGAGTTCGTGCCGATTGAACGTCACCCGGTTGGACAGGCCTGTCGCAGCGGCATTGCGAGCCGCTGCGCGGGCTTCACTTGGATCGGCTTCCTCCGTCATCGAGCTCATAACGCATCTCCTGTCATCTGCCCGACATGATTGCGCCGACCGATCCCCGCCGCAAGAGGTACCTCTGCCGGGAACGCCGGGATAGCCTGCGACTTAAGTTCCCAAAGCAACCGCTAACCATTTGCAACGAAAGGGCTGCCGTCACGTGATCGTTAGCCGGAATCATAATACCGCCCCACTTCCGCCCACCGAACGCCCTGCTGAATTGCGAGAAGAAACTACTGCGTTGGCCCGGTCCTTTCGATTCCGGATTCCTCAGCCCCCAGCCCCCCGGGGTCGTCGGGATCGGGCCTAGCGCAGAGTTTATCCCCATACTGGGCCAACGCGAGTTGGTCCTTTTCTTTTTGGCGGGCGAAACGCCGCGGCGCTCGATCCTCGTTGCCCCGGCCGCCGCCAGCACAGATAAAGAATCAACCTGTAGCAGGCTCGACTGCGCCGCCGGGGCCTCGCCAGGGGCACCCACGACTGCCTTGCCTGCAATCGCCCCTTTGAAAATGAGTGATATCCTGATCCTATCCGTCACCAACGTCGAAGCACGGGGGGTTGAGGATGCTGAAATTCGCGACGGCTCTGACCGCTATTGTTCTATCGTTCTTCGTAGCGCCGCGCGTTGCTCGGGCCGACGCCGACGATCTCGTCGGGCGCTGGAGCGTCACGTGGTCCAACACTTCGAAAAACATGATGACGCTCGCCAACAAAAATGGACGCCTCTCGGGCACCTATGAAAATGACGACAAGGAGTCCTGTTCAGCAACCGGCAACTTCCTCGCGTCGAATCAACATGTGGCGATCCAGATCGTATGCCCGAAATGGGATATTCGAATGCAGGGGACCGCGGGGAAAGACAGCAAGACCATCCGCGGCAATTATCAGGCCTATGTGGATGGTACCGGCAAGTTCGTGATGACGAAGCAGTAGCGACAGGGTGGCGTTTTCGGGCGGAGCGCTTGGACCCTAGTGAAGAGACGTGTACGCGGCACCCAGCATCGGGCCCGGCTTTTCGCGGCTGCCATCCTGAACGAAGACCGCCGCGGCATCGATGCCTTCGCGCGAGATATTCTCCAGCGGCACTGTCCAGCTTCCGGCACTGCCATTCCAGTCGCCGACCTTCAGCACGTTACGCACCACGTTGTAATAGGTCAGATCGCGACCGCTGTTCTCGCCGCGCGCGATGGATATCGGCACCGCCTTGGAAATCGAACAGATCCATATTTCGCCATGCGTCGCGGCCGGCGCCTTGCCGGAGGCCGCCACCGACACGGTAATCTGGTCGCCGGTTAGCTTCATCGAAACCGGCAACGACATCACGCCTTCGGTCTTCCGGGTGATGCCGATCGCCTGTTCGATTCCGGCGCGATCGCTTCCAACCACATGGGTTGAACCGTTGACGACCACTTGCGGGGTGTAGACGTCGCGATCGCCGCGCATCAGCGAATAGGCCTTCTGGCGAGCGCTGAAGCGCGCATCCGCCAGCGTGTCCTTCCAGCCAAGATAGTCCCAATAGTCGATCGGCATGCTCAGCGCGATCACCGAAGGATCCTTGGCAAGCTCGCCGATGACCTTGTCGGCCGGCGGACACGACGAACACCCCTGCGAGGTGAACAGTTCGACCACCGCGCGCGGTTCCGCCGTGGCAGGCCGGATAATGGCCACAATCGCGCAGACGCCGATGGCGCCGGACCACCGCGATATAGAATTATAGGCCATCATCGCTGTCATAAGTTTTGCCGAGAATATCCGCGCCGCCGCCAGCTTCTCGCCATTAACGCCACCGCCGGCACTTGCACCGCCAGCCTTGGAACAAGAGAAGGCGACCTTTCTTAGGCCGCCTTCATATCACTCGCTACTCACTTCGAAGTGAGCCGCCGATCACAATCACGCGGCAAGCTTCCGCAAGACATAGTGCAGAATGCCGCCGTTACGATAGTAATCGAGCTCATCGAGCGTATCGATCCTGCACAACAGGGAGATGCGCTGCAGCGAACCGCTGGAAGAAACGATTTCGGCGGTAAGCTTTTGGCGCGGCTTCAGGTCGCCTTGCAACCCCCGTATGGTTACGGTCTCATCACCCTTCAGCCCGATCGACTGCCAGGACGCCCCCTCTTCGAAGGTAAGCGGCAATACGCCCATGCCGACGAGGTTGGAACGGTGGATGCGTTCGAAGCTCTGGCAGATCACGGCGCGAACGCCAAGCAGTCGGGTTCCCTTCGCAGCCCAGTCGCGTGAAGAACCGTTGCCATATTCGGCGCCGGCGAAAACCACGAGCGGAACCTTCTCTGCCTGGTACTTCATCGCAGCGTCGTAGATCGACATCTGCTCGCCATCCGGCCAATGCCTGGTCAAGCCGCCTTCCGGAATATTGCCGTCGGCACCCTTCAGCATGAAGTTCTTGATGCGGATATTGGCGAAGGTACCGCGCATCATGACTTCATGGTTACCGCGCCGTGTACCATATTGGTTGAAATCCGCAGGCCGCACCTGATGCTCGCTGAGATATTTTCCGGCAGGCGACGTCAGCTTGATCGAGCCGGCGGGCGAGATGTGGTCGGTGGTGATCTTGTCACCGAACATTGCAAGGATACGCGCGTCGACGATATCGATGACCGGTTCCGGATCCTTCTTCATGCCTTCGAAATAGGGCGGGTTCTGCACGTATGTCGAACTCATGTTCCAGCGATAGGTATCGCTCCCCACCGTCTTGATCTTGCGCCAGTTGGTGTCGCCCTTGAACACGTCGGCATAGCGCTTCTTGAAGATCGACGCGGTCACGAATTTCTTCATGAACTCGTTGATCTGCCTGGCGGTCGGCCAGATATCCTTCAGGTACACGGGCTTGCCGTCCTTGCCGGTGCCGATCGGCTCGACCGCCAGATCCTTCGTCACTGTCCCCGCCAGCGCGTAAGCGACGACCAATGGCGGCGAGGCGAGATAGTTGGCCTGTACGTCGGGGCTTACCCGGCCTTCGAAATTGCGATTGCCTGACAGCACGGCAGCGGCGACGATGCCGTTATCGTTGATCGATTTCGAAATCTCTTCGGGCAGCGGGCCCGAATTGCCGATGCAGGTGGTGCAGCCGAAGCCCACCAGGTTGAAGCCGACCTTGTCGAGATCGCTCTGCAATCCGGAATTGGCGAGGTACTCGGCGACGACCTGGCTGCCGGGAGCCAGCGACGTCTTGACCCACGGCTTTGCCTTCAATCCCTTTGCGACGGCGTTGCGGGCGAGCAGCCCCGCACCGATCAGCACGCTTGGATTGGAGGTGTTGGTGCACGAGGTGATTGCCGCGATGACGACATCGCCATGTCCGAGGTCGAAGTTTCGACTTTCAACCGCGTAACGATTGGTGCCGTCGGTCTTCTTGTATTCGCTGCCGAGCGCGGCAGCGAAACCTTCCGCCACCGCGGGCAACGCGACCCGCCCCTCGGGGCGCTTCGGTCCAGCCAGCGACGGCACGACATCGCCAAGATCGAGCGTCAGTGTCGTCGTGAAGACCGGGTCGGGCGACTTTGCCGTCCGGAACAGGCCCTGTGCCTTGGCGTAGGCCGAAACCAGCGCAACGCGATCCGCCTTGCGGCCCGAGGTCTTCAGATAGTCGATGGTCGCCGCATCAACCGGGAAGAAGCCGCAGGTCGCGCCATACTCCGGCGCCATGTTGCCAATCGTTGCCTTGTCCGCGACCGACAGATGATCGAGACCGGGGCCGAAGAACTCCACGAATTTTCCGACCACGCCCAGCTTGCGCAGCATCTGCGTCACTGTCAGCACCAGATCGGTCGCAGTAACGCCTTCCTTGAGCTGTCCCTTGAGCTTGAAGCCGACCACCTCCGGCAACAGCATCGACAACGGCTGGCCCAGCATGCAGGCCTCCGCCTCGATGCCGCCGACGCCCCAGCCGAGCACGGCCAGGCCGTTGACCATGGTGGTGTGCGAATCAGTGCCGACCAGCGAATCCGGGTAGGCGACCTCGAACATGCCGGTCTTCTTGCCGACCGTCATCTTCTCCTTCCTGGTCCACACCGCCTGCGCGAGAT
>Ga0210393_10003713_pt1 | contig 12222 bp, 9 predicted proteins | sample IncBWC27OmetaG_FD_160068 | JGI IMG/M metagenome (GOLD analysis project Ga0210393, IMG submission 160068) | Forest soil microbial communities from Barre Woods Harvard Forest LTER site, Petersham, Massachusetts, United States - Inc-BW-C-27-O ... | reverse complement strand
CACTCGCAAGCGCAAATTGACCAATGATCCCCGAGGCGAGATTTCCACTTGTCACAGCCACATTACCGATGTAGCCGGACGTGATGATGCCCGAAGACAGAGAAGCCCCTCCACCGCCAGACCATCCGGCAAAGCCAGAAGCCATCGAGAAGATCGAGATCGAGCCAGACGCAATCGAGCCGCTGACAACAGAAGCGTTGCCGAGATATCCCGAACCAATGATGCCCGAAGTCAAAGTGAACGTCGCCGGGATCACTCCCGAAGCCAAAGCATTGAGGCCAATTTGACCACTGGCGATCGACCCACTGACAACAGAAGCATTGCCAAGGAAACCAGAAGTTACGGAGCCAGAACTGAGCGAACCGCCTCCTCCTGACCAACCAGCAAACCCAGAAGCCATCTGGAAGAAGCCAACAGCCCCAGAAGCAATCAAGCTCGTGACGATGGCTCCAGGGGCCATGTCGTTCGTCGAGATCGTTCCCGAAGCGATATTGAAGGCCCCGCCTCCCGCCTGCCCCATGACAGCGCCCGAAGCGACCTGACCACTATTCACCGCACCGGAAGCCAGAGGGAATCGGCCGATCGAACCCGAAGCATAAGCTCCAGAAGTCACGGATTGATTGCCGAGTAACCCTGAGCCCACGGCCCCCGATACCAAAGGATCGAGGAGACCGGAGCAAAGATGGTTCTGGCAGATTTGACCAGAAGCAATCGACCCGCTGACAACAGCCCCGTCGAAGATATCGAACAACTGCACACACCCCGAACTCAAATGAGCGGGGCCAATCTGTCCCGAAGCGATGCTCCCAGACACCACAGCGCCATTGCCCAACTCGCCGGATGTGATCGTGCCGCTGTTGATGACGGGCGCACCTGATGCGAGAAAAACACCTGATGCGAAATGCATGGGGCAAATTTGACCCGAAGCAACGCTCCCGGAGATCACACAGGCATTCGACAATTGACCGCTCTGCACACAGCCCGAACTCAAATGATTCGGGCCAATCTGCCCCGAAGCGATATTGCCAGAGCCGACAGCGCCGTACTGAATCTGCCCGCTGTTAACAGCGCCGGAAGAGAGGTTGAACTGGCCAACGATTCCAGAAGCCAACGCATTGGGTCCAATCTGGCCCGAAGCGATGCTCCCCGACACCACAGTGCCATTGCCGAGCATTCCTGATCGGACTTGCCCGGAGTTGATCGTCGGTGTCGACAGCAACCCGGAGACAAGTTGGCTCTGCGTGATCGACCCCGAAGCAATACCGAAGATTTGCCCTGACCACTGGATTTGAGAAATCCAAATCGCAGGGGCATCGAGGACAACTTCGGCTCCCGGTTGAAACACCGGATACGAGCCGCTGATCGAGGACTCCAGCAATCCGCCAGACAGAGGCGTGACGTTGCCGCTGGCGGCAGTCGCTTGGAACGTCGCCCAATTTCCAAAGTTGTCTCGGATACGGCCGAAGCACGGATATCCTGAGCCATTGGCCCCAAAGCTCTGATAACCAGAAGACACCCCGCCAGAATTGAGGCTGAAGGGTGCGCCTGAAGAATTGGTTGTCTCTCGAACCAAATCGAAGAACTGCGGAGCGAACGTCATAACGGTATTTAGTCCTGGCTCAGCAGAACTAAATACCCTTATGGCACTCGGATTTGGTCCTCTGTCGGATAAGGCGATCTCAGATACAGCTTTAGGCAGAATCTTCGTTGAACTCGGACATGGGGGAGTAATTTGTGGCGGGCTGGCGAACGTCGATGCCTCCAATGAGCGGCAAGTCGGCGCTGCGATTGTCTTCTACCACACTGGGGCGACCTACGAGGGACAATTCCAACTCGAACAAAGCCTGTCACTAGGGGGCCATCGCTCGGGTTCGATCAGTCCTCGTTGTGGCGTACTTGAGGCACAAGCCGTCCCTAATGTCGATATCCTCGACGCCTCGCATCAAATCGGCAGGGGAAACCTGACTGTCCTTGGGGCATCCCTCCTCTACACGGGTCCAGGAGCCACAGTTGGCGATCCTGTGCAGCCCATTCTTGGGATTCCCGTGACGGTCGAGGACTCGCTCAATCAGTGGGTCGTTGTCCAGCAAACCACGAATGCACCTCTTCAAGGTTCGGGCTCTGCCGAATTCCATGAGCAACTGAACAATGTTTGGGGCGCATCCAATGGCACCACAGCAGGAGAGACCACGTACCGGGGTGTCATCCTCCGCAACAACGCTCTCGACAATGTGACCTCGATCACGCTGAGCGTTAACACCCTGGCAAGCACCTCTTGTCTTCAGCCGATCATCGGAACCGGAGCCGGGAAACTCTGGGGCCAAGATTTCACGAGCTTCCCGTGGCAAGGCTGGATCTCGCTGACGAGTGGCGAAGCCATGTATTACTCGTCACGGGGCGATCAGTACCTCAATGTTCCGGCCGCTGGTCGAGGAGTCCTCGGGACAAGTGCCCAAGCGGGCTCCTGGACCGACACGATTACAGCCATACCGCCGATCATGCTGGCCCTTGAAACGCCATCGAGTGGCGCAATTCAGGGGCCGCTCGCAAACGAAACCACATCGCCGAGCGGCCTTACATTTGTAAATTCGGTCACGATTTCCAGCCTGACGCCCTGGCAAGAAATGGGCTTGTGGGTCCAGCGACAACTCCCGTCCGGGATGACAGCGGCTCCTTGGTTCGAGAATGACATCTCGCTCCAGTTCACCCTCGATGGTGTCACGTACAACGATTCGCTCGTGGGGGCCTTCCGAGTGAGTAACTCAGCCCTGGCGAGGTACGAAGTCTCGTACGCTGTTGGCCAACCGCCAGACCTCACTCAGCCCGCCAACGAAACTTTTTCGTCGTTGCCCTACACGACAACCGGAACTTTCGCAGCGAACGAGAATGTTTACCTGAGCACCAATCTCCGCAACGTGGAGAACCTCGTCAGCGAGAACACAGATTTTTACGTCCTGTCGATCGGGAGCGGAGGTACTCAGCAGAATTTGCCTCCCTCAGCGCCGACAACGACCCTCGATGCTGTCGGTACGGAGTTCCAAATCCAGAGCTATTACTTCGACCTCAGCGACCAAAACCCGGCCGATCAGTTCGCCATTTACATTTCGTTCAACACCGATGATCCGCTGAGCCAAACTCCGATCATGGTCGATGTGCGTGACCTTGGGCCGTACGACTACCTGAATTACGTGACGGCAAGCCAGACGATGGGCACGACTGCGTACGTGTGCGTGAAAATGTACAGAAGCTCGGACGGCGTTTATTCGCAGAACAGCAACGTCCTCAGCGTGACGAGTCAGGTCACAGACTTTGGGCCAGCACAATTGAAGGGCTTCGCCCGCTACATATTCGAACAACGCAACTAACGGAGGATCATGCCGAGCATCTTCAACCAACCAGGATCAGCCCCAGTCGTCCAATACAACAGCAGCATCGTCGAGACTGCCGAAGAGTGGGGCGACTGGCAATTTCTGCCGTACCTCGTTTGCAATGAGGCAGAAATCGCCCTGGCTCCTGACACCGGAAGAGCGACCTTCGACTACCGTACCGGTTTCATTGCTCCCGAAGATGATCCTGGCAATCCCAGTCAGTTCGATCCAGTGGATTTGGTCGACCAGTACGTCCGAGTCTCAATTCAGCAACCGTTCTCTGATCCTGTGCCTGTGTTTTGGGGCATCTTCTCCAGCCAAACCACAGTCAGCATGTCGACCACGAACGCAGCAGGCCCGCAGAATTTCCAAGCGCAGGGGATCGAATATCTCCTCGACCGTTGCCCGATTGCCGGGTCCAAGGCGATCAAACCGAACCCGAGCGGAGGCAGCCCCACAAATGTAACGGTCTCACTGAACACAGCGATGAGTTTCAACCGGAAACCTACGAAGGGCAAAGTCCTCGTTGGCAATCGCAGCAAGAACCTCGGACCCGATGGCGTGTACATGTTTTCCGGGTACGGAGCCAAATGGACCAACCTTCAGATTGCGAATCACCTGCTCCAATACTGGGGGCCTGACAATGTGACGTTCCAACTCGTGGGCCAGACCGATCCCCTCGACCAGATGATTGCGTATCACGACTTCAAAGAGGGGACAACTCTTTGGAAGGCCCTCTGCCAACTCATCGACCACCGGAAGGGTCTCATTATGATCCCCTACGTTGGCGATGACGGGACTGTGTACATCTACGTCGACACCGTTCAGGACGTGCCGATCCAAGTGGCTGGCCTGACGATCCCGCCCAACTCGAACCCTGTGCAGTTCACCCTGCCATCGAGCCCGCCCTACGACCAAATGGTCGACGATGTGCCGATCTCGAAAACAGACCAGACCAACTACGGCAACATCATCGTGCAAGGGGCGCTGGTGAAGATGATGTTCCCGGCGAGCTTCTACAACTCGCCCGCTTGGCAGCAGTTGATCTTCCCCCCGGATCAGGGGAACCTCCTGCACGCAGGAGATTACTACCAGACCCAGTACCTCACGGGCGTCCCTGGAGGCAACGGTACGCCTCAGCAGAACGATACGGAGCGTGCGAAGGACAAGTACAAGGATGTCTTCCAGCGCTTCAAGGTCGATTACAAGTGGGACGGGAAACTGATCAACTCAACACAGGCAGGAGGGAACGGCAAACCCGTCAACACCATGCCGATCCCGTACCCGGATGGGACGATCGACATCACTCCTCCTGACGGAGCCAAGCAGCAGTTGCCTACGGATGTACCCGGAGCCCAGTTCGTCTTCTTCGATCGACTGTACTACAAGCGACTGCCGATCAGACAGGGCGTCGACTACACGCAAATCCCGCCTGTGGACAACAACCCGGACCCGAACACGGCTGAGCATGTGCCGATGTTCGCCCTGTACTACGACAAGGACAACGGGGCGAATCACATGGCCGATACCATGTGGCACAAGATCGAGAGGTTCAACAAGGACAACAAGGCAGTCAAGAGCCTGACTCTCCACAAAGCGGACACCGAATTAGGCGTTCACATCGAGGCGACCCCGAACCATTACCTCGCCTTGAATCACTTTCAAAATGCGAACCCGACCAATACTCAGCCCGAACTCGACTACACGAACCTTGTCGTGGTTGGTGCGATGGACGTGCCGTGTCGCCCGACTGTGTTCTGGCAAAGTCCATTCGGGGGCAATCGTACGAAGATCGCTGTCCTTCCTTCGTGCCGGTTCATGTTCGCAACTCCCGGATGTCCGCTCGATGTGGACAACAACGGGAAGCTCGTCACGATGCCCGCCGACGATGACGGCTCGTACAACCCGATCGTCCTCGATGACGATCACACGGTTCTTCAGCAAATCGCTGTTGAGATGGCCGCTTGGTTCGGTGCTCCTCGCCAGACGATCAAGATCACCATCAAGCAGCCCGGAGTTTACGTACCGCTCGGCAGCTTCCTCGAACAAATGAATACGGCTTATTCGACGGAGCCGATCGGCACGCTGATCAACAAAATCTCGATCAACTTCGACACACAGGAGACGACGATTCAGACCGGTTTCGAGAGCCTCGATTATGTCCACCTCTTGGGTCGAGCCGAAGACCTCGACGAGGAAGAGGTGGCGCAGTGACAAACCTGAGAGACCTGGACGAACGACTGACAAGGATCGAGGAAGATTCGTACGAGGCTGTGCGCTTGGCGAATTACGAGCCCGGCGTGCAAGTCCAACTCGTGACGACGCAACAAGACCCAGACAAGAACTACCCGCCTGCCAACACGACGGGCATCAATCAGACGTATTGGGGCAAGCCACTCTCGACGGTTGCTCAGAGCAACGGAACTTCTGGCGTTGGGGGGCTCAGTGGGGCGGATGGACTCTACTTCACGAATCTGGGTTGGGGTTACATCCCGATCAACTCAACCGTAGAAATTGCGCAGGACGGACCAGCATGGTTCTGCACGATCAATTATCCGAACAAACTTCTGGGCACGTCCTCGATCGACATCAATCCTCAGATGGGACCGTTCATCTTCCCGAACCCGCAGATCACTTTGACGCTGCAGGACGGAACATTTCTGACAACGCCTTGCAACAACCCTTGGAAGATCATGGCCCCTGCTGGTTATCCCCTTCAGGTCGAAGCCTGTGGCTGGAGCGGGCAATTCAATTTGACGGGACCACAAGGAACGATCGTTCTTCCAGCCACGATCAACACCGACGTTGCTCCAGGGGGGACAGGCTTGGTAACCCCGCAGATGATTACCACGAGCGGGCTCTTCGCCCCTTGGACGGCAATCGGACAGGTCACAGCAAATGACGTGGCTGCGGTCGGTGCATTGTCGGGAAAAACTGGCTTCATCATGTATGTGGGTCAGTGGGTTCTCTTGCCCACGAACCCCTGCGCATAAAGGAACGCATGACGACTTGGGACAACACTGGAGCAGGAGGAGTCATCTTTGGCGGCAAGGCTTACGTCTCCGAAAGCAGAGTGACTCAGAATCCGCCCTGTGGCTGTTGCCGCAATATCCTCTGCTCCAAGAGCGTCAACGATAGCGGACTGCTCCCGTTCCCGCTGCCACTCACTTGGACCTTCACGATTCCAAGCGATAACGAAACGTGCTGCGCCTTCAATGAAACATTCGAGCTTTACTACAGCGGGACGATTACTCAACTGGGGAACCAAAATCAACCGGGAGTGATTGCGGGCTGTTTCCTCAGTTGGAGCGGTCCCAACACTTGCAACGGACCAAATGGCTTCGGACCAATGAGCCTCGTTCTCTCGGGTCTAGGCCCGCCAAGTTATCCCGTTGGAACCGTCGCCGCCGTGTTGACGATCGGGACTGGCTTTCAGAACGTGGCCTACGAAAGTCTTCACTTTCAAGACGGGACGTTCATCCTCGACACATTGATTGGAACTTCGGAGAGTTGCTCGCTCAACTTTGGTGGATCATGGAACGACACATTAGTTCCCACTCATACAGCATTTCCAGTCTTTACCTATCAGACTGTGAGGCATCCTTGTACGCCATCAACCAATTCGCCTAATGGGTCATTTGTCATTGGCTATCAAGGAGGAGCCGTTAGCACAAACAACTTTACCTATGATACTTCATCGGGAGATTTCTCGGGGACAATCTCAACGGGCGGAACATTTACAGGGACGTTCAACTTTACAACTGGGCAGATTGTAATAACAACTGCCGGAAACTTATTCACAAGCAGCCAGTCCATCAACTGCACCGTCCAATACAGCACTCCGAGCGACTATCCGGCCTCAATCACGCTCGAACCACAAGGCGAGCTTGATTGTCCGAGTTGCTCCGATGCTGGGAACACGTGTAACAACTTTCAGATCATCGTCACCAAAGACCTTGTCGTTGCTGGCGGACCAACAGTCCATCCAGGAGCTTACTCTTTGATTCTCGGAACCGGTTACACGGATGTTGCCGGAGCCGGTTACACGAGCATTGGTTGTGGCGTGTGTCAGTGGAATCAAGCTCATTTCACGGGAGGAGTCGGTTGGATGATGACTCAGGGGACGCTCTCCTACGGCATCAATCCAACGGTCGCTCAGATCACTGCCAGCGCCCCAACGCATCGAGCGGGAGCCGCTTCGGCGTTTGAATGTTTGTGGGTTTCCTACATGGAATGGGACATTGACACAGACTCCGGGCTTCCGAAATGCTGCGGTCCTACGGTGATTGCTGACGGGCTTACGATTTGGCCTTCACTCAATGGGGGTGGGGGACAGCGAAGGATCTGGAAGCCACGAATCGGAGGAGGAGTGAATGTTGGGGGAATGGCCGACGAGAGCTATGTAAAGGGGCAAAATTGATTGAGTGCGACCTGGAGAGGATTGAGGGCGGTTGGCGTTGTAAACGAGAAGGCTGTCCGCTGGTTCATTACAGCGATGAGAAACCGCTTACCCGCTGTCTGACCGATCCAGGAAACCCCTTCAGCCCGAACTACGTGAAACCGTCACGAGGCTTGGGCGATACCGTCGCCAAAATGATCAAGAAGTTCGGCCTCGCACCGAAAAAACCCTGTAAACCCTGTGAACAGCGGAGAGCCTGGCTTAATAACCTCGTGCCCTACGACACTACGCCGCCGCAATCGTAATCGTGCCGTTGTTGTTCAGCGTGTAGGTCACATTCGGCACGTCCGGGTGTCGAACGATTGTGATGTCCCAACCGATCGGCGTACCGGGATTGTTGGCCGCATCGATCGGCACAACCTGAAAGTCGTAGGTCTGCTGGTCATTGAGCCAAGCGGTTTGGAACAACGAGTTGCCTTTGCCCTTTTCAGGCACCGTCTGAAGTGTGGTCCAGGTCGACCCGATTAGCTGCTGAACTTGGTATGCCTGCGAATTCTGGATCTCCCTCCAGTTCAATGTGCATATCCCTGGAGCCGCATAATGTGGGATGCCATGATCGATGATCTCGATGAAGGGCGAGGAGCCCGGAGCAATGGCGACTCGAATTTCGCCCGTGCCTGTGGGAGACACGATCGGAGTGCCGACTTGCTGCCCAGCGACGTAACAGGTGAAAGTCACAGGAGGCACTCGCTGCGAACGGAATTTGATTTGCCACAGCGAGGCGTCGATTTGGTTGATGGCCGTCATGATGACCTGAGTGTCGTTCGTCTGAGCGAAACTTCCGCACTTGATCCCGCCTGAGCCTATGTTCGTGTAAACCGTCATGTCGCCCTCACCCACCAAGTTGAGAGGACACGGAACTCCCAGCCCAAGGACGTAAAGATGAGTTTCGGAAGTTCCGATACCTCCACGTCCTCGATCATCATGCCCGTATAGTCTCCAATGCCCCCGATTGCGATGGTCTGAAGAGTCCCGATTAGTTCGGCGTATGCCCCCTCCGCTGCTATCGCCTCGGTGTTCTCCGGGAAGATTGCCTCCCCATTGAGGACGCACGTTTTTCCCTTGGGAGGATCAATGCGCCATGCGGAGCCCTCGACACCCTTGCGAGAAATGTCCTCCAGGACGGTTTTCGAGACACCCACCTTCCCGTGGAGCGAAACAAACAAAAAGTCTCCGATCGCATCTGCCATGTCAGTTGTTCATTCCTGTTTTTGCTCGCCGATCCTTGAAGGATCTGAGTTGATCCTTGGATACGGAGAGGTGTTCCTTGGTGATTTGAAGTTGCTCCTCCTGCATCTTCAGTTGACGCTTCTCGATGTCCGTCATTTGCTGGCCCCCCGGATGAGCAGTAAGGATGTTCTCTCGGGTATTGGCGAGTTTCGCCGTCAGTTGAGTGACTTCTGCCTGAAGCCGTTTGACCTCCTGCTCTTGTGGGGTCGCTTCCCAAGCGTGCTCAATTCGCTCATGCCGCAGCGAAGGCACAGCAGGCGCAACCTCACCTCGCCAACTCACACCGGTTCGTTCTCGTGGTCGACGGGAATCGTTGTATTGCCTGATAGCTTCTTCGTACGCTGGCCCCAGCCCCGGCCCAAATCGATCCTCGGGGTGAGTGCCGTCGAAGATTTTCATCAGGTCTTGCCCACCACCGGCACGCATTCGCAGATACCAGTTCACCAGCTTCCGACGAATGGCCGTGTAATTTTGGGCCTTCATCGCACTGTCCATGAACTTGATCAGATGCTCGTTCTGCTCAACGAGCCCGCCCCCCTGATCGAGTGCCGCCAACTGCTCTTCCAATTTTTCACGGGCTTCCGTCCTCGCTGATCCTCGACCAGCAATATCCTGTGCAGCCTCGATCCTCGACTTATCGCCAAGTCCTCGCACAAAGTCTGCCGCCTCTCCTTGTCGACCCAGCAAGGCCCGCCCCACGATCCCTTGCCGTGCCGGGAAAAGTTTGCCGAGCTTTAGCTCCCGCTCCTGGGGACTCATTTGGCCCAAGGCATCGTTCAACGTCGAGAAGGCCCCGATGACATTGCCCTGACCGAGCTTCTCGTTGAAGGCGTCAGAGACAGCCACTCCCATCGCCTCCTGTCCGGCTTCGGATTTGAGGTGGAGAAGGATTCGCTGAAGACCTTGAGCAGCCTTTTCCCTTCCACCAGCATGAGGAGCGATGGCGTAGATTTCGGCCAACATCTGGTTGGGGTCGACGCCCAATTGTTCGGCAGAAGCCCCCACCTGTTGCTGCATCGCCAGATAGTCCGAGCCTTTGTTGAGTCGCAATCGGCCAGCCACGTTCGTAGCAGGCACGGTTGCTCTGGCCATTTGGTCTCCACCGATTTGGTCGGGCGTATATCCCTTGTCCTGGAGTTGGCGCACCATCGCAATTCCGAAGTCGGCCAGTTGCTCATCGCCCATTCCAGGGATCGCACGGCCACCCTCGATGACTTGCTTCATCACTTCGGGCATGTGCTCCTTCGTGATCCCCTGTGAGAACAAGGCTTGATAAAGCTCTGTAGGAGCCTCCAATCCGGCCATGTTGTACTGACGGGCAATCGGCGTGAGGACGTTCTGACGAACCTCCTTGAAGTCCTCGTCCTTCATCAGGGCTTGCACCTGGAGCTTACGTGCAACCTTGTCGTACTCAACCTGCGTGCGAACGATCTCCTGATTCCACTTCTCTTGGGCCTCGATGAAGCTCTCGATCATTTTCAGAATGCCGCCAACCGACAGGCTGATACCAAGAGCGCTGATAGCGGACTTGGCCGAACTCATCGCCTGAGTCCAAGCCTCGTTCTTGGTTTTCAGTTCGTCGAGTTGCTTCTTCAGGGCGTCTCGTTCGGAAATCAGCCTCTCCGTAGCGACCTTGTTCTCCATCAACTGCTCGGTGACTTGTCGAATTGCCCCAGCCGCATCCCGCATCGCTGCGACTGTCGCCCGTCCCATCCGCTCCCCGCCCTGAGTGATTTGGTCGAATGCATCGGCAGCGCCCGTCGCATCGCCGTCGAAGATCATCGTCGACTTAGATTCAATTGCCATACGGTATATAGGGGTATGAGTTGCCCAATCTATTTCATCCCTGGCAAGAGACTCGTAATCGGTAATGCGAACCAGATTCCGAAGGAATGTAAGCTCGACGCCGTACTTGATGGCGTCGGGGCTTTTGCTCCGTTGTCCTGGCCTTCTGGTCCCGGAGATCAACCGGGAATGCTGCTCTTCGTCCAGCCCGCTCCAGAGAGCGGAGGTCAACAGGCCACTTTCAACTACGATCCCACAGTCCAAACCTGGAGACCTGTCGAGAGCGAAGACGGCAAAGTGACTCACTGGATCGGTTGGGAGATCGAGCGGCCCCCAACCAGCAGAGACTTGATTCGCCCCCAAATCACAGAAGGTTTGCCGTTGAACCTCAACGGCTCACCGTACGTGATCCCGCTGGCAAAACTTCCTGACACCGACCTCAGCCAACTGCCTAAACGATTCGTTTGGCGCAAGGGAGGAATTCAGCAGGTCGTCAAGGATCGCTATGCCGACATCTGCGTCCGATGTCAAAAGCAATTCGAGTGGATTCTGACCCACCTCGGAATCGAAGCCTTGTCGAATCTGGAGGCAGAAGATTTTGTCTTCGAACCCTACGAGCGGTTTTACCTCTGTGCCGATTTACTCAACGTGAATTATCGAGTGAGCGGCCCGGAGTGCTGTGAATTGGGAATCGTGGACAGCAAGAACATGTGGTACATCATCAAGTACAGCATTGGATGGCAGTATTGGGAGGCAGAGCAGAGAGTCCGAGCCCCAAAAGAGGAGCCGGGCAAGGCCCCGGCCACACTATCCGCTACTTGAATCATCGCCTGTGGAAAGCGGGACTTCTTCCGGGATATGAGCCGTGTCTGATTGATTGGCTGTGGTTTGCAACGGAACTTCGTTGAGCACGGCGTAAATCTCGTCAAGCAGCGTCCGCACTTCTGTGTTGATGTACTCGATAAACTCTTGGTCGGTCAGTTCGTCAGTGCTCATGCCGCTTGCTCCGTTCTCGTCTCGATGATCCGATCCGCCTCGATCCTCCAGGCAAGCCTCGTCCTGCGTTTCATGTTCATTCCGCTTCTCAGCGAATCCATGATGTAATCGAAGGCGACTTGGTGCATCGCCTTGAATTCATCGTCTCTCAGGCGACCCAATTCCCCAGCGTGATCGGTCGTAACCGGGTGAGGAACGGGCAGAGGGACTTTGACTTGTTGTCTCTTCGTTGTGGCTGTTGCCTTGATGTTGAATTCCGAAGGATGTTTGCTGAGTAACTGGTTCATGGTCAGACCCGACCAGACCCACGGCCGCACTGGCTTGGGAGCCGTCACCCAATCGCCTCGGGTTTTGCCGATCCAAGGACGAACCCGTTTGGCTCTG
>Ga0210393_10003712_pt1 | contig 12223 bp, 11 predicted proteins | sample IncBWC27OmetaG_FD_160068 | JGI IMG/M metagenome (GOLD analysis project Ga0210393, IMG submission 160068) | Forest soil microbial communities from Barre Woods Harvard Forest LTER site, Petersham, Massachusetts, United States - Inc-BW-C-27-O ... | reverse complement strand
TTTCCATGCGTCAGGATGCCTACCCGAGGCCGTCGCAGATTTCGAGTCCTGGCGCTCATTATAGGGAGCACAGCACGCGGTATCGTCTCGGCCGGTGACTCGCGAATGGTCGTGCGTGGCGTGGCACTCGGTGTCGCAGGCAGGTATACAGTGCCCGCGGCTCAGCTGCGCTTGGGGGGGCATATGAGCGTGGAAGCAAGTGAATCGATGAGCGAGGTCTGGCCGAGGTGGCAGGGACATGTCATCAACGGCGTGTTCCCATTAGGGCGCTATCTCGGTTGTTCGGATCACAGCGGCGTCTTCCTCACGAAGTCCGCGGCGCGCGGACTTTCGGAAGCCGTGGTCAAGCTCGTTCCCGCCGATCGAACCCTGGTGGAATCACAACTACCGCGATGGAAGAGGGCTGGCGGCCTCGCTCATCCTCACTTGCTTCGCCTGTTGGAGTGGGGCGGATGCCAGTTGGACGGATTGCCCTATCTGTACACCGTCATGGAGTATGCCGACCAGACTCTTGCGCAGCTGTTGCTACATCGCACCCTGACCGACGACGAAGCGCGAGAAATGCTGCTGCCGACCCTGGAGGCACTGGCGTTCCTGCACGCCCGAAAGCTGCTGCAAGGCCAATTGAAGCCGGCAAACATCCTGGTGGTTGGAGATCAGTTGAAGCTGGCAAGCGACAGGATCCGTCGCGTCAGTGAAAGTACGATCAGCGCCAACACGCCCACGGTGTACGACCCTCCGGAAGCCCGGCACGGAAGCAGTTCCACCGCCGGTGACATCTGGGCGCTCGGCGTCACCCTGTTCGAGGCGCTCACTCGCCGTCCGCCATCGGGCTTGGGCGAACTCAGGGAAGCCATCGTACTGCCGGTGGATTTCTCGCCGGCATTTCGCGCCATCGTGACCCGCTGCCTGAGCCCCAGCCCGCAGGATCGTCCCAGCGTGGCGGAGCTCGTGGACTGGACCTGCGGACGATCGGCGAGGCCTGTGCCGGCCGCGACCATTCAGCCTGCGGTGGTCGTGCCGCCCGAGTCGAGGACATCCGAGCGGGCATCGCCGCGGACTGCAGCACCGCCGGTCGCTCCCGAAGCGGCGTGGCCCGCGCCGTCCGTGGCACCGTCCCCAAAGCCGCGAGCCTGGCTTACCGTGATGGTCGGAGCGGTCGCGATTCTCGCGTTGGGTTGGACCGGAGTGCGCGTGTTCAGAACCCATGGCACCCCCGCTCCAGCTCCTTCTGCTGGAGGATCACTGTCACAGACTCCGCGCGCCGCTGCACCCGCGATAGCGGAGGCGCGGGCGCCGGACTCTGCGGCGTCCACCACAAAGGCGAGTCAGAGCGACCTGACCACGTCGCGATTGGCGCTTCAAGAGGTGATCCCTGACGTCGCGGGGAGCGTCCGTCGAACGATCCGCGGACACATCAAAGTGTGGGTGCGAGTCATCGTCGACCAGGATGGTTCGGTGCACGCAGCCGTCGCGGATCGCACCGGTCCGAGCAGATATTTCCAGCGACTCGCCATTGATGCGGCTAAGAAATGGACGTTTTCACCGGTGGACACCCCATCCCGGCGCCTGATGCAGGTCCGGTTCGACTTCAGTCGGGACGGGACGACGGGGCGTGCCGTCACACTCGACAATTAGCGGCTGAGGCGAGAGATCCTGCGCGCACTTGGCGACCGCGTTCGGGCTGGCCGCTTGTCGGGCTTGTGTGCCGCGCGTTCGGAGGCGCCGCGTGCGCAGCTTACCGTCCGCTCTCCGAAACAACCGCGTTCGCCTGTGAGAGAATTCAACGAAGTGGTGTTCGTTGTATTCAATAGGTGACACGTGGTCATAAAGCTCGGTTCCATCGCACTCATCTCGATCTCGACGGCCGCTGCGGCGCTGCCTGTGCAGGCAGAGGTCAAAGACGCTTCGCCGTCGGGGTTTACCCTGGAGAACTCCGCCGTCGTTCCGGTGGATGCCATGAGCGCTTGGCAGGCCTTGGTCGGGAGCGTTGATTCGTGGTGGCCGAAGGACCATACCTGGTGGGGTCGAGCCTCAAAACTATCGATAGATGCGCGAGCGGGCGGCTGCTTTTGCGAAATAGCCGGGGATCGGCAGGCGCAGCACATGCAAGTGGTGTTCGCCGATCCGCAAAAGCTCCTTCGAATGATCGGCGGGCTGGGTCCGTTTCAGGGCATGGGCCTCTCCGGCGTTCTGGAGTGGCGTATGACGCCGGTAGACGGCGGCACGCGGATTACTCTCTGGTATCGAGCCGGTGGTTACGCGACGGAGGACTTGAGCAAGCTCGCGCCGCTGGCCGATGGTGTGCAGGCCCTGCAGTTGGGCGGCCTGGCTAAGTATCTTCGCGACCGAAGCGCGAAACCCTTGAAGCAGCCACAGTGATCATTGCCCAAACGTGATTCATCGTGCCCCAATGCCGGTCGGCTTTCGCCTTGGCCCGCCAGTGGTTCCCGAAATCAAGGCACTCAGCCCGTCGAGCGCACTTCGGGGCGACTGTTCGCTACCGCACGGACGGACCCACGCTGCTCGAGGTAACGTCGAACCCCTGAGTCCAGATCGTCGCTCGCCTCCCCGGGCGACCGGATTCAGAAGGGTCGCTGGCGTGCATCTGCGCTAGCGGCCCTATTTTTTTGGCGGGTGCCGCCCCACTCCCCAACCGCGGGCAGGCACCTTAGTTCGTCCGGTTCAAGGTTCCTTCGCGCGGGCGAGCAACCTGGTCACGAAAACTTCAGGTTGCTGGACCGCCGCACCGCGGTCTGATTGAAGGTTGTCCGGTCGCCCGAGCGCCAGTCCCTCGGGGAGTCGGTCACGTGCACGGCTTAAGAGCAGCGCGGTAACCGCTTCGCGGGCTTCGGATTGGGTGGTCCCGTGTGGAAACTCGAACACCTCCGTCGCATCGAAGGCGTTTTTTATACGCACAGGCGCACCCTGCGGCTCGGCAGGCCCGGCCGGGGCCACCTCGGCGACAGGCGCAGCGGCGGCGCGGGTAATTGCCGGCGCAGGTGGGTGCCGATCCGACGCCAGCCACAGGAAAGCCACTGCAATACCCACACCTGCCACAGCGAAGGTCACGTTACAAACGAAGTCGATTCGCGCCGTGCGCCTGGAGGCAAAGTTCTCGTACTCAGGCATGAATAAGACGGAGCCCGATTCATAGGGATGCGCCGTTGCCCGGGTCGCCTCGGCCACCCGGGAAAGCGCTAGCTCTTTCTCGCCCGTTAGCTCCAGCTCAATCGTGTCGTCGCTTGAATCGTGAGCAGATCCTGCGGTCGTCGGTCCTTCAGATCCCGGGATCATCGTCACCCTCGTACTCCATTCGCGCCGCTCTTTGTTCAAGCCGGCTGCGGGTGTTACTCGAGACGCTTATACACCTCCCCGAAAGCGAGCGCAGCAACCCGAAGTGCCCGCGAGCGCGCACTCTGTACGGCAAGCACATAGAGTGTTTTCCATAATGCGGGCCGAGATCTGCGGGTCGAGGGAAGAGACGTGGCGGGGCCTGGGCAGTCAGCGACATCCTTGTTGCCGAAGGACGATCCGAGCTCGGCACACAGGTCAGACGGTTCTCAGCATGCCCGCGGGGCGCGCACTTGCGGCGATTCGGTCACGCGCTGAGCGCCACGAGATGGGTCAGGCTCTACGCAACACGTAGACGATGAGAGCAACGATCAGGATGGTTCCAAGGATACCGCTGCCGATGTACATGTTCGTCTCCAATATGTCTTGAGACGATATTGGAGCATGCAGAGCATTAAGCGGTCGGGACGCTGCCGCACATACCGGCATTCGCGAAAGCCGGGTTCCACAGCGGCAGCCGTATCGCAATGCCCCGCATTTGGATGGATCCGACTATGTATCCGTGCTCTTCCGTACAGACTTTGCCGGCCAGCCTCGGTTAAACCTGATTTCCAGCACGGTAAGAAACGGGACGGACCTGCCTGTTGATCTAGAGGGTTCCCCGAAGTCTGAGTTCGAAAGATTGCAACGATTCACCACAGCATGTCGGCCGTTTTGCTGGCATGGGTTATCAGGAGCACGCGATGAACGTAAATAAAGACCAAGTTGAGGGCCGCGCCAAGGAAGTGGAAGGCAAGATCAACGAAGTCGCTGGAAAAGTCGTGGGCGATAAGAAGCTGCAAGTAAAAGGCAGGGTTCAGCAAATCGGCGGTGAAGCTCAAGCAAAGTTGGGAGACGTCAGGCAAGACCTGAAAGACTCCTTCGAGAAGGGTGCGTGATTACTTAAGCCGAGCGGGGCTACCGCGCTAGGTACGGTAGCGCTCGGACGCGCGCATCTCTAAGAGTGCTTAATACAAACCTCTGAGTTTAGGAAGAATTGCATGTATATCGGCGGCGGCATCCTTGGAACCATCCTGCTCGTTGTCCTCATTCTTTGGCTGCTGGGCATGGTGTGATCACGTCCACGTCACTGCACAGTTCGCAGACTGACGTGCGCGGCTGCGCTGCGCTGCGAGCGAGCAGAAATGCGCACCCGTTGGGGTGGCTGCAAGTCGGCGCGCCATGAATCCCATTGCCGTTTCGGCCTCGACCAGCACGGCTGACTCGGCGGCTCCTGTGGAGCAGCCCGTTCCTGGCGTCGAAGCGTCGCTCGTTACCTTGCCGCCGGCGCGGATGCAGGTTAATGCACGCGGCTTGGCGCTGGGGATTCTGGCGTCACTTGCGACGGTGTTCGCTTTGTCGTGGGCGCAGAGCTTTTTGATACCCCTGTTGCTCGGCATCGTGACTGCGTACACGCTGAATCCGCTCGTTAATTCGCTGGAAAGAATCAAGGTGCCGCGTCTTGGCGGCACCATTATCGTGATGGCAGGCATTATCGGTGCGCTCACCTTCGGCACCTATTCGCTGCGCGGGCAGGTGCAAGCCATCGTCGCACAGTTACCCGAAGCAGCCGCGACATTCGCGACTGGACTTGCGCGAATGCGAATCAGCGCGATCGGCGATTTACAGACGATGCAAAACGCAGCGGCCGCGGTGGAGCGGGCGACAACCCAAGAGGCCACTGGCCCGGTGGTTCGGAGTCAGCACGCCACTCACGTTATCGTGGACCAGCCCGCGTTCAAGCTCGATAGCTTCTTGTGGAAGAATTCAATGGGCGCCCTCGGCGTCATAGGGCAGGCGGCGATGATCGCTTTCCTGGTTTTCTTTCTGTTGCTCGGTGGCGATACATTCAAACGCAAGTTGGTGGGCGCAATTGGGCCGTCGCTGTCGAAGAGAAAGATTGGCGTGCGCATTCTCGACGACATCAACGAGTCTATCCTGAAATACATGCTGATGCTGCTGGCGACAAACCTGGTGGTCGCGTTGCTCAGCTGGATCGCGTTTCGTTGGATTGGCCTGGAGAACGCGGGAGCTTGGGGCGCGACGGCGGGACTGCTGCATGTCGTTCCCTACCTGGGCCCAGGTGTAACAGCCGTCGCAACAGGTATGGTCGCTTTCATGCAGTTCCAATCCTTACCGGTGGCGCTGCTGGTTGCCGGCTCTTCGCTGGCGATCGCCACGCTCGTCGGCGTGCTGGTGACCACCTGGATGACCGGACGAATCGCCCACATGAATTCAGCAGCCGTGTTCATATCGCTGTTGTTCTGGGGTTGGCTGTGGGGCGTTTGGGGGCTGTTGCTTAGCATTCCGATCATTGTCATATGTAAGGTCGTGTCTCAGCACGTGGAGCAGTTGCACGCCATGGCGGAACTGCTGGGGGACTGACGGAGCGAGCAGCTTCTATTCAGTCCTCACCTCGGCGTTGTGGCTGTCGAGCTGGCTATCGAGACGCTCGTCCCGACGCTATCAGTCGGTGCGCCCGCGGCAGGGGCATCCGGGATCTGAGCGACTGCGGCTGGGGCGGTGGGATTCTCAGCAGTCGCGGCCGGGGCGGCGGGAGTCTCAGCAATCGGGGTAAACGGGTGGAGAGGCTGGGCAACCGGGGTAACGGAGTGGGAGCGCAGCGCGAATGTCACGACCCCGATGGCGAGGACCACGGCCATACCGCTGGCAACGATAATCTTGCGAGATGTTTGGGCGTTCATATTGAGACACTCAGTTGGTTTAGCGACGTGGACGGGGTCTGCGCTCGACAGCGGCGGTCGGCTAGAGCCTGTCGGCTGGCGCACGCCGTCCGAAGTGGGTCGACGCTGCAAGCCGTCACACCGGAGGATCGAAGTTACGCGTCGAAGCGCTGGCGCGTCGGTTCCCTAACGCACTTAGTCTCACTGATACCTGACACCCTGATCTCACTGTTACTCGGCCATTCATTAACTGGCCGGTTTTGGCCGCACTAAGGCACGTTCGTGAAGATCACCTGATGACGGTCCAGGAGGCCGTGCGCAAAGGTGACTTCACTCCCCGCGGACGTGTTGTCGCTGGCCGATCGCGGGCGGCGGCGGTTGCCACGTCACGAGCAAGGACTGGAGCTGGAAACTCGGCTAGCGAAGCGGCTCGGGTAGCGACGGCGGCTGTATTGTCGCCGCGGGGCGACAGAGACGGATAGCGATGCCTTGCCGACGCCCAGGCGCTGATTACATCCACTTCATCTTGTAGGCCGTTCTCAAAGTGTGACGTTGTGTGTGTCATGAGCAGCGTACCGCTACGTACGCTGCGCCACTAACACCTATTCAGGGCGGGGACACATGTCGACTTCATTGAAACGATCGCTATTCGCCGCTGGGCCGGTTCGCGGCATCATGCTGGCATTCGCCACGGGCGCATTGCTCGCAGGCTGCATTGTCGCCGCGCCGCCGCCGCCGCGCGTTTATGCGCCGCCGCCGCCGCCCCCGCCGCCTCCGCCGGCTCCCGCGTACGATGCGCCTGGCGATGAAGCGCAGGCCACCGAGGCGCCGCCGGCGCTTCCGGAGTATCCGCAGCCGCCGTGTCCCGTGGAAGGCTACCTGTGGACGCCGGGCTACTGGGCCTGGGCACCTGCCGGCTACTACTGGGTGCCGGGCACCTGGGTGCAGCCGCCGCGCGTCGGAGTGCTCTGGACTCCCGGCTATTGGGGCTTCGTCGGTGGTGTGTACGCGTTCCATGCCGGTTACTGGGGTCCGCACGTCGGTTTCTACGGCGGAGTCAACTACGGGTTCGGATACACCGGCGTCGGTTTCGCCGGTGGACGCTGGGTCGGTGGCGGTTTTGCCTACAACCAGGCCGTCGCCAACATCAACGTGACCGTAGTGCACAACACCTACAACGAGACCGTCGTTAACAATGTCACGGTGGTCAACCGGGTCAGCTTTAACGGCGGAGCCGGCGGTATCGTTGCCGCGCCGACTGCTCAGGAGCGAATGGCTGCGCAGGAGCCGCACACAGCTCCGACGCCGATGCAGCGTCAGCACGTCCAGCAGGCCGCGCAGAATCCCGCACTGTTCGCCAAGGCTAACGGCGGCCGTCCGGCCATCGCAGCCACACCGCGGCCGGGCGCATTCAACGCGCCGGGGATCGTCGGCGCGCGTGGTGCGGAGCCGCCGCCGGCACGTCCGGGTGCGCCGCCGGCGCATGCCAACAAAGCCAATGCGCCGCTCGTGGCCGGTCAGCCGAACGGCGCGCACACGCCGCCGGGCGCCCCGCATGGGCAGTCAGCCAACAACGGAAAGCCGGCGCCCAAGGCCAAAGTGGCCAAGCCGCATGGCCAAGCGCCGGCGGAAAAGAAGCATGAGCCGGAGACCGCGGCGAAGTAACTGATCCAACGGTGAGCCTGGCGGCTCTCCCGCCAGGCTGCCAGGCGTCGCGGCCAGGTCGCCGCCGTACGCTCTCAGCGCTCGAGCATCGGACGACCCTCGTGGTTCACGAGCAGGTCGTGCATGTCGTTCGCGTGCTCTTCTTCCACGACCAGTATGCCTTCCAGCATGACGCGCGTCCCCGGGTCATTGTCACCGAAGTAGCGCACCAGCTCGCGATAGTGATCGATGGCTATGCGCTCGGCGATCAGATTCTCCTTGATCATGTCGACGAGATTCTCTCCCTCGACATATTGAGAAGCCGAGCGCGTCGCCAGCCCCTCCGGACTGAAATTGGGTCTGCCACCGAGCTGGTTGATCCGCTCGGCGACGGCGGTCATGTGCTCCTGTTCCTCCTTGGCGTGCTGCGCAAACTCGGCCTTGACGGCCTCGCTGGAGATGCCCGCGGCGGCAATCGAGTGCATGGTATAGCGCAGCACGCACACGATCTCCGTGGCGAGAACGTTCTGCAGGATCTCGATGGTCTTGCTGACGTCGCCCGAGTAGGTCGAGGTGACCGCGCCACGGCCGAGATGCTGCCTGGCGCGCTCCCGCAGTGTTTCCACGTCGGTGATGAAAGTGCCCCTGTTGTCACTCATGTAGGTCTCCTGGATTCGATGCTGCAACGGCTTCAGTTCGCGGCTAAGCGTCCGGAGGGCTCGGGCTCTTTCTTACGACGCGCCGCTCGCCTGATCGTCGCGCCGCCGTGCCCGGTCGGTCAACCCGAGATTCGCCCGTGCACGGGCCATGGGTTCGCTGCACGTGGTGCAGATCAGTTTCACCGATCGCTCCCGCAGGAGCGATGCAACCGTTGCGCGGCGCGCCGTGTGGCCGTCGCATTGGCCTACAATCTGGTCACGATGACCCGCTATCCTGGTCACCCCTGACATGCCGCCCGGGGGGCTCTTGGCGCTCGGCTACGCGCTTACCTCGGCGGCGGCTGCCCTGCACGCCCTGCTCACCAAGGCCGACCCGCGCAGTGCGATCGGCTGGATAGGCGTGGCGTGGCTGTTTCCGTACGGTGGCCCGCTGCTGTACTGGCTGTTCGGCATCAATCGCGTTCGCCGGCGCCAGAGCGGCCCTGCGGCGTCGGAACACCGCGCGTCCCCGCCGGCGCTACTGCCGGACCTCAAGGCACTGGCGCCACAGGCACGACTCGGGGACACCCTGACGCACAGGCCGCTCGAACCCGGCAACAGCGTTGAGCCACTGCATAACGGCGAGCTCGCCTTTCCGAGGATGCTGCAGGCGATCGCCGGCGCGCACAGGTCCGTCTGGCTCGCGACCTATATTTTCCAGAGCGATGCGGTAGGACGGGAATTCGTGAGCGCCCTCAGCGCGGCGGTCCGCAGGGGTGTCAGCGTGCGGGTGTTGGTCGACGGGATTGGCGAGTGGTACGACTGGCCGCACGTCGTGCCGCTGCTGCACAGGGCGGGGGTCGTGGCCGCGCGCTTCCTGCCGCCGCGCCTCATTCCACCCAGTCTCTCGCTCAACTGCCGCAATCACCGCAAGATCCTCGTGCTCGACGGCGAAGAGTCATTCATCGGCGGCATGAATCTCGGCGGCCGTGAGGTCGGTGGCGCGACCGGCCGGCGCATGTCCGACATTCACTTCTGCCTGCACGGTCCGATCGTCGCGCAGCTCGCCGACACGTTCGCCGTTGACTGGGAATTCGTGACCGGCGAGCGGCTTGGCGCGCCGGCGGTGATGGCTCCAGCAGGATCCTGCCTGTGCCGTGTCATCACCGGTGGACCGGACGAGGATGTGGACAAGCTGCTGCTGGTCCTGGTGGGGGCACTGTCCACGGCGCAGCAGCAGGTGCAGATCATGACGCCGTACTTCATTCCGCCCCCGGAGCTGGTCGTGGCGCTCGAGGCGGCGGCGTTGCGGGGCGTCACCGTTTCATTGATTCTGCCGCGTCGCAGCAACCTGCAGTACATCGACTGGGCGACGCTGCATTGGCTGCCGGCGCTGGTCGCGCACGGGGTGCGCGTGCACTTTCAGGAGCCGCCGTTCTCCCACGCCAAGCTGTTTGTCGTCGATGGGCAATATGCGCACATCGGCTCGGTGAATGTCGATACCCGCAGCCTGCGGCTGAACTTCGAGATCACCGTGGAAGTGTTCGACGCCGCGCTGTGTTCACAGCTCGCGCGGTTCATGGCCGACCTGCAGGGCCGCGCACCAGCGCTGACGGCTGAGGACGTCGGCCGGGCGAGCCTGCCGGCACGCATCCGCAACAGCCTGTGCTGGTTGATTTCACCCTATTTGTAGCCGATAGCGCGCAGGCGAGCCGGGCAAGCACCGGCGCACCACGGCGCATGCGTCGATGGGTTGCTAACGTCCAACCGAGAAGGTCAACCCGAGCGTATACAGAACATCGACCGGATTGCCGGGCGCATGAGCCCAGCCGTGAGTCCAACGCGCCTTGATGTCGGGGCGCAGCGCCAGACTGCCTGCACCGTGGGGGCTCTGCCACACCTTGATGAAGGCGCCGAGCCCCGGTTGCGCCATGAACTCCGTCCGGTTCTCGAGCCCGATCCCCGGCGGCGGCGCGGCGTGTGTCACTCCAGCGCCGAGCGACACATAAGGCGCGAAAATTCGCCCGCCGCTGAAGACTCGCAGCAGCTCGAGCGCGCCTGCGCTGAGACTGCTATGGCCCGAGCCCACCCGGTCAGTGAGGCGCGCATCGTTCAGATCGAGCTCGGCGCTCCAGCCGCCCGTGAGACTGGTGCCGATATCGAGTCCATAGACAGCGGCACTACCCTTGCCGCCCCAGGGCTTGTCGGGCGTGATACCGCCAAGGGAGGGACTGACATACCAGCTGGCGGCTTCATCCTGGGCGAGCGCCATGAGCGGGGCGCACAGCATCAGCAGGCTCAGACGCCAGACGCGTCTTCTCACCATTGTGTACGACTGGTCCAGCGCAGCGTGCCTTCCTGCTGCGGAAAAGCATATTCCTGATTGCGCGCGGTGCGCATAAGATTTGCCCAGGATGCACTCTGCAGGAATTTCGCTGGTGCCTCGCTACAGCTGGCGTCCGGTGCGGGAGGAAGCGCAATGACTCGTTTTGACCTGCGGCCGCCGAGTGCCGCGCAGCGTACGCAGATCACGGCCGGTCTCAGCCCGGACGAGCGACGCGTGCTGCTCGAGCACGGCACCGAAGCGGCGTTCTGCGGCGTGTTCCTCGACAACCACAAGGAGGGCATCTACACGTGCCGCTTTTGCGGCCTGCCGCTGTTTCGCTCGAGCGCCAAGTTCGACTCGGGCACAGGTTGGCCGAGTTTCTTCGCGCCCTACGATGAAGCGCATATCCGGCGCGTGCGCGACAGCAGCTATGGAATGATCCGCGTGGAAGAGGTGTGCGCGCGCTGCGGCAGCCATCTGGGTCACGTGTTTCCGGATGGACCGCCGCCGAGCGGCGAGCGTCATTGCCTGAACTCGGTATCACTGTCCTTCACCGGGCAGGGGCAGGCATTGCCAGACGTGCTGCAACGGGGAGCCCCCGAGGGGATGGTGGACTCATGAGTGCGATGCTGATCGAGCAACGGCGCCGCAACATCGGCAGCTTCGAGGTGGGCCGCGTCCTGCCGCACCCGCAGCGGCACATGGTGGGGCCGTTCATATTCTTCGATCATCTCGGCCCGGTGGATCTTCCCAAGGGTCTGTCGCGCGAGGCGGATGTCCGCCCGCACCCCCACATCGGGCTGTCGACGGTGACCTACCTGTTCGCGGGCGAGATCGTGCATCGCGACTCGACCGGCATCGAACAGGCCATCCGCCCCGGGGAGGTGAACTGGATGATCGCGGGCAGCGGGATCACGCACTCCGAGCGCTTCGAGCAGGCACGGCGCCAGGCAGCACCGATGCACGCGATCCAGGCGTGGGTGGCACTGCCGAACGAAGCGGAGGAGACGACGCCGCTTTTCGCGCACCACGCGGCTGAGGAGCTGCCGCTGCAGCGCGATGGCCGCGTGTGGCTGCGGCTGCTGGCCGGCGAGGCGTTCGGCCTGAGGTCGGCGGTCAGGATCCACTCACCGCTGTTCTACGCGCACGCCGCCCTGCAGGCCGAAGCGCGGCTGGCGCTGCCTCACGAGTACCCGGAGCGCGCGGCCTACCTCGTGTCCGGAGCAGCGACGGCGAACGGCCAGCGCGTCGCACCAGGCCAGATGATCGTGTTCGACGCGGGCGCTCCCGCGGCGCTGCAGGCACAGGCCGACAGCGTGCTGATGCTGCTCGGCGGTGAGCCGGTCGGGCCGCGCTTCATCGAGTGGAACTTCGTCTCGTCCTCGAAGGAGCGTATCGAGCAGGCCAAGGCGGACTGGCGCGCCGGGCGCATGAAGCTGCCGGATGCCGATAACAGGGAATTCATCCCGCTGCCCCCGGACACGCACCAGAGCGCCGGGGCGATGTCCTGAATTCACCCCTCCCGGCCCCGCGGCCCGGGAGGTCGCTCAGGTGGCAGCGAAACGTTGCGCTGACGCTACCTGTCTTTCCACGCACCG
>Ga0210393_10003710_pt1 | contig 12229 bp, 9 predicted proteins | sample IncBWC27OmetaG_FD_160068 | JGI IMG/M metagenome (GOLD analysis project Ga0210393, IMG submission 160068) | Forest soil microbial communities from Barre Woods Harvard Forest LTER site, Petersham, Massachusetts, United States - Inc-BW-C-27-O ... | reverse complement strand
GCCGCGGCGCTGCGGACTACCACCGCCCGCCGTGCCCTGGTGCTCAACTTGGTGGCCGAGCCAGGGGAGACGGCTGGATTCTCAGTGGAGCGTCATCTGCATGTGCTGGCCCAGCACGCGCCCGGGTTCACCGTCCACGACATCATCATCGACGCCGAACGAGTGCCGGGTGAGCAGGAACGGGACCAACTGCGGCGCACCGCATCGCTGCTACAGGCCGAGGTCCACTTCGCCGACGTAGCCAGACCTGGTACACCTTTACATGACCCGGGCAAGCTCGCCGCGGCGCTGGACGGGGTCCGAGCGGCCCACACGGGCCCGGGAGCGCCTCCGGGGACGGCCACCGCAGAGATTCGGGTCGACGGTGAAAGTCCACAGACCGGCGTGAACGGACCGGCTGGCAGCGGACCAAGGGGTGACGACGCGTGGCGATGACGACCGAAGTCAAGGACGAGCTGAGCCGCCTGGTAGTGAAATCGGTCAGTGCGCGTCGGGCAGAAGTCACGTCCCTGCTGAGGTTCGCCGGCGGGTTGCACATCGTGGGCGGCCGGGTGGTCGTCGAGGCCGAGGTGGACCTGGGCAACATCGCGCGGCGGCTGCGCAAGGACATCTTCGATCTCTACGGCTACAACGCCGTCGTGCATGTGTTGTCGGCCAGCGGAATTCGCAAGAGCACGCGGTACGTGCTGCGGGTGGCCAACGACGGTGAGGCGCTGGCCCGCCAGACCGGCCTGCTCGACATGCGGGGACGTCCGGTGCGGGGTCTACCGGCCCAGGTGGTCGGCGGCAGCATCACCGACGCCGAAGCGGCGTGGCGGGGAGCCTTCTTGGCGCACGGGTCACTGACCGAGCCGGGACGTTCGTCGGCATTGGAGGTCAGCTGCCCCGGCCCGGAGGCCGCGCTGGCCTTGGTGGGTGCAGCCCGTCGGCTCGGGGTCAGCGCGAAGGCGCGCGAGGTGCGTGGTGCCGATCGGGTGGTGGTGCGCGACGGCGAGGCGATCGGCGCGCTGCTGACCCGAATGGGCGCCCAGGACACCCGGCTGGTCTGGGAGGAGCGCCGGATGCGTCGTGAGGTCCGGGCGACGGCCAACCGGCTCGCCAATTTCGACGATGCCAACCTGCGCCGGTCGGCACGGGCCGCCGTTGCGGCAGCGGCCCGGGTTGAGCGGGCGCTGGAGATACTCGGCGATACCGTCCCCGACCATCTGGCTTCGGCCGGCAAACTGCGCGTCGAGCACCGCCAGGCTTCCCTGGAGGAGCTCGGTCGCCTTGCCGACCCCCCGATGACGAAAGACGCTGTGGCGGGCCGAATTCGGCGATTGCTGTCCATGGCCGACCGGAAGGCGAAGGTCGAAGGAATCCCCGACACCGAGTCGGCGGTGACGCCAGACCTTTTGGAGGACGCCTGACTAGCCGCGACGCGGCGGGGGAGATGGGGGGCACGTGGTGGCATTGTTGGGCATAGCTCGACGCAATTTGCTGGCGAGGGCTACGGTCGGGGCATGAAGCGGCTTTCGAGTGTTGACGCGGCGTTTTGGTCTGCTGAAACTGCGGGCTGGCACATGCATGTGGGTGCGTTGGCGATCTGCGATACCGGCGATGAGTCCGACTACAGTTTTCAGCGCCTTCGCGAGCTGATCATCGAGCGACTGCCGGAGGTGCCGCAGTTGCGGTGGCGGGTCACCGGGGCTCCCCTCGGGCTGGATCGACCCTGGTTCGTCGAGGATGAGGAGCTTGACGTCGACTTTCACGTCCGCCGCATCGGTGTCCCCGCACCCGGCGGTCGCCGCGAACTCGAAGAGCTGGTTGGCCGGCTCATGTCCTACAAGTTGGACCGCTCCCGGCCGCTTTGGGAAATGTGGGTGATCGAGGGCGTCGAGGGCGGGCGAATGGCCACGCTCACCAAGATGCACCACGCCATCGTCGACGGCGTCTCGGGCGCTGGGCTGGGCGAAATCCTGCTCGACGTCACCCCGGAACCTCGACCGCCGCAAGAGGGGAAGGTCGGATCGCTGACGGGATTCCAGCTGCCGGGTCTGGAACGGCGCGCGCTGGGCGCGCTCATCAACGTGGGAATCAAGACACCGTTTCGCATTGCCCGACTGATGGAGCAGACGGTGCGCCAGCAGGTCGCCGCGTTGGGCGTCAGCAGCAGGCCGCCGCGCTACTTCGAAGCGCCCAAGACCCGGTTCAACGCACCTGTGTCGCCGCACCGGCGGATTACCGGTTGCCGCGTCGAGCTGGCCCGGGCCAAGGCCGTCAAGGACGCCTTCGACGTCAAGCTCAACGATGTCGTGCTGGCACTGGTGGCCGGCGCGGCCCGTGAATACTTGCAGAAACGTGGTGAGCTGCCGGCCAAGCCGCTCATCGCGCAGATCCCCGTCTCGACCCGTATCGACGAAAACAAGAGTGACGTCGGCAACAAGGTGGGTTCCATGACCGTATCGCTTGCCACCGACATCGAAGACCCCGCCGAGCGGCTTCGGGCCATCCACGAAAGCACGCAAAGCGCCAAATTGATGGCCAAGGCGCTGTCGGCGCATCAGATCATGGGGCTTACCGAGACCACCCCGCCAGGGCTGCTGCAGCTGGCCGCGCGCGCGTACACGGCCACCGGCCTGTCGCGAAACTTGGCTCCCATCAACCTGGTTGTGTCAAATGTTCCCGGTCCGCCGTGCCCGCTGTACATGGCCGGAGCCAAACTCGACTCGCTGGTCCCGCTGGGGCCGCCGGTCATGGACATCGCCCTGAACATCACCTGCTTCTCCTACCAGGACTACCTGGACTTCGGCTTCGTGACGACACCCGAAGTGGCCAACGACATCGACGACATGGCCGATGCCATCGAACCGGCGCTGACTGAACTCGAGAAAGCGATTAGTGGTTAGTCGCGACCCAAATAGCTGGTCGCGTACACCCAGGACAAAAACCGGGCCACCGCCTCGGCGGATTGATGCGCCCGCGGCGAACCGAAGATGTCGAAACCGTGTTGGGCGTTGGGCAACTCGGCGTATGCCACCGGCGACTTCGACACCGCCCGTAGTTCCTCGACGAACTCTTTGGCTTCGCCGACCGGAATGAGGGAATCGTCGGTCCCGTGCAAGACGAAGAACGGTGGCGCGTCCGCCCGCAGCTGCCGGATCGGCGACGCATCGATGTAGACATCGCGATGGTCGGCGAATTTCTGCTTCACCACGAACTTTTCGAGTAACCCGACGAATTCGGGACGGCCTTCACCCTCGATGGAGAACCAGTCGTAGCGCCCGTAAACCGAAACCGCTGCGACCACCGAGGTGTCGGCAGCTTCGAAGCCCGGCTGGAATTTGGGGTCATTGGGGGTCAGCGCTGCCAGCGCGGACAGATGGCCGCCAGCGGAGCCGCCGGTGATCGCGACGAAGTTGGGATCCCCGCCGTAGCTTGCGATGTTCTCCTTGACCCAGGCCAGCGCCTGTTTGACGTCGACGATGTGTTCGGGCCAGGTGTGCATCGGGGAGACCCGATAGCCGATTGACACGCACACCCAGCCGCGGGCGGCCAGGTGGCTCATCAGCGGATACGCCTGCGGACGGCGCATTCCGATCACCCAGGCGCCGCCGGGTACCTGCACCAGCACCGGTGCCTTGCCGTCGCGCGGCAGGTCGCGGCGGCGCCAGATGTCGGCGAGGTTGGCGCGGCCGTGCGGACCGTAAGACACCACGTTCGTCTTCTCGACGTAGCGGCGGCGTGCCACGGTGTTGCCCAGCGGCAGGTTGCGCCGTCCGCTGCGCGTGGGCTTGGTCTGAGGTAGTTTGCTCAGCGCCTCGACGTAGTCGTCTCCGAGTTGGTCGCGCAACCCCGCCTCCAGCACTGGGCCGGGAGTGGTGACGCCGCGGTAGCGGATTATCGCCAGGATGGCCCAGGACGCCACCGTCAGGGCCAGCGCCGCCTTTCCGCGCCGTCCGGCGAAGTCGCCGCGGCGGCCGCGGCGCAGCGCGTCCAGCAGCGAGGCGGAAAAGTACAGGCCCGGGACCTCGGAGGTCGGCCAGCCGAACCAGAAGACCAGAAGGGTGCTGTAGCCCTTACGGGCCAGCGGATGAAATCCGTTGGCGGCGTTGGCTAATTCCAGTGCAGCGCGTGCCAGCGGCCTGGGCTTACGCAGCCGCATCAGCCGTTGACCCGCGAGTGCAGTTCGGCCCGCAGTATCTTGCCGGTGCTGCCGCGAGGAAGCTCGTCGAGAACCGATATCTCACGGGGCACCTTGTAGTTGGCCAGGTTCTCCCGCACGTGTTGCTTGAGGACCTCCGGGGCGGCCCCCTTATCGAGCTGAGCGCCGGGCTCCAGCACCACGAATGCCGCCAGCCGCTGGCCGTACTGCTCGTCGTCGACGCCTATCACCGCGGCCTCGGCCACGTCGGAGTGTGCTGCCAGTATCTTCTCCACCTCGATCGGATAGACATTCTCACCGCCGGAGACGATCATCTCGTCGTCGCGGCCGACGACGAACAGCCGTCCGGCCTCATCGAGGTATCCGACGTCTCCCGACGACATGAACCCCGCGTGGAAATCCTTCGTGGTGCCCGAGGTGTAGCCATCGAACTGGGTGTCATTGCGGACGTAGATGCTGCCCACGTCGCCGGTGGGCAGCTCGGCGAATTCCGGGTCCAGGATGCGGATTTGGGTTCCACCCGCGGGCCGGCCCGCGGTGTCTGGTGCAGCGCGTAAGTCTTCCGGCCTGGCGGTGGCGATCATGCCGGCCTCGGTGGCGTTGTAGTTGTTGTAAATCACGTCACCGAACTGGTCCATGAACGCGATGACCACATCGGGCCGCATCCGCGAACCGGAAGCCGCTGCAAACCGCAATGACTTGCAGCTGTAGCGGTTTCGTACCTCGTCGGGCAGATCCATGATGCGGTCGAACATCACCGGGACCACCGCGAGGCCGGTCGCCTTGTGTCGGTCGATGAGGTCCAGCGTGGCCTCCGGGTCGAATTTGCGCCGGGTGACCACGGTGCAGGCCATCGACGCGGCGAACACCAGCTGCGAAAAGCCCCACGCGTGGAACATCGGCGCCACGATCACTATGGGTTCCTCCGCCCGCCACGGCGTGCGGTCCAGGATCGCCTTGAGCGTGCCTATTCCGGCGTTGCCGCCAGACTGGTTGGCGCCCTTGGGTGTTCCGGTGGTGCCGGAGGTGAGCAGGATCATCCTGCTCTTGCGGCCGGTGCGCTCGGGCTGCTGCCCGGCGTGATCGGCGAGGAGTTTCTCAACGGTCAGCTCGTGCTGACCGTCGGTCCACGCCAGGATGCGGGTGGCGTCCGGTTTGTCGGCCAGCGCGCGGTCCACCGTTGCGGTGAACTCCTCGTCGTATATGACGGTGTCGACGCCTTCGCGGTTGACCACGTCGGCCAGCGCCGGCCCGGCGAACGACGTGTTGAGTAGCAGAATGTCAGAACCGATCCGGTTGCCGGCCACCAGCGCTTCCACGAAACCACGGTGATTGCGGCACATGATCCCGACGCACTGGCCCCGGGGCAACTTCTGCAGCGCCGCGGCCAATGCGTTGATCCGCTCGTCGAGCTGCCGCCAGGTCAGGGTGCCCAGTTCGTCGACCAGCCCAGGACGGTCCGGGCAGCGTTGGGCCGCGCTGGCGAAACCCACGGTGATGCCCATGCCGTCGCGACGCATGGCGGCAGCCATCTTCAGGTAGCGGTCGGGCCGCATCGGCGTGATCATTCCGGCGCGCCTCAGGGTGGCTATCAGACCCAGGGCCTGGTTGATACGAGATGTCATGGCTCAGCCCAAAATCGGGAAACGGCGCTCGGCGCCGAGCTTGGTAAGGGCCTCCTGCATCACCGACCGGACGTGCTCGTCGACCTCGTCGACGTCCGGGTCCTCGCCGAATTGCGCGGCGATGTCGATCGGTTTCAGCACCTGCGTCACAAGCTTGCTGGGCAGCGGCAGGTTCGGCGGAATCACGGCGCTGAACCCGAACGGAAAGCCGAACGAGACCGGCATGATCGCGCTGCGCAGCAACCGCTTTATGCCCAGCCGCTCGGCCAGCCAGGTGCCGCGGGACAGATAGAGCTGAGTCTCCTGGCCGCCGATCGACGCCGCGGGCACGATGGGCACGCCGGCCTCGATCGCGGTGCTGACGTATCCCTTGCGGCCGTTGAAGTCGATGACGTTCTCCGACAGCGTGGGTCGGTACGCGTCGTAGTCGCCGCCGGGAAAAACGACCACCACGCCGCCGGTGCGCAGCGCCTTGGCCGCGTTCTCGCGGTTGGCCCGGATATAGCCGGCGCGCCGGAACAGCGGCGCGGTCGGGCCCATGAACAAGATGTCGTGGCTGAGTGTGTAGACCGGCCGGTCGTAGCCGAACTTGTCGTAGAAGTCGACGCTGAAGATCGGGACGTCCATCGGGAACATTCCGCCGGAGTGGTTTCCGACGACCAGTGCTCCGCCGGGCGGGAAGGGATCCAGGCCGCGCACCTCAGAGCGGAAGTACGTCTTCAAGAACGGGCGCATCGCAGCCATCAAGCGCTGGGTCGTGCCAGGGTCGAATTTGCCGATGTCGTCGCTGTCGGTGTCGCTCACTTTTCTCCTTGAGGCTCCTTTGCCGCGCTGAGGTCCCTAGATGGTAGCGAGCCCCGGTTGGGCCGTTGTGACGGTGTTTCTCCCGGGATCTTCCGGCTCCTGCCCGGGCCCGTCCCGGGTCGGATGATGAAGGGACGGAGGGTGGCCGAAGTTGGCGGCCAATCAGCACCCCGCTTAATCCGCACCGCCGGGCGGCTGACCAGGTGTTTATGCTGCGCGCAAATGCGTCGCTGACATTCATCCCGGGCGCATATGGCGCTGGCCGGGATCAGGGGTTATTGTTACCCCCTCCCCACACCAAACGTCCAGTTGAGAGAACAGATGGACTTCGCCGGTTTGTCCGACGAGCGTGCCGCGCGCTCGTTCGCCACCCTCGAGTCGAGCGGTGCTCGTGACCGACGCACACGCAGATCCCGCCCCAGCATGGTTAGCTCCGAGCCGGCCCGTGGTAGTCAAGGAAACTCAACGCCGTCGCTGACGGTGAGCCTGCCCGCCGGTGATGCCGATTCCTCCAGTGCTGCCCCTGCGATGGCCGACCACCGGCAAGCCGACTACTTTCTGGGTCTGCTCGCCCAGAGCCGGCGGCTCAGTGAGCATCGGATCGACCAATACCACAAGGCGATCGCGGCCTTTGAAGCCAACGGTGACGCCGAAGGCGCCGCCAGCTTCCGGCGCATGGTGTGCAGCGAAGAACAGGACCGCCAAACGCTCGACGGCCTGATCGAAAACCTGCGCCGGCGGTTCACATTCGGCGCGCCGAGTGAGGTTCCCTCAATCCCCCGGAAGGTGCGGGTAGCGGCCCGCTAGGACCGACGGGCAGGTAGCTGAAACAGCGCTTGCCGCAGCCGTTTTCAGCGACAAAATCACCCCATAGGAATTAGGGCGCAAAAGAACGGCATATCCCGGCGCGGTGCCGATAGATTGTATTGGCCATTGGTTTCACATCCGATAGGAACGAGGCCAGCCATGGGATTCATGTCACCGGAGCTTCCCGACGTCGATCGCGACACCTGGCAGACCCAGCCACGGGCAACACGCCTGCAAGTCGTGACACGTCACTGGGTGGACCATGGCTTCGGAACCCCATATGCGGTATATCTGCTCTACCTGATGAAGATCGGGCTGTACGTCGCCGCCCCGGCCGCCATCATCTCGCTGACTCCGGGCCTGGGCGGCCTGGGCCGCATTGGCGACTGGTGGACGCAGCCGATCGTGTACCAGAAGGTCATCATCTTCACGCTGCTGTTCGAGGTCCTGGGTCTTGGCTGCGGATCCGGCCCGCTGACGGGGCGGTTCATGCCGCCGATCGGCGGGTTTCTTTATTGGTTGCGGCCCAACACGATTCGACTGCCTGCGTGGCCGGGCAAGGTTCCGTTCACCAGTGGTGATACTCGCACCATCGTCGACGTCGCGCTCTATGCCATCGTATTGATCGGTGGGTTCTGGGCGCTGTTGTCGCCCGGCCAGGGCGGGCCGGTTACCGCTACCGGCGATGTCGGTCTGGTCAATCCCGCCCTGGTGGCGCCGACGATCGTCGCCCTGGCGCTGTTGGGTCTGCGCGACAAGACCATCTTCCTGGCAGCGCGCGGCGAACACTACTGGCTCAAGCTGATCGTGTTCTTCTTCCCCTTCACCGATCAGATAGCCGCTTTCAAGATCATCATGCTCGGCTTGTGGTGGGGCGCGGCGACCTCCAAGCTCAACCACCACTTCCCGTACGTCGTGTCGGTGATGACGAGCAACAACGCGCTGCTGCGCAGCAGGGTCTTCACCAGGGTCAAACACATGCTCTACCTCGACCCGGTCAACGACCTGCGTCCCTCATGGCTGCCGAAGATGATGGCCCACGTTGGCGGTACCACAGCGGAATTCCTGGTCCCCGGGATCCTGGTATTGGTCGCCGGCGATCAACCGTGGCGCTGGTTCCTGATCGGGTTCATGGTGATCTTCCACCTCAACATCCTTTCCAACCTCCCGATGGGAGTCCCGTTGGAGTGGAACGTGTTTTTCATCTTCTCGCTGTTCTATTTGTTCGGGCATTACGCCGGCGTCAGAGCCATCGACCTCAACTCGCCACTGCTGCTTGCCATCTTGATCGTCGCGCTCGCCGTGGTGCCGATCGGAAACCTTCTCCCGGAGAAGATTTCGTTCCTGCCCGCAATGCGCTACTACGCCGGCAACTGGGCCACCAGCATCTGGTGTTTCCGGAGCGGCGTCGAAGACAAGATAGAAGCCAACATCGTCAAAAGTTCTGCGCTCGTTGTCAATCAACTGGCCAAGCTCTACGACGCGGACACCGCCGAAATCATGGCCGACAAGACGGCCGCGTTCCGGGCCATGCACACCCACGGCAGGGCGCTCAACGGGCTGCTGCCCCGCGCGATCGACAATGAAGCCGACTACAAGGTGCGCGAAGGGGAAATAGTCGCCGGACCCCTGGTGGGGTGGAACTTCGGCGAAGGCCACCTGCACAACGAGCAGCTACTGGCCGCCGTACAGCGGCGCTGCCACTTCGACGAGGGCGATGTCCGCGTCATCGTCCTGGAAGGCCAACCGATCCATACCCAACGACAGTGGTACCGCATTGTCGATGCCAAGACCGGCGTGATCGAGGCGGGCTACGTCGACGTCGCGGACATGCTGACCCGCCAGCCGTGGCCGGAGCCCGGCGATGAATTCCCGGTCCACGTCACGACTCAACGCGCCACGCCCGGCACACGATGACCACAGCGGTCGTCGTCGGCGCCGGGCCCAACGGTCTGGCCGCCGCGATCCACCTTGCCCGCCACGGCGTCGACGCGCAGGTGCTGGAGGCTCGCGACACGATCGGCGGAGGAGCGCGCTCGGGTGAGCTGACGGTGCCCGGAGTCATCCACGACCATTGCTCGGCGTTTCACCCTTGGGCAGTCGGTTCGCCGTTCTGGAGGGAGATCGACCTGCAACGCTACGGGCTGACATTGAGGTGGCCGGAGATTGACTGCGCGCACCCGCTCGACGACGGCACCGCCGGCGTGCTTTATCAGTCGATCGAGACGACCGTCGCCCGCATGGGATCCGACGGGACGCGGTGGCGGTGCGCAGTGGGCGATCTTGCCGCGGGCTTCGACGACCTGGCTCAAGATTTGCTTCGCCCGGTGATCAACATTCCGTGTCACCCGATTCGCCTCGCCGCCTTCGGGCCGCGAGCGGTGCTGCCGGCCACCGTGATGGCCCGCTGGTTTCACACGGAGCAGGCGCGCGCACTATTCGGTGGTCAGGCCGCGCATGTCTACACCAGACTGGATCGCCCGCTGACCGCGGCGCTCGGGTTGATATTCCTGGCTATTGGGCACCGGTATGGCTGGCCCGTGGCCGAGGGCGGATCGGGGTCGATTATCGCGGCGCTTGCCGCCGCGCTGGATGCGCACGGCGGCACCATAACCACCGGAGTGACCGTCGCCAGCCGCAAAGACATTCCCAATGCGGACGTCGTCATGCTCGACCACAGCTCGGCCGCGGTCCTTTCGATATACGGCGATGTCATGCCCGGCCGGATCAAGCGGTCCTACCGGCGCTACCGCCAGGGGTCGTCGGCGTTCAAGGTCGACTTCGCCATCGAGGGCGACATCCCATGGACGAACCCCGATTGTGGCCGCGCCGGCACCGTCCATCTAGGCGGTACGTTCGCCGAAATCGCCGACACCGAACGTCAACGCGCCCAAGGCAAGATGGCACAACGGCCATTCGTACTCGTCGGGCAGCAGTATCTCGCAGATCCATCCCGCAGCGCGGGCAATACCAACCCGATATGGGCGTACGCCCACGTGCCGTTCGGCTACACCGGGGACGCCACCGCCGCCGTCGTCGACCAGATAGAGCGCTTCGCCCCCGGATTCCGCGACCGCATCATCGCGACGGTCAGCACGAGCGCTGCCGAGCTACAGGCCTACAACCCCAACTACATCGGCGGCGACATCGTCGGTGGCGCCAACGACCGGCTGCAGGTCATCTTCCGGCCGCGGATTGCGGTCAACCCGTACGCGATCGGCGTGCCGGGTGTCTACCTGTGTTCGCAGTCCACACCACCGGGACCCGGCATCCACGGGCTGTGCGGCTACCACGCCGCCGATGCAGCGCTGAGGTGGCTCCGCACGTAGCGCTGGTCAGGCCTCCGGGACGGTTGTCACACAGGTCCATCTATGCGCTCTACCCACATGTGTCGCACCGCCACCACGGGAGCACGCGGTTTTCCGCAGACAAAAGGCGGTAAAAGCCCGGGACTGTTACCGGCTCAGCAACCGTTGCTACTACTGATCTAGGCTGACGGCGAGCGGTTCATCAGCGACACAGGAAGACAGGGAGAGACAAGTGACGGTCCGAGTAGGCATCAACGGCTTCGGTCGAATCGGACGCAACTTCTACCGGGCTTTATTGGCTCAACAGGAGCAGGGCATCGCCGACGTGGAGGTGATCGCCGTCAACGACATCACTGACAACAGCACCCTGGCGCACCTGCTCAAATTCGACTCGATCCTCGGGCGGCTGCCCCACGACGTCAGCCTCGAAGGCGATGACACCATCGTCGTGGGTCCCGCCAAAATCAAGGCGCTCGAGGTCAGAGAGGGTCCGGCGGCATTGCCGTGGGGCGACCTCGGCGTCGATGTCGTCGTGGAGTCCACCGGACTGTTCACCAACGCGGCCAAGGCCAAAGGCCACCTGGACGCCGGCGCGAAGAAAGTGATCATCTCCGCGCCCGCCACCGACGAGGACATCACCATCGTCCTCGGGGTCAATGACGACAAGTACGACGGCAGCCAGAACATCATCTCCAACGCGTCGTGCACCACGAACTGCCTTGCGCCGCTGGCCAAAGTGCTCGACGACGAGTTCGGCATCGTCAAAGGTCTGATGACCACCATCCACGCCTACACCCAGGACCAGAACCTGCAGGACGGGCCGCACAAGGATCTGCGTCGCGCTCGTGCCGCCGCGCTGAACATCGTGCCGACCTCGACCGGCGCGGCCAAGGCCATCGGTCTGGTGATGCCGCAACTCAAGGGCAAGCTCGACGGATATGCGCTGCGGGTGCCGATTCCCACCGGTTCGGTGACCGACCTGACCGTCGACCTGTCGAAATCGGCCAGCGCCGAGGACATCAACGCCGCATTCAAGGCCGCCGCCGAAGGCAGGCTCAAGGGGATCCTGAAGTACTACGACGCGCCGATCGTGTCCAGCGACATCGTCACCGACCCGCACAGCTCGATCTTCGACTCCGGCCTGACCAAGGTCATCGACAACCAGGCCAAGGTGGTGTCCTGGTACGACAACGAGTGGGGCTACTCCAACCGCCTCATCGACCTGGTCGCGCTGGTCGGCAGGTCGCTCTAGCCATGTCCGTTCACACTCTGAAAGACCTTTTAGCGGAAGGGGTTTCGGGTCGCGGCGTGCTGGTGCGCTCCGATCTGAACGTCCCGATCGACGACGACGGCACCATCACCGACTCGGGCCGCATCACCGCGTCCGTACCGACGCTGAAGGCGCTTCTCGACGCCGCCGCCAAGGTCGTGGTCACCGCGCACCTGGGTCGTCCCAAAAACGGGGCCGACCCGAAGTTGTCGCTGGCTCCCGTAGCCGCGGCGCTCGGCGACCGGCTGGGCCAGCACGTGCAACTGGCCGG
>Ga0210393_10003702_pt1 | contig 12241 bp, 16 predicted proteins | sample IncBWC27OmetaG_FD_160068 | JGI IMG/M metagenome (GOLD analysis project Ga0210393, IMG submission 160068) | Forest soil microbial communities from Barre Woods Harvard Forest LTER site, Petersham, Massachusetts, United States - Inc-BW-C-27-O ... | reverse complement strand
CGTCGCCCTCTTGGAACGCGAACACGTCGACCCCGGTCCACTCCGCGCCGTCGGCGACGGTCTCGCCGCTCAAGGGCGCTCCTTGACGTACGTTGCCGCCGATGGCCGCGCACTCGGCGTCATCGGCATCGCCGACGCGGTCCGCCCGACATCAGCCGCGGCCGTCCGCGACCTGGCATCGCTTGGCGTCGCCTCCGTGCTCCTGAGCGGCGACACAAAGGCCACGGCCGAGCGCGTCGCGCAGACCATCGGCATCACGCGCGTATTCGCCGAGGTGCGGCCCGAGCAAAAGGCCGAGTACATCGCGCGTCTGCAGCACGAAGGTCAGTTCACCGCGATGGTCGGCGACGGCGTCAACGATGCGCCGGCGCTCGCTCAAGCGGACATCGGGATCGCGATCGGCGCGGGCACCGACGTGGCGATTCAGGCGGCCGAGGTCGTGCTCATGAAGTCAGATCCGGCTGACGTGGCGCACACGATCCGACTGAGCCGGGCGACGGTGCTCAAGATGAAGCAAAACCTGGCGTGGGCCGCATTCTATAACGTGCTCGCCATCCCTATCGCCGCTGGCGTCTTCTATCACTCACTCGGCTGGATCCTCGAGCCTCAGATCTCGGCACTCCTCATGTCCGGCTCATCGCTCTTCGTCGCCACGAACGCCGTGTCTCTCCGGTTCGCGCGCATCTGAGAGAGGAGTCGATGGACCCATGCCGCGGCGACCATCGCCGTCATAGGTGCAACCCAGTAGATCCAGTGCGCGCGCCAGACGCCGGCGACGAGGGCCGGCCCGAACGAACGGGCCGGGTTCATTGAGGCGCCAGTCAGTGGTCCGGCGGCGAGTGCGCACAGTCCGACGGTCAGTCCCACCGGGACTCCCCGCGCGGCGGCGAGGATGACGAGCATGAGCGCGAACGACAGGAGCCATTCGACGGCGAATGCCGCGGGGACGGCGATCGCGGGAACCGTTGCGCCGAGTTGACCCACAGGCCCCATAATGGCGCGCAACGTCGCTGACGCGGCCACCGCCCCGATGCATTGCGCCAGGACATAGGGGATCACGTCCCGAGCCGGAAACCGTCGCGCGGACCAGAGGGCGACGGTCACCGCTGGATTGATGTGAGCGCCCGAGATGGGCCCAAACACCCACACCATCGCGATCACGACCGCCGCGAATGCGAGGGCGATGCCCGGCACGCCGAGCGCGCCATGCGTCCAGACATCGACCATGGCGGCGCCCGGGCCGATGAGGACCAGGAAGTAGGTGCCGATCGCTTCAGCGACGAGGCGACGTGGTGCGGTGCGCAAGGAGAACATTCGCGAAGTCATCTGGAAGCGTGCTGTCCCGAATCGCGCGGGCAGCGCGCTCGACGTCATACTCGACGCGAACGAGCTCGACGTCGACGCGGCCCGGCTCGATGTCGAGCACCACGTAGCCTGCTCGCCAATCGCCATCCTTTGGGCGCCCCACACTTCCGGTGTTCACGAAGTGGATCCCACCGGTTTCGGCGTGCCACGGCACGTGCGTATGCCCGAAGGCGATGACGTCGCCTGCGCGGGCGCCGGCCATTTCCGCCATCTTCGTGCGGAAGCTCGCGGGGCGATCCTCCGTCCAGTAGAGCGTATTGAGCGTCGGCGTTCCGTGGACCAGCGTGGCGGTCGGGCCGCTCTCATGGCCGCCCATCGGCCGGAGGTCCATACGAAACGGGAGTGCGCCGAGTGCCGCGCGCGTTGCGGGCGACACGTGCGCTTTTGTCCACGCGAAGCTTTCGTGCGACAGTGCTTCCTGGTGTGGATCCTCGTATCGACATCCACAATGCTTGTAGTCGGTCGCGACCGTCGAGTCGTAGTTGCCGCTCACGCCGACAATGGCTCGCTCGCGCAGCAGCTCGACGACCTCGTTCGGCCAGGGCGCGTAGCCGACCAAGTCGCCGAGGTGACAGGTCGCGTCGATGCCATCGTGTCGCGCGATATCATCGAGCACGGCCTCGAGCGCGGGAAGGTTCGCGTGGATATCCGAGATCAGCGCGTATCGCACGGTTCGAGCCTCTTGCGCATCACGGTGGCTGACGCCGGACACGCGATCTGAAACTCGGTGGTCGCCCGCACGCCATCCGGCACTTCGTCCCGCGTCGTTCGCTCGAACCCGAACGCCGGGAAGTACTGGTCCGCCGTTGTGGTCAGCAGGTACAGCGCCCGGAGGCGCCGTGCTTCCCCTTCGGCAATGACCTGGTCCAGCAGCTCGCGCCCGAGCCCTCGACTCCGCCACTCGGGCGCGACCACGACGGAGCGCAATAGCGCGTCCTTGCCGCAGAGCTCGAGGCCAGCCACGCCGATCAGCGTGCCGTTGTACTCGGCGACGACGAACGTAGGCAGTGATGCCGCCACGCCGTCGACCGGCAGCTGCGCGTCCATCAACAGGCGCTCGACATCGCGGAGATCCGCGAGGGTCGCAGGGCGCAGTACGGGCGTCACGCCGGTTTCCTTGCGCGGACGAACGCGCTCATGGCGTTGATCCCTTCGAAGTCATAGACGCGCGTCGGCTCGATCGACGCGTCGACGAATCCGACTTCACCGAGGAGTGTCAGAAACTCGCGCTCCTCCAGCGCTCCAGCGACGCATCCCACCCACGACGCCATGGAGGCCGGCCGCTCACCGTTGACGATCACGTCAGAGACGGCGAATCGGCCCTCGGGCTTGAGCACACGGAAGGCCTCGGCCAACACGCGTCGCTTGTCAGCCGAGAGGTTGACGACGCAATTCGAGATGACGACGTCGACCGAGCGGTCGGGGAGTGGTACGTCCTCGATCTGCCCCTTCAGGAACTCGACATTGCTCGCCCCAGCCCGGGCCGCGTTCTCGCGCGCCAATGCGAGCATGTCGTCGGTCATGTCTAGCCCGTAGGCTTTCCCGGTCGGTCCCACCCGTTTCGCCGACAGCAGCACGTCGATGCCCCCGCCCGACCCCAAGTCCAGGACAACTTCCCCCGGTTTCAGCTCAGCGAGCGCGGTCGGATTCCCACATCCGAGCGACGCCACGAGCGCTTTCTCGGGGACCTCGCGCGCCTGGTCGTCGCGGTACAGGTTCGACGTAATGGGATCAGCCGCCTCGCCACAGCACGTCGAGCTGCAGCAGCTGGCCACCTCGCCACTGGCGACTCGCCGCGCGATCTCTCCGTACGCGTCTTGCACTGTCTTCGCTAGGGAATCCATAAATACCTCTTGATGGATTAACTACAAAAAAAGTCACCCACAACAGCGGGCGACGTTGAGCGCCAGTTTCGTCAACGGCAGTGCTCCGACAAACTCCCCGATCTGGGCGAAGGCCGCGGGATTGAGCGAGTAATACGCCCACCGCCCTTCGCGCCGATCGACGACGAGGCCGGCGTCTTTCAGGGTCTTGAGGTGGAACGACAGCAGCGACTGTCCGAGATCGAGCGCGTCGGTGAGCTCACACACGCAGCGCTCACCGCTGCGCAGCATATCGACGATCTTGAGCCGATTCTCGTCCGCGAGGGCGCGGAACTGCTTCGTGATGCCTGTGAGATCGGCCATGGTGGTCATGGCCGAATTATACATCAATATCTATTTATATGTCAACGGATGGGGTGAGATTCGAACTCACGATACCGTTTCCGGTATGCCGGTTTTCGAGACCGGTGCCTTCAACCACTCGGCCACCCATCCAAGTAGCACTGCGGAAAAACTAGACGATTACTGGCCCGCTAGACAACCCGGCTCCTACGGTGTGTCGCCCCCGCTTTACCGCCAACGTCCTTCGAGCAACTACCGATCGGGAACGAACCCGAATGGCCTCGGTGCTGAGCAGGTTGAGCGTCACCCTCCCCTGGACAATCACCATGTTGATGATGACACGTACGTTCGAGGTGAAACACGCAGGCATTGCGCGGCGCAGCGTGGCGGTCAGCTGGTAGAACATCCGGGCGATCTTAAGCAGGTCATCGCAGTAGATCCCAGTCGTCGGTCTCCAGCGCGCCGATATGGCCTCGACGCTCCTCATGCTGAGACAGGTGCCGGGAAGCACCTTCAACCCTCATCCAACCCTAATTCAGGATGTCGATCGCGATAAACTCACTCGTGGTGCCTATCGATCTTGAGGTTCGTGAACGCCACAGCGCCCTTTTCCACACCCGTCGATGGTGTATAGGATCCAGAAGAGTTCACTAGCCCGCTCCGTGTCGGCGTCACACCGGAGGCGCTGCCGTGGACCTCAAGTACATAGACATCAGCGACGCCGGCTGAGATACGTCGGCCAGCGCCGCTGACTCTAGCGAAGTTGTCTCGTCGTTACGCCCATACCCGCCTCAGTGTGAGCCTTGGCGCTTTATACCTGTCGATACAGTGCGGTCCCCATGGCTCCGAGGACCCGCCTCACGCAACTGCGGCCCCGGCGGGCGCCACGCGACTCGCTCACTGGATTCACCCATATTCTTCAAGGCACACAGCGTGCCGGTCTGCACCTGGACCGTGTCGATCACCGTAAAGTGCTTCCACGTCGTGTCGACCAATTCCTGCTTGCAGGTCGAGAGACCCGTGCCGTTCGTTTGGAAATAGAGATCGACGTAGAAACCGGACCCGTCCTCCTTCGCGCGGAACGAGTAGATCTGCGCTTGCGGTATGGTGGCGACGGGCGTGGGGGTGGCATTGGTCGCGCGCTGCACTTTGTACACGTACGCGTTCCAGACGGAGTCGTTGTTGAGGATCGGGAAGCCGTAGCCCGTGATCCAAGCCTCGGTTCCCGCCGCATTCAAAATCGCCTGCGGCGCAATGCAGCATGGCGTGTTGACGATAGCTGCGGACGGCTTGAGGCTAAAATCGAAGTAGATGTCCAGGCTGTCATGGCTCTGCTGAACCGTGACGATGTGATCGCCGTCATGATCGCGGCCCACATCGTTGGACATCCGAAAAGCTGGTAGATAGAGAGTATCCGGCGGGTTTGCACCGTAGCTCGGTGTCGTTTGCCAATGGCCGTTCATGATGCTCTCGATCACCGGATATGATCGCACCGTATCACCCAGCGAGTCGGCGTAGTAAGCAATGTAGTTGCCCAAGTGGGCCGGTTGGATCAAGTACGGCTCGCCCACGATGCCTGACACCAGCGTCTCGACGTCGTTCGTGGAATCATTGCGCAACACGGATAGCGTTCGATTGCCCTGAGCGAATACCAGATTCGCGCAGAGTCGCGCACCATGCCGACGCGCCGCCAGTTTCAACGATTCGTAGGCGTTCAATATATAGAATGGCCCGGCTGTCCTCCCGCCCTTGGACGCGCCATGAAGCATGTACGCACGGATGGAGTCGGCCAGGATTGTACTGTCGCTAAGGAAGGACCATAGCAGACCAGCCGTGCCGGTGACGAAAGGCGCTGCGAGCGACGTCCCCTCACCGGCTACGATCGCGCCCGTACTACTCAGCGTCGTGACGCTGTCCGCGGGCGCTGCGAGATCGACCAGGCTCCCAAAATCCGACGGGCCATAGAGGTGGTTTGTTGTTCGCCGGGATGAACCAGCGATAACCATGATCCGGCCTCGGTAGTTCGGATCCTGCGCCAATGCCGGGTAGCCATTCCAACGAGCATCGATGCTGTCGTTGCCGGCCGCGAGGACAAACAACGGCCTGCGGCTCAACGTGTTCAAACTGTCCATGGCCAACCGAAGCTGCGCGCTGTCGAAGGCTACCGCTTCGTTGTCCAGATGATTCGTGTCGTTGGGAGGCTGCAGCCAATGGATCCCGGCGGAGAGGTTTATCACGCGGCTGCCGGCGATGCCTGCTCGAATCAGCGCATACCTCGGCCATTGGTCTGCCTGTTGCCCGGCGACGGAGTCTGTATAGCGATCAAGTACCGCTCGTGTTGTCCACATCATACCACTGATACCGCGAGAGTTATTCCCGACGGCGGCTGCGATGGACGCGACCTCCGTCCCATGGGCGTCCCCGGTTTTGCTGTAGGTAAAGCCGGCCAGCACGTTTGGGTTGAGGTCGGCGATGTTGTAGAAGTAGTCGTCGACGATACCGACACGCGTGAGCGTATCTCCGACCGAGCATCCCCATGCGAAAGGCGCGTCTACTGCCTCCGGCCCCCAATTCGCCCCTCGGGCGCTATCCGGGCTGATCTGCCACGTGGTCCAGCCGCTGCCATCGTGCGGCCGGAGGTAGTCCGGCGACGGCGGTGTCAGCATGTCAATGGTTACGCCGTCCACGCCTGGCTGCTTTCTCAGCCGCTCGATCGCGTGCAAGACGGCAGCGCCAGAACGATCGCCGAGCGTCGGTATCCGCACGAAGTACTCTGGAGGAGCTCCGCCAATCACCGTGCCGTCAACCGCATCGATCGCCGCCTGGCGATCTTCCATCGTCGCGTCACGCTTGAACACCACGTACAGCTTGTCCGCAGCATACTTCACATTCGCGTTGTGTGCGATGTGCGCGGAATCATGTTGCTCGCGAAGCACGGAATCTGGCGTCGATGCCGGGGCTCGCATCGGAACGGTGAATACGTTAGTGGCGCGCGCCCGCAGCACGACCCGTAACGCGGTCGCGTTTCGCGGCACAGTCACGCTGATCGCACGAGCTGGCGACACCATCGCGGGGCCGACCGGCTCGGTGGTCGTGTTCGCGTCATTGTGATCGAAGGACCAAGTGATCCGTCCGCCGGCGACGCCATCTCCGACGCCTGTGGGTTGGACGAAGCTGGGGTGTTGTGCACCAGCTCTAGTCGAGTTGATCACTGTAATGCTATCGAGGCGGGCGAACACCGCCATCGGCGAGTGCGCCTTCAGCCTACCTTCATTCTTTATCGCGATTGGGATCGTGACCACACCGTGCGTGATGTCATACCCGATGAGGCCGGCGATCGTCGGGACGATCGGGCCACAAGACGGCGAGGGAGTGACGTCCGCCGATGCCTTTCCAGCCGCGACGTGAACCTCGAAGACTGCGCAACCCTCTCTAATAACTGGTGGAATGGCGGCTGAGTCCTGAACGGCTGGCGATCGAGGACCCATTGCGTGGAACAGGTTCTCCGAGCAGCTCAAAAGGCAGAGCGTTAGGACGGCGAGCATCGCGCTCCTCCGTGTGTGCGTGACGTTGCTTTGCATGCTAGTGCCTCGCTTGGGGGTCGCAGTGCCGTTCACGGTCGCGCGCCACGAAAGTCGCCCAAGCTACCTTGTATTGAGACAACCAGAATCGTGGCAGTGTGACGTGCCGCGTTTGTTGCCGCTGCTGTAACGCGCATGCCCGTCGATGCGGGTCGGATGCTCGTTGAGTCACGGAATCAGTCCGCTCGAGTGGACATGATGACGACCCCAAACTCGGAGCACGCAAGGTGCCACATTTTCTTACACTGCGATTTCCAACTGTTCTCTTCGCTGCCCGGGGAGGCGAGACTGGTGTCTTCAACCATTCGGCCAACCATTGGTGTCGTGCTGGATGATGTCGGCCGCGTCGGCCGGACCCCCGAGTTCGTGTTGATCATGGGGACATCCTTGGGGACATAACCCGCCTAAACCGCGCAGACGGATGCAAAGCGGCGCCGATCCTGGATTAGATCGGCGCCGCAGTTGCAACGACTCACAGAATCACGCAGAGCGGCGCAGAAGACCGGACCTACTTTCGAGACCGGTGCCTTCAACCACTCGGCCACCCATCCAAGTAGTACTGCGCACAAAACTTAGACGATCCGTGCCCCCGCCCCACAACCGGGTCTTGGGGACCTTCTTGGGCACATCACCCACTCGGGGGCACGGAAATGTTACCGGCGCACCGTGCAAGACGCGGCCACGGTCGCTCAAGAGTGAATGAGTGCTCTCAGTTCGTGAACAACTGGGTCTGGCCGACCAGACCTTGAGGACATCGGTAAGAAAACAATGTTGCGGCCGAAGGGGGTGTTGGATCGCAAAGTGATGGTCACGCGGTTCCCTTGTCGCGAACCCAAGAATTCCGAGACGCGCTCCATCTCGCTCAACGGAATTCGGATTTCCCGAAACAGATTAGAGACATAGAGTGCCTCGTCATCCACGCGCACTCGCTTGAGCTGCAGTCCCTGCCACGCTACCAGGAAGGTGAGGACGACCGTGGCAACGCAGTACAGCGCTACTGCCCACCAGACTCCACTGACCGTCGACTGGACGGACGCGCTCTCGAATAGACCGAACCACAGGCCCACTCCTACCATGCTGAGGGCAAAAGCAGACGGAGTGAAATACTTGATCCACCAGGTCTGCACCGACGAAAGGGTACGCAATGAAAGGAGGAGGCGAAATACGAAGGTGTCGGTGTTAGAAGCGCATTGGATATCGTCCGCGGCGCGGCGGCCGTCAGGGCGGAAATGCTAGGCAGCGAGGCTGAACACCGTACTTGGACCACCATTGCCGCATCTAGCGGCGCTTGCTTCCTGTAGCGGCGACAGATCCCAGAGCTATGTGTCGGCCTCTCGCGGGGCGCACCCCTCTGACCGACGACGCTCCGGTTCCCACTGGAAAAACGACGCCGGGGTGTTCCCTGGCAATTTGAAAGAGCAAGAGCGCTGGGCCGGCAACGGGCCGCGTTCCACCCTCCCATGCCTGCACCGTTTTGGTGCTGACGTTCAGGTAACGGGCAAACACAGCTTGAGAGACATTGGCCGCAGTCCGCACTCGCTTCACTGTCTCGCTAGTTACCGGCTCCGGAGGATCGGGCAGTGTCGTGGTGCGGAGGTTGAGCTTCGCTCCGCGATGGTGTGCCACCGCTTCATCCATGGCGCCCACGAGCTGGTCGAATAATTCGGCTTTCATTGTCGGGCTCCTCACTTTTCATCCATCAGCGCGCGCACCCGCGGCGCGAGAATCTTCTTCTGATCCGGCGTGAGCTTATCCGATTCGCCTTTGGCGTACACAAACACCAAATAGATCAGGTGGCGCTGCTCGGCTACAACGTAGTGCACACGCGCTCCGAATCGCTTGCCCTGCCCTCGCGTCGAGTCGGTTATGCGCACCTTGCGCAAGCCACCGGTCCCAGGATGCGTGTCTCCCTTCTTCGGGTTCTCGTTGAGTTCCTTCTCAAGCTGAACCAACTCTGCTTCCAACCCAAGCTTGCCGATCCGGCGGGTGAACTCCGTCGTCTCGACGAACGTGTAGTTCACTCGGCCCTCGCTCCTGATACATACTACGGAGTAGTATACTACAATGTCGTATAGCGGTCAAATGCCATACGCCCAGAATGCCGGTTGCGCTGCGAGGGACCACGGCGGGTTGCCTACCAGACTGCGATCGGCCGATTCAAACCTGGAACGAGGTGCGCCGCTTCACCTCCGGTCCCACGTGCCGTATCGAGAGGGATCGTGAAGATGCGCCCCTCGTCGAGGCGCAATTGGATCGACTGCGCTTCATCGATGCCGGCATCGAGGACAGTTGCCCCGATGAGACCGCACATCGCCTCACGCGATCCGATCTGGGGAAAGGTCCAGCGCTCAGATGGCGTCTCGAACACTGCGGTCAACAGTGCACGCAGAATCGGGCCGTTGAAATGCAGCTCCAGGTAGTCCATGACGAAGCAGACCCCGTTTATCCGCTCTCCGACCAAATCCTCGACGGTGGCGATTGAGGTCATACGGTTACCTCCAACAGACCAGCGAAAGCGTGGGCACATTCTTGGGCACATTTCGCCGCAGGACGGCGCAATGGCATGCAAAACGGCGCTGACGATCGATCAGGTCAGCGCCGGAATTGGCAACGATTTGCAAAGCCGTGCAACTCAGGGCAAAAGATCGGATCGATTTTCGAGACCGGTGCCTTCAACCACTCGGCCACCCATCCAACTCGTACTGCGCACAAAACTTAGACGATTCGCGCCCTGACCGACAACCCGCCATCGGGGACATTCTTGGGCACATTAGCCGGCATCAGTACTCGATATCAGTGCCAGTACTTCGCCCGGCGCGCGTGGCGTGACTGGCGAACCCCGAAAATCCTTCGGGTTCCGTGTGACAAGAAAATCGGCGCCGATGCGTAGACAAGCTACGGCCTGAACGGCGTCCTCATAGTCACGGAGCCGTAAGGCAAGCGCGCGCTGAAAATCGGCAGTGTCGAGCGGGACGACAGGAAAGAGCGTCAAGAGATCGCCGATCGCAGTGGTTGCGGTGCGACGATCACGTTCCCGTTCGACGATGTAGTGCACTGTAGTCACCGTGTGACCAGCAATGAACGCTGGTGTTTGACCGCGCGCTACCACGTCGAACAGTGCCGTGGCGTCGGCGACCCACGGCGCGCGCTCCAGGACGACATCGAGCACGATGTTGGTGTCCACTAGCAGGGTTGGCCGCCGCGGCGCAGGCACCGTCACTTGCGAGACCGGCCTCCATACTTCCGATAGAGGTGCTCACGATAGTGCGTCTCGTCGATCGCTCCGCCAGCGGCGACGCCGCGAAGGCGCCGGACGACTGGCGATAACGCCTGTTCGTCAGGCGGCTCGAGAGGCAATGCGCGCAAGAAGTCTGAGACGAGACGGGACAGATTCGTCCCGTGCAATCGACCATACCGCTCTCCTCGTTTCACCGCATCTGGCTCGAGCGATAGATTCTTCGCCACTTTACTCATGAGGTCTCCCGTATGCGCATAGCTCGATTGAATCTATGCGCATACCATTCCCAGAGTCAAGTTATCAAGCGGTGCCCACGGTTCAGGTCCTGGGCCACGTTGCCGGGTTAACTATATTGTCGCAACGGATCGGACTTCGCGAATGCGACCCGGAGCGGAGTGGGGGGTCGATGGACCATTTGCGTACGTGGATTGCCCAACATTCGAACCTCGTTAGTTGGCTCGGCCTGGCCGTCGGCGGCGTCCTGGGCTTTGTGCGAATCCGCGGGGTGCTTCGCTCCGCCGGTGCTCCCGTGCGGGTCCCGGCATTTCTAACGGGAGGCGAACCTCAACAACCGGTCGTAAGGGCGCTCTGGCGTCTCAATCGCGCAACCCGATTCCGTCCTCCGTCCAGCGTTTTCGGGCGCGTGTTCTACTACGGATTGATCATGGCGGTCGGCTGGGGTGTCTTCAGCGTACCCATCCTCATCGAAGTGGCCTTTCGCGGTCGCTACTACGAGTGCGGGCACTCGTCGACACAGATCTGCGACTGGCTCAGTGCCGCCCTCATTAATCCGATGGCTGCGGGACTCATGGGTGGTGTACTCGGCGCAGGTTGGCCGCTCATGCGCCGACTGTGGACGGCCATTCCGGTGGGAATCATTGCCGTGATTCCATTCCTCGCCCAATTCGCTATCCCTGATCGGCTGGAGATGTCGAAGTGGAATGCAGTCGACACTGCACTCGTTCTCGTCGGCAGCATTTTCATGGGTCCGTTCCTAGGATACTTCATTTGGAAGCGGCAACGCATCAACGACGGATCAAGCCAGGTAGGTAGCCCAAGCGTGCGTTGATTTCAGCGCTGTGGCGCATGGGCGAATCCGTAGACTCGATGGGCACATTCCTGGGCACATACTCCTGCAAAGCGGTGCAGCGGGATGCAGAACGGCGCTGATGCCGGACCGCATCAGCGCCGCAATTGCAACGATTTGCAGAGCCATGCAAGTCAGCGCAAAAGCCCGGACAGGTTTTCGAGACCGGTGCCTTCAACCACTCGGCCACCCATCCAAGTACTACGGAGCGCGAAAGTTAGACGATCCGCGCCCTGCCCCACAACCCGCCCGTGGGCACATCCTTGGCGAAGCGTTGACCCAGCTTCGGGGGCCGAGTCTGCAAACCTTTTCGGCAGCTGGGCGATCTCAACACGAGTATCCGGCTGCCGCCATCGGTCGTGGCGGCCTGGCGTGCGGGCGACACCGCTGGCTTCACGGGGGGGTGTCCTGCGCACTCCGAGGGTCGTGGGCGAATAACGCCAGCTCCGATCGATGAAACTCGTCCGCTATGGTGCGTCCAACATGATCGTCGACACGCACCATTCCGGGGTTATTCGTACCGAACTGATTGGGCATCTGACCGGGCCCGAGCTCTTCTACGAGCCATGCGCGAGGCTCAGAACACATTTCCACGAACTCCGCATGAAACGGGTTCTGCTGCGTTTGATCGCATTTGGGTGTTTAGTCGCCACTCGACCTGCATGGGCCGATCAACTCGATGTTCGGCTCCAGCCGCCGAAGCGTGCGTTGACGCAGGCGCCGGCGGAGTTATCGGGGCTTTGGCTTTGGCGAACTGAGGGCTACGGATACGTCATACAGGTGGTCGGTGACTTGCTCAAGGCGT
>Ga0210393_10003701_pt1 | contig 12242 bp, 8 predicted proteins | sample IncBWC27OmetaG_FD_160068 | JGI IMG/M metagenome (GOLD analysis project Ga0210393, IMG submission 160068) | Forest soil microbial communities from Barre Woods Harvard Forest LTER site, Petersham, Massachusetts, United States - Inc-BW-C-27-O ... | reverse complement strand
GCCACCGTTCCCGCGACCACCAGCGGGCCTCTGATTCCCTTGGAAGCTGGATTGCCCGCGAGCGCTGGATGCCCGGGCATTTCCACCAGGCTCATAGCCACCACCTAAGGCACTATTGCGGCCGCCGGTGCTGCTATTGTCTTTCCCAAAGCCACGCGCCGGGTCCGCTGCACGATTGGCGGGTTTGGCGGCGGGCCGATTTCCAGCAACGGGATTGGCTGGCCGAGTTGCAGCGACAGGATTCGCAGGTTGATTAGGTCGATTCTTCCCGATCTCCTTCTTGTTCAAGTTAGAACCGCCCGGATTGTTCGGGAGCGTACTAGCTTTCGGAAAATTGGGCTTCGCGCCATTGGGATTGGCTGGCCTCGCGGTCTTTTTGTCGTACGGTCGCGTCGCGGGAACCCCCGGGTTGTTAGGACGATTGTATCCGCCGGTACCATTGGCCGGCCTGGTTGCCGGAAGCTGCGCCGGTCGTGCGGGGTATCCAGGGCGCGGGTAGTTTCCATTGGGCGGGCGATATGCGGGCGGCCGGTAACCTCCACCTCCGCCCCCACTGGGATATCGTCCCGGGTATACATTGTTATTAGTCACGTAAACGTTGTTGTTGTACTTGACCGAGCTGCTGTGGCCGTAGCCCCCATACCAGTTGCAGCCCCAGTTATTGTTACCATTGTTGATCAACGACCCGACCAAAATTCCTGCTCCAAATGACAAGACGCCTGTCAGCAGCAGATCACTTCCCGAGTATCCTGTAGGAGCCGCGACGGGCGCGCCGTATGCAGTCGTCGGATTGTACTGTGGGACGTAAACTGTGTTCGGCTGAGTCGGCTGGATAATGACCGTCTGCTGCACAGAGGGCTGAGCACTACCTTCAGCGGCCGGAGGAGCCGGCTGGACTTCAACTTGCTGTTGCGTTGTAGACTTTAGAGTTCCCGCACTCATCGCCATGTTACGAAGCACCTGGATAGCATTCATCAAGTCGGCGGGCTGATTGTAGTAAGCCTCGCCCAGCGCCGAGGTCCACGACAGACTATCGTTCATCGTTTGAAGCACCGAAGGAAACTGAGTCAGCGACTTGATGCTGGGATCCCAATCCTGCTGATTCACCTGGCTCGCCAACTGATCGCCGGTGAGATTTGGGTTCTGCTTCATCCAACGATCGGCTTCCACCACCTGCGTCGGATAGGTTGATCCAGCAAGGATCTGAGCCACTAGCACGTCAGGATAGAGCGCGATCGGCGACACCAGCTCCTGTAACTCCTGCGGAGTAGCACCGCCCGGAGGCGGACCAGGTTCAGCGGCCGCAGCCGGAGGAGGAGCAGCAGGCGCAGCGGTCGCTGCGACAGTCGGTTGCGCTTGCGTCGACGGCGCAGCAGCAGGCTGATCCTCGCCACGCGAGCAACCGGTCACCATAGGCGTCGTGGACATCAGCATCGCCGCCGCAAGGATCATCGGCAGTGATCGTCTCTTAGGTCGGGATAGTACCTTTATTCTTATCATGAGATCAGTTTGTCCTTCGCCTTGATCAAAATAGGTCACAACACTAACTGTTAAGACTTCTGCTCGGCTTCCGAACGGATTGCTGCTGCGATGTCGCCACTCATCTTCGCTATCGCCTGGCTATGCGCGGCTGCAAGCGCGTCAAACCCCTGACCCTGAACGGGCTCGCGCGCGACTGTGCGTCCCGAGCGGATTACCCCGCCGGCAGTCTTCCGCACGGTCCATACTGCTTCCACAACTGCCGCTTGTCCTTGTATCGATTCGAAGCGTTGCACGTCGATCGTGACTCTATAGTCCGGCACGAAGTTGGCTAGCTGTGAATTAGCTACTTCCGGAGTTCCAAGCAGCACCACAAGATCACCTGCGACAGCGCGCGCTATCGAATCGTTAAGCGGCGAGATCCATCGATTGAATTCATCGACCTGAACGCGGTTCGGCGCCACCTGCACCACGAATTCAGGCTGATCCACCGCAGCAGGTATCGTGACCGGGCCTACCATCACCGCCGCAGATGTCGGCGGCGTACCGTCTGCTGTTGCCGTCGAAGCCAGCGAGTAAAACCGCGAGGGCGCAGTGCTGCATCCGACAGCTACAGCCGCCGTCAACGCGATCGAGATCAGTTGTGCAATACGTCGTGCCATCACTTCGCCTCCCCGGGCTTGCCTCGCAGGAGCGCGTCGGGATGGCGCTCGAGATAGTCTGCCAGCACCCGCAGCGATCGCGCCGCGCGGCTCACCTCCTGCAGAGTGCTGCCTATTTGCTGGACCTGCGAGGAATTCGGCTCGGTGAGCAAGCTGGTGTTGTTGAGAGTTCCGCGCGCGCTCGACAGCGTACCCTGTGCGGTCACTAGTGTTGCATTCAGCTGAGCGATCGCCTTTTGTAAGTCATCGGCGATCTCCTGGAACTGCACCTTGTCGAGTTTATTGATGATGTTCTCGACACTGGCCTCGGTCGCCTCCAATTGCCCCGCAGTGGTCGGCAGTTGCGGCGGCGTTTGCGACCAGTCCATCGTTGCGGGTGGCGCGCCGGGGAAGAAGTCGAGCGACACATACGCGGATCCCGTCAGGAGGTTCCCTGTCTTCAGCTGAGCGCGGACGCCATGAGCTATCAAAGCGTCGATTAATTTCCGACGCATGGTGGCCAGGCTCTCGCCGCGACCCAGATCAAGGATTTTGACTCCGAGCCTTCGTGGATCCAGGCTGACGGTCACCGGCGCCGAGAATTCGAATGTCTTGACGTCGATTTGCGCACTGATATCCGTAACCTCGCCGATCGGAATGCCACGGAACTCCACCGGTGCTCCGGGCGTGAGCCCACGGACCGAGCCCTTGAAAATGAGCTGGTAAGTCTGCGGATTGAGCGGAGGCGGATTGAAAGCCTCGGTCCGATTGCTATACAGAGTAAATACTGCGTTCTCGTCGGAAGCCGGTAAGACCAAGGCAGTCGCTGCGGTCTCGAATGCAACGCCACCTATAAGGATCGATAAAACCGACTGGGTCTGCAAGCTAAGCCCGCTCGCAGAAAGCGATAGGTCGATTCCACTTGCATGCCAGAAGCGGGTGTTGGGGTTGACGTACTGGTCATAGGGCGCCTGCACGAATACTTTGACGGTCAGATCCTTGCCATCTTTGTCGAGCGCGTACGATGCCACCTGCCCGACCTGCAGCCGGCGGAAGTAGATTGGCGTACCAGTGTCCAGCGAGCCCAGGTCAGGGGTCTTTAAGTTGAAAAAGCGGCCCGGGGTTTCGCCGGTTATCACCGGCGGCGTTTCGAGCGCCACGAAATCGCGCCTTTCCGCTTTTGAAGATCCTATCTCCACACCTATGTAAGCCCCGGATATAAGAGTACCCAGCCCTGTAATGTTGGCGCCGGATATCCGCGGCCGCACGACCCAGAACTTCGTGTCCTGAACCAGGAATTCTTCCGTCTTGGGCTCCATCTGCGCGGTCATGATCGCGTGCCGATGATCTTCCGACAGTTCGATGGTTTTGACCGTACCGATATCGACGCCGTTGTAGTGGATCTTGGTCTTGCCGGCTTCCAGTCCTTCCGCCGAATTCATAACGATCGTTATCTGAGGCCCCTGGCTCAGCACCCGCGTGACTGCCACCCACGCACCAACGATCGCCGCCAGAATTGGGATGAACCAAACGAGCGAGAGCCGCGTGCGCTTCTTGGGCACGTTCCTCGATTCGGGAACCGACGAGCGTGGTGGATCGCGATCAGGCATAAGTAACCTCTTTCGAATCTGCCTCTTGCTGACTTACTGCGTCCCAGATGAGCCGCGGATCGAACGACTCGACCGCGAGCATCGTAAACACCACCACCGCCGCGAAGAAGATCAAGCCCGGCCCCGGCTCGACCGACATGAGCGGCTGAAGCTGAATCAGAGCCGCGGTGAAGGTATCGACGAATACATCGACCATCGACCAGCGCCCGATGAACTCGACCATCCTGTACATTCGGATGCGCTGCTCGTTGTTCGCGACCGAACCGCGCTGAGTCGTGATAAGAAGGTATCCCAGCGCGAGGATCTTCGCGCTCGGAATCATGATGCTCGCGACGAGCACGATGATCGACAGCGGCCATCCGGTCGGCGACCACAACAGCACTACTCCTTGCATGATAGTGTCGGACTCGGCGCCCGCCGCCGTCGTCGTCGTCAGCACGGGAAGCACATTGGCCGGGATGTAGCAGATCGCAGCCGCAATCAGGAACGCCCACGTCCGCTGGAAGCTGTCGGCCTTTCGAAATTCGAGCTTCTCGTCGCAGCGCGGGCAGCGTCCTTCATGTTCGCCGGTGGCGGGACGCGACAGCAGTCCGCATCCCTCGCAGCTTTGCAGGCCTTGCTGCATCGCCGTGATGCCGGTCGCACTCACGACGTTCCCTCCGCCAAATCGCCGGCGCCTTCATGCTGGGCCTCGTCCGCCCACTGAATCCTGTCCCACACGTCTCGAGAGTCGAAGCTGGCCGACATCCCGGCTAGCACAAAAACAAGCACCCAGAGTGTGAACAACGCCATGCCCGGAATAACTGTCGCGTAATCCGCGATCTTGACCAGCGCGACCAGCACGCCGACCATCATGACCTCGATCATGCTCCAGACGCGTGTCGTCGGGTGATAGCGCAGCAGCGTTCCTACCCATCTCGGCGGTCGCGCGCGCATCCCTCCCAGCACGATCGCCAGCATCAGGCCAATTTGCAGCGCCGGCGCGATGACGGCAGTTAACAGTACCAGTACGCCGACAATCTTCTGCCCGTTATCCCACAGATGCTGGGCGCCTCCGATCACTGTCGTTGAGGCGTCGCGCCCGACGATAGTTAGTCCAAGCATAGGAACGGAGTTCGCGATCATGTAGAGCAACACCGCGCCGAGCGTCAGTGCGAGCGTGCGGTTGAGTGAATCTTCACGTCGACGCCACAGCTCTTTGTTGCATCGCGGGCATCGGGCGGACGCGCCGGGCTCAAGCTCCGGAATGCGCTGCAACAAATCGCAGTGCTGGCAGGCGATGAGCGAGGTGTCTCCGACCGGTTCGTTATAACTCATTGCGCTATAGCTACTGACGAAGGTTCCCTGGCCTTGCGGCGAAGCTCGAATATCGAAGGGTCATAATGCACCAGGCGGTCATGGCAGTATGCAGCACCACGGCCGGCCACAAAATAGCTCCGACCGGCTGGAGCCGCAGTCCAGCAGCACCCAGAATAAGCGCTACACCGAGGTTGTAGACTACCATCGCGGTCGTCAATCCTCTCGCGGCGGAACTTTGAGTGTCGCTGCGTGCCAGCCAGCAGGCAATACCGAGCGTAAGCAATCCAGCTCCGCCGACGCGTGCCACCGTGAACGCGGCAGGTTCTTGTAGCGGCGCGCCAAGCAGGAGCTTCGCCGCCGCAGAGGGCACACACAACAGCGCCAAGCCAGCCCCTGCTTCGATCAGTGCGGTAGTTACATAGAGACTGTTCACGGACATCTAGTCTCTCGCCCGCGCGAGTTTCTCCGCGATGGCCTTTTTATCTGCGTCCGTCAACTGCTCTGGCCCGAGGTTGAACGTCAGCTTGTCGATCGTGCCGGTGAAGCGGAACGGCAGTTGGTAGTCATCGTTCACCGCTGTCCGGGTATCGCTGCCGACGTCGAAGGTCTCGTCTATCGCCATAAGCAACGGAATCGTGTGCGGGATCTTTTTGCGCTCGACCTCGTTGCCATCGACCTTAAATACTCCTTCGCCACCTTTGCCAGGGCCGGGACCGTCGTACTTGAAGTCGAACACTATCGTATGCTGGCCGGGCTTGAGCGCGTCTGCCGTCAAACCGTGGCCTAACACTCCGCCCTCCCAGCGGTAGTGCGTCATGTCGAGAAGGTTGTAGTCGAAGACCGGCTTGCCCTTGAGCAGATACAGGCCATAGCCGCCGAAGCGACCGCCCAAGGTAACTATCATACCTTCCGCGCCGCCTTCAGGGATCGTTACGTCGGCAGTGATAGTGTAATCCCTGTCCAGGATGCTGGGAGCATTACCGACGGGAATGTTGGAATTCTCGCCCTTGTAGGTGAAAACGGTTTTTCCGGCGACCGCGCTCGGTCGCGGCGTCAGGAGGCGCGAGAAGCCCGAGTTATCCAGGGGCAGGACCTGGTATTTCGCGGCTTCAGTCAGGAACAGCGCCTGCATTTCCTTTAGCTTGTCCGGCATTTTCGAGGCTAGATCGTTGTTTTGCGAATAGTCTTCGGTGAGGTGGTAAAGTTCCCAATTATAGCTGTTGACGTCGGGCATCGCGCCCGTTGCCAGCAGCCAGGGCGCAGCAGGCGGCGTCGTCGAGGCGATCCAACCGTCGTGGTAAATCGCGCGGTTGCCGACCATCTCGAAGTATTGCGTCTCGTGCTTTGACGGAGCGTTGGCATTCGCCTTGTCGAACGTATAGACCATGCTCACGCCTTCAATCGGCTTCTGCTTGATGCCATTGACTTCGTCGGGAGCCTTGATGCCAGTGGCCTCTAGGATCGTCGGCACGATATCTATGACATGATGGAATTGCGGGCGGATGCCGCCAACATCGGTGATGTGACCCGGCCAGCTTATCGCCAACCCTTGTCTAGTCCCACCGAAATGCGACGCTACCTGCTTGGTCCACTTGAACGGGGTATCGAAGGCCCACGACCATGCAACTGACATGTGCGGATAGGTCTTATCCGAGCCCCAATTTTCATAGTGCAACATCTGTAAGGCTTCCCCGAGGGTCAGGATGCCGTTATAGGCGGTCATCTGGTTGTAGGTGCCTTCTAGGGTGCCTTCGGCGCTGGTGCCATTGTCGCCGACGATGTAGATGATCAGTGTGTTGTCGAGCTTGCCCTCGTCCTGAACCTCCTGGATCACGCGCCCAATCTCGTAGTCGGTGTAGGCAGCGTAGCCGGCGAAAACCTCCGCCTCCCGCGCGTACAGCTTCTTCTGGATCGACGAGAGCGAGTCCCATCTGGGCAGCTTTGCGCCGCCATACGCGGCTTGACCGTCTGGCCATGGGGTGAGCTTGGTATCCGGCGGGATCACGCCGAGACGTTTTTGGTTGGCGAAGATCTCATCACGCAGCTTTTCGTAGCCCATGTCGAACTTGCCTTTGAACTTATCGATCCACTCCTTTGTCGGTTGGTGCGGCGAGTGGGTGCCACCGGGTACGTAGTAGACGAAGAACGGCTTGTCGGGTGCAGCCGCGTTCAGACTGCTCATATACTTGATGGCATCGTCCGCCATGTCGGTGGTGAGGTTGTAGCCCGGCTTGCCTATCCACGGAAACACGGGGGTCGTATTGCGATAAAGATACGGCGTCCATTGGTCGGTCTCGCCGCCCAGGAAGCCGTAAAAATACTGGAAGCCCATGCCGACCGGCCATTGGTCGAAGGGCCCCGCCGCGCTGTATTGAAAAGAGGGAATGTTGTGGTCCTTGCCGAACCATGACGTGGAGTAACCATTGTCCCGGAGGATGGTGCCGATGGAGGCGTTGTCCGGCCCGACAATGGAATCATAGCCTGGATAACCGGTGGACAACTCGCCGATCACGCCGTAGCCGACCGAATGATGGTTACGGCCCGTGATCAGCGCCGCGCGCGTCGGCGAACAAAGCGCAGTCGAGTGGAACTCGGTGTAACGCAATCCGGCGTTGGCGATGCGATCCAGCGCGGGAGTTGGGACGACGCCTCCAAAGGTCCCCGAAACGCCATAGCCCTGGTCGTCGGTCATTATGAGCAGGACATTCGGCGCGCCCTTGGGCGGCACGACGCGCGGCGGCCACCACGGCGTGGAATCTTTGGCGCTCTCCTTGATCACACCGCCAAATGGCATCGGCGGCGGTGGAAGCTGTTTCCCGTCCAGCGTCACAGTGGAGCTGGGCGAACCCGGCACGCCGTTGATCTGCTGGGCCCGCACGGTGCTGGCAGTTAAAAGCCAAGCCGTCGTCAACGCCACCACCAACGAGATGCTAAGATTCATATGCCGTTTAGTTTTCCTAGCCCGATCCATGCTATTAGTAGTTGTAATTGTAGGTGTTAGTCGCCGGCGGCGCATAGGTCACCTGGCTACCATTGTAATACGGTTGATATCCGGGAGGTGGAGCTGGCGGTGGATAGTAACCGTACGGATTGTTCTCTATAACAGTCGTCGTCGGAGCCTGAGCTTGTGAACTTCCTGCCATCATGCCGACTGCCATGCCGCCGACCGCGCCGAGCGCGGCCGCGCCCGCGACTTCTCCATTACTCGAGCCACCGCCCGAACCACCGTAGTAATAGCTATTGCCTCCACCGCCACCACCACCGTTGTAGTTGTTGTTGCTGCTGTCATAGTTGTTGATGGTGGCATCTTGCTTGTTCTGCATCTTTTTTTCGTAATTTTCGTTGTTCGTCTGAAGAGTATTCGCTTCGTTGTATTGAGCCTGCTTCTGGGCTTCCTGGTTTGTGTTGTACTCGTTGTAATCCGCCTGCTTGTTAGTGGAACTGGAAGAGCTACCGTACGTACCGCCGGATTCTGAGGGTGGCTTGTACTGGTTATATTGCGAAGATGACGACGACTTATTGTAGTTGTACGAATTTCCGGAATCTGAGGTAGATTTGTACTGGCTCCCTGAGCCGCTGGATGAATGTCCGTAGGAACCGTAGCCCGACGAACCGGAATGACCAAAGCTGCCGCCATCGAACCCATCGGAGCCGCCCCCTCCGTGGTACCCTCCTCCGCCGCCGCCGAAGCTTCTGCCTCCGCCACCATACCCTCCACGGCCGCCGCCACCGAAACCGCCCCCACCACCTCCTCCGCTCCACCTCGCCAGTGCATCGGGAGCGCCGGCGAGAGACAACGCGGAGAGGAGAAAAATGACCCTTAGCGCAAATCTGCTGGCAACGCGCAAGTTTATCGTGTTCTTCATGGCTGTGACTCCTTAACCTTCAAGAACTCGATCCGTTTTGCGTCTTTCGGAAGTTGAGGTTTGAAATGGCTGTCGGAAATTTCTTTTGGAAATTTCCAGTCAGAAAGAACAGCTATGTATTCCGGCGATCCCGGTTCGGTTCGGTAATTGATCACCATCTTGCGCGGAACCGGTTTTCCCGAACGGTCGAGCCAAAGCTGCAGGTCGATGTCGCGCGATGAGAACGCAACGTGATCGCAGTCGACGCCGTTAACGTCGTTCACGCCGATGTACGACCCGAAGATGATCCGTTTGCGAATTCTTTGGCACGGATCGCTGTATGCCAGGTTCGAGAGCGGTAGCGTTAGGTGCTCCGTTCGCTCTACCTGGTCGAGCATCGTGTCGATCGAGGACGGCACTTTCATGCTCGCATACATCTCGTGGGGCTCGTCGAAGATCGTCAGCGTGTCATTCTTGTACCAGAGTTGTTTGCCACCGAGGTCGCTGTGGTAGTCGACTACGAGTTCGTCGGGTCGCTGGAGCGCGAAATTCATTTCCGCGGCGTACTGAACTTTCACCGCAGGCGGAAGCACCTTGTCGAAGAGTATCTCCGCGTGAAAGCTGAACGCGTCAGCCGTTCCCAGCGCTGCGCACGTTTTGCTGAGAAGTTCGTCCGCATGCGGATCGATGTTGGGAACGGAAGCTTGCAGGGGCGGTGCCACGGAGGTCGGCGATGCAGTTGGATCCGCGGCCAACGCAGCATTCAAAGCTAATGCGATTCCCATCGCCGCGCCGCAGGCGGCGGCGGCAAGTTTGAAGCTCATCTTTTGCCCTCCTGTTGACTATCGCTGTTCAACAATCAATTTCGGTTGTTCCGTCACTACGGGATCATCCCGCATTCGAACATCTTGTTGGCAACAGTCGGCGCTACCTTGTCGATGAACATCCTGCGCATCTGCGGATCGCTACGCAGAAAATTTACGGCTTCCTGTTCCCTCTGCCCTTTCGGCTGCCCTCGTTCCTGCCACAACTGCTCGCAGGAAGAATTCTGGTATTTCTGGATGACCTTGTTGGCGGCCCTGTCCAGCAATGGGTACTGGGCACTGGCTACTCCCGACAACAAGAGTATCGGAAGCGCACCGAACAGGGGCAGGCCTATTCGACGAAGCACCGCTTTTGCGTTCAACATGAGTGTTCTCCTTTGATTCCCGCTTCTGTTCTCTCCGGTTTCAGAGACGCCGAGAGGTTGAGCTGGAGTTCAGGGAGCACATTCTGCATCGCGCAGAAGCTGGCGGCTATTGTACCAAGGTACAATGTCTTTCCCCCGAACCCGACGAAATTGCGACTATCCACAACGCCCGATGTAAAGAAGACGCAAAGCCGCGTTGGCCTCTGCCTGAGCGACCAACGATGAGTTTTCTGCGACTTCCAACCCGACGCCGCGCGAACCCAACGACTCTCTTTGCTCACTTTTGCCGTTCGGTTATACATATTGTAATAATATGATTCGCTTTGTCAGATCGCGGCGCACGCTTCCGTTTTTGATGACGCTTATGTGCTGCCTCGCGCTTCCCACCGTCGCGCGCGCGCAAACGGATCAGGCCGTCTACACCGACGCCCTCGTCAACGGTTGGCAGAATTGGAGCTGGGCGACGGTGAATCTGAGCAACACCGCGCCGGTACAATCCGGTACCGATTCGATCAGCGTCAGTGCGGCGCCCTATCAGGCGCTCTACCTCCATCAAACCGCATTCGATTCAACTCCCTACACCAGCCTGGTTTTCTGGATTAACGGCGGCGCGGCCGGCGGGCAGTTGCTCCAGGTTCAAGCGACGCTCAACGGCGCGTCGCAGACTGTCGTGACTCTGCCGGCGCTCTCGGCCAACAGCTGGCAACAAGTCACTATTCCGCTGTCATCGCTGGGTGTACAAAACCAACCAGACCTCGACGGTTTCTGGATTCAGGACCGCAGTGGCACGACGCAACCTGCATTTTTCGTAGATACAATCACGTTTAAAGCGCAGCCCCCGCCAAGCGTTGTGAACGTTACGGTAAATGCGGCGCAGCCGGTCCGCATCGTCGACGCGCGCCATTTCGCAGTGAACACTGCCGTATGGGACGGGGACTTCGACACTAGTAACACGATCAATCTGCTGACCCGGATGGGCGCGCAGGCGCTGCGCTTCCCAGGCGGTTCCCTCTCTGACGACTACCACTGGGCCACCAACACGACAGACAGCAACACCTGGACCTGGGCTACGTCGTTCGATCAATTTGCACAGGTCGCCACCACGGTCGGCACTCAGGCCTTCATAACCGCCGACTACGGGTCCGGTACGCCAGCTGAAGCAGCCGCATGGGTTCAGGAATCCAATGTCACTCATCACTACGGTTTCAAGTATTGGGAAATCGGCAACGAGTGCTATGGCAACTGGGAGACCGACACTAACACTGTCGCACACGATCCCTACACCTATGCGCAGCGCTTCCAGCAATACTACACGCAGATGAAGGCGGTTGATCCCACGATTAAGATTGGCGCCGTGGCCGTGACCGGCGAGGACAGCTACGCTAACAACACCAATCACCCGGTGGTCAATTCGCGAACGGGACAAACGCACAATGGATGGACGCCGGTGATGCTCGCGACGCTGCATAGTCTCGGCGTAACACCGGACTTCCTCATCTATCATCGTTATGCGCAAGCACCTGGTGCGGAGAGCGATTCGGGACTCCTGATTTCGAACGGAACCTGGAGCACCGACGCCGCCGATCTTCGTCAGCAGTTGAATGACTACTTGGGCCCTGCTGCCCCCGGAGTCGAGCTGGACTGCACCGAAAACAATTCCGTCTATACGAACCCCGGCAAGCAGACGACCAGCCTCGTGAATGGTTTGTTCCTCGCGGACAGCATTTGCGCGGCAATGAACACCGAATTCAATGCGGTTGTATGGTGGGATCTGCGGAACGGCCAGGAGACCACTAACAACAATTCATCGTCGCTCTACGGATGGCGTCAGTACGGCGACTACGGCGTCACTGATAGTACCGACCCGGCCGGCCCCGCTGACACCTATCCGTCGTTTTATGTCGATCGGCTGCTGCAACACTTCGCCCGCGGCGGCGACCAGCTCGTCAGCGCCGCCAGTGACTATCCTCTCCTTAGCGTCTGCGCAGCGGAGCGAACCAGTGGGGGGTTGACGCTGCTGGTCGTGAACAAAAGCTCGAGCACTGCCTTCAACACCAACATCACTGTCAGCGGCACGTCGCCAGGCAGCACCGGCACTTTATATTCTTACGGCATTCCGCAGGACAACGCAGCGGAGACCGGCGTCGGTTCAGCTGACATCGCTACCACTTTCATAACG
>Ga0210393_10003700_pt1 | contig 12242 bp, 10 predicted proteins | sample IncBWC27OmetaG_FD_160068 | JGI IMG/M metagenome (GOLD analysis project Ga0210393, IMG submission 160068) | Forest soil microbial communities from Barre Woods Harvard Forest LTER site, Petersham, Massachusetts, United States - Inc-BW-C-27-O ... | reverse complement strand
CTAAGGCTGTGTTCAACTCGGGCGCACGAAGTGACGCATGATTGGTCGAGCGATCTCGCACTATTCCATCACGGAAAAATTGGGCGAAGGCGGAATGGGCGTCGTTTACCGCGCGCATGATTTGACCCTGCGCCGCGACGTCGCGCTCAAATTTTTGACCCTCGATCGCCTCGAAAAAGATCCTCAGGCGCGCGAAAAAGTGCTGCGCGAAGCGCAGACCATCTCGGCGCTGAATCACCCCAACATTTGCACGATTTACGAAGTGGGCGAAGACGACGGCCAGCCCTACATCGCGATGGAGTTTGTCGAAGGCCATTCGCTGATGCAAGAAGTGCTGACCGGTCCGTTTTCGCCGGACGTGGTGGTGCGCTACGGAACTCAGTTGGCCGATGCGCTCGCGCATGCCCACGAGCGCGGGATCGTGCATCGCGATCTGAAATCGGGGAACGTGTGGATCACGCCTTCGGGGCGCCTGAAGCTCCTGGATTTCGGATTGTCGCAGCGCGTCGTCGAACGCGGCGCCGGCGAAGACACTACGAAATTTGATGCAAGTTGGAACGATCAGCACGCGGTGACGGGTACGCTGGCGTACATGGCGCCGGAGGTGCTCCGTGGGCTGGAGGGCGACGCGCGCGGCGATGTGTGGGCGCTCGGCGTGGTGCTTTATGAGATGGCGACGGGCAAGCGGCCCTTTCGCGGTGCCACGGCGTACGAATTGAGCGCGTCGATCTTGCGCGAGCCGATCCCGCCGATCGTCCCGCCCGTGCCGCCCGTGTTGCAAGCGGTGATCGAAAAGTGTCTCGACAAGGATCCGTCGCAGCGATATCGCTCGGGAGGCGAGGTACGCGCGGCGCTGGAAGCGGCTGCGACCGCATCACGCTCAGAGCGGATCCCGTTTGCGACGCTGGCCCTGCACGAAACGGAACAGCGAACCGAACGAGCGCATACGCGGCTCTGGTATGGGTTGGCGATTTTTGTTGGCGTTGTTGCTCTGATTGCAGGCGGAGTTTGGTATGCGCAAAAGCGGCAGCATCGCTTGGCAATGGCGCCGGGTGCGATTCAATCGCTCGCTGTGCTGCCTTTGGAGAATTTGTCGGGCGATCCGCAGCAGGAATATTTTGCGGACGGGATGACCGACGCGCTGATCACCGAGCTTTCGCATATTCGCAAGCTGCGTGTGATTTCGCGCACGTCGGTGATGCAGTACAAGAACACGCAGAAGCCCCTGGCGGATATTGCCCGCGATTTGAATGTCGATGCGGTTGTCGAGGGTTCGGTATTGCGATCAGAAGGGCGAGTGCGCATCGCTGCGAAGCTGATTCAGACTTCGGAGGAGCGCAGCCTGTGGGCCGACAGTTACGAACGCGATTTTACCGACGTGATCGCATTGCAAAGCGACGTGGCGACGGCGGTCGCGCGCGGGATTCAAGTGGAACTGTCGGAACCAGAAGCCGCGCAGCTTGCGGTTCACCGGCCGATCGTGCCGAAGGCTTACGAGGCCTACCTGAAGGGGCGATTTGAGATCGAGAAGCGCACGCCGGACGGAATTATTGCAGCTGTGCGGTTTTATAGGGAGGCGATTGCGGCGGATCCGACTTACGCGGCAGCGTGGGCGGGGCTCGCGGATGGATTGCTGAACACGGATACGTATCAGATTCGGCCGCCGGCCGACGTAATTCCCGAAGCGAAGGCGGCGGCGCAGAAGGCCCTCGAACTCGATGATCAACTGGCTGAGGCGCACGCTTCGCTCGCTGCGATCCGCTTCTATCACCTGGAATGGGAAGGCGTGGAGAGTGAATTTCAACGCGCGATCGCGCTGAATCCTGGCTATGCGACGGCGATTCATTGGTACGCGCTTACTCTGGCAGCGACCGGGAAGAAGCAAGAATCGATTACTGAAATCAAGCTGGCGCGCGAAATCGATCCGCGCTCGCTGATCATCAACGCGAATGTGGGCTGGTGTTACTACCTGGCAGGCGATCCAGATCACGCGATCGAAGCCGAAAAGACGACGCTACGGCTCGATCCGGGTTTTGTGGTGGCGCACGGATATCTTGGGCAGGCTTATCTGCAGAAGAAGATGTACTACCAGGCGATCGCGGAATTCCGGAACACCGTTTCACTTTCGCCGAGTGACATGGCGCATAAGGCCGAACTCGCTTACGCCTACGCTCAGTCGGGTAAGGCGGAGCAGGCGCGCGAAATCCTGCAGGAATTTCTACTCGCGCCGAGCGCGACGTACATTTCTCCGTATACGTGGGCGATGCTATACGCGGGAATGGATCGCAAGCAGGACGCGATTGAGTGGCTCGAAAAAGGATACGAAGAGCGTAACGCGCGGATGGTCAACCTCGCCGTTCATCCGATGTTTGCGTTTTTGCGTGGCGATGCGAGATTCGAGAAGCTGCTGGCGCGAATGAACGTGCCGCCACAATTGCGTCATCCGGTGATGTCGCAATCCGCGGCGACGGCTGAAACGAAACGCTGACTTCGGGCCATCTACTGATCGCGCGCAAGCGATTGCCGGGCCCGGGTCACATGATGTTTTCTTGACGCGACGTAACGCGTTCGTTACACTCGGCGCTCTCGATCGCGAAACCTCGTAATCGAAGAACGTACCCACTGCCCGGATCGCATTCCGGAAATCCCCGAACGGAGGCAGTTATGGCAAAGAAAAAGCTACAGGTCAATCTCAAGCCCATCGCGCGAGAAATCGAGAAGACGATAAAGACACTGACCGGCTTCAAGAGCAAAGTTTCCGCCGCAGACGGTCAAAAGATCACCCTGAAGATCAAGAACCTCAAGGGCGCGCTTGCTGATGTCAAAGCGACCTGCACGGACAAGAAGATGACTCCGGGCTTCTCGCCTAAATGAGTGAGAATTCGCTGCAACACGGCCGCTGAGTCGTGAGCCGGCGGAAACCAGCAAGCACGAAGCGCGCGTCGCGCTCGAAATCGCGTTCGCCCGACACCACTGCAAGATCAAGCCGGCTGCCGCGCTACAAGCGATCGCCTTTCGTGATCATTTACTGGCGGGACGGGCGCCTCGTTTTCGAGAATTTTCTGACCCGGAGCCAGATAACCGCAGAGCCGCTCACCGCTTCCCTGCTGGATTTTTTCGATCAATGGAAGTCCGTCGCGGATTTGTGTGCGGTGCTGCCGCAATATGCGCCGCCGTCACTCAAGCGAGCCGTCGAGCAGCTCGTGCGGCACTCTTTGCTGCAACGCCGAGGTCAACCACTTCCCGCGGGGCATGATGCGCTGACAGCATGGAGCAAGTGGAACCCGGCCGCGGGATTCTTTCATTTGTCGACGAGGGATTTGCGATTCGCCGACGACGATGAAGAGGAATTTCGCTCGCTCGTGCGTCTGGCGAAGTCGAAGCCGATCCCGCTTCCGATCAAACGTTATCGTGACGCGAAACAAGTCCCGCTGCCGAATCCGTCCGTTGACAGTGAATTCGCTCGCGTGCTGCTAAAGCGGCGAACGTGGCGGAAATTTTCCGACGAACCAGTAACGCTGGCCGCGCTCGGTAGTTTGTTGAGGCTGACCTTCGGCGTCCGTCACTGGGTCAAGCTGCCCAAGATCGGATCCGTGGCGCTGAAGACTTCGCCTTCCGGCGGGTCGATGCACCCGATCGAAGCCTACGTGCTGGCGAGGAATGTTGATGGACTGGCCGCCGGCTTCTATCACTACAGTGCGGCCGACCATCGCCTTGAGCTTTTGAAACGCGGTGCAACGCCGCGTGACATCACGCGGCTTCTGGCGAATCAATGGTGGTACGCCGGGACGGGATTCGTTGTCTTTCTGACCGCGGTATTTGCGCGGACGCGCTGGAAGTACGACTACGCGCGAGCCTATCGCGCAGTGCTCATCGAGGCGGGCCACTTGTGCCAGACGTTTTGCCTGACCGCAACATCGCTCGGTCTCGCGCCGTTTTGCACGATGGCGTTCGCGGACTCGAAGATTGAAGGAATGCTTGGCATCGATGGCATTTCAGAGTCGGCGCTTTACGTTGCGGGGGCCGGCAAACCGCCAAAGAGCGGCGGGATGATGGCGAATCTTTTGGGTGGCGCCGTGCGCGAGTAACGCAGAAAAAAATCGAGAGAGAAAGAAAAGGGGCGCGACGTTTGTCGCGCCCCTTTTAACTTTTTGAAGTTCTTTACGCTTTTTGCGCGCGACGAAGGAACGTCGGCACATCGAGGTCGTCCATCGCGGCTTCGCGGCTGACTTCGCGCACATTTTCCTGAACCTGGTGCACGACGTTAGGGGTTTGCTGCGGCGGAGGTGCCGCGGGCTCAGCCTCTGCGATTTCGGGCTCAACCTTCCACGTCTTGGGTATGAAGGACGGCTTCTCTTTCACCTGTTTCTTGTTCGCGTCTTTGAAGCCGGCGGCGATGACCGTGATCTTGATCGTGTCCTTCATCTGATCATCCTGCACGGCGCCGAAAATGATGTTCGCGTTTTCGTGCGCGGCCTTCTGAATGACCGACGACGCTTCGTGAACTTCCTGCAGCGTGAGGCTCGAGCTGCCGGAAATGTTGATGAGGATGCCTTGCGCGCCCTGGATGGAATTGTCTTCGAGCAACGGGCTGGCAATCGCGCGGTTTGCGGCGTCGACGGCGCGGCTCGTGCCCGTGCCAACTGCAGTACCCATCACTGCGTAGCCCTGCCCGTGCATGATCGCTTTCACGTCGGCAAAGTCGCGATTGATGATTCCGGGAACCGTGATGATGTCCGAAATTCCCTGCACCGCCTGACGAAGAATATCGTCGGCGATGCGGAACGCGTCGAAGAAGCTCGTCCCGCGCTCGACGGTTTCCATCAAGCGCTCGTTCGGAATCACGATGACGGTGTCAACCGCGCCAATCAACTCCTGCAGCGCCTGCTCCGCCTGCATCATGCGGCGCTTGCCTTCAAACGCGAACGGCTTGGTAACGACGGCGACGCTCAACGCGCCAAGTTCGCTGGCGAGCGACGCGACAACAGGCGCAGCGCCGGAACCGGTGCCACCGCCCAAACCGGCGGTGATGAAAATCATGTCCGAGCCTTCGAGCGACTCGATAATTTTCTCGGTGTCTTCGAGCGCAGCTTTGCGCCCGGTCTCAGGGTTGGCGCCCGCGCCGAGACCTTTGGTGAGCTTCGCGCCCAGTTGAATTTTCAGCGGCGCCTGCGACAGCTTGAGCGCCTGCAAATCGGTGTTGGCCGTGATGAATTCGACGCCCTCCACCTTGGCGCGAATCATGCGATTGACGGCGTTGCACCCGCCGCCGCCCACACCGATCACTTTAATCTTCGCCGGCGACAGCTCTTCGCTGAAGCTCATGCGAATCCCCATATCTTTTCCGATCATGCTTCCCTCAGCCTTCCCCAGATTCGCCGGCAGCGTCGCTTCGCGGCGCGTTTTGGCGCGCCGACAGGGCGGTTTACGAAGCGCCCGCGAACATGGACTTTAATTTTGATACTAAGTTTCCCCCGCGTTGCGGTGACGCCCGCCTGGCTTTGGCGCCATACATCACAAGACCGACCACCGTTGCATATTCGGGCTGGGCGACCTGCTCGGGCATATCGACGAGGCCTTTCGGTTCGGCGATGCGCGCGGGCAGGTGGAATGTTGTTTCGGTGAGATCGAGCAGGCCGTAAAGCTTGGCGCCGCCGCCGGCGAGAACGAATCCCGCGGGAATTTGTTTGTCGAGGCCAGCGCGCTGCAAATCATCGCGAATCAGAGCGAGCAATTCGTTGGCCCTTGGCTCAATGATATCGGTGACCATGCGCGCAAAAATCATGCGCGGCGGGCGATCGCCGACGCTGGCGATTTCGATTGCAGTATCCTCGGCAAGCAAGGCAGATGATGCACAGCCGTGATGGCGCTTGATCCGTTCCGCTTCGGGAATCGGCGTGCGCAAGCCAACGGCAAGATCGTTGCTGAAATGATCGCCGCCGACGGCGATAACGCTCGTGTGGCGGACAACTCCGCCGCCGTAGACGATGAGCTCGGTGGTGCCGCCGCCGATGTCGAGCAGGCAGCAGCCAAGGTCGCGTTCGTCCTGCGTGAGGCAGGATTCGGCGGAGGCGAGCGGCTCAAGAACCGTGTCGGAAATGAGGATGCCCGCGCGATTTGCGGCGGTAACTAGGTTTTGGGTTGCACTGATCGACGAGGTGACGACGTGAACGTTGGCTTCGAGACGCTGGCCGATCATGCCGACCGGGTCGCGGATGCCATCTTGCGCATCGACGAGAAATTCGTGGGGAAGAACGTGGAGAACTTCTCGGTCTTCAGGAAGCGAGATGTTACGCGCCGCGTCGATGGCGCGGCGGACGTCATCGCGCTCAATGTCGCGGGAACGGTGACCGAGCGTGACACCGCCGCGGCTGTTCACGCCGCGCACGAAGCTGCCGGCGACTCCGACCAGCGCGGATTCAACCGGAACGTTCGCGACGCTTTCGGCCTCTTCAACCGCGCGACGGATGGAACTGACTGTCGAGTCGAGGTTTACGATCAGGCCCTTGCGCAATCCCTTCGACTCCGCCGCGCCCAGGGCGAGAAACTTCAACTGCTCGTCGTCGATTTCAGCGATCAGCGCGCACGTTTTGGTGCTGCCGATGTCGAGCCCAACCAGAAATTTGTCCTTCTTCGCCAAACGCGCTCCACACTTCTTAAGCTAACGCGATTTCGCCACCGTTGTGCCGCCGCTGGAATCGGTGTTCAAAATCACCTGCTTTGAATACTGAAGATCGATGTTACGCACGTGGCCGTTGCTCGCCTGCCACTGCGCAAAATTGTCGACGACGAGCCGGTATTTGCCGCCGAAGTCGGCTGCGCCGAATTGAATTGTGACCGCCTGTGAATCGTTCGCGGATGAAATTCCCGTCATCACCGCGCGGAGATCTTTCGGATTGCTGAGATCGATTTCGCTGACGCGGTCGGAGGAACCGGCGCGAACGACGTCGATATCTCTGAGAAATTGCTGATAGGTGGCCATGCGGCGGCCGCGCTCTTCGCGAGACACGCTGTCGCTCAGACCGGTGACGATCGGAAACTGGAAATCTTCGCCGCGCGGACGATCGAGGATGACGCCGTGCGCATCGATGAGGCCGAGTTCGGTGCCATTGCGGAGAAATGCGATTGGCGTGCGCTCGCTAATTTCCACGCGGATACGATTGGGCAGAATGCGCTGCACATTGGCGGTTTCGACCCACGAAAGCTCTTCAAGAGCGCTGCGCCGCGTATCCAGTGGGATGCTCAGGACGCTACGACCGCGATCACGCACGAATTGCTGCAATACCGCATCGCGACTGACAACATGATTGCCGCTCAGCTCGATCTGCTCAGGCTTGAGCAACGCAACCTGCGGCGAGTGATACAGGAAATCGCCAGCAAGCGCGGCGGCGGTGATCAATCCGGTGGCGACCACACCAAAAACAAACGCACGCCGATAAAACGACGCACTCTTGCCGCCGAATTTCTTGCGGCGAATCTCGACCGGCTTCTGCCGGCGCAAATAGCGCGGCTCGTCCTCGTGGACGGCGTCCGGGCGATACGAGTCGTCGGCTGTGGCTGCGTTTCGCGGCATGGCCTTTACCCGTTCCACACAACTACCTCGTGTTCGAGTTCGACGTCGAAAGCCTTGTGCACGCGCTCTCGAACGTCCCCGATCAAGGTAAGCATATCTTTCGCCGACGCGGAACCCGCGTTGACAAAGAAATTCGCATGGCGATCGCTGATGCGCGCGTCGCCGACATTCAATCCTTTGAGGCCGAGCTCATCGATCATGCGGCCCGCTGATTTTCCTGGGGGGTTTTTAAAAATGCATCCGGCGCTTTTTTGACCGAGCGGCTGGCTCGAACGCCGCTTTTCGTTACAGATACGAATCCCTTGAAGTATTTCTTTGAACGGTTTGGAGGGAAGTTCCAGCTTCACTGCGAGCATCATATCATCGGGTGCAAAAGATGTATGCCGGTATTCAAAAGAAATTTGATCGTCCCTGAGGATTTCTATCTTCCGTTCCGCGGCACGGTAAAGTTTTACTTCACGTACGTAGCTTCCGATCTGCATGCCGTAGGCTCCGGCGTTCATCCGAAGCGCACCGCCGATGGTGCCGGGGACGCCGATTAAGCCTTCCATCCCGCCGAGGTCGTTTTTCGCGCAATAGGTGACCGTGCGGCCCAGGTCGGCCGCCGCGTCGATCTGCGCGAAGTTGCCCGAGAGCACAACGTCGGGGTCCGGCTTGACGAGGGTCATGACAACCCAAGGAAGCTCGCCGTCGCCCACGAGCAGGTTCGAGCCGCCGCCGAGAAATTTGTGCGGCACGCCGTGCTGTTCGAGCAGGTTCAGCAAGTCCGGAATACCTTCGTGCTTTTTGATGCGGAGCACATCGGTCGTGCCGCCTATTCCGAGCGATGTCAGTTCCGACATCGCCTGGCCGGGACGCAATTCGACGCCCAGCTCCGGCAACGCGGCGAGGATCTTTGGATTATCAATGCGCATGATTAAGGTGATGCTCCGTTCCGAGCAGTACCACCAGCTCGTTGCTGGCGCGGCTGACGTTGCCCGCACCTATGGTCAAGATTGCGTCGCCCGACCGCGCTTCTTTGAGCAGCTGTTCGATGCCCTGCTGCATGGTCGGGAAATAAAAGACGTTTTTGTGGCCGGCCTCGCGGATCGACTTCGCGAGCGCTTCGCTGGTGATGCCGGGGATGGGCTGCTCGCTGGCGGCATAGATGTCGGTGAGAACGAGAATGTCGGCCTGATTGAAGGCGCGGCTGAAGTCGTCCCAGAGCGATTGCGTGCGCGAGTAGCGGTGCGGCTGAAACAGAACCAAGGAGCGATTGAACTTCGAGGCGCGCGCCGCCTCTAGCGTCGCTTTGATCTCGACCGGGTGATGGCCGTAGTCGTCAACCACCGTGATGCCATTGACGACGCCTTTCACGTCAAAGCGGCGGCCTACACCGGAGAATTTCGCCATGCCTTCGCGGATTAGATCGCTCGGGACGTTGAGATAGAGCGCGACCGCAGCGGACGCGGCGGCGTTGCGAACGTTGTGAATGCCCGGGGGATGCGGCAGCTTGAAGATGCCGAGGTCGTCGCCCTTGTAGGTGAGGCGGAATTCGCTACCGAGCCCTTCGAGTTTGATGTCACTGATGACGAGGTCGGCCTGCGTGGACGTTCCGTAAGTGATGATGGGTCGCTTCACGTTCGGAATGATGGCCTGGACGTTGGGCTCGTCGAGGCAAAGAATCGCGGCGCCGTAGAATGGCACGCTGTTGACGAATTCGATGAAAGCGTTCTGGATGTCTTCGAGCGACGAATATTGATCGAGGTGCTCACGATCGATCGTCGTCACAACGGCGACGACGGGAGAGAAAAGCAGAAAGCTGCGATCGCTCTCATCGGCTTCCACCACGAAGTAGTCGCCCTTGCCAAGACGCGCCGTCGTGCCGGCTTGATTCACGCGGCCACCGATGACGAAAGTCGGATCGAGGTGAGCGGCAGCCAAGACCGAAGCCACGATCGATGTCGTCGTCGTCTTCCCGTGCGCGCCAGCGACGGCGATGCCGTATTTCAGCCGCATCAACTCCGCGAGCATTTCAGCTCGCGGAATCACCGGAATCTTGTGCTTGTGCGCTTCGATAACTTCAGGATTTTCGGACTTGATCGCGGACGACGTGACGACGACGTGTGCGTCGATCACATTGCTGGCTTTGTGACTATCAAAAATCGTCGCGCCGAGATTCTGCAGCCGTTCGGTAATCGGTGAAAGTTTTGTATCGGAGCCGGAGACCGAGTAGCCCAGCGTCAGCAGCACCTCGGCGATTCCGCTCATGCCGATTCCGCCGATGCCTACCAGGTGAATCCGCTGGAAATTACGAAACGACACCATCATGGCTATCCTCGAGTCCCCAAGTCCGCTGACCCTGCGCGGATCGTTTGATCTGCGCCCGTCACAGGCGTACTGCGCGCCAGAGAACCTCGTGGCGCTACTTCTTCGATCAGATTGACGATGTCGCGCGCGGCATTGGGCGTAGCCAGGCCACGAGCGGCAGTCATCATCTTTTCCATCTCCCGGGGCTGGTCGAGGAGGGAGAAAATTTCACTGCAAAGCCGGTCTGCGTTGAGCTCCGGCTCCGGAATGACGCGTCCGGCTCCGGCGCTGGCCATCGCCTGCGCGTTGCGCAGTTGATGGCTATCGGTCGCGGCGCCAAAGGGGATAAAGATAGCCGCGCGGCCGGCGGCTGCGATTTCAGATGCGGTGATCGCTCCGGCGCGGCAGACGATGACGTCGGCCCACGCGAAACGCTCCGCCATATTGCTTAAAAACGGTACGACCTCTGCTGCGTACTCCCGGCGGGCGTACGCTGTTCTAACGGCATTATAATCGCGTTCGCCGGTCTGATGAACGATGCTTAGTTCCTCTTTGCGCACAGCGAGGCGGTCCATCGCGTCGACGAAGGCGCGGTTGATGACGAGCGCGCCCTGGCTGCCGCCAGTGACGAGCAGGCGGAACGGTTTTTGCAGCTCGCGCGGCTTCATCGCGAAAAATTCCTGCCGGACAGGGCACCCGGTGACAATGGCTTTGGGGCCGAGCGCTTTCGCGGAGCGGTCGTAGCCCGCGGCGATGCGCTTTGAGAGTTTCGCCAGCACTTTGTTGGTGAATCCAGGCTCGGCGTTGGGCTCGAAGATCACGTTTGGGATGCCGCGCATCCATGTGGCGAGCATCATCGGGCCGGCGGCATATCCGCCGACGCCGAATGCGGCGACTGGCTGGTGTTTGCTGAGGATGCGCATCGCATCGAGCAAGCCAGGGCCGAGGATCGCGAGATTTTTCGCGAGCGTCACGCCGCCCTTGCCCTTGAGTCCACCGGCGCGCAGCGTCTCCAGCGGCAGCCCCGCCTGCGGCACCAGCTTCATTTCCATCCCGCGTTGCGTTCCGACCAGCACGACTTCCCTCTCGCTTCCTCTCGACAACCATTCGCGCGCGATCGCAATCGCCGGGAAAACATGACCACCCGTGCCGCCGCCTGCGATCAAAAGCTTCACCAAGCTACGCTTCCGCCTGCTGACTGATATTCAGGAGCACGCCCGTGGCCAGCAGCATCACCAGCACGTTGGAGCCGCCGTAGCTGATAAACGGCAGCGGGATTCCCTTGGTCGGCACGAGGCCGAGCACGACGACGAAATTAATCAGCGCCTGGAATATCACCATCGCGGTGATGCCGAGCGCGAGCAACCGGCCGAAACTGTCGGGCGCGGAGTACGCGGCGCGAATTCCACGCCAAGCGTAGACGCCGAAGAGAGCGATCACGATCACGGCGCCGATGAAGCCAAGTTCTTCACAGATCACCGCGTAGATGAAGTCGGTGTGCGCTTCGGGAAGATAGAAGAGTTTTTGCTTGCTCTCCATGAGGCCAACGCCAGTGAAACCACCGGAGCCGACGGCGATGAGCGATTGCAGCAGCTGGAAACCGGCGCCAAGCGGATCGGCGTCCGGATTAAGGAACGCCGTCAGTCGCGCCTGGCGGTATGCGACGTGGTGAATCAAAAGATAGAGCGCGGGCAGCGCGGTGCCGACTCCGACCGCCAGCCATTTCCAGGACAACCCGGAGACGAACAAAATAGCGGTCGCGATGAGAACGATGTCAACGGACGTACCGAGATCGGGCTGCGCGACGATGAGCATCACGAAGAGAAGAACCGGTCCGACGGCGGGGAGAATCGTCTGAAGAAAATCTTCTTTGTTGAATTCCATCGCGGCGGCGGCGCGGCGTTTCATGTCGAGAAACCATGCGAGATACAAAATGATCGCGAGCTTGGCGAGTTCGGACGGCTGGATGCCGACTGGGCCGAATTTAATCCAGCGATGCGTGGCGTGCGACTTGTCGAGGAAGAAGGTGCCGACCAGCATGAGTAGCACGACGCAGACCGCGGTGCAGACGACCGCAGGTTCGCGGAGGCGCCGATAGTCGACGCGCATCAGCGCGAACATGCCGATGATTCCGATCACCAGGCACACCGCCTGGCGCAGCAGAAAGATGTACGGGCGGCCGTACTGATGTTCGGCGGTGACGGCGGACGCGCTGAAGATCATCACCGCGCCCAGCAGGCACAGCGCCAGGGTTACGCCGAAGAGCCAGCGATCGTTTTCAACTTGTCTCGGCAAATGCGTTACCTCCTACAGCCGACTTCCAAACTTTCTCGCGCGGCGCTTAGCGCCGCGTCGAACTCGACGCCGCGGGCGACTGCGA
>Ga0210393_10003699_pt1 | contig 12245 bp, 9 predicted proteins | sample IncBWC27OmetaG_FD_160068 | JGI IMG/M metagenome (GOLD analysis project Ga0210393, IMG submission 160068) | Forest soil microbial communities from Barre Woods Harvard Forest LTER site, Petersham, Massachusetts, United States - Inc-BW-C-27-O ... | reverse complement strand
TTGTCCCGCAGATCGACGGTGATGCGCGCCGCCTCGGGGTCGACGCTGACTACGGCTTTGATGCGGACGCCCTCGGCAGGTGTCCCGGGGAATGGGTCGTGCATGTTCTCGGCCACGGCGGTTCCTTCGGGCAGCTTGCGGATCGCCGCGATCATGCGCGCTTCGCTATAGTCGAACCAAGCCCGCTCCAGGGCGTGAAACCGGTCCCATCCGTATTCCACCCCGAGCTTAAGAATTTCGCGCTCGGCGACCCGCGCAGCGCCGAGGGTTGCCAGATAGTCGCCCCACCATTGCTCGGGCACTCGTATGCGCATCTGGCAAAGCCGCACGATGTCCATCACATGCTGATAGTCCTCTTGAATTTTCGTCGCGGGAAAGATCGGAGCGCCCTCAGCGTAGACGTCGCGCGCCGCTCTCATATACGTCGTGGGTAAGGCGTTCCCGCAATCTGCAAGATGGGCTTTCGCCAACACAGTGAAGCGGTGCACTCCAGCGTCGTCAACCACCGGCACGATGATGGTATGGTCTGCGGCGTGAGAGTTGCAGTGATAGGGCGAATTATGGAGGAACGCGTCCCCGCGCTTGAGGGTCGGATGGAAGGAGGCTATGCACTGCGCCATCAGATCGGCGCCGCGTAGCATATGGATGGGAAAACCCTCGGACACCGACAAGAGTTAGCCGCGCGCAGTTACGAGTGCGCAGGAAAAGTCTCTTGCGGTGTTGATGACGCCCGAACGTCCCGTACGCAGCAGGGTATTGGCCATGCGCCGGGTAACCGATTCCGTACGGGCGTTGAAGATCGCGAGCTGGACGGCTGTCGGCTGCTCGGTCATGGGCCCGCTCATGCCCGTTGAGGTCGATCACGAGGCCGCCGGCACGGCTTGAGACCGCCGAGCAGTCTGGCGGCAGCTACGATCGCCGGTCCAGCCAGCAGGGACCTTAAGGTTGAGAAGTCGCGCACAGCGGCCTTGAGCCAGCCGTGACCAGAGAAATTGGCGAGCCTCTCCGTCGGCTTGCGCTGCTCGTCAAGGCGAAAGGCGGGCGCGACAGTGTCATCTGCGTTGATCCGGCACTCAACACGCGCGCCCCAAGTGAGGAACTCGATGACGGCTGCTGGATCGGATACTGCGAACAGCTCGTCGTGGGTCTCGTGAAAGCGGGCGACGAGCGCCTCAACCGCTTCTGCGTTGAAGCTCGGATTCTCCGGGAGCTGGACTTTAATGTCCCAGGCTTGCTAAGCGCCGTAAGACTTACCCCTGACGAATTGGATACACAAATCAAACAACCCACGCCTCGGGCGAGAGTCGACGAAGGGGGACCCAATCGGCCGGACCAAGTTTGGAGAATCGTGTTGGGGTCGCTATCGGCGCCGCTCGCGGCATCGGTGAGAGTACGGCGCGTAAGCTCGCGCGGGAGGGCGCGCGGCTAGCGCTTTGGGATCGCGACGAGGCGCGGCCGGAGCGCACCGCAACTCCGCTTAAAGGGATCGCTGACCGTCGAGGCGAGTAGCGAAGGGTGATGTCGACATGTCGGTCGGCCTTCCGCCGAAGGACTATGCGGAGCTGGCAAAGGAAGGAAAGGTGCAGGTCATTGGCGTGCCTGTCCAGAACGACCTCGTCTTCGTCGACATGAACGTCAAGATTGCCCCCTTCGACAACCAGAAAGTGCGCGAGGCGGTCTCGTACGCGATCCCCTACAAGGAGATCATCGAGTCTGCGCTTTACGATCGCGCCAAGCCGATGTTCGACGGCGATCCCTCGAAGCCTTATCCCGAGGGCGTATGGCCAGTGCCGATCCGGCATGGTCAGGACCTCGACAAGGCCAAGCAACTCCTCACCGAGGCCGGGTTCCCGAATGGATTCAAGACGACGCTCTCCTTCGATCTCAGCGAAGCGACGGTTCGCGAACCGACCGCGATTCTGATTCAAGAGGCGCTGAAGAAGATCGGCGTTGACATCGAGCTTGAGAAAGTCCCGGGGTCGAACTGGTTCGCGCAGATGGCGAGCAAGACGATGCCGATGGTCATCGCCGAGTTTTATGGCTGGCTGGATTATCCGGATTATTTCTTCTTCTGGACCTTTGACGGGAAGAACAATTCCGTGTTCGACACCTGCAACTATGTCAATCCGGACCTCGACAAGCTTATCGACACGGCGCGCTTCACCCGCGATCTGACTGTCTACAAAGAAACCCTCGGCAAGATGGTCGATATCGTGATGACCGAACTGCCGCGCATTCCGCTCTACACGCGCTTCGCCGACTACGCGATGCAGAAGGACGTGCACGGCTTCGAATATTGGTTCCACACCCACCCCGACTTCCGCAAGTTGTACAAGGGCTGAGGGCCAGAGAGAGCGCGCTCGGCGGCGCGCCCTCCAACAATTCCGATCGAGAACAACGCGCATGAACGATCTCCTCGGCGCCTTCGTGCCCGGCGTCGATGTTCGCCTAGCGGGCCGCCCCGGCGGCCCTCTGGAGGGACTGACCTTTGCCGCCAAGGACCTCTTCGACATCCAAGGCTTCGTTACTGGCTGTGGCAATCCAGATTGGGCAGCTACCCACACGGCCGCTGAACGCTCGGCCGCCGCCGTCGAGGCCTTGTTGGACGCCGGCGCTTCGCTCGTCGGCAAGACGATCACTGACGAGATCTCGCTCGGGCTTCTAGGCGTCAATCGTTTCTACGGCACGCCGCTCAATCCGCGGGCGCCGGACCGCGTCCCGGGCGGCTCGTCGAGCGGGTCCGCCTCGGCTGTGGCCGGCCGCGCCTGCGACGTCGCTCTGGGAACCGACTCAGGGGGTTCGGTGCGCGTGCCCGCGAGCTTCTGTGGTCTGTTCGGACTTCGTCCCACTCTCGGTCGGATCGATGCGCGGGGCATGATGGTCCAGTCCCCGACCTTCGACACCGTGGGTTATTTCGCCCGAGACGCAGAGACCTTCGCCAAGGTCGGCGCGGTTCTTCTCGGCGAATCCGTCGCCCCTGAGATACCAGCGGAGATCATCGTCCCAACCGATGCATTTGCGATTGCGGACGAAGTCGTGCGAGGTGCGCTGGCCCCTGCTGTCGATCGGTATCGAGAGGTCACCCACGTTACGCAAACATCCCTTGCGACAGACGACCTCCTTGATTGGGCGCGTTGGCAACGCGTCCTGCAGAGGCATGAGTTCCGGGCGACGTTTCGAGAGTGGGTTGACCGGGTGAACCCCCGGTTCTCAGCGGAAGTCGCCGGGGCTTTCGCCGATGAGGGCCAGATATCTGCTGATGCGATCACCTTTGCCGATCACTTCCGCACCGAAGCCAAAGCGCGCCTCGACGCGCTTCTGGACAGGCGAAGAATGCTGTGCATACCGACGTCGCCGATCCTGCCGATCGCGCGTGACGCCCGCCTGTCCACGATGCGTCACGCGGTGCATAGAATCGTCGATCTGACTGGAATCGCGGGGTTGACCAGCCTACCCCAGGTTAACATCCCGGCCGGAAGCGCCTCCGCGATCCCGGTCGGCCTTTCGCTGATAGGATGGCGCGGCGGGGACGCCGCCCTTGTTGGCGCGGCATGCGCTCTGGCGGAGGCAGCCGCGCCCGCCGAACGGGCTCACTGATGACTTATTTTGTCCAGAAGCTCGCACCCGCTTTGATGGGTCGTGCGAAGAAATCGGCGATCTTCGGGTCAGGTCTTTCTGCACGAACGTGAACCGACGGTGGACGGTCGACTTGTGACGCGTAGCTCTTGGGAGAAGGGAGACATGACTGATGTTACGCCAATGTCGTCGGCGCAGCTCGGACCTGGCGGGCACTGGCGTAACTGGGTTGGCAATCAATCGTTCATCGCCCGACATAAGGCGGAGCCCGGGTCCGAGGACGAACTGGCCGCGCTCGTGCGCGAGGCCTCGCGTCAAAATCTTTCCGTCCGCGTCGCCGGATCCGGCCATTCCTTCACACCGGTGGTCGCCACTAGCGGCCTACTGATCAGTTTGAAGACCATGCAAGGGCTGGTTAGCGCCGACCTCGAGCGCAAGCGCGTCGTGGTGCGCTCAGGTACGAGGATCGGCGATATTGGCCGCGCGCTAAAACAGATCGGTCTGTCGCTCGCCAATCAGGGCGATATCGACACCCAGGCTATCGCCGGCGCCCTTTCGACCGGCACCCATGGCACCGGAATCGGGCTTGGTTGCCTGTCGTCCCAGGCGGTCGGGATGCGCCTCGTTCAGCCCGACGGATCCATCTTGGAAATCGACGGCGACCGGGATGCTGCAACGATGGCCGCCGCGCAGGTTTCCATCGGCATGCTCGGCGTGATTTCGACGATTACATTGCAGGCGATCGCCGCGTACAACCTCAAGGAGACGCTCTGGCGCGAGGATTTCGCTTCCTGCATGGAGAGACACGACGAACTGGCGACGAATAATCGCCATTTCAGTTTCTTCTGGTGTCCGGTCGCCGAGTCCCGACACCTCTACTGCTTGCCCGACGTCGCAGCCGTCTCCAAGGTCAAGCGCGAGAACGACGTTTGCGAGATGAAGGTGATGAACGTCACCGACGAACCACCTTACTCAAACGAGAAGAACTCCGAGCGGGTCGCTTATAGTTCAGAAATCTATCCGATCGAATACATCCCGAACTTCCACGAACTCGAATACGCCATACCGGTCGAAAACGGCACGGACGCCTTGCGACAAATCCGCGAGTTGATGCTGACCAAGCACACGAATTGCATCTATCCGGTCGAGTACCGCTTTGTCGCTGGCGATTCAGGTATGCTGAGCCCTTATTACCAGCGCGCCAGCGTGACGATTTCCGTCTCTGGCGGCCCCGGAGTCGACTATTGGAATTATCTCCTCGACGTCGATGCGATCCTCAGGCAATACCGTGCGCGACCGCATTGGGGCAAGTTGCATTTCAATCGCGCCGAAGACCTGCCGTCGCTCTATCCGCGCTTTCACCACTTCCAGGCAGTCCGACGCAAAATTGACCCGTCGGGTTGCTTCCTGAACGACCACCTAAGAAATCTGTTCGAGTGACAAATAGTTCGTCGTTAGAAGTCGATCAATCCCGCGAAACGCCTCGCCAAAAAGCTCACTGAACTCTCGCTTGAACGGCGACCCTGCGGCGCCATCGCCCGAAAAAACCAGGCGCGCTTCCATATGAAGGGCGCGCGCCGCGAAAGGCGTAAACGCGCACCGCGTTACGCTTCCAATCTGTAGGTTCGTGAATGACGAACTCCTTCGGGGTCACACAGCAGCCGAAAAGCCCAAGCCGCCGCGCGACTGCAAGACCGCGAGCGCGTTCCGTACACCTCGAGTCTTCAGCCATGACGGCTTGAAACTTGCTTCGCAGCTACCGGTCCGTTGCTTAGCCTTTTAGGATGCGCCATCGATGGGGTCTTCGGAATCGGAGGAAGGCGAAGTTGGTTTCGATTGCGGACATCGAAGGCGCGGAACGCCTCGTAGGAGTCGCGTATACCGCGCCCGAACGCGAGCAAATGGTGGCCAACCTCGAGGGCCAGATCGCTTCAGCGATCGCTCGACGGAAGCTCCGCTTCGACAATTCAATGCCGACCGCAAGCCGCTTCGATCCACGGCTACCGAACTTCCGCATGCCGGCGCCCGGTTTACCGCGATTTTCGCGGATCGGGGTCCGGTCATTGCCGGCAGATGAGGCGGACATTGCCTTCGCATCGATTGGGGAACTCGGGGCCTGGATTGGCGCCGGCGCGTTGACGAGCCGGCGGCTGACGGAGATTTATCTCTCCCGGATCGACGCGTTGGGACCAAGGCTCGAATGTTTCGCCACGGTCGCGGCCAAGCGGGCGCTGGCAGAAGCGGACGCTGCGGACGCCTTGCTGCGCGGGGGCGTCAAACTCGGCCCGCTTCATGGCATTCCGTATGGGCTGAAGGACCTTTTCGACACGAAGGGAATACCGACCGGTTGGGGGGCCGAGCCCTACAGGGATCGAGTCCCGACGACGGACGCGACCATTGTGCGCAAGCTGCGCGCGGCCGGCGCCGTGCTTTTGGGCAAAACGACCGTTGGCGCACTGGCCTATAACGACATCTGGTATGGCGGCTGGACGCGCAATCCCTGGAACCTCAACGAAGGCTCTAGCGGATCGAGCGCGGGGTCGGCTTCCGCCACCGCCGCGGGTCTCTGCGCATTTTCGATCGGCACCGAGACGCTGGGTTCGATCACGTCGCCCAGCCAGCGTTGCGGCACGACCGGCCTGCGGCCAACTTTCGGCCGTGTGTCGCGCGCAGGGGGCATGGCGCTTTGTTGGTCGCTCGACAAAATAGGTCCGATCTGCCGCTTCGTTGAAGACACGGGGCTCGTGCTGGCGGCGATCAACGGCGCGGACAGCGCCGACCGCTTTTCAATCGACGCGCCGTTCCGCTTCGACGCTGAGGCCGACATTTCCCGCATGAAGCTTGGCTATCTTCCGGAAGCCTTTGGCGAAGACGCGACTGATGTCGACCATGCCGCGCTCGCGGCGAGCCGGCGTCTCGGCGTCGAGGTCGTGGAAGTCTCGCTGCCTCCCCTACCCTATGAAGCGCTCATGAACGTGCTCTACGCGGAAGCCGCGGCCGCGTTCGAAGACCTGACGCTTTCCGATCTCGACGACACGCTCACATGGCAGGACGACGGCGCCTGGCCGAACACCTTTCGTAAGGCGCGTTTTCTTTCGGCTGTCGATCACGTCCAATTGGACCGGCTCCGCTATCAGGTCATGCTGGCACTCGACGAGCTCTTCGGCAAGGTCGACGCGCTGATCGGCCCCTTCATGACCGGACCCATGCTCATCGCGAGCAACTTCACCGGACATCCGTGCCTGCATCTGCGTGCAGGCTTCCTTGAGCTCGCAACGCGCGGCGCGGCCTCCCTCGGCTCGGGCAAGCTGACAACGGGAGAGCCCGAGGCTGCGGGCCGCGCTTTCAAGGTTCCCCAGGGCATCTCCTTGTGGGGGCGTTTGTTCGAAGAGGGCCCGATCCTTAATCTCGGCATGGCGCTCGAGAAAGAGCTGGGCGTGGCCACCACGCGCCCCGAATTTCCGGCGTAAAAGTTGAAGCCAAGGTCGAATTCGAAAGAGCGAGCGAAACCCTCTCGGAAGGAGATAGGCCATGAAGCGTAGGGAATTCCTGACGTCGAGCGCAACGTTGGTCGGAACGGCCGCATTGGGCGGCCTCACGATCGGTCCGTCTCGAGCGGCCGACCAGCCGGTCAAAGGCGGAACGCTGATCTGGGGACATTCCGAGACGACGCAGAATTTGGACATCCACCAAACGGGCACGGCCTCGACGGTTCGCGTGCTGCAGAACGTCCACGACGCGATCGTGACAATCGATAAAAATTTCACGGTGATCCCGAGCCTCGCCAAGAGCTTCGATCAGAGTCCTGACGGCCTCACCTACACGTTCCACCTTCGGCCGGGCGTCAAGTTCCACGACGGCAAGACCATGACGTCGGCGGACGTCAAATATTCATTTGACCGCTGCCGGGCGAAGGAAACGGGCGCGGTCAATTTCGAGGTGTTCAACGATGTGGCGTCGATCGAAACGCCCGACGACCTCACCGTCATCGTCAAGATGAACCGCATCAACGCGCCTTTCCTGAGCCGCCTCGCCGAGAACGGCGCCGGCGCGATTATGCCTCAGGGGTCGGGGGACCAGCAGGGCAAGACGCCTATCGGCGCGGGACCGTTCAAATTCGTGCGACGGGAATTCGGACACGAGGTCGAGCTGGTGCGCTTCGACGACTACTGGGACGGGCCGGCTTATCTCGACAAAATCATCGCCAGGGAAGTGACCGAGCCGACAGTGCGGCTCACAGGTCTACGCACCGGCGAAATGCACATGATCAATGACATTCCGGCCGACCGAATGAAGGAAGTGAAGGGTGATCCGAAGCTGCAGGTTGTCACGTGGTTTCCTCTCAACTGGGATTTCGTCAATCTCAACCACGATTTCGAGCCGTTCAAAGACCAGCGTGTGCGCCTCGCGATCGATCTTCTGATCGACAAGGAGGCGTTGCTGCAAGGCGCGTTGTGGGGCGAAGGGCGGATAACCGCGTCGCCGAGCTTTCCAACGTCACCCTCATACGACGCCGCACTCAAGAATCGCGCGCAGGACATGGAGAAAGCCAAGCAACTTCTCGCAGAGGCCGGTTACGGGCCAGGCAAGCTCGATCTCGTTTTCAAAGCCACCACGAATTACCCCTACCACGTCGAGTCGGCGCAGATCATGCTCGAATGGTTCAAGGAAGCCGGCATCAACATGACAATCGAGCAGCTGACTTGGGCCGACTGGCTGAGCCAGGTCTGGGTCAACAAGGACTTCCAGATCTCAATGATGAACTTCTTCACATTGTGGGAGCCGGACTTCCTCTACTACAGCCTTTGGCATTCGACCGGCGCGTTCAACTACCGTCATATCCGCGATCCCGACCTCGACGCTCTCCTGCAGAAAGCGCGCGTTACAATTGACCCCACGGCGCGCGCCGACATCTACAAACAGGTACAGCAGCGCATCTACGACCAGGATCATGACGTCATCCTCTGGTTCCGGAACGGGTCGATCGGCGCGCAGCCCGCCGTCGGCGGCCTCGACACGATCGTTCATCCGAACGGGAGCAACTTCCAGTTCCACAAAGTCTGGTTGCGGGCGTGAAGGACGCGGCCGGCGGGAGAAAAAAGCGCCGGCCGTCTCAACCGAAAATGGCTTTGGACCGGGATGCCCTATCTCTTCAATCGCTTGCTCTCGATTGCGCTGACTCTGTTTCTGATCTCAATCATCACCTTCGCCGTCACGACCATTCTTCCGGGCGACGTCGCGACCATGATCATGGGCACCCAGAGCAATCCGGAGGCACTGGCGGGATTGAGGAAGACGCTCGGCCTCAACGACCCGCTGATCGTTCAGTACGGGCGATGGATTGGAGGCATGGCGACCGGCGACTGGGGCCGCTCGCTTGTGTTCAAGGTTCCTGTCGCGGACCTTCTTGTCCAGAAGATCAAGGCGAGCTCGCTCATCGTCGTCATGTCGATGGGGATCGCATTGATCTGTGCGGTGCCGCTCGGCGTATGGGCGGCGGTTCACCGCGACCGTTGGCAGGACGGCGCGAGCAGCAGCGCAGCGCTTGTTGGCGTGAGCCTGCCGGACTTCTTCTGGGGGATCATGATGATCCTTCTGTTCGCTCGGACTCTTGGGTGGTTTCCATCGAGCGGGTTCGCCGATCCGTCAGTGAGCCTGGAGCAAGCGCTGTCGCACGCCTTCCTTCCTTCCCTCGCTCTCGGGCTCGGCCTCATGGCGCATCTCACGCGCATGACCCGCTCGACCATGACCGGGATTCTCGGACAGGAATTCATCCGCGTCGGACGCGCGAAGGGCCTCAAGGAGCGAACAATCATCTGGCGCTATGCGCTCGCCAACGCGATCGGCCCGGTAATCACGGTCGCCGGCCTCCAGGTTGGGTACCTCTTTGGCTCGATCATCGTCATCGAGACGCTGTTCAACTACACCGGCATGGGCTGGCTGACCTATCAGGCGCTGCTCAATCGCGACATTCCCCTGATCCAGGCGACGGTGTTCGTCATCGCAGCCGTGGTCATGCTCGCCAATCTCGCCGTCGATCTGCTCTATCTCTACTTCGATCCGCGAATCCGGCTCGCTTAGGACAACGATGAGGCGCTTCCTCACCGTCAAAGGGCTCATCGGTGCGGCGCTGGTGATCGCGATGGTTTTGGTCGCGATCGTCGCGCCCCTTGTCATTCCCGCCGATTACGGAACGCGGATGACTATGACCGCGCGTCTCCGCCCGCCCTCTGAGCTCCATTGGCTCGGTACCGACCAGCTTGGGCGCGACCTCTTCTATCGCGTGATGCTCGGCGCACGAACGTCGCTCGGAATCGCGGGCGCTGCCGTACTGATGAGCCTCGTTCTCGGCCTGCCGATCGGGATGGCGGCCGGTTTCTACCGCGGCGGCATCGACAATGCGCTGATGCGTCTGGTCGACACGCTCCTGAGCTTTCCGGTGCTGCTGCTCGCGCTGACGATCAGCGCCATGCTGGGCCCGAGCATCCCCAACGCGATCATCGCCATCGGGGTCGCTTTCACGCCTTTTCTGGCGCGGATTGTGCGCGGCGAAGCGCTCCGTGTGACGCAGATGCCGTATGTCGAAGCCGCGCGGGCGGCGGGAGCAACCGACCTCAATCTTATTCTGCGGCACGTGGCGCCCAATGTCATGCCGCCCATCATTGTCCAAGCCACGATTAGTCTGGCTTTCGCCGTCCTCGCTGAAGCCAGTCTTTCGTTTCTCGGGCTCGGCACGCAGCCGCCACAATCCTCATGGGGGCTGATGATCCAGGCCTCGCGCGATTATCTCGATGTCGCGCCCTGGACCGGACTTGTCCCCGGCGCCGCCGTCGCGATCACCGTGCTCGGACTCAACATGTCGGGCGACATTCTCCGCGACGTTTTCGACCCGCGGACGAGGTGAGGCGCAACGGTCCAATGTCGTCAGCTGCCAAACCTCTTCTCGCATCGCAATCCGACGCCCGGCGGCCGCTGGTGGCGGTCGACGGTTTGCAGGTCGAATTCAAGACCGATGCCGAGACGATCGTCGCCGTGGACGGCATCTCGTTTTCGATCGATCCGGGTGAGACTGTCTGCCTCGTTGGCGAATCAGGTTCGGGAAAGTCGGTGACTTCCCTCTCTCTCATGCGCCTGGTCGAATTTGGCGGCGGGCGAATATCCGAAGGCAAACTCGAGTTCACATCCCGCACGGGGGACACGGTCGACCTCGCCAACGCCTCGCAAGATTTCATGCGTGAGCTCCGCGGCGATCAGATCGGCATGATCTTTCAAGAGCCGATGACCTCACTCAATCCGGTCTTCACGATCGAGCGGCAACTCGTCGATGGACTTAAGGCGCACCGGGGCCTGAAGGGGGAGGACGCGCGAGCGCGGGCGCTGGAGCTTCTGCGCGGCGTGCGGGTGCCTGAGCCGGAGCGCCGCCTGAAACAATATCCGCATGAATTGTCGGGCGGCATGCGTCAGCGCGTCGTGATAGCCATGGCGATGGCCTGCGAGCCGCGGCTCCTAATCGCCGATGAGCCAACGACGGCGCTGGACGTCACGATTCAAGCGGAAATTCTCGCGCTCATCGACCGGCTGAAGCGCGAAAACCATATGGCCGTCCTGTTCGTCACCCACGATATGGCGGTCGTTGCGCAGATGGCCGATCGGGTCGTCGTCATGCACCGCGGTAAGATTGTCGAGCAGGGCGACGTAGAGACGATCTTCGAGAACCCGCAGGCCGATTACACGCGCATGCTGCTCGCGGCCGTTCCGAAACTGGGCGAAATGCGCGGCACGAACGTGCCGGCGCCCATGCGCAGGATTGGCGATTCCGCGAGCGCGGGCCTGAGCGTCTCCTCGTCACGGCCTGAGCCCCAGCGTTTGCTCGAGGTCAAGAATTTGACCACGCGCTATCCAGTGAGAGGGGGCGTCCTTCGACGTGTCGTTGCGAACGTCCATGCCGTCGAAGACATGAGTTTCTCAATAAACGTTGCCCAGACATTTTCGCTTGTCGGCGAATCAGGCTGTGGCAAATCGTCTTGCGGCCGGTCGATCTTGCGGTTGGTCGAACCGCAATCCGGCGAGATCTGGCTCAACGGACGAGAAATCCGCGGTCTCGGACAACACGACTTGCGCGAAGCGCGCCGCGATATGCAGACGGTGTTCCAGGATCCGTTTGCGTCACTCAATCCACTCCGGAGACTGCGCGATCAGGTCGCTGAGCCGCTCATCAACTTCGGCCTCGCCTCAAAATCGGAAATCGTGGATCGCGTGGCTGAACTCTTCGACCGCGTCGATCTGCCGCGCAGTTTTCTCAACCGCTACCCGCACGAACTGTCCGGAGGACAACGGCAGCGCGTCGCGATTGCGCGCGCGATCGCATCCCATCCGAGCTTGATCATAGCGGACGAGGCGGTCTCGGCGCTCGATGTCTCGGTGCAGGCGCAGGTGCTGAACCTCCTTGCCGAATTGCAGGCGGATCTAGGGTTGTCCTTTCTCTTCATCAGTCACGATATTGCTGTCGTCGAGCGCATATCGCACTATGTCGGCGTTATGTATTTGGGGCGCCTCGTCGAAGTAGGCCCTCGGCCAGCGGTGTTCGAAGACGCGCGCCATCCCTATACGAAAACGTTGATGGCTGCGGTCCCAGTTGCGGATCCACGGCGGCGACGAATCCACGAAGC
>Ga0210393_10003698_pt1 | contig 12246 bp, 8 predicted proteins | sample IncBWC27OmetaG_FD_160068 | JGI IMG/M metagenome (GOLD analysis project Ga0210393, IMG submission 160068) | Forest soil microbial communities from Barre Woods Harvard Forest LTER site, Petersham, Massachusetts, United States - Inc-BW-C-27-O ... | reverse complement strand
AAAGGGACCGGCGTGTCATTTGGCGGCGCTTTGCGGAACACTACAAGGTCTTTCGCGCGACGCCGTCGCGCCTATGGCTGGATCACGTCTTTGCCCGGATCTTCCAGCTGAACGTGCGGCTCGAACTTGAGACGGCCGACTTGTACTACGACACTATCAACGCCGCGCTGGCTACCGCGCCCTTCAGACCTCGCGCGCTCTACGATTCCTTCGGCATCGAGTTGCTGGCGACGACCGAAGGCGCCCTCGATTCTCTCGAGCATCATCGGGCGATCGCAAAATCCGGGTGGAGCGGCCGCATCATTACCACCTTTCGGCCCGACGATGTGACCGACCCTGAGCGCATGGATTTCGCGGCGAATGTGCGGCAGCTCGGACAACTGACCGGAGAGGATTCTGCACATTGGCAGGGTTACCTCGCAGCGCTGCGCAAGCGCCGGGGATTCTTTCGCGAGCATGGCGCCACGGCGACCGATCATGGCCATCCGACCGCGGCGACCGCTGATCTACCGCAGCCGCAGGCACAACAGTTGTTTTTGCGCATGCTCGCCGGCTCGCCCGATCCGAACGAAGCGGAGTTGTTCCGCGCGCAAATGTTGACCGAGATGGCGCGCATGTCCTGCGACGACGGCATGGTCATGCAGCTCCATGCCGGCGCATGGCGCAACCACAACGATGCACTGCTACGGCGCTTCGGCCGCGACAAAGGGGGCGACTTTCCGACTCAAACGAATTTCACGGCGGCACTCAAACCGCTTCTGAACCTGTTTGGCGCGCGCCGCGATTTCACCCTGATTTTGTTCACGCTGGATGAGAGCACCTACTCGCGCGAGTTGGCACCTCTGGCCGGACATTACCCCTGCCTGCGCCTGGGACCGGCGTGGTGGTTCCACGATGCGCCCGATGCCATGCTGCGTTACCGCCGCAGCACGAGCGAGACCGCGGGGTTCTACAATACCGTTGGGTTCAACGACGACACGCGCGCATTTTTTTCCATTCCGGCGCGCCACGATCTTGCGCGTCGGGTGGATTGCGCTTATCTGGCCGAGTTGGTCGCGAGCAAGCGGCTGGACGAAGACGAGGCCGCCGATGTCGCCATCGACCTTGCCTATCGATTGCCGAAAGCCGCGTATCGCCTGTGACGTCCCTGCTGAATCTTCAAGCCCTGCCCCGGCTGCCGGCCTCAGTCCGGCGCCCAGAGTATGATTTCATGAACTTAAGAGTGGGTGTCGTTCACTTAGGGTTGGGTGCATTCCACCGCGCGCACCCAGCCGTGTGCACCGAGGAGGCCCTGCGTGGCAGCGGGGGCGATTGGGGCATTCTCGCCGCGTCTTTGCGGCATGCGGATGCTCCGGCTGCGCTGACGGCGCAGGATCAATTGTATACGGTGGAGACTCTGGGGACCCGCTTCACCTATCGAATCGTGGCCTGCATCCGCGCCTCGTTGGCGGCAACAACTCAGCCGGCGCAATTACTGAGCGCTCTCGGCTCGCCGCAGACGCACATAGTCACCATGACGGTCACCGAAAAGGGCTATTGCTTAGGCGTAAACGGCGAGCTGGACGTAGCGAATCCTGAGATCGCTCATGACCTTGAGTTTCCCGGGGAACCGTCCTCGGCGATCGGTTGGCTTGCGGCCGGTCTCGCGGCCCGACATTCATCTCACGGCCGTCCGGTGACCATCATCAGTTGCGACAATCTGCACTCCAACGGTGCGAAACTGCGCGGTGCAGTAGCCGCTTTCCTCGAGCGGAGCAGGCCGCAAATGCTTCTCTGGCTGCGGGACAATGTGGCTTATCCGGAAACTGTGGTGGACTGCATCGTCCCGGCCGCCACCGACGTGAGCCGAGCGCGAGTCGAGGAGGCCTTGGGCGTTCGAGACTTCGCTTGCGTGCAGCGCGAGCCTTACAGCCAATGGGTCATCGAGAACCGCTTTGCCGGTCCTCGGCCCGCATGGGAAGACGGCGGCGCGCAAATCGTCGCGGATGTAACCGACTATGGCCGGATCAAACTGCACGTACTCAATACCTGTCACAGCGCCCTCGCCTACCTGGGGCTGCCGCGCGGCTACTCCTTCGTCCGCGAGGCCATGGCGGATGTCGAACTGGCACAGTTTCTCGAGGCGCTCGTGTCCACCGAAATCACGCCTGCACTTGCGCCGCTTGCCGTGCAGGATTACTGGCAGACGGTGCGATCGAGATTCGCCAATCCGCGAATCGATCACCGGCTCTCGCAGATTGCGCAAGATGGAGCGCTGAAACTCGCGGAGCGCGTATTTCCGCTCATGATAGCGAACGCGAATGCAGGCGCTCCGGTGCGACGCCTGGCGCGGATAGTACGGGGATGGATCGACCTGACCCGGACCGACCTCGATGCGGCGCTCAACGATCCGAGCATGTTGCCTCCGGCGATTCGGGCGAATCCTGATTTGAGAGCCGCCATTGCCGCGGCAGCCACGTGACGCGCGTCGTCTGTATCGGCGAGTGCATGGTGGAGCTGCGTGCCGTCGCCGAGGATACTTTTGCGCGGTCGTACGCAGGAGATGTTTACAACACGGCGGTTTATCTCAAGCGTTCACTGCCCGGGGCAAGCGTGCAGTTTCTGACTGCCACCGGCGATGACGCGATGAGTGAGGCCATGCGGCGGAGGTGGAATGAGCAAGGGATCGACGATGCGCTTGCCTTCTCCGTGGAGGGAGGGTCGGCCGGACTGTACTTGATCGAAACGGACGCCTTCGGCGAAAGGAGTTTCCACTATTGGCGCCGCCATTCAGCCGCAAAGCGCTGGTTGGCGCTCCTGGAGGCAGGCGGCGATTCGGCGCTGCGGGGTGCCGATATCGTTTATTTTTCGGGTATTTCGCTGGCAATCCTGGAACCCGATGAGCGCCCCGCCGCCATCGAGTTGCTGCGGCGCCTGCGGACGCATGTGGGACGCATTGCGTTCGATCCGAATGTGCGGCTTCGCCTGTGGCAATCGCCTCACGCTGCCGCGCAGTGCATGCGTGCGGCCTTGTCGGCATGCGATATTGCCCTGCCCAGCGCCGAAGACCTTGCGTCGCTGTTTCAGGTCGATGAGCCGATGCGACAGGTGGAGCTATTGATGGGAATGGGTGTTTCCGAGGCGGCGGTGACCGTGGGAGCCGACGGCTGTGTCGTCGCCCACGGCGACGTGCGCACACAATTGCCGGGGCTCCGAGTTGAACGCGTGGTCGACACATCGGGCGCCGGCGATGCCTTCAACGGCGCTTACCTGGCGAGTCGACTTCAAGGGAATCCGCCGGAAGACGCTGCGAAGGCGGCGCTTCTGGTCGCCTCACGTGTCGTCACGCACGCCGGCGCCATCGTCCCGGCGTCGGTATCGCATCCAAATTTCGCCGCAGGTGCATCGTGCAATCAATCCTGAGACTGGCCGGCTTGCTGACTCTGATCAACTGCGCGGCGAGCGCGCACGCAGAGGATGGCTACGATCTGTGGCTGCGCTACCGGCCGGTCGAGACGCCGTGGGTGGAACGCTACCGGGCGGCTTCGACGCTGCTGGTGGCGCCTCGCGTTCCAGTCGACGCAGCTGGCAGTGAGCTCGCCCGCGGGCTCCAGGGACTGCTCGGGGTCAACCCGGCGGTTGCAGCGCATGTCACGCACGATGGTGCCATCGTATTGGGCACCCCCGCCTCCTCGAACACGATCGCCGATCTGCATCTCGATTTGAACGATTTGGGCCCGGAAGGCTACATCATTCAAAGCATGACGATCGCCGGGCATCGCGCGATCGTCATCGCCGCGAACTCGGGTCCGGGCGAGATCTACGGAGTATTCCACTTCCTGCGCTTGCTGCAGACGCGACAGCCGGTGGATCACCTCTCCATACGCGAATCGCCGCATCTTCAGCTTCGAATCTTGAACCATTGGGACAACCTGGATGGAACGGTCGAGCGAGGCTATGCCGGCGCATCCCTGTGGAATTGGCACAAATTGCCAGACTACCTGGCGCCGCGCTACGTCGACTACGCGCGCGCCTGCGCCTCGATTGGGATCAACGGCACCGTCGTTAACAATGTCAACTCCAACGCGCTCAGCCTGACCGACGGGTACTTGGAAAAGGCGGCTGCGCTTGCCGGCGTGTTTCGCCCCTATGGAATCAAGCTTTATCTAACGGCGCGTTTCACGGCGCCGATCGAAATCGGCGGATTGAAGACGGCCGATCCGCTGGATCCGGCGGTGCGACGCTGGTGGCTCCAGAAGGTGGACGAGATATATCGCTACATTCCTGACTTCGGCGGCTTCCTGATCAAAGCCAACTCCGAAGGACAACCCGGCCCGCAGGATTACGGCCGTTCCCACGCCGACGGCGCCAACATGTTTGCCGCGGCTCTCGCCCCACATGGCGGCGTCGTCATTTGGCGGGCATTTGTGTACTCGGGCGGCCCAAACGAGGATCGAGCCAAGCAGGCGTACGATGAGTTTGTACCGCTCGACGGCAAGTTCGACAGCAATGTCCTGTTGCAGGTGAAGAATGGGCCCGTTGATTTCCAGCCCCGGGAACCCGGGCACCCGCTCTTCGGCGCCATGCCCAAGACCCCGTTGATGCTGGAGGTGCAGATCACCAAAGAGTACTTGGGCTTCTCGACTCACCTCGTCTACCTCGGCCCGCTTTACGAGGAGACGCTGCACTTCGACACCTATGCAAAAGGGGCAGGCTCGACGGTGGCCAAGGTGATCGATGGCTCGCTGCAGGGGTATAAGTTGACCGGTATGGCGGGCGTGTCGAACATCGGCGCCGACCGCAACTGGACGGGATCGCAATTCGATCAAGCCAACTGGTACGTCTTCGGGCGCCTGGCGTGGAATCCGGCGCTCTCCTCGCGCGACATCGCGGAAGAATGGGTTCGCATGACATTCTCGAACGACGCCCGATTCGTGGCGCCGGCCGTGGCGATGATGATGGGCTCGCGAGAGGCCCTCGTCGATTACATGACACCGCTCGGCCTTGCGCATCTGATGGCGAGTGGGCATCACTACGGGCCGGGCGCCTGGCAGAGCATCGGCACGCGCGCCGATACGACCCCGCCCTACTATCACCGCGCCGATGCGCAAGGCATCGGCTACGATCGCACCACCACCGGCAGCAACGCCGTCTCTCAGTATGCGCCGGCGCTCGCGGCCGCATTCAGCGACCCATCGCTCACCCCCGAGAAGTACTTGCTCTGGTTTCACCATCTCCCCTGGGATTTCCCCATGACCTCCCGTCATACGCTTTGGGACGAACTCGTAATTCACTACACGCGCGGGGTCGACTACGTTCGGCAAATGCGCCGCACCTGGGCGACCCTTGCTCCGTTCGTGGACTCGGAGCGATTCGCTGAAACCTCGGCCTATCTGGGCATTCAGGAAAAGGAGGCGCAGTGGTGGCGCGACTCGACGCTGGCGTATTTCCAAAGCATATCGAAGCGCCCCTTTCCCGAAGGATTCGCCCCTCCCGGACACACGCTGCAAGAATATGAGGCGATCTCCGTGCCGTACGCGCCCGGCAATCCCGGTTGGACAGCAGCTCCGTTTCGACGTTGATTCGGCGGCCAAAGGCTGGATGCAGGCCGCGCCGCCATCCCTACTCGCCTAAGCAGCTGCCGGTTGCGCGCCTGAAAGACGGCACGATGTGGGATTGGTGAACTTCCGCTAGACTCGCCAGCATGAAGTCGAAACTCGCAGAAGCGGCCGAGCGAGCACTCGTCGATGCCACTCAACGGCTGAGTCCCGAGCAACGTGTCAATGCATATCTGGCACATTGCCGTCTCATTACGCAGTTGTACGAGGCGGGGCGGAAATTAAGGTCGCAGGCCGCGCATTTGCAGTCATGAAAACAAGCCAATCCGGCGAATCTGCGCTTCTTTTGCTGGATGTCGTGAACCTCTTGAGGGAACAGAAAGCCCAGTACGCCGTGATAGGCGCTTTGGCGGCTTCGGTTCACGGCGCAGTCCGGGCCAGCATGGACGCCGACGTCGTGCTGTCACTCGGAATACAGGAAGCAAAATCTCTGGAGCGTGTATTCAGCGCAGCCGGATTCATCGCGGAACTGACCATCGGGGACGCCGAAGACCCGATCCCAGCTCTACTGCGACTGCGCGACCTGCACGATAACCGAGTGGACCTGCTGATCGGTCTTCGCGGCATGGAACCCAAAGCGTTCTCGCGCCTGCTTGAGGTACCCTTTCAGGGAGAGGTGCTGAGATTCATAGGGCGGGAAGACTTCATTGCCATGAAGGCTTTTGCCGGTGGCCCCTTAGATTTGATCGATGCTGCACGGGCGATTTCGGCAGCAGGAGACTCCCTGGATTTAGAGTTGGCACGCCGGCTTGCCAAGAGCTACGGCGCCGCCGCCGCCGCCTCGCTCGATCGACTCCTGAAGCGATGAAGCGCCCGTTCCCCAAGTCCGTCGTTGCCTATTTGCCCCCGAGCGCCTTATAGCTGAATTTCTGGCCGCCGATGGCTGCCTGATACATGAGGCCGCCCTTGGCGATCGTGAACACAGCCATTCCCTTGTAGTAGTTGCCGGCGGTCGCCGCCTTCTCTCCTGAGTTCGCGCTGCCGGTCGCGCCCGAGGTTCCGGCCGTGCCCGATGCCGCGGCCGTGATCACCACCGCGCCCGCGTCCGCGCTGAATTCGAAGCTGCCCGAGGTGAATTCATCGAACGCACGCTTGTCTTCAAAGAAAATGATCTCGCTGTACGCCTGGCCGCCGGCTTGAAAACCCACGCTCACCTGAGTCATCGACACATCGCCGACGTACTTGCCGTGCGCGTAGACATGGCCGCTGCCATGCGCCGCACCGACGATGAGTCCGCCCTTGCCCACGCTTGGAAAGACCGCGTACCCATAACTCTTGGGAAAGAAAGAAGAGCTCTGACCGGCAGTCTTGTATGAGGCGGCCGTGTCGAGGTACTCGTCGGCCATTGCCGGGCCTGCGGCTACGCCCAACACGATGAAGGCGAGCAATCCACGCATCCAGTTGTTCATTCTAGAATCTCTCCCCGATTTGTTGAGCATCCGCCCGGGCTGACGCGATGCGGTAACATTTATCGCCGCCTTCCCCGAGCGCCGCGGATCGTACCTTCCGGCGCCCCGGTTTGTAAAATCCGGTCAACGGTAACCCTCTTGAGACTGATCGCCCTATACTCAGGCACCGGGAATCGAGGAGAGATCCATGCATCGTCGCAAGATTCACGCGATTGCGCTGATGGTTCTGGCTATAGCCCCTTGGGGATTGACCGGCGTGAGCGGCGCGCAGGGCGTACCCTCCCCGGATCAGTTGAATCAACTCGTGGCGCCCATTGCGCTCTATCCGGACACGCTGCTGGCGCAGATTTGCGCGGCATCGGGCGACCCTCAGCAAATCATCGATGCTGACAACTGGATGAAGCAGAACGGCAATCTGCAAGGGCAGGCGCTGACGGATGCCGCACAGGCGCAGGGATTCGATCCGGCTTTCATCTCGCTGGTGAACTTCCCATCGGTGCTGGACATGATGGCGGCGCACGTCGATGACTACGCTGCATTGGGCGCTGCGTTCAGGGCGGATCAGGCATCAGTCATGTCCGCCATTCAGGCTCTTCGGCAGCAGGCCTATGCTTCGGGGGCGCTGGACAGCAATCAGTATCAAACGGTCTCCGTGCAGCCGCAGGACGGTGCTCAAGTCGTCGTCATTCAACCTGCAAACCCCCAGATCGTCTACGTTCCCCAGTATCAGCCCGCGCAGGTGTACATCGAGGGACCGAGTGCGGGCGATATCGTGGCCGCGTCTCTGATCAGCTTTGGAGCGGGAATTGCCATCGGCGTGCTGATCAACGACAGCCGGCCTTGGGGCTGGCATTCATGGAGCTGGGGTTGGGGCGGACGCGGACTGATCTATCGCCGCAACGTGTGGGGCTTTAGCTACCGATATCGAAGTCCACGGCCCTACTATCGGCCCCGCCCTCCTCGGTATGACCGTCCGATTCATGCAAGACCGCCTCCAAACTGGAGCCAGCGGCCGGGTTATCGGCCGCAGCGGCCCGTCCTTCGGCCCGGTGGACCGAATCCCGGAGGCGGCAGGCCCGTGACCGGTGGCGGTGCGCGCCCGCCCGGCGTCAACCCGGGAGGCAACCGGCCACCGATGACCGGCGGCGGTGCGCGTCCGCCATCCGCCAACCCCGGAGGCAACCGGCCGCCATCGCGTAATCCTTCGCCCGTCACGGGCGGCGCCACGCGTCCTTCGGTCAAACCCGGCGGCAACCGGCCGCCATCGCACAACCCCTACGCCGGCTTTCCGCAGGAAGGGAATCACCAAGAACACGCCCAGCAACCGCATCCTCAGCAGCCGCACCCCACGCCACAGTCCACGGGCGCAAGACCCAGCGCGTTCGGCGGCAACAACAACGGTGGCGCGGCGCGCGCCGCGAGTAATCGCGGCAAGGCCAGCGCCGCGCATGGCCAGCGGCCGGGGGGATCGCACAAATGAGATATTCCAAGCGATCCCTCGGCTCCGTCCTCGCGGCCGCCGTTCTGTTCGGCTCCGGCATTCATGCGCAGGATGCGGCAACGAAAACCTATCCCACCTACCACGCCGCCGTGGCGGCGTTGATTGCGGCGGTAGAATCGAAAGACGAAGCTGCACAGAAGGAGATTCTCGGTGCAGATGCACCGGGACTGTTGACCTCGGGCGACTCGAGCGAGGATGAGGCTTCGCGCCTCTCCTTTCTCAAGCACTACCAAGAAGCACATTCCTTCATTCGCGAGACGCCGGATCGAGTGATGCTGAGCGTCGGGCGCACCGGCTGGCTACTGCCGTTCCCGATCGTGCGCAACGGCGGCCTTTGGCACTTCGATACGGTCGCCGGCGCGCAGGAACTCGTTTATCGGCGCATAGGACAGAACGAATTGGACGCCATTCGCGTCTGCCGAGCCTTGTACGCTGCACAGAAAGCCTATGCGGCCGACGGTCACGACGGCAATCCGCCGGGTGCGTATGCACAGCACTTCCGCAGTCGTCCCGGAACTCAATCCGGACTCTATTGGGACGTTAAGGAGGGCGAGACCGAGAGTCCCGCCGGCGCGCTCGTTGCCGAAGCGGCCAGCGAGCGCGATGAGGCCGAGCAACAGACCGGCAAGCGGTCGCCGTTTCACGGCTACTACTATCGGATTCTGAAATCCCAGGGCTCCCATGCCCCCGGCGGCGCCAAGGACTACGTCAAAGACGAAAAGATGACGGGCGGTTTTGCGATCGTGGCCTATCCCGCCGAATACGGCGCGAGCGGAGTCATGACCTTCCTCATCGGTCCGCGCGGGGCCGTTTACCAGCAGGACCTAGGCACCGCGACCGAGGAGACCGCCAAGGCGATGACGTCATTCGATCCGGACAGTTCGTGGAGAGCGGTTCACTGAGGTTTCGCGGGATCCACCCGCCGCGGCCGCCGGCCGCGCGTCTCGCTCTGACTCGTGGATTCTTTCGGCGCGGGCAAATCCACGACCTTGCGCAGGTTGGGATACGCGGCGGTCTTGTGCGGAATCGCCATGGCTTCGACGAAGTGGTGCTGGAAGCGCGGCTCGATCGCGGTCTCCACCTTTTCGATGCGCCGAACCAGCGTTTCGATGACGCCACGCGCGGTGGCATCCAGGAGCGCGATGCGCGCGCCGGTGCCGGCCGCATTGCCGGCGGAGCGGACCTGATTGAGGTCGCAGTCCGGAACCATGCCCAGGATGGTGGCGTACTTGACGTCGATGTGGCTGCCGAAGGCGCCGGCAAGGCGGATGCGATCGACGTGATCTATTCCTAACCGCTCCATCAGCAGCGCAACGCCGGCATAGAGTGCGGCCTTCGCCAGCTGGATGGCGCGCACGTCGTTTTGCGTGATCTTCATCTCGACCGCGCCCTGATGCAGCAGGTACGCGAAGGTGCGGCCGTTCGGAACGATGCGCGGTGAGCGCGTAGCCAGGCGCCCGTCGAGCACGCCGTCCTGGTTGATGATCCCTGCGAGGTACATCTCGGCGATCACCTCGATGATGCCGGATCCGCACACGCCCGTAATGCCCGTGCCCGCCGTGGCCGCCGCGAAGGCGGGGTCGTCGGACCAAAGGTCGGAGCCGATGACTTTGAAACGCGGCTCGAGAGTGTCGCGGTCGATGCGCACGCGCTCGACTGCTCCGGGAGCCGCGCGCTGGCCGCAGCTGATCTGCGCACCCTCGAACGCGGGACCGGTCGGGCTCGAGCAGGCGACGAGACGCTGGCTGTTGCCCAGCACGATCTCGGCATTGGTGCCGACGTCGACCAGCAAGGTCATCTCGCTCGCCAGATCGGGGCGTTCGGAGAGGACCATGCCCGCGGCATCCGCACCGACGTGTCCGGCAATGCACGGCAGCACGTAGATTCGCGCGTTGCGGTTCAATTTGAAGTCGATGACATTGGCGCGCAAGGTGAGCGAGTGGTCGACGGCGAGCGCGAACGGCGCGCCGCCGAGCTCCACCGGATCGATCCCGAGCATCAGGTGGTGCATGATGGGATTGCCGACCAGCGTGGCCTCGAGAATGTCCTCATGAGAGATGCCGGCCTGGCGCGCCACGTCCGCTGCTAATCCGGAGAGCGCCTCGCGCACCGCCGCCGTCATCAATGCGGCGCCGCCGGGATTCATCATCGAATAAGAAACCCGGCTCATCAAATCCTCGCCGAATCGGATCTGCGGATTCATGACTCCCGCCGAGGCGACGACCTCACCGCTGCTCAAATCGCACAGGTGCGCGGCAATGGTCGTTGAACCGACGTCGACGGCAAGTCCGTAGACGAGTTCGTGCAGCCCCGGCCACACACCGATGATCTGCTTTTCGGCGTGCACCGCCACCGTCACCTGCCACGAGCCGGTGCGCAGCGCGGATTGCAGCGTCTGCAGCACCGACAGATCGCAGGTGAGATCCTTGAGGCTCCATTCGGCTTCCAGCGCCTCGAACAGCCGCCGCAGGTCGCCGGAAGGGTCGTGCATGTCCGGCTGCTTGACCTGGACATAGTGCAGCCGCACCACGGGGTTGAGTTCGATCGCGCGTGCGTCCGCTTCCTTGCGCACCACCTGGCGATGCACCTGGCTGCTCTGCGGCACATCGATGACCACATCGGCCTCGACGCGCGCCGAGCAGGAGAGGCGCCGGCCGGGCGCGAGCGGCACGCGCCGCGAGAAGCGCATTTCCGGTTCGCTGAATGGGGACAGACTGGCGCTCGACGAGGTGACTCCGTGCTTCGCGAATTCCCCCTCCGCCACCAGCACCTGACAGCGTCCGCAAAGGCCTCTGCCGCCGCAGACCGAGTCGATATCTACCCCCAAACTTCGCGCCGCCTGCAGCAGCGGCGTACCCACGGGAAAATTCCCGCGTTTTCCGGAAGGCGTGAATACGACGAGGGGGTCCCGTGCGGTCATGCGAGTAGGGCTTACGCCGGACGCCGGCGATGACCGCCTTCGCGCCGGCCGCGGGGCGCCTCGCCGCCCGCGCCGGTGGCCGCGGTGGCCGCCGCACCGGTACCGGAACTCGACGGCGTGTCGCGGAAGCGGCGAATCCAGCGCGCACAATCCGGATCGTGACCCAGCATGACGTCCGCGCCCATGACGGCCTTGATGACTTCGACGTGCATGGGATTGGTGATGGCCGAGGTCATCCCGGCGCCCATGGCCATGGTCAGGAACGCGCTGTTGATGCCGTCCCGGTTCGGCAGTCCGAAGCTGATGTTCGAGGCGCCGCAGGAGGTGTTGACCTTGAGCTCGGTGCGCAGCCGATGCACCAGGCGCATCACTTGAACGCCCGCCTGGTTGATGGCGCCGATGGGCATGACCAGCGGATCGACCACGACATCGCTCGCGGGGATGCCGTGATCCATGGCTCGCTCGACGATTTTCTTCGCCACCGCGAAGCGCACGTCGGGATCCTCGGAGATTCCGGTTTCGTCGTTCGAAATCGCAATGACCGCCGCGCCGTATTTCTTGATCAGCGGCAGCACGGCTTCCAAACGTTCGTCCTCCCCGGTCACGGAGTTGACCAAGGCCTTGCCCTTGTAGACGGCGAGTCCAGCCTCGAGAGCGGCGACGATGGAGGAATCGATGGATAGCGGCACGTCGGTGATCGATTGCACGAGTTGGATGGCGCGTGCCAGGATCGCGGGCTCATCGGCCAGCGGAATTCCTGCGTTGACGTCCAGCATCTGGGCGCCGGCCTCGACCTGGGCGCGGGCGTCCGCCTCGACG
>Ga0210393_10003696_pt1 | contig 12247 bp, 10 predicted proteins | sample IncBWC27OmetaG_FD_160068 | JGI IMG/M metagenome (GOLD analysis project Ga0210393, IMG submission 160068) | Forest soil microbial communities from Barre Woods Harvard Forest LTER site, Petersham, Massachusetts, United States - Inc-BW-C-27-O ... | reverse complement strand
GGAGCGTGACGGCGGGGACGACCGTCCGACGGTCGCGCTTTCTCGTCGACGCGCCGAAGGACATGAAGCTCCGGATCGAGGAGCGCAACCTCCCGTTCGCGCGCACGCAGAAGACGACGGACACCCGCACGCAATACCTTTGGGCGACCAAGGACGTGCCGTGGGTCAAGCGCGAGATGTTCGCCGCCGACTCGAACGACTTGGACGAGACCATCTACATCGCCGCGCCCGGCGCGTGGTCCGACATCGGCCGCTGGTACGCCGGGCTCGCGAAGGACCGCTACGCTCCCTCGCAAGAGCTGCGCGACACCGTCCACGCGCTCGTGGCCAAAGCGAAGACGTTCGACGACTCGCTGCGCGCGATCCACCGGTGGGTCGCGCAGGACATCCGCTACGTCTCGATCTCGCTCGGCATCGGCGGATTCCAGCCACGGTCACCGGACTCCGTCATCTCCACGGGATTCGGCGACTGCAAGGACAAGGCAACGTTGTTCGTCGCCGCCCTCGGTGTGCTCGGCGTCGAAGCGTATCCGGTCCTGCTCAACGCGGGTGGCTACGTCGACCGGGGGATGCCGACGATTGGCCAGTTCGACCACGCGATCGCCGCGATCAAGCGCAACGGCACGTACGAGTATACGGACCTCACCTCCGGCGTGACGCCGCTCGGAGAGCTTCCGTATGCCGACGAAGCACAGTTCGCGCTCGTCGTACACAAGGACGGCCGCACCGAAGAGGTCACGCTGCCGGCCGATCCGCCGGAGGCGAATCGACTGGAGACGCTCCTCACGGGGAAGTTGTCGACGGACGGGATCTTCGATGGGCGGCTCGAGGAGCGCGCGACCGGTACGACCGCCGACGGCATGAGGGCGATGATGCCGGAGCGGTTCGACTCCACGCAGCGCGCGAACGCCATGCGCGCGATGGCGCAGCACGTGTATCCCGGCGCGGAAGGCGACAGTCTCGTCGCGTTCAATGGCAAAGATCTCGAGGCCGAGCCGAAGGTCTCGGTGCTGATTCGCCATGGACAGGCAACGTCGCAGTCCGGAACCACCGATGTGCTCACCGTTCCGTTCGGCGGGAACACGCTGAGTCAGACGGCGAGTCAACTCGAGGCGGCGCCCCAGCGGCGGTTTCCGATCGATGCCAGCAAAGTCCTCGGGCAGATCAACATGACGTATACCGCGCGGATCACGCTGCCCGATGGGTGGCACGCCCGGCTCCCGGCGAGCCTCTCGGCGATCAGCCCATTTGGCACGTACGAATCATCGTACACGCAGAATGGCAACGAGCTGGTGCTCCGACGTCATATCGAGGGTGCGTCGGGCATCTATCCGCCATGGAAGGTCGGCGAGTTGATCGCCTGGCTCAAGCGCGCGGGCGCGGATCGCGTCACCGTCATCTTACTCGATCATTCGTAAGACGTAGCGCGCGCCAACGTTACGACGACGTGGCGTGTAAAGTAGATGCTAATGTGGCCACGTCTTGGGGGGTCTGGGGGGCGTAGTTGCAGTTCGCCCCCCAGAGGAGAACAGACCAGTCGAGCGGCGCGAAGCGCCGCATCGACGCGCCGCGGAGCGGCGCGTCACTTTTGGATAGCCGTGCTCGCGCTGATCCCGGCGGTAATCCGGGCGCAGGTGGGCGTGTCCACCGACATCATTACTGGACAAGTCACGTCGCCCGACGGTCACCCCGTACCGGGTGTGAGCATTCGCGTTGTGTCGACCGAGACGCAGATCGGCCGCAACGCCACGACGAACGCTGACGGCCGGTACACGGTCGTGTTCCCCGACGGTGGCGGGAATTATCGCGTCGAGGCGCGCTTTGTCGGCTATCAGCCTTCGTGCCTCATGGTCGGTCGCCAGGCCGACGAAGACCGACTCGTCGCGAACATTCAGCTCGGCACATCGATTCCGACGCTCTCCACGGTGCGCACCACCGCGCGTCGCAATCAGCCGCGCGGCGATGCGGGTGGGACCGGTCGCTCGATGACGCCCCAGCAGCTCGAGCGGTTGCCGATCGACGCCACAGACCCGAACGCGATCGCGACGCTCGCCCCTGGCGTCGTCGGCATCGGCTCGACGGACACGACCGCGTCATCATTCTCCGTCGCGGGCCAGCGGCCGACGCTCAACAGCGTGACGCTCGACGGGACGACATTCAGCGGCTCGGCCATTCCGTCCGAGGCCATTCGCAACACGCGCGTGATCACGAACACGTACGACGTCGCCCGCGGACAGTTCACGGGCGGCCAGGTCGCGTCGACGACCCGTGGCGGGACGAACGTGCCCAGTGGGTCGTTCGGCTACTACTTCCGGAACCCCTCGCTGGCGTTCGGCGAGCAGGGACCGAGCGCGTTCAGTCAGCTTCGCAATCAGAACCAACTGTCGGGCGGCGTCGGCGGGCCGCTCATGGTCGACCACATCTTCACGTTCAGCGCCTTCAATCTGAGTCGTCGCGCGGACGATCTCGTGGATCTGGCGAACGACGACCCGACGACGCTCGCCCAGCTCGGCGTGCCGCAGAGCACCGTGACGACCTTTCTCCGGGCGCTGCAACAGAAGGGCGTGCCGATCACGAACGCGCTCGTGCCCGACTCGCGGTCGGTCGACAATCTCGCGGCATTCGAGCGGCTCGATTTTCTCATCGGCGACAACAACTCGCTGGTCCTGCGCGGCGATTTCCGCGGGCGGTTGCAAGACGGGCAGCGCGTGAGCCCGTATACGATCCCCACGGCTGGCGGCCATCTCGACGGCGCGGGCGGCGGGATCTTCGCGTCGCTCACCACGCACTTGCCCGGCAACTTCATCAACGAAGTGCGCACGTATGGTCAGCGCGACTATCAGTCGACCAGCCCGTACCTAAGCGGCCTCGCGGGCCGCGTGAACGTGCTTCCGGAAACAACGTCGACCTCGACCGGCATCACGACGTTCGGCTTCGGCGGCAATCCGGGCCTGCCGCAGTCCGGCTATACCGATCTCTGGGAGTCGACCGACGAGGTGTCCTGGCTCTCTCCGCGAGGCGGCCATCGGGTGCGTCTCGGCATGCTCTTCGACCTCGGACGCTCGTCACAGCTCTACAACTTCGGCGTGAATGGGATCTACACGTACAACTCCCTGGCGGCGTTCGACTCGAACCAGGCGGCGACGTTCACGCGTTCGTTCAATGCCAACGCCTATCACGCCGGATCGACCAGCGGAGCGGTGTACCTGGGCGACACATGGGTCCCGTGGTCACCACTGCAGCTGACATATGGTGTGCGCGTTGAGGGTACTGAGTACACGGGCGCTCCGGCCGAAAACGCCCAGGTCGACCATGTGTTCGGATTGAATACGAACTATTGGCCGTCAGAAGTCCACGCGAGTCCGCGCATCGGCTTTACGTACTTTGTGCGCAACCCCAATGGACCGCCAGCAGCGGTCATCCGCGGCGGATTCGGCGAATTCAGGGCGAACGCGCCATTGTCGCTCTTCTCCTCGGCGCAATCCGAGAATGGTCTGTCGAGCGGCGAGTCACAGCTCATTTGCATTGGCCCGGGCGTGCCGTTCAACACGTCCTCGGGATGGGGCGGATACTTGAATGGCTCGACGCCGATTCCGACGTCGTGCAACAGCGGCGTCGGGACGTTCGGCGACAGTGTGCCCTTGAGACAGGTCGCCGGGTTTGATCGCGACTTCGAGTCGCCGCGCGCGTGGCGCGGATCGCTCGGCATCCAAAAGCGCCTGTTCGGCACCGTGAATGGCTCGGTCGACTACTCGTATGCGCGCGGGGTCGCGCTGTTCGGCGTGACCGATGCCAATCTCAATACGACGCCGGCGCTGTTCCTCCGCGACGAAGGCAATCGCGCGGTCTACAGCTCGCAGATCGACCCGACGACGGGCGCGGTCAGCTACGTCGGGTCCCGGAAGGACGGGGAATTCGGTCAGGTCTGGGACATCAATTCGCGGCTCCAGTCGGAGACGCACCAGGTCACGGTCGCGATCAATGGCTTCACCCTGCGCGGGATCGCGTACTCGTTGGCGTACACGTATCAGCACGCGCGTGACCAGTCCTCGTTCTCCGGCGGCTCGGCGTCATACGGGTTCAGTTCCTCGACGACGGGCGGGAACCCCAACGACGTTGGCTGGGGCACGAGCGACCTGCAACGCATGCACCAGTTCATCGGGACGTTCACCTACCCCGTCACGCCCTCGTTCGAGATCACGTCGATCGCGCGACTCAACTCCGGCACGCCGTACACGCCGATCGTCAATCAAGACATCAATGGCGATGGGGCGCGGAACGATCGCGCGTTCGTGTTCAACCCCGCGCAACTGCCGGCGTACGACAGCGCCTATGCCGCGCCGCTCAAGGCACTGCTCAATAGCTCATCGTCGCGCATTCGCGATTGCCTCCAGAGTCAGCTGGGGCAGGTCGCGGGTCGCAACAGCTGCGATGGCCCATGGGCGCCAGCGCTGGATCTCCAATTCAACTATCGCCCGGCGTACTTCGGGCTCGCCCGGCGGCTCACGCTGTCGCTCCTGGCCGTCAATTCGCTCACCGGGCTCGATGAGCTCGTGCACGGTCCGAATCATCTCGCCGGGTGGGGCCAGTCATTTCCACCGGACAACGTGCTGCTGTATGTGAAGGGGTACGACGAGACCAACAATCGGTTCATCTATCAGGTGAACCAGCACTTCGGCCAGCCATACAGCGCGTACGGTGCATTCGCGGCACCGTTCCAGCTCGTGTTCCAAGCACGCTTCGCCTTTGGCGATGTCACGGATCTCCGCAACATGTTCGGCGGCGGCCGTGGCGACGGTGGCCGGCCCGGCGGACCAGAGGGCGGTGCTGGCGCTGGCGCTCAGCCGATCTCGCTCGCCGATCAGATCGCGCAGCGGTTCGCGGATCGGTTCCCGAATCCGTTCGACCAGATCCTGGAGCTCAAGGACACGCTCGCGCTCACGCCTGATCAAGTCGGCAAGCTGACCTCGGCCTCTGATTCGCTCAAAGAGCAAATCGCGACACTAAAGGGACATGTGTCGACACAACTGGCGAAGCTCGGCAACAATCCCGATCCGGGGACGCTCATGTCACTCTTGCGACCCGAGCTCCTCGAGGCGCGGGGCATGAGCCGCACGGCGCTGACCCAGGCTCAGGCCATCCTGACCCCGGATCAATGGAAGAAGGTGCCGACCTCGATCAAAGAGCCGCGCCAGGGCGGCGGAGGCGGCGGGCCGCGGTAGTTAGAGTCGGACGCCGAACAGCAGCTGCACGTAGTAATTCTGGTTCAGGCCGTGCCCTTCGAAGGTGCGGTGGAGCCGCAACTCGCTGAAGAGCTGGACCTTGGCGGCGACCGGTACGCGCACTCCGACTCCGGTGTTCGTGCCGAACTTGCCGCCTGAACCGACGTACAGGCCGGTATAGTAGCCGAGTCCAGCGAGCACGTACGGATGGACGGGTTTGGCCGGGATCGTGACGACGACGTTCCCGCTTCCGCTCCACGCATCGACCGCGCCGCCGGTGGGCCTGCGAAACTGGTTGAATCCTCCCTCGAACCGTGCGCCCAGGGGCCCGGGCGCATCGAATCCGATGAACCCGATCACGGAGTAGCCAACGTCGACGTCATAGGTGTTGATCGGGAATGCCGCGCCGCCGCCGAAACCGTAGTTCAGGCTCTGCGCGTTGGCGACGGACGCGAACGCGAAGAACGCGCACGCGGTGAGCGCGGCGCGATCAGCGCTCAGCGGTGACCGTTGGAAACGAGATTCCAAACACGAGCGGCACCATCGAGGCATTGGCGTGCGGGCCAAAATAATACAGATAGCGCGCCTCGGCGAATACGCCGATCCCGATGCCAGGCCCTACGCCGAAAAGGCGGTATCGCGCACCGGCGCCGCCATCGAGGCCGAAGTGTGCGCCGGTCAGCGTCGGTACCGTGGGCGATGGGCCGACCGCAGCCTTGGCTCGCAAGTTCTCGGACGTGTGATAGTATCCGCCGCCCGCGAGCACGTACGGAATGATGCCCTGCGGCGAGTTGGGGAATGACCAGATCGCGTTGCCCGAGATCGCCCAGATTTGCTGCGCGCCGAGGTAGTTGCTCGTGTGGTCGTACTCGTCGTACAGACCTTCGAGTCGCACGCTGATCGGGACGAATGGCGCGGTATAGTGCAGGCCTAACAGCCCATTGAATCCCGGAGTCGCGGTGTTCGTCTTCAGTTGTCCGAACTGAAACGACGGGCCGGTGCCGAGGTCGAGCGACACCGGGATTTGTGCCGTGACCTGGGCGGCAATCGTGGCGATAGCAGCGAGTACTGCGAACCGAGTGACACGCATGCGTTGAAATCTATCGCATGTGCCGCACGCTTCGCGGCGGCAATCAGGCACGACCCCCGTTGGGTCCCACGATCGTCGCCGGGCGGCAGCTGCCCGCGTGCCCGCGGTCCCGGACACCGGGTCGCTGACGTCGATCGTGAGCTGGTTCACCTTCACTTCGTCCAACTTTCGCGCAAGCCGCGAAGCGTGCTTGCGCACAACTAGAGCTCAATGCCGAATGTGAGGGGGATGTATTGCATACTCGGCTGCGCATTGATCACGTAGTGATAGCGAAGCTCGCCGAAGATGGAGAACAAGAGCGGGATGTGCACCTTCGCCCCGAGGCCGGCATTGAAGCCGAACTTGCTCGCCGATGTCCCGAGACCAGGGCTGATGTCGGTGTAGTAGTACCCCACGCCGCCGATGAAGTACGGCGCGATCAGAGGCGTCGGAATCCTGACGGTCGCGTTCGCGGTCGCGGACCAGACATTGTCGTGCCCTGCATCGAACTTGACGGGCAGATGCACGAACGATCCATCGAGCCGCAGTCCAACCGGCAGCAGCGAAGACTCGATGCCGCCGAAGACGAGCACGTTGTACCCGCTGTTATCGAAGTTGCTCGTATTGCCAACGGGCAACGCGAGCCCACCGCCAGCGCCAAGCGTGGGGTGGATGATCTGCGCCTGTCCTCTCGGCGCGGCGATGAGAATCCCGAAAAGTGCACAGACTAGGGCACGGGGGTTCATACGCAGGACCTCACAAGTTGCGGTGACCAAATGACTTCAATCGCACCGACTGTCTCGCGATGTCCCCATAAGTGGCAAGTCTCGTGCATAAACGCGAGAGGGGCGCCCGAAACCGGACGCCCCACTCACTGACCTTCTCGTTCGTTCGCCGACGAATTACCGGCCAGCGCCGCCCGACTTCACGACGTTCTCGGCTGCAGGACCCTTCTGCCCCTGCACGATGTCGAACTCCACGACATCACCCTCGGCCAGAGACTTGAACCCGTTGCCCTGGATCGCGCTGTAGTGGACGAAGCAGTCCTTCTGACCATTGTCCGGCGTGATAAACCCAAAGCCCTTCGCGTCGTTGAACCACTTCACTTTCCCGGTCGTACGCATTCCTACTCCTGAGAGATTTTTTGTCTAGGGAGCGGAGCGCGCCGTACCCCGACAAAGCAATGACGCGGGACCTGTGAGCCCCCCGCGAACTGGACTTGTTCGCCGATTGGACGGATTCTCGGCTTACGCGCGCGAATATAGCAGGGACAAGTTGTCCGGGCAAGACCAAGCGTGAAGATTTCTTAATCAAAGAGGCGCAGGTGATACGCCGTCGACGAAGTATTCGGTCTCGCCAAAGCAGCTCGTAGGCACGCCCTTATGCTGCCGGTAGTGCAGCGCCACGCGCTTGCCGATTTGCGCGTTGATCAGCGTCGCGATCGAGTCGCCCCTGACCGTGAAATCCCAGATGAGCGGCGGCACACCCGGTTGCGTGGTCTGTGCCATCTCGCCCTCCCACGTCTTACAGAGCCAGCCCTTCTGCGAGAGCTTCTGCACGAACCCCGCCCTCTCGCCCTGCGCATACGTGTACGCGAGCGCGATGCCGGCCTTCGCGCCGATGTACGCGATCGGCAGCACGATGATCGCCAGCACGACCAAGATTCCGATCGTCTTCCAACGACTCTTCGGCTGTGCCTGGGCGCCTGTGGTCATGGACCCGAAACTACCAATTAAGTTTGGGGCATGCCAGTCCGTCGTCACACCGTGACCGCCTCCGTAGGCGGCATCGCGATCGGGTCCGACCACCCGATCGTCGTGCAGTCTATGACGAATACCGACACGGCCGACCCGGCATCGACCGCCGATCAAGTCGTGGCCCTGGCCCGGGCTGGGTCGCAGCTCGTTCGGATCACGGTGAACAACGAAGAGGCCGCGGCCGCCGTCCCCGAGATCGCGCGACGCGTGAGCGACGCCGGCATAGAAGTCCCGCTCATCGGCGACTTCCACTACAACGGCCACCTGCTGCTCTCGAAATACCCGGCCTGCGCGCAGACACTGGCGAAATACCGCATCAACCCCGGCAACGTCGGCGGCAAACGCCGCGACGAGCACTTCCGGCAGATTATCGAGATCGCGCTCGACAACGACAAACCCGTGCGCATCGGCGTGAACTGGGGATCCCTGGATCAGGATCTGCTCACGAGTTTGATGGACGAGAACGCGTCACTCCCCGAGCCCCTCGACGCTCGCGATGTCTACATCGAGGCAATGCTGCAAAGCGCCCTCCGCTCCGCGGCCCTCGCCGAGGAAGTCGGGTTAGGCCATGATCGCATCCTCATCTCGGCCAAGGTGAGCCTCGTGCCGGATCTGGTCGACGTGTATCGCTTGCTCGCCGCACGGTGCGACTATCCCCTCCATCTTGGATTGACGGAAGCGGGATTGGGGACAAAGGGCGTCGTCGCATCGACGGCCGGCCTATCGATCCTCCTCGCCGACGGCATTGGCGACACGATTCGTGTGTCGCTGACGCCGAGACCGAATGGGGATCGCACAGAAGAAGTCATCGTCGCCCAACAGATTCTGCAATCGCTGGGCTTGAGGAGCTTCACGCCGCAGGTCACGGCGTGTCCAGGCTGTGGGAGAACAACGTCGACGTTTTTCCAGCATATGGCCGAGGACATCCAGACGTACCTGCGCGAACAGATGCCGGTGTGGCGCGCCTTGCATCCCGGTGTCGAGACCATGCGCGTCGCCGTCATGGGCTGCGTCGTCAACGGACCAGGCGAGTCGAAGCACGCGAACATCGGCATCTCGCTGCCGGGGACGTTCGAGGAACCCAAGGCTCCCGTGTACGTCGACGGAAAGCTCGTCATCACCCTGCGCGGTGATACGATCGTGCCCGACTTTCTCAAGATCCTCGACGACTACGTCGCGCGGACGTACCCGGCGCCCGCCGTCGCCGTCCCCGCGTAGTGCTCGCGCTTCTTCTCGTCCTGCAGACAACAGTCGGGGCAATCAAGGGTGGCGTGATCGACACGACCATGCACCCCGTGCGTGGCGTCACGGTGAAAATCATGGGATCGAGCATCTCGGCGGTCACCGACAGCGCCGGCGCCTATCGATTGACCAACGTGCCCGTCGGCCGACAGATCGTGACCGTGGGCCACGTAGCCCGACCCGTCGACGTCAAGGCCGACACCGCCGTCTCTGTTCTGATCATGGTGCGCGACGTCCCGGCGCCGAGATACGTGTGGCTCGGCTGCAAGCCGTTCGGCACCTGCAAGCAAATGCGCTACGTCGCGAACTTCGTCCAAAGCGACATTTCTCCCGGCGCCGGCGTCATTCGCGACTCGACCGCGTGGTCGGCGTTCGTGTCGCGCCATGCCACCGGAAACAACGCCGCGATCCGCGATGACATCATCGACTGGGCGCACGAGATGCTCGTCGTCGTGTGCGGCGCCGGGATCAACCGCGTCGAGCGCCACCCGGACCAGCTGACCGTGCTCCTGGGTCCGGATTCCGTGACCGGTCCAATGTTCGGGCCAAACCCCGCCTTGCTCGCGACCGTGATCGCGGTCAAACGCACGACCCTGCCAGTCGAGTATCGCGCGATCCTTCCCATCACGCACGTCCCGCCGACCGTCGACTGGTAGTATCCTGATCGCGTTGGGCCCCGTATAACTCAGTATGAATGATCCAGGCCCGTTCGAGGCGCGCTACCTCGCGTTCCTCGAAACCATCGGCCACCTCCGTCCGCGTCTCCACCAGTACTGCGCTCGCATGACCGGGTCGCTGACCGATGGCGAGGACGTGGTGCAGGACGCGCTGTTCCAGGCCTACCGCAAGCTCGACACGTTCGACGACAGCCGCCCGCTCGCGCCATGGCTCCTGCGCATTGCGCACAACCGGTGCATCGACTTCCTGCGCTCACGCGGCGTGCGCGAAGAAGCCGAATTCGAGGGCGCCGGTCCGCTGTCGGTCGCCGAGACAACGCCCGTCGGCCCGGCGCTCGGCCGCGCGGTCGAGTACCTGGTCGTGTTGCTTCCACCCAAGGAGCGCGCGAGCGTGCTGCTCAAAGACGTGTTCGACTACTCGCTCGAGGAGATCGCCGAGCTGGTCGAGTCCACCGTCGGAGGCGTCAAGGCCGCGCTCAATCGGGGTCGCACCAAACTGGCCGCCCTCCGCGAACAGCAGCCCACGCCACGCCCGATCAGTAAGCAGACCTCGGAGCTGCTGCGCCTGTACGTTCAGCGATTCAATGAGCGCGACTGGGATGGTCTCCGCGAGCTCATCACCGCCGATGCGACGTTGCGCCTGGCCGATCGGTATGCGGGTCGCTTCAACGAGGCGCCGTACTTCGCGGCGTACCAAGGTCCCTTCGCGGCGTTGCGCATGGGCGTCGCGGTCGTGGACGGCGAGACGACACTCGTCGCGATGAGCCCGGACGGCGACACCTGGAAGCCCCGCGCGATCGTTCACGTCGACGTGGTCGACGGCCGCATCGTGGGGATCGCCGACTACTGGTACTGCCCGTGGGTTCTCGACAGCGCGGAGACAGTGACGATCGACGCCGTATCTCGCCCACGCTCCCGGCCGTAATTGCTGTACAACACAACGGGAGCTTGCCATGTTGTTGCAGGACAAGAACGCCGTGATCTATGGCGCCGGAGGCGCGATCGGCGGTGCGGTCGCGCGGGCCTTTGCGCGCGAAGGGGCCGACGTTTTCCTCACGGGACGTCGTCGGGGGCCGGTCGATGCAGTCGCCGAAGACATCCTTGCCACCGGTGGCTGCGCCAAGGCGGCCGAGGTCGACGCGCTGGACGAACACGCCATCGACAAGCATCTCCGGTCAATGGGGCGCGTCGATATCTCTTTCAACGCGGTCGGAATCCCGGATGCGGAGATTCTGGGCGTACCGCTCGTCGAGCTGAACGCCGAGACGTTCTCGCTGGCGATCGCCGCGTACACGACATCGTATTTCCTGACCGCACGCCTGGCGGCCCGACGGATGGTCGCCACCAAATCGGGGGTGATCATGACCGTCACCGCACTCCCCGCGCGGATCGGCACCCGACTCAACGGAGGCTACGGGTCGGCGAACGCCGCCAAAGAGGCGCTCACGCGAGATCTCTCCGCCGAGCTCGCGCCGCTCGGCATTCGCGTCGTTGGTCTCCGGCCGCACGGCATGCCGGAGACGAGCACGATGCGGGAAATCGCCGACTTGAAAGCCGGTGCAACCGGAATGACGTGGGAGCAATTCCAAGGCTACCTCGCCGGCATGACCCACCCGCGGCGGGTCATGCGGCTCGAGGAGTTGGCGAACGTGGCGGCGTTCGCGGCTTCCGATCAAGCGAGCGGCCTGACGGGAACGACCGTCAATCTGACTATGGGCAGTCTCGACGACTGATCTACGGCAGTGATGCCATGAAGTCAGCGAGATAACTCTTCCAGACCACGGCCTTCGTATGCGTGCCGTGGCCGACCGTTTGATCCGTCGTCGGCAAGAGCACGAACTTGACGCGCTCTACCCGCTTGAGCAGCGGCTCCATCGTACCGAGCTCCGGCGGGTTGATCGCGTCGTCGGCCGAGTTGATCGCCAACACCGGTGCGACGATGCGCTCGAGGTCGGCGGACGGGTCGTAGTCGCGCGACGCGTCGAGCTGATAGATCAGATCGTTCGCGTCGTCCTTCTCCATGCGGCTGCGGACGATCGCCATCTCCGCGCTGTCTGCCTTATCCCGCGTCGGTCCGGCGTGTTGCAAGACCAGCGGGCTCGTCGCCCAGAGCGACAAGAGCTGCATGGCCGGCGTGTACCCGTACGGCTGACTCGTGTACTCGCCGCCGTTGTAGTCCGGCGAGTTTCGAATATCGTCCATCGCCATGCGGCGCCACATCCGGTTGCGCCCGGTGATCTGCGTCGGATTGCAGGCCAGTGGCACCGCGCCATCCATGAA
>Ga0210393_10003694_pt1 | contig 12249 bp, 16 predicted proteins | sample IncBWC27OmetaG_FD_160068 | JGI IMG/M metagenome (GOLD analysis project Ga0210393, IMG submission 160068) | Forest soil microbial communities from Barre Woods Harvard Forest LTER site, Petersham, Massachusetts, United States - Inc-BW-C-27-O ... | reverse complement strand
TGCATCAACTGGTTTCCCGCCTTCTTCAGCGAGAGCCCGCGCTCGACGACCTGAGCATGGTCGCGGCTCATGCCGACGATGTCCGTGTAGCCGAGGAAGTCCGGCGCATGCAGCAGGTAGATGTGCAGGACGTGGCTATTAATCCATTCGCCGCAGTACAGCAGCCGCCGCAGCTCGATGAGATCGTCATCCACTTGGACGCCGCAGGCTTCTTCGATCGCGTTGCAGGCACTGGTCTGGTAGGCGACCGGGCAGATTCCGCAGACCCGCGCGGTCAGGTCCGGCGGCTCGGTGTAGGCGCGCCCGCGCAGGAATGCTTCGAAAAACCGTGGCGGTTCATAGATGCTGAGCTCGACGCTATCCAGCACTCCGTCCTTCAGCGTGACGTGCAGCGCGCCTTCGCCTTCCACCCGCGTCAGCGTGCCGACACTGAGCGTGCGGGTGTCCGGAGTCACTGCTTGCCCCGCTCGGCGGTGAAACTGGCGACGTTGACCGTCGAGAACACCCGGTCGACGTCGCCGTCGGACATGCCGTCGCGGCGCAACAGCGGGATCAACGTCGCGGTTTGCGGTGCCGCGGACGGGCCGAAACAGCCATAGCAGCCACGATGATGCCTGGGACACAGCGCTCCGCAGCCGGCGTGGGTGACCGGGCCAAGACACGGGATGCCATCGGCGACGATGACACACGTCACCCCGCGGAGTTTGCACTCCGTGCACACCGTCTTGGCCGGCAGCCGCGGTTTGCGCCCGATCAGCAGCGCCGCAAGCGTGTCGAGCAGCTGCCCGCGGTCGATCGGGCAGCCCTGCAGCTGGTAATCAACCTTGACGTGAGCCGACGCCGGCGTGGAGGTCGCCAGTGTGTCGATGTACTCGGGATTCGCATACACCACCGAAGTGAACTCGGCGATGTCGGCGAAGTTGCGCAGCGCCTGCACCCCCCCAGCCGTCGCGCACGCACCGATAGTCACAAGCAGCTTCGACTGGTCCCGGATTTCGCGGATCCGTTGTTCGTCGCGCCGAGTCGTGATCGAGCCCTCGACCAGCGACACATCGTACGGCCCGCCGACCATTGAGCTGGAAGCCTCGGCGAAGGTGGCGATCTGCACCTGGTTGGCGAGGGTGAGTAACTCGTCCTCGCAGTCCAGCAGCGTCAGCTGGCAACCGTCGCAAGAGGCGAATTTCCACACGGCCAGCGTGGTTGGGCTCATCTAAAGCTCCTTGATCTGAAGCAATGGTCCGGCGACGTCGTAACCGACGACGGGTCCGTCGCGGCACAGCAGCAATGGGCCCAACTGGCAGTGACCGCACCAGCCGATCCCGCACTGCATGTTGCGTTCCAGTGAGACCCGAATGTCATTGGCGGCTACGCCTTTAGCCACCAGGGCCTCAGCCCCGAAGCGCAGCATCGGCTCCGGGCCGCACAGGAATGCGGTGGTGCGGCCGGGGTCCAGCGCCAGCCGGCGCAACGGCTCGGTGACCAATCCCACTTCGCCGCGCCAGCCTTGGACCGGGATGTCGACCGTGACGTGTAGTTCGATCCGTGGATCCTCGTCCCACTTCTCGAGTTGGGCGGCGAATACAAAGTCAGCCCGCGAGCGGGCACCCACAATAAGCATCACCTTGCCGTAGCGTGCCCGCTGCGCCAGCGCACCAAGGATCGCCGGACGCAGCGGGCACAGCCCCACCCCACCGCCGACCATGACCAAATCCCGGCCGGCGGCCTCGGCCAAACCCCAGGTGGTCCCGAATGGACCCCGCACCCCGACAACATCGCCCGGCTCGGCATCGTGCAAGGCTCGGCTGACCGCGCCGACCGCCCGGATCGTGTGTGTGATCGAGCCGTCGGCGACGGTGGGATCGCCGCTGATCGAGATTGCTGCCTCGCCGACACCGAACGCGTAGAGCATCATGAATTCGCCCGGCTGCGGTGACCGCAATGCCTCGCGGACCGGCGCCAGGCATAACGTCGCCGAATCCGGGCTTTCCACAACGCGACTGCGCACGCGATACGGGACAGGCGCCATCGCCGATGCCCCCGGCGCGGCGCTGGTCGCGCCGTCAGTCATCGTCGGCCATCTTGTTCATTTCTTCGGTGATGTCGATACCGGTGGGACACCAGGCGATGCATCGCCCGCAGCCAACGCAGCCTGACATGCCGAACTGGTCGTGCCAGGTGCCCAATTTGTGAGTCAGCCAATGCCGGTAGCGGGATGCGCCGGACTGGCGGACGCTGCCGCCACCGTGGACGTAGGTGAAGTCGAACTCGAAACACGACGCCCAGTGCCGCCAGCGCTCGGCGTGGTCACCGGTCAGATCGCTGACGTCTTCGGTGCTAGTGCAAAAGCACGTCGGGCACACCATCGTGCAGTTGCCGCAAGTCAGGCAGCGACTGGCCACCTCGTCCCACTGTGGCGACTCGCGTGACTCAATCAGCAGGTTTCGCAGATTCGTTTCCGGCATTTGGCGGCCCATCTTATGGGCCGCGGCCTCGACATCGGCACGGGCGCAGCCGACTTCCTCGCTGTCGGCCGGCCGGTGCGGCACCGCCGCGAGCACATCGGCGCCGTCCGGACTACCGATGTCGACAAGGTACGACGGCGCGTCACCGTCGAGGCGCTCTGTCAGGGCGAGGTCATAACCCGGTCCGGCCGCGGGGCCGGTGCCCATCGATGTGCAAAAGCACAGTCCGCCCGGTTCCGTGCAGTTCACCGCGACCACGAAGATCTGCCGCCGGCGGCTGACAAAGGAGTTGTCGGGGTACTCAGAACGGCCGAGCACCCGGTCGAGGGTTGCGATTGCGGCCAGATCGCAGCCACGCACTCCGAGGAATGCGTATCGCGGGACCTCCTCGTCGGATTGGGCATCACTTGCCCCCTCGCGAGTGCCAGCCCACAGTCGCTGTCGTGGTGGGTGTAGGAACTGTTTCCAGGACTGCGGCCCGGCTGAATGCCCGAAGGCCGCGTCGTCGTCGCGATGGCGCACTCGATAATGCCCCGGACCCACATCGACGCCCCAGCCGCGCGGCAGATCGCCTGCCGACTCCAGTTCTGCCAGCACGATCGCGTTGTCCCGCAACGTCGGACCAACCACGCGATAGCCTCGCTCGATCAGCACCTCGACAAGGCGGTCCAAGCCAGCCATGTCTAACAACGCGGCATCGGAATGTTCACCGTGTGCGCTCATCGTCACATCATCCGCCCAGTTCACGTGCTCTGCATAGGGGCGTTTGTCCCAGGACGTTAGGTCCGACAATCGCCAGCGTTGGGTCGTCCGGCCACCGTCTTCTTCCAAGCATCTGATCTCACGCTCCCACTGAGCCTCGCGTGCTCGATCAAGCAGTGAACGTAGGCCACTTACGAGTGATGTCATCGTGACACCCACGAAGAGCAGTATCGCCAGTGCGGTTCCATACGCGTCGCCCACTGCATGCCAAGTCGGTGTTGGCGGGGCTACTGGATTGCCATCGTTGTCCACCCAAATTTCGATGCGGTCACGACCTTGGCTGCAGTGGTGAGTTCAAGTGGGCCGGTGCGCTGGCCAGTCGCGACCGGCCACCTCGCTTGCACGACAGTCGTACCCGAGCCGTCCATTCCGGTGTCGGTAATTGTTGCGATGACTGCGTGTCGCTCACGTGCCTCCTGGGCGTACCGGCTGTCACGCGCGACATAGACCACAGCGCCCGCCCCACCGGCGACGGGTATCGCGACTAGCGACACAACGAGCGCGACCAACATGACCAAGGCTTCGATGCGATCGGCACGCCGCAGCAACGGATTGCTGCCAAAGATGCGGCCGATCGGCCAGCAGCGCGGGTCTAACGTGAACGTCTCCATCACAACTCCTTTTAGCCCCAACGATTCCGATGTTCCGCAACAAGGCAATCGTCGGTCCCCGCAGCTCCAGCATCCAGACCAGTTTGGCCCTCACGCCAAGGCCGGTAGTCATCAAAGATGAGCCGCTCGAGAGATCTATTCGGCGATGTTTTGTTCGCGATCAGCCATCCACTCGACGAAATCGGCGAGTTCGCGTCGCGGTGTCGGCGGCAATGGGTCCGCGTTGATCGGCGCCCAGCCGACCCGCAACAGCATCTGCGGATAGCTGCTACCACCGAAGATTTCGGAGCGGACCACCTCACGTGTTTCGGCCATCTCCAGCGGTTCGGTGACCGGGCAACTGGCCAAGCCCATCGACGTCGCGGTGAGAAGCACGACGCTGGTGGCCTCACCAGCGCGTAGCTGGGCCAGCCGGTCGTCCGTCCGGGTCCCGAGCGCAAGCACTACGGCATTGTCCTCGGCAGCTGACGAGCCCGGTGGCATAGCCAACGCAGGACCGGCAAAGTACCGACTCGGTATCTTCGCCCTGGGGTCGGATTTCGGCGTATTACGGGCCGGAACCCCGGCGACCGAAGCATAGCGCCCACTCCACGCGGTGAGCTCGACAAGATAATCATGGGACATGTGATCCCAGACAGATTGAGCCACAATCTTATGCAGCTTGTCGGTGTCTTCGACTTGGCACAGCGTTACCCCGTTGCGAGCAGCCCGCGCGGCCATCCATGCAATATCGCCCACCGGTACCGGCCAGGAGCTGTAGTGGCGCCGGTCAGTTCGCCGCCGCGGGATCGCGGCCGCAAGCGCTATATCGACGGGATCGGCGATTGAGGGAGACAATTCGATCGCGGCGAGGTGACTGGGGTCAGCCGGATTGGGCAGGCGAGTCACCTTGGCTCGCCAGCCAACCGCGGCGAAAGCCACGACGCAGTGATTCAGCGCCGCACCGCAACTCAAGATCAGATCTCGGCCATCCGGATCGGTGGTGGGCAGTTGCCGGTTCGCGTCGGCGTAGAGATGCAGGCTCTCCGCCCCCACCAGCCACCGCCACGGTTGTGTGTTATGGACGGAGGGAGCTCGAGATGCCAGGGCGAGGACCGTCTGGATTGTGCCGTCATCGGGAAAGCGCGCGTTCATGGCTATTGGTCCTTCCGTAAGTCTTGTTGTGTCAACGATCGCGCAATCACATCGGCCGCACGAGAGCACGACGACCCCAGTCCAGAAGGACTTTGTGCCACGACGGGTGTGCGCTGGAAGCTACGCTGCGGCTGCCACGGTCACATCAACGGATAATTGGTCGCCGACGGCGTAGGCTGCCGCCCAGTCACCGATGCACGCCGCTCGTGCGAGATCCTCAACCAGGGGGCTGTGGGCGCCCAGCTCCGCAAGCCAAGCCGACACTGCGGGTGCGATCTCGTGACCCGGGACCTGGACTGTGCGCACATTGTGCAAGCGGTCGGTGACGTAGTACATCGTCATCGGTGACCGTGCACCCCGATGGTGCGGTCGCGGCGTTAAGTGGTTAGTCACTTGTCGTAAAGAGCCCACGGGTGGGCATGAGCCCAAGGACCCTCCATGCGGTTCGGCCGGCGCGCTGTCCTGGGCGGCCGAAGTCCTGAACCCGATCGCCAGAGCGATCCGATCAACCCGCGTCACATACGATGCGAACCTCATCGTAGCCTCCTCGATCTGCCTTACCGTTGATCCGACCACACCCCCTGATCCGGCCAGTAGAGCCGAACGAAACCGGCTAGAAGTGCTTCGGTCGCACTTCTCACCACACCGAAGTCCCGGCCACAAAGGCCTTTCGTCACCGGGGTCCCGAGGCCCAATGTCCCTAATGGGCGCAATCATCGGCTTTATGTTTTGGACAGTCCGAAAGCCGAATAACTGTGCATCACTACCATTTTCACGAGGACACGATGGCCATGCAGACGCTAAACGCTGCGTCCGAGAGCTTCTCGGGCGGAGCGCAAGACAGGGGTCTGTCGTGCTCTCGGGTTCATAGGCCGGCGTCGCCCGTCATTGATCGACAGCCAATCCCAACTCAGCCACAGGGAATTCCCTGTGCAGACGATCGGGCGACCGCAGGTGAAAACGAATGCGGGCAACCAGATTCGACCGGTCGGCCCGCGGGCTTTGAAATCGGCCCCGTGAACTGGCAAGGCGCCCCATGAACGGCCTTGGCCCCACATCCGATCCCCCGGGAAGAGTTGAAACGTCTTGCTGCCGCAGGCAAGATCAAGCATCGTCCATTGGGTGAAAACGGCTCACGCCGACGGCCAGCGCACAACCATCACGTGCGTGAGAACACCGCTCAGCGGCCGCCGGTGCGTCGTCTGAGAACTCCCAGCGCAGGAGCCGGCCATGCCAATCCCTTCCCCAAACATGCCCGTGTTCACCGAATCCCCACCCGTCGACGTCTACGCCAGTGAGCGTGAGGACGGCACAATCTGGCGCATCGAGGCGGGTTCGGGTGACCTAACAGTCGCGGGCCAATGACATTGATGGCCAATGACATTATTACGCGGACGCACTCGCGGTCGACAGTGCTGGAAACCTGTTCGTTCCCCGCCCGGACGGGGATAGTGAAATTCCCTGCCGGCCGGGGGGCGTCCACGCAGATCTACACCGGGGTCTTCGTGGTAGGCCTCGCCGCAGACTCGGCCGGCACCCTCTATGCGATCAACTTCGACGGAGACCCAGGCGCTCAAGATACCCCCTGGCGGGGGAGCGCCACCGTCATCTGGAATGGGCCCTCAGATGCATGGGGTATCGCCTGCGATGCGCCTGGGAACGCCTACGTGCTACGCAACCACCCCGTGACTGTCGTCAAAGTACCAGCCGCCGGAGCGCCATCCACCACCATCGACCTCTCCGGAATCTTCCCCAACGAGGGAACTCCAGCATTCAATGTCGACCCTCAGGGACAGAACCTTTACCTCAGCCGCTTCGACATGACCGAGCTGGGCCCGCAGGGAAACCCGCGATATTCCACGATTGTGAAAGTGCCATTGAACGGCGATCCGCACACCAGCTTCGGCACTGATCTTCGAGCAATCGGGCTCGCCGCCGACGCGAGTGGAAACGTCTACATCGCCGACAGCCTCCATGACCGCATCCTCATGGTGACCAATTCCGGGTCCGGTCGCCAGATGACGATCGCTCCCTTGGCAGGAGCACCACAAGTCGCCGTACCGCCGAGTCCTGCTGATCACTGGCGGCTGCCGGACCTCGTTGGAAAACTGTTTGGTGACGTTGCCGCTGACGGGGGCGGGTGGATCGTCATCGGTGACCAGTTCGTCCCGATCCCACCACGCTCGCCGGTCATGGCGATCCTCGTGCAGGTAGCACTGCGCTACCGCCGACGGGCTATCGAAAACGCTGAGATGGGTGAGCAGTTGCGCGGTATGAGATAAGCAGGCTGAGGGTGGACCGGCGCTGGATGTGGCTCTCCGCGATCAAACCTGATGGAAAATCGTTGAGGTGTAAACAATTCCGTTGTTTTGCCGCATGTATGCGTCCGATGCGTACTGACCGAAATCGCAGTAGCAACTCAGGTTCTCCGTGGCGCAGCTGGCCGAGCGCGCACACCGCTGAAGCCGAGAGAGTGGGCATGTTCGGCGGCTCTGTCGCGGGTATCCCCGGCTTCGACGCGAAGGTTCCTCGGCGTTGAACCGCATTAGTGAAGAATGGGGGCCACCCCTCGTATGGGCGCTAGCACAGTTTGACCCCGAGCGCGCACGCAATGGCGCTGACAGTGCTCTCGATCGTCTGCTTGCACCGGACGAGTCGTAGTGACTCGGATCCCGTCAGTCGACTCCGATAACGCGCGGCAGTTGATTCAGCGGACTATCAGTGCTCATCGGGAAGCAGTGAGCTCTCTAGCGCGGACGGTCGACCCACGACGCCTTCCACCAGTCGACGTAGACAGAGTGGCCCGACCCCCGTTCGTTGATCCCCCAAAATGGTCCCCAAGTAAGCGGCCAGGCATTCGAGATGCTGCGAAAGCTGTCGCACAATTTCAATGTGCCGCTGACGCGCCCTGCGACTGAAGTGATTGCGAGTGCACAGAATTCGCCGAGATAGGGCTGCAAAACTAGTAAGCCGCGGCGAGCGCCGCCAGGGTTTCAGCGGAGGTGTACTTCGGGCTCCAGCCCAGCTCGGATTTCGCCTTGCCGGTGTCCATGACGACCGAGGTCCGCCCGACGTGTAACCACTCAAGCGCGGCCGGCACGAACGGCAGCCGCGAAATCACCGCCGAGGCCGCGGTCGCGGCAGCGTGGGGCACGCGGACGGGCCGTCCACCCAGCGCTGAGACCATGTCGGACACCGAGATGACCCCATCGCCGGCGATGTTGTAGGGACCGGCGGGAGCGGACGTCGTTGCCGCCAGCGCGATCGCGGCGGCGACGTCGTCGTGATGTACAAGTTGCAGCGGTGTTCCCGGGTCCGGAAACGGCACCTTGAGGACCGGCAGTGCGCGTGCCGCGGCGCGGACCGCCCCGGGCAGTTGATTCCAGGGCAGCGTGTCGGCGAGCGCCGGCGCCTTCGGCCCAGCGACGATGCACGGTCGCAGCACGAACACCTCCAGCGACGACCTGCGGGTTATCTCTGCGAGGGCGGCTTCACAGGCGGCTTTCTGTCCGGAGTAGTAGTGCTCAGGCGAGCCGCGTGGGGGCACGTCTTCTGTGATCGGAACCGGGTTGTCGGAGTGGTAACCGTAGGCGGCCACGGACGACGTGTACACCAGCCGCCGGGGCCGCTGCGCGGCGATGGTCGCTTCGAAGACGTTGCGGGTTCCCGCCAGGTTGACGCGCGCGCTTTCCTCGCGTGAGCCCATGATGACGAACGCGAGATGGATGACGACGTCGACCTCGGCCACCAGCGCGTCGACAGCTTTGCGGTCCAGAATGTCGCCCTGCTGGTAGGTGGTTTTCGTCCAGCCGTGGGCCGCAGGGTCGAACGGGCGCCGCGCCATCCCGACGATGCGGTCCACCGCAGGATCACGCTCCAGCGCTTCCACCGTCGAGATCCCGATCTCACCGGTCGGCCCGGTGACGGCGACACTGAGCCCCGCCATCTGATCAGGGTCCCCCTTCCGGGGCCGCAAAACAGCGAAACCGCAATTTACGGCTCCACTATGGCGCGCACGTTCGCGAGGCTCTGCTGCAGCACACGACTGAGCTAATGGATCAGTGCTCAACCGGCACGACATCCCATCAGCGGTACAGGCGACCCCACCAACCGGCCGGGGCACGATCTAGCGTTAGGAATCGTCAAACTCCTAACTACAGTGCTCACCGGCCGGCGGCTCGATGATCAGCCTGCCCCGAAATGGGTCACATCCCCCTCAACGGCGCGCTGATCGATTCCCATTAGCTCACCAGCCGCTCCTTCGCGGGTCTCCCGCCTTTCGTCCTTAACAAACTGCTAGGGGTGACCGGGATGAACCCTGAATAGAATGAACACCATGCCAGCTCGGTCCTTCAACGACGCCAACGCGTTCCACCGGGCGATGCGCATCTTTGCCGCCACGAAAGTGGGGGTCGCGCTTCTCCGCCCAACCGCAAACCGCCTCGACCAAGTCGTCACCAAACTCAGCGGCGGCAGGCGTAGCTTCGCCGGGACCGTAACCGGCGTTCCAACAGTCATCCTCACCACAAAGGGCGCCAAGTCGGGGGAACCCCGTACCGTCGCGGTGTACGGAATCCCGCACCCCGACGGCCTGGCCCTCATTGCATCCAACTGGGGCGGCGCAAAACACCCGGCCTGGTACCACAATCTCAAGACCAACCCAGAAGCCACGGTATCTGTCGACGGCGATACCTGGCAGGCCACCGCCCGTCCCGCCAACCCCCACGAGCGCGACGCGATCTGGGCCAAAGGTGTTGAGATGTATCCGGGCTGGGCCAGGTACGAAGTACGGGCCGGCAATCGCCACATAGAGGCATTCGTCCTCAGCCGGAATTGACCCCTGGGCGAGTTCACGATGGTTGCGGCGGCACACCCGCCAAAATGGTCGTAACGTTCCTGCAGCGCGGCAATCACCGGCTGACGCCGCTCCAACCGTTCAGCAGGCCAACCACTCTAACGGTTCACAAACGGCTTGGACTCAAACTTCCGTAACTGCGACGGCAACCGCGCCATCTCAGCCTCACCAGAACGCTGACAACCCTCCGAACACTACCGCGTCGGACGACCACCCCGCGGCGAACGCTTCGGCAATTCGGCCCCACACTTCGAGCACTCCGCGGGTAGGTATTTCGGCATGTCTTTCACTTCTCAAATCAACGAAACATTCTGTTTTCAACAGGATTGGCCACAGTTTGTCCTGATGTTGGGATCGGTAGCCGCTCGGACGCTCTGTACTTGCCATGACTACGCCAAGCGAGGCGGCGCATGAACAAAGGAAACCCAACATGAGCACCACCCCCACCATGAAGCGGATCATTGCCGGGGCGCTGCTGTCGGGCGGCGTCGCGGTCGCTGGCTTGGGTCTGGCCGCACCTGCCCAGGCTGGCCCCTCCTTTTGGCACTACTGCCCAGGGCATTGGGAGTACACGATTCCGCCTCCGCCAGGAACGGACTTGAGCGTATGCCACTGGTTCGCCGTCACCGTTGTTCGCGGCCCGTCGGGACCGGTGTATAACTTTGTCGAAGTTGATCAGTCCCAAGTGCCCCCGCCGGCGCCCGGCTTCCCGTGGCCATAAAACGGCCCCACGCGGCAGGCAGGCCAGTGCCCCACTTCGGACACTCGGCCAGCTGATACTTCGGCATCTTACAGCTCAAAAAATCAACGAATTATGCTGTGTTTCAACGGTTTTCACCGGCCGAAATGCATTGGTGCGCAACGCTTTTTGACCCTCTGACCTGTGCAAACGAGGTTCCTCCCCGAAATCGCCATCGATCCTGGGATCTGACAACACAAAGAAGGCACGTGAAGGGTAGCCGAGGCCGGTCGGAGCCAGCCTTCGACCCGCCCCCTTACCCCACGGGGTACCGCCACTCGTCACTGCGAGCAGGAATGCTTGGATCCGTTCAAAGCCGTTGGGGCACCTACGTCGCGGGGCTGCTGATTAGGGCGGGGTGCCACCAAAGCATCCGGCAGTGACAGGTCACAAAGGAGTCTTGTGACCACACAATGCCAAGACCTCTACTGAATGCCGGTTGGGCGGCGGACCATCAAAAGCATGAACCGCCTAAGTAAAAGGCATGAACCGCCTATGTAATGGGCCAAACACATTGCACCCCAACAAGGAACAACGCAATAGTGGCGTTCACGGGGGTGTAGGAGAGAAGGATGAAATGACGACTCAACACCACCAAGTGATCACGAAAATATTGGTCAGCGGTGCTATCGCTCTCGGCTCCCTTGTTGGGGCAGCAGCCCCGGCCAGCGCCGACCCGAACGCGATCGGCGGTACCGACCCGAATCCGTTCGGCGCCCTCGGCTGTAACTGCCAAGAGACAGCTCCATCCGGTAGCACGGCCCTGGAAGAGATACAGCGGGGAATCCGGGGAAGCCTGTCTGCCAGCCCAGGCAAACCGCAGCCGTAATTAACTTGCGGCCGCCAAGGTGCTACTCGGACGTGATCGGGTTTCCACCTGGAAGCTTTGCTTAGGTAGTGACCGGGTGGAAGTCGGTCGAAGAGCACAACAGGACAGCGGCTTCCACCCCAAACTGCTCAGCAGCCTCATACTGCTCAGCAGCCTGTCTGGCCGCGTACTCTGTGCCCACCACCTCAACCACGCGGTCCCCGGAGAGATTGCTGAACTCGACGGCCCAAACCTCTGACGGCCGCGCGTACAAGACATAGTCCTGCATTGCATTCCCCCAGCTAGAACGTTCCAAGCCCGTTGAAGCGTGTGTTTCCGGTGCGTACCCCGTTGCAGAGATGAAACGCGCAGTGGGGTTTGCCACAGGACCCGCGACGGTCACCCGGTCGCCGAGCTGCGGCCGCTGCCTGCGCGCAGAGCGCAGAAAGCGTTTGCCGCGCGTCGATCCTGAAGCGTTGCGCCGTGCCATGGACACTGTCGTCGACGCGTCGCTGTCATGACCGAAGCACCGTCGGTGGGCCTGCTCGATACCTCGTTGCGACGACTTTCACCGGCAGGCGACGACGAGCTTCCCATCAGGTCATGATCGGTGGACAATCACCTCCCAATGCGCTGGGCGCACGGAACTACGCTTTAGCAAGTGTGGTCATGGCCGGTGAGCGTGGGCACCTTGGCGATGAACTCGCAACGGTCAATCCGCTGGTGGACGGCAGTCAGAACTTCGGGCTAACTACTAAGACCTGAAAAAGGGTCGCGGGGATGGTGTCGATCGGCGGTGCCGGCTGGTTGAGATTGCCGGGTCGGTTGTGGTGTTGGTTTCATGCTGCCAGGACACTGATTTTGACGAGGTTGTGGGC
>Ga0210393_10003693_pt1 | contig 12250 bp, 9 predicted proteins | sample IncBWC27OmetaG_FD_160068 | JGI IMG/M metagenome (GOLD analysis project Ga0210393, IMG submission 160068) | Forest soil microbial communities from Barre Woods Harvard Forest LTER site, Petersham, Massachusetts, United States - Inc-BW-C-27-O ... | reverse complement strand
TGGCAGAGACCACTGCTGAGAGTTCTGCTCCGAGAGAGGAATATAGCGGCCGTCCGGCCCCCGCCGTGCCGGTCTGCGGGCTTCGCAGTGGAGCATGAGCGCCAGCAGGCCCCGGACCTCCGCCTCCCTGGGCATGAGCTGCAGAAGGACCCGTGCGAGCCAGATGGCTTCCTCGGCAAGCTCACGGCCGCTTTGGTCGACGCCCGCCATATCATCCCAGCCGATCCCGAAGGCGGCATAAATCGCCTCAAGCACCGCGTCGAGCCGCTGCGGCAATTCATGCTCTTGCGGAACTTCGAACTGAATACCGCCGCTGCGGATCTTCGTTTTGGCACGCACCAGGCGCTGCCCCATCGTCGTAGGTGAGACTAGGAAGGCCTGGGCGATGCGCGCTGCGTCCAGCCCAAGAACGGTCTGCAGCATCAGGGGCGTGTGCATGGCGGGATCGATTGCCGGGTGGGCACACACGAAAAGCAGTTTCAATCTTTCATCCGGAAACTGCGTCGACACGGACGCCTCCTTGGACTCCTCGCTGAGAAGCAACAGAGTGGGCTCGCTGGCTTCAACCACTCGTCGATGACGCACCAGATCGATGAAGGAGTGGCGCGCTGTCGTCAGCAGCCAGGCCTCCGGATTTTGCGGCACGCCGTCCCTCGGCCAAGCGGCGAGCGCCGCTACCAATGCGTCGCTGAGAGCGTCCTCCGCAGTGGCCACGTCGCGGGTGTGCGAGGAAAGGTAGGCCACGAGGCGGCCGTATGACTCCCGGGCCACTCGCTCGATCGTCCGATGTATGACTTCCTGGCCGCTTCCGTTCATCACGTAATTCGTCGCTTGGATTCCGGCGCGAGGGGACGGACCTCGACGGCGCCGGCCGCGGCGGCCGGGCAGCGAGCTGCCCAATCGAGCGCCGCGTCAAGCGAGGGGAGTTCCATGATTATGAATCCCCCCAGTTGCTCCTTGGTATCCGCGAAGGGTCCATCCTGTACGCGCCGCTTTCCTTCCTTAAGGCGCACCGTGGTTCCAGTCTCGGGTACTTCAAGCGGATCGCCAGCGAGGTAGGCGCCCGATTCGACCAGAGCCTTATGGTACGCCCGCCAAGCCCCGGTATAGGTGTCGGTTCCGTCGCTGTTCCGCGTCGCAAAATCTTCCGGTGATTCATAGATTAGCAGGGCAAATTGCATCAGCTTTTCTCCTTTGGAGCTAGGGTGAGCGCCTTGTGCGCCTGAACTTATGACGGATCGGAGGCGGTCCTTTCGACAGATTTCAGGAAGTCTCCAGGAATTTCAAGAGCGATAAGGGGACTCGACGGACATTCAAGGCATGATGTCAAGCAAGTAGCTCCCGCTGGCTTCCACCCCCGTTGCGCGTAAGACGGACGAGAAGATTTACAATCCTAGCCAGCATTTTCTCCAGGAGACGAGAATCTTTATGCGGGTTGGAGTTTTTACGCCTCTGCTATCTCAGCTTTCGCTGCCTGCCGTTCTGACGAAACTCAAAACGCTTCAGATCGAAACCGTCGAACTCGGCACGGGGAACTATCCCGGCGACGCGCACTGCAAGTTGTCGATGCTCGCAGATGCTTCCGGGCTCGCCGAGTTTCAGAAAATTCTGGCCGATCACGGCACCACAATCAGCGCCTTGAGTTGCCACGGCAACGCGCTTCATCCGGATAAGGCGCGCGCGCAACGAGACACGGAAGTGAGCCGCAAAACAATTCTGCTCGCCGAAAAGCTCGGCATTTCTATCGTAGTCGATTTCGCCGGATGTCCCGGTGATTCACCTCAGGCCACGGCTCCGAACTGGGTTACCTGCCCGTGGCCTCCGGACTATTTGAAAGTGCTCGACTGGCAGTGGACCGAGGTGGTGGTGCCTTATTGGACTAAGCATGCGAAATTCGCCTCCGACCACGGCGTGAAGATCGCCATCGAAATGCATCCCGGATTTGTCGTATATAGTCCGGAGACAATGCTGCGGTTACGCTCCATCGCGGGGTCGAATGTGGGCTGCAACTTCGATCCCAGCCATCTTTTTTGGCAGAGCATCGATCCCATCGCAGCCGTACGTGTGCTGGCAGGCGCCATTTTCCATGTCCATGCGAAGGACACACAGATTTACCCAGCGAATTTGCCGCGGACTGGCGTGCTCGATACCAAGCCGTACACCGACGAGCGTGATCGCGCCTGGATCTTTCGGACCTGCGGTTACGGCCACGGAGCCCAGTGGTGGAGCGAATTTATTTCCACACTGCGCATGTTCGGCTACGATAACGTACTCTCCATCGAGCACGAAGACAGTCTGCTCTCACCGGAGGAGGGTTTGACGAAAGCTGCGAATTTTCTCAATCGCATCATGATCCGTGAGCAGCCGGCCGCTGCCTGGTGGGTCTAAGGCGGGAACACAGTGAAAATAATCAGGACGGCGATCGTCGGTACTGGCTTTATGGGGCGCGTGCATCTCGAGGCGGTGCGGCGGCTGGAATTTGTCGAGGCCGCCGCTGTCGTCGGCAGAAATGCGGAGGCGACGCGACGCTTGGGTGCAGGATTTTCCGTGCCCACGATTACGACCGACTATCGCGATGTTCTCCGCGATCCGAAAATCGACGCGGTTCACATCTGCACCTCCAACGCGCAGCACTTTCCCATGGCCAGCGAAGCACTGCGGGCGGGCAAGCATGTAATCTGCGAAAAGCCCCTGGCCACTACCGTGGGCGAGGGCGAAGAACTCGCTTCTCTCGCTGCAGGGCGTGAAGTAAGGAACTGTGTCTGCCACAATCTGCGTTACTACCCGATGGTGCAGCAGATGCGACGCATGCGCGAAGACGGAGACCTGGGTGAAATTCTTATCGTTCAGGGTACTTATTTCCAGGACTGGCTGCTCTATGACACCGACTGGAACTGGCGGGTGGATGCTAAAGCGGGCGGGCCCTCGCGCTGCATGGCGGATATCGGTTCACACTGGTTTGATATGGCTGAGCACGTGACAGGGCTGCGCGTGACCTCTCTCTGTGCCGATCTTCATACTTTCCATTCCGCGCGCAAGCAGCCGAAACACTCGGTCGAAACCTTTTCCAATAAGCTGTCTGGACAAGAGGACTATGTTGAAACCGCCGTGGACACAGAAGATTTCGGCGCCGTGATTTTTCGCATGGACGAGCAGGCGCGCGGAAGCGTTGCTGCCAGCCAGGTCTCAGCGGGACGAAAGAACCGGCTGAGCATTGAGATCTGCGGCTCGCGATCTTCCGTCGCCTGGAACCAGGAGCGTCCCGACGAACTATGGGTCGGCCACCGCGATAGCGGCAATCAGGTTTTCGTGAAGGATCCTGCTTTACTGAAGCCTGCGGCGCGTAGTTATGCCGATCTTCCGGGCGGCCACAGCGAGGGCTACGACGATACGTTCAAGCAGGTCTTCCGCCGCTTCTATGCTTCGATTGCCGCCCCGGCGGTCGCGCCCGAATATCCGCAATTTGTTGACGGAATCAGGCAGTTGCGTATCGTCAACGCTGCGCTCGAGAGCGACCGTACGCGAGGCTGGGTCGATGTTCCCGCATTTGGTTCGTGATCTGAATCGCAGGTGAAAGGAACGCGTGCTAATTCTCGCCGCCATTGTCGCTATTTTCATCTACGGCATGATCGCCGCCATGTTAGGCACCATCCTGCCCGACCTGTCTGATCGTTTCCACCTGAGTCCGAGTCAGAATGGCACGATCGCGTTTGCCCAGGCTCTCGGACTCATCCTTGCCTCACTGGCGGTAGGTCCGCTGCTCGATAACGAAGGCAAGAAGATCGGACTCATTCTTGGTCTCGCCTTAATATCGATTGCACTCTTCGCGTTGCCGCGCTCTCCGGGCTTTCGCAGCATTATGTTGCTGCTGTTTCTGCTTGGAGTGGGCGGCGGGATCCTGGTGACTGGCGCGAACGCTTTGGTCAGCGATGTGAGCGAGAGCCATCGCGCTACGGCGCTGAATCTGGTGAACCTTTTCTTTGGACTCGGCGCTCTCGCCACGCCATTTATTGCGGCCAATCTTTTTGGGCGGAACTGGGTGCGCCTCTGCTACACCATTGCGTCACTCACGGTCGTAACGTTGGCGATTCAAGCCTTCACCAAAATGCCTGGCCCGACGGGTGCCGGGCGCTTCGTACTGGCCGATGCCGCTCCGGTGCTTGGACGCCCGCTGCTTTTTCTGGTTGGACTCTTTCTCTTTCTTTACATCACCTGCGAGGTAGGGATTTGGAACTGGTTGCCGCGCCACCTTATCGCCCAGGGCATTCCCGAATCTCGGGCTCTCAACATTCTTTCGCTGGGATTTGCTCTTGGTTTGCTGATTGGACGTGCCGGCGTGCTGCCGGTGCTTACGCGTGTACCCGCCATCACCGTCACCTTGGTGGGATCGGTCGCCATGGCCGTTACAACTTTCCTGATGCTGCGGACTAAGAGACCCGGAGTTGCCCTCGTGCTGGTCTTTCTTGCTGGAATTTCCATGGCGCCGGTCTTTCCCACCACGTTGGCCATCGTGGGCGACGCTTTTCCGCGCATGACCGGCACTGCTATCGGCTTTGTGATTACTTGCGGATGGACCGGGCTGGCAGTGAGTTCCCGAATCATTGGCGCTATCGCCGGCGGAGACCCGCGGCAGTTGAAGAAAGCGCTGCTGGTGATCCCAGCCTCAGCCGTAATAATGGTCGGCCTGGATTTGGCGATGCGGAGCATGTTGCGATAAAGCAATGTCGGCGCCTGCATCCTGCGAGTTGAAGTAGCGGCTTTACATCGTCAGGTTGCGCATGTATTCAGCGTCAATCTTGAGTGCCTCCATCATGGGCACATCGAACTCTTCCTGCTCCACAAAGGCGTGCTTGATGCTCGCCTTCTTCGCCGCCTCGAAGATGGGGCGATAGTCAATCGTTCCGTGTCCCATTTCCGTTGAAGGCGGATGTTCCGAGGGCGTGGATGCAGGAGTCATCTTGAAGTCTTTCACGTGCAGCATAGAAAAACGCGTGGGATAGCGGAACAAGAGGTCCGCGGGTTTTTGACCCGCCACGACCGCCCAACCGCAATCGAGTTCCATGCTTACCTTTGCCGGATCGGTCGACCGCAGAAGCTCGTCGTAGAACAAGACGCCGTTTTCTGAGCGGAACTCGGGTGTGTGATTGTGGTATGCGAAGCGCATGCCGGCTGCATTTACTTTTTCCCCGATATGGTTAAACTGTTCCGCGTTCCAGCGCCAGTCGTCGAGGGTCATCGAATCTCGGGCCGCGCGCGACCCGGGGTCTTTCACCCGTGACGGATCTTTCAGCATGGGCGACGAGCAGACGATGTAGTTTAGCCCGAGATCCTTGCCGAACTGAATGGTTTCATCCATCTTCAGCAAAAGATCCTTCAAAGGATAGTGGGCGCTTACACAACGCAGGCCGGCGTGATCCATCGCCTGCTTTACCTCGCTCGGACTGCGACCGAAGAAGCCCGCAGCCTCCACTTCGCGATAACCCAGCGCAGCTATCTGGCGCAGCGTTCCGTCATAATCTTTCGGCAGAATGTCGCGCACCGAGTACAGTTGCAAACCGAGCGGCAGGCCCAGAGGGTTGGCCAGCAGGGGGAGTGCATTATTCCACAGTGCCGCGCACGCAGCCGAGGCTGAGGCAGTCTGCAAAAAAGCTCTTCTGGAAATCCGACGCATGTTTGGAAGCCCTCAATTCTCAATTCCCAATTTTCGATCATTCCTATTGCTGGAAGGTGCGACTATCCTCGAATCGTCTTTGCGCCAGCATCCCAGGTTGCGATTGTGTTCTTGAAATAGGCATAGTTCGCGAGATGGCAGCCGATCGCCGCGTGGTTGCCGAACACTTCGTTTTCGACCGTAGGCCTGCGGCTTCGGACCGCGTTGAAAAAGTTTGCCTGATGCGCCGACACATCGCTGTAACCTTGCGGCGCGGTGAAAGTCTCTGCTTCGACTGGCTGGTAGTCGAGTGGGCCGGGCTGGGGATGGTCCGCCAACCATTGTGCCAGATATTCCTTGCGAAGTCGCGCCGGCCAGCCTTTCAGCGAATATCCTTCCGGCTGCGGACTTACATCCTGCGGAATAAAGGTCAACGTTTGTCCACTGATTTCCATGGTGGCTTTGCTGCCGTGGAACTTGATGGGTTCACCGCCGGCATTGTTCAGATTGCAGCGCAGCACGATGCGGAATTTCGGATAGTCGTACAGTGTCTCGATCAGGTCCGGAAAGTCGCGTCCGTCTTTCCAGCGAAACAGTCCGCCGCTCGACTGCGCGCGCGTGGCCGCCTCGTTCGTTCCGGAGATAAAGTGAATTCCGGAGAGCAGATGCACGAACAGGTCGCCGGCCAATCCCTCGCCGTAGTCGGAGAAGCAACGCCAGCGGAAGAACCTGGCCGCGTCGAACGGCCGCTTGGGTGCGTCTCCCAGAAACGCATTCCAATCGATAGTCTGCTCGCTCGCGTCGGGCGGAATGGGATAGACCCAGGCGCCGCTGGGCGAGTTCCGGTCGGACGAGCCTTCGATGAAGAACACGTCACCGAGGGCTCCGGATGAATAGAGTTCGCGAGCCTTTTCGTAGACGATGGAACTTACGCGCTGGCTGCCCACCTGCATGATGCGATTTCCTTTTCGCACGGCATCCACCATGGCGAAGCCGTCTTCCACGGTGTGCGACATCGGCTTCTCACAATATACGTCCTTGCCCGCGGCGCAGGCATCCACCACGATGCGGCGATGTTGATGGTCAGGCACGGCCACGATCACTGCGTCTACATCTTTGCGGTCGAGGATTTCCCTGTAATTGCGCGTCGCCGGAACCTGCTTTTGCACCGCCTCCTGAGCTGCCTCGTGCCGGCTGTCATAGAGATCGCAAACGGCAACACATTCTATGCCGGGCACGGCAATCGACGCCTGCAATAATTCGCATCCGCGCGTTCCGGTGCCGATCGACGCAAAGCGCACGCGATCGCTTGCAGCTACGGCGCGGCCTGCGCCCCATAACGCCGCAGGCTCCAGGAGAGTAAATTTTACTGCGGCTCCGGCAGCCACGGAAGTCGTGCTGATCCGCATGAAGTCACGGCGCGTAAAAGAATGCATGGTTTTTCCTCCATGTCCATCTATCGCAAAATTTTCCAATTCCAGCACGCGCCCGTGCGGCGGGTACCGCGTGCTAACTCAACGTACTGGCCGAAGCTGGAGAGCGCGACTTGCTCTCTGCCGGGAATGTAAAAACTAAACTTCCTGCCTGCCGAAGCGACCGGATCCCACAATGGAATGTTCTTGATCCGCTTTGCCGCATCGGGAATGTCGAGAATCGTTTTCACCGCGACCTCGCGGCGAACAAGCGTATCGCAGGCCCGATAGGCAAGGCCCATCCCCCCGGCCGAGGATTGCGGGACCTCGTAGCGCCCGACCAATTTTCTGAGTGAAGAGGGAATGTGCATGGGGCACCCTGGTTCGGGGAGCCATAGCATCTTAATAGATTTGGGCGAAAAGTGTAGGCCTCTTGTGTTTAACTTCGAACTATGCGCGCAGCAGATTTCGGGCGATGAATAAGACGTTGGCCGGGCGCTCGCCCAGCCGCCGCATAAAGTAGGGATACCATTCAGTGCCGAACGGAATGTAGATGCGGACGCGCCAGCCATCGCGGACCAGGCGCTGTTGCAGGTCTCGACGGATACCATAAAGCATCTGGAATTCAAACGAATCGCGGGAAATCTTTTCGGTGGTCGCGAACGCCTGCGCCTGTTGCACAATGCGTTCGTCGTGCGTGGCAAGGCCGTGATAGATACCACTCTTCAGCAGGATTTTCATCAGCTTGACGTAGTTGGCGTCGACCTCTGATTTGGCGGGAAAGGCGATATCCGCAGATTCTTTGTACGCGCCTTTGCACAGGCGAATACGGATGCCTTCAGCGAGAAGTTTTTCGATATCGCTCTCGGAGCGCCGCAGGTACGCCTGGATCACGGTGCCGACCGAGTTCGCATTTCCTGGCATGCGGTGCAGTTCATGAACGAAATCCAGAGTGCGCTGCGTGTAGGGCGATCCTTCCATGTCGACGCGCACAAAGCCGGGAGGATTCACGGATGCAGCCTTGGCGACCAGCTCGCTGACGATATCGCGGGCCAATTTCTCATCCACGTCCAGCCCCATGTGCGTGAGCTTGAGGCTGATATTAGCGTTGAGCTGGTTGACGACAATGGCGTCGAGGACCTGATGATAGAGTTGGGCGCTGTGCCGTGCTTCGTCGGGATTCGTGACATTTTCGCCAAGATTGTCGATGGTGACGCTCATCCCCGCGCGGTTCACGGCTTGGGTGGCACGGACGGCGTCGGCAATCTCCGTGCCGGCCACGAAGCGCCCGGAGACCCGGCGGCCGAGGGAAGATCGCTCGGCAAAGTTGCGTAAAGATGGATTTTCGGAAAGACGGACGAAGAACGCTCTCAACATTCCACACCCGGAAACTGGTAAGCCGCCGCCTCGGATTGGTGCATGAAGATCACAGAAAGTTGTATCACAAGGGGGCTATGGATTAGGTAGGTAGAGCAGATCGTAACGGCAGGGAAGTATGATTGCAGCGGAGAAGGATGGAGGGGAGTAAACCGCCCGACTCTATTCCGCCGCCCTATTGGCCACGTCCGGTGCCGTACGATTTCATTTGGAACGCCTAACAAAGGGCCTGACTCTTCAAGTATTTGGAGGCTGGTCGTCCCCACGAAGGTTCACTGCAGCTTCGCGTACTCCGCTTTGACTTGCTTGAGAACAGGGATGTCACCGTCGGCGTCTTTCCAGAGTGTGAGGAAGTCTTTGTAAGCGGCGAGCGCACGGACGCGGGCGGCATCGGCAGCCGCTCCCTGCGAGGTTCTCGATTGCAAGGCATTGGCCCGAGCGACTCCCAAAGGCGCCAACGCCCCCGTCCAGCAATTCCACACGATGCCGTTGTGATCGATAATCTTCTGAAACTCAGCGGCAGCGGCAGTACCCTGTCCGTTGGCCAAGTATGCCTCACCACGCAGGTACGTCGGATACAGGCACGAGGTATTCATGACGAAGGGAATGTTGCCCAACTCAATGAGCGTAGCAGCTTGCAGGGCGTCCAGGGCGGAGGCCGGGTTCTTTCTGTCCAGCGCCAATTGCGCGTGAATCGCAGGCAGCCAGAGCGACTGCATCTGCGTGCCCAGCGGGAATCGCTTCCCCAAGTCTTGGGCCAACGATTCGGCTCGCGCCGTATCGCCCGCCATGGCAAAGGCAAGCGCGGCTTCAGTTTCGACGCCCTGACTCGCGGGAGCGAGCTTCAGAGCTTCGGCTGCTGTCTGCCGCGCTTCTTTGAGATCGCCGTAAGCCGCTTCCCGCTGAGCAGCAATTGCCAGATCGATCGCCCCAACCTCTTTATTGTCGGTTCGTGCAGCTGAGTCTACGGCCCGCTTGGTCAGTTCCCGGGCCTTCCCCGCCCGACCGGCATAAGCCTCGGTGTCGGATGTGAGAGCCAGTCCAAAAGTTTCATACTTGGGCTTGCCCGCAAACCACTGTTGTTGTTCCGCCATCCCCGCGGAATCCGACCCCACAAATGCGAGAGCGTAAAAAGCAGTATGCAATATTAAATCATCCCCGTATCGCACCCGCGTGTCGTCGCTGATCTGCCGCGTTTCGTCGAAACGCTGCAGGGCAAGAGTATAGATGGCGAGATTCTCGTACCAGGACGCATAATCCGGCGCAAGGCGCTTGCCTTGCCTCATGATTTCCGCGGCCTTCTGATACTGCGCCTGTGCTGCGTACGCCAGGCCCAAATTGTTGTACGCTCCGTATTCCCGCGGGTAGCTCTCAATCCACTCCAGATATATCTGCGCCGCTTTGTCCAGTTCTCTGGTCACGTTCTGGTAGTAGTTGGCAGTGATGGCCAACTTCTCCCGCTCGCTGGCATGTTCCCGCAACTGGAACGCTTTCGTGACGTACTCACTGGTCCTCTCAGTCTGGCCGAGAAAGGCATAACCCAAGCCTACTGCCCTGTAGCCCATGGCAAAATTCGGATCAAGCTCGATGGCGCGTTGATCGTAGGGCAAAGCCGCGGCAGGGCCTTTCTCGACATTGGCCTTTATCCCAAGGCTGTATGCTTTCAAAGCTTCGAGCGAAGAAGTGGTGGCCTGTTCGAGCGGAACATCAAACCGCTGCACCGTAGCCAGCGATTCACCCAGTTCGCCGCGCAGCTTGGATGCCGCCTCGCCCAACACGTCCAGCACCTTCTCCTTGGACGCCACCGCCACTTGCTCCTCGGCCAGCGTGTCGCCGGTCTGGCAGTTCATCGCCTTCAATTCCAGCACATATTTGCTGCCCAAACTGCCAATCGCTCCGGCAACGTAGGCTTTGCTCCCCGCCCGCTGGCAAAGTTCGCGGGCCACATCGAGTGTCAGTTTCGTGCCCGCTGGACGAGTCATCAATTTCAAAGTCTTCACCACTGCGCTGTCAGGGAGCACATTCAGGAAAGGCGATTGCCGCAGGGAAACGTTGAGCGCCGTCTTCAGTGTGTCGTCAAAGATTGCATCGCCGGTACTGTTAGCAAAATCGGCGAGAACGATGGTGTCCTTGTCGGTCAGCTTGGGTGCGCGGTGGAAATAGAAATAACCACCGACTGACAAAGCCAGCGTAGCCGCTACAGCAACAGTGGCCAGCATTCCTCGTCTCTTGATGCGGGTTGAGGTTCCGGTCCTCGCACTCACGGGCAGTTGCGCCGAATCCGTGTCCCGCTTCAGCCGTCGCAAATCAGCTCCGATTTCCGAGGCATGCTGGTAGCGAAGGGTTCGGTCTTTCTCAAGCGCCTTGGCGATAATTGCGTCGAAGGCAGCGGGTACTTCTGGGTTCAAGCGGCTGGGTGTGATTGGCCCCTCATTCAGGATGGCATTCATCGTCAACACGTTATTCTTGCCTACGAAAGGTCGTCTGCCGGTTGCCGCTTCGTAAAGCACAACGCCCAAGGAAAACAGATCGCTGCGAGCATCGATCTCCTCTCCAGAGACTTGCTCGGGAGACATGTAGGCAGTTGTGCCGGGAATAGCGCCTTCCACGGTGAGCGATTGATCGTTGTCGCTGGGCTCGATTTCCGGTCGATGCTTAGGGATGGCCTTGGCCAGTCCAAAATCCAGAATCTTCACCCGACCCGGACCTACCATGAAAATATTTGCGGGCTTTATGTCTCGATGGATGATCCCCTTCGCGTGCGCCGCTGTTAAGGCGTCGGATGTCTGAATGCCAAGATCCAGAAGTTCGTCGGCGGGGACTGGCCCTTTGCGGATTCGCTCTTTTAAGCTTTCTCCCTCCAGCAACTCCATGACGATTACTGGCTGTCCGTCCTGTTCTTCCACTTCATAAATCGTGCAGATGCTCGGATGGTTCAAGGAAGAGGCGGCGTTCGCCTCCCGCTTAAAGCGCTGCAGGGCTCTTGGGTCATGCGCCAGATTGTCGGGAAGAAATTTCAGAGCAACCCGTCGTTTCAAGCGAATATCTTCCGCCTCGTAGACGACTCCCATACCGCCGGCGCCGAGCTTCCCGATCACGCGGTAGTGCGAGATGGTTCGGCCGATGGGGAAATCGCCGCTTTCCTGCTCGTCTGCGCTCTGTTGGTGAGCGAGGGCGCGCGCCGCCCCTTCTAATGCCGGGCTCTCGAGGAAGGCTCCCGCCTGTTGTTGTGCGATTAACAGCGAGCGGACTTCGCGCTCCAGCGCTTCGTCGGTCCCGCATGCGTGCCGCAGAAAGGCGTCGCGCTCCTTGGGCGCACGCTCCAGCACCGACTGCAGCAGGCTATCGACTTGTTTCCACCGGTTAGAGTCCACCGGTTGCTCCGCCGGTCAGTTCGCGGTAGAGCCATGCCTTGGCGGTGCTCCAGTCGCGCATTACGGTGACGGGCGATACTTTGAGCACCTCGGCCGTCTCTTCCACGCTGAGTCCGCCAAAAAAGCGCATTTCGACGACCTGCACTTTGCGGGGATCGATACGCGCCAGCGCGTTCATCGCGTCATCGAGTGCCACCAGGTCCGCGGGCCGATCGTCGTCCACGATGGCTGTCTCTTCCAGCGAAACATGCTGCACGCCGCCGCCACGTTTCAGGTTGTGGCGCCGCGCATGGTCGACTAGAATGCGCCTCATCAATTGGGCCGAAACCGCGAAAAAATGGGCGCGATTCTGCCACTGCATGCTTTTGTAGTCCACCAGGCGCATGTACGCCTCATTTACAAGAGCCGTCGTCTGCAGGCTGTGACCGGGGCGCTCG
>Ga0210393_10003692_pt1 | contig 12252 bp, 16 predicted proteins | sample IncBWC27OmetaG_FD_160068 | JGI IMG/M metagenome (GOLD analysis project Ga0210393, IMG submission 160068) | Forest soil microbial communities from Barre Woods Harvard Forest LTER site, Petersham, Massachusetts, United States - Inc-BW-C-27-O ... | reverse complement strand
GCCGTGGAGCGTAGTCGAAGAGCGGAGGTAGCGCACCCTCTTCGAGCGTCATCATCTCTCCGCCGACCAGTTGTTCGAACGCGTCGTAGCACTTGACATCTAGCGCGAGAGATTCCATGAAGCAGGCTTTCGCTTGATCCCCGCGATTGAGTTTTAACATCAAGAGACCGCGGAGGTTGCACATAGATGCTTCGACCTGGCGTGGGCGTCAACGCTGCCGGTAGTACACAGGGAGGACGACATTCACCTTGATCCCTCCATCCGTATTGGGCACCGCGGGCCCGCTACGTCCTGGGAGTTTTGTCGGTCCATAGGGACATTATAATGTTGAAAGATGTACGCACCCGAGTTACGAAAAGGATTGGCCTCGCCAAGCATTTCGGTCGCCTCGGCCCACTTTCCCTGCCTGACGAGACATTGGGCAGCGAGGTAGCGGCACACGACGCTCATGTCAACGAGACGCGACACGCCCTCCTGCTGCTCTGCGGCGACGTCAACCATAGCAGCAGGACCGACGGGAAGTCGAGGAGGAAGGGCGGGCTCGCGAGCCTTGCCTTTGGCATCAAAGGGGACAGGCGGGGGCTTCGTTGAGAAAGGACGGGTGAGAAGTCGCTCTGCACGGGAGTACCGATGTGTCATGAAGTATGTCTGGGCGAGCCAAAACGCATCGTTCGGGTCATCTGTGCTACGCGTGAGTGGAAAGTGGACAGAGAAGGATGGGGAGGACGTCACGGCGCACGGGTCCAGGAGAGAACCTTGTCGCCCCAAAAGGCGGCCGTGTCGTACAGATGTTGCATGAGCGCGTCATGGCGCCAAAGACGCATGCGGTCGATCATGCCCCACTCGACGTCGTCGTCGTCTTCATCGGCCGAGACCTGGAACACGTCTGTGTTGTCATTAGCCAGGGGATGCCTGCCGATGCTTCCTTTGGTACGGCGATGGGCGCGAGGAGACGACCGCAAGGGAGAAGATGGTAGAATAGACCGATTCGGGTCGAGGGCGAGGGGATGTGGGTGGGTCGGGTTGGCACCGACGAAAGAGTTGACCAGGGATTGTGGTCCGAAGGAGAAAGACGAGTTGATGGATGCACGTGAGTGATGATACGCAGGTCCAGAAGGGGAAGGAATATAGGGCACTTGGGGAATGTTCGGGTTGAATGGGGAAGGGGGAGGTGGTGTTGACGCCATGAAGCTCGCGTTCAACTCGTTTGTGCAAAGACTCAGATTACAATAAAAGGCCCAAGACGCGTCGCGTGTTGGTCACGAGCCTCCACTGGCAATTTCACAACCAGTCTCACATTCCCCCTTGTTTGCCGTACTAAGATGGGATGACAGTGTGATGCTAATTACATGACTGTTACATGATGCTCTGCTACCAATGGAAGACTACACTGGCCGGAAAACCGGGGTGCGGCAACGTGGTGATGTTGGAGTCATAGAAGAAGCTTGCTAAGCATGATACTCAACAAGTACAACCAACAACACTTCACTGGATAGTGAGGGTGCGTTTGGATGGCCAACGAGTAGGGGGTTTTGGAACTTCCAAGATGATGAGCTTAAGGCTGTATATCGATTGACAAGTAAAAGCGTATCGATTCGCATCAGTGGATAAGGAATTATCCGAAACAATGAAATACAAACATGGCGAGAGCAGGAAGAAAAGCGCCTGTTACAGAAGGGGAAGTAGGCTTCTTCAGTTCGGTCGGGGCGAAAAGTTGCGGGCCAAAACAAATGGATATTTAGCTGTCACTGGCAGGTCTGTTGAAATTCATCCAGAAGACGATATCTCGAAAAAGTCCGAAGCTGTCCGAAGTCATGGCAGTCCAAGTAAGTTCGGAAATGAAACACCTATCAGCGAGAATCACCGCAAACGTAAGTGGGAACCCCCTGCTTGAGGCAGAGAATGCACAGGTTTAGTTAGGTAGCACGGTGATACATTTGATATATTTCGCCATCTTCCACAACCGTGGACCAGTGTATGCTACTTCCAGATAGATCAATATTTCATAGCAGAGGCACGATAGAGGTCGAATAATCTAGCAGGGCAGTCAAGTTGCCAGGGAGTACGTCGGTCGGTTATTGTGTCCAGTAAGGCTGGACTGCGAACCACGCGGGTGCAGTGCGCAGTGTTGGCAAGCGGTATTTAAAACAATCCTTGACGGTTCGGCTAATTTTCGACAGCGAGACGCTGCAAGATTTCCCATCTGGGACGAAGGAGGTGTTGCAGTACAAACGGCGGTGGGGCGCGGGATGCCTTGAATTGACAGAGCCTGAGGTAGCACGTGCCAGTTGATAAGGGATAAGGGGGTTTGCCCTCGTTACCTAACCCGGTACGGACGGCGAACGACGGCTGCCCATTCGCTGTCTCCTGCCCCGCACCCACTTCAATTGCTCTACGTGTCACCTCAACTCCTCGTCTTACTCACCATGGTCCTTGGAAGGCTTGCACACTATGCGATCGATGCGCTCCTTCTATCTACTGTAGTAGCTGGCGTCAAGCAGTCCACTGGTTTCGCGTACGTACCCTTTCGCTTTATTATCACTTCCACCACCCAGATCTCATCCCCATCTCTTATGTATAGTCCAGACACAGAGTTCATCTCCAACCCTACCATCCGGTCATTAACGGAACAATATCTCGGCTTTGGAGAATCGGTGTTTAATGTCCTACAAGGAACGGTAGTGACCAGTCCTTATTTCAAGCGGAGCGAACGACAGTAAGATGAAGGTTATGGGGGCCGTGATGGGCAGCAGAGCTACACATGGGGTATTCGCCGGTTTTTTGGATGTTGTGTATATTTATGAAGGATTTTCTATGCATTCGTGCACTATTTGTGCCATCTCCTCTCACTCCAACTGATCCGAACCACCGTGTGCCGCGGCTTTACCTCCAACGGCCACCATGAATGTGACACCTCCATCATTGTCCAACTTCACTCCACCTCTCCCAGAAACCTTCGTTGCAAACCTCTCAGTGCTCAACATCCGCACAGCCCCCGACCTTATCTTCGTCCTACCCGCTGAGCTCTTCAGGAAGCTGCCCGCGGGCACCATCACCTTCTCGGAGCTTACGCACTACATAGCGCACGTCAGAAATACGTTTGCTGCCCCAGCTCTTACGGGCGACCAGCTCATCGGAGAGCTAGAAGTCCGTGCGCGGCTTGCGTCCGTGCGCAGCGGGCTGCCCGCTCTGGATGGGCTCGTCGGCAACAGTTTCGGTGGTGCATCAGGAGGTCGCATTATTGAGATCTCAGGGGCTAGTGCCAGCGGGAAAACAGTAAGGCACCGCTGGTGGTCGTCCATGAGCTGAATCGACGGCGAGTTAACGTCAGCCTTGCGACGATCTCAGGCACTTGCGCTGCACATCGTTCTACATCACATCGAGTCGCACCCGGCCGACGCTGCGCTATGGCTCGATACCACCGGCCATCTCGCACCGGCGTGCCTCGCCACATTCGCATCGCATTCGGTTCGTTGCGGAACCATTCATGTCTTCCTGCCGTCCTTGGTGCTGATGCGTGCATGGAATGTTCAGCCAACGTACAAAGAACTCCTTACGCGATTGAACATCGCATCGACGTTCGACACCGCAAAAACCAGACGCGCGATCGAGGCCCTCGACGCCCAAGACGATGCCAGTGGCAAACCGGAACCGCGGCCAAGTCAATTCCGAATCGTAGTATTGGACACGGTGACGGCACTGCTGGCGCCACAGCTGAGTGGCATATCTTCGCAAGGTAATGTAATTGCGACCACGCTACACCCCCCCCCACTTCCGCGCAGCTTTTTTGTCCTATCCAACACGAGTACCATGTGTCGGCTAACGACGACGAACATGGTGCCGCGAACGCGCCTTTTCTGCCTATAGGACATGCGGAGATGACGATGTTCATGCGCCTCCTCCGCGACGCGGCACAGAGGCACGGATTATGCATCCTCGTGGGTTTTCCTTCCTATTCCTTTTGCCCATTTCCCACCATTTGGGATCGCGCGAGTGCCAGTCCATTGCTGATGAGGTGGGTGTGTCTCACAGGTACTGAACGACGCGACGGCGGCGGGTCGCCCGGCCCTCGGCCCGTCCTTTACGTTCTTGAGCGACGCCACGCTGTGGCTTGCGCGCGCACCGGGGCAGGACCGCGAATTACGGACCGCGGAGGTGCTTCGCTCACGCATATGGGTGCGTTAGCTGCCTTTTCTTTTCTTTTTTCTTTTTCCTCGGCACTGCGAGTGTGTTGACGGTGTTTTGCTACTACAAGGCGACCGGGCCGCGTTGCACGTTTCGGATAAAACACGGAATGGTGCTGGCCGCTTAGTCTCTTTTATTCGCGCCCATCCCCATTGATTGCGTCGAGCATCGCTCCTCTTCCTCGAACAACGCTCCCCAGTTAGTCAATGTCGTCTCAGGGTACTCATGCCTAGGGTCATGATATGACTTGTATCCCCGGTATCGGGCTTCCCGAGACTTTCTGCTGCTTCAATGCCACAGGGACAACTTCGCAGGGCCAACGAAACCAGTCATTAGCGTAGGCTCGTGGGAAATAAATTCTCCCCGTTCCTCTTCGTGTACCCGGGCACGGAGCCATTTACGCTGCTGGTCACACTCATCGGAATACAGGCAAAGCAGTCGTAGAATGAAAGCTTGCATTAATTTTATATTCGTGGATGTTAACGCACCCAGTACCGGTCGAGAAAACATATAATCGCATGAGCGGAGAAATCAAATTAAGCTACACCCAACCAGGCATTTCGTACAACGTAGTCCAATTGTCCAGGGTATGCATCGCAGTAGTACTAGGCTACAAAGCACAGGGCTCACAGATCAGAGAAACTACGTGCGAAATAAGCACGTGTCACAACTAAAGACTATGACAAACTTACCGGTCGGGCATGAGGACCGGGGCGAGCAGGCTCCATATATAAAGAAGCATGCAGACCCACGAACTGACGATACGCATCCACATCGCCGTTTCGGAGCGCCCGATGTAGATGTCTTCACCATCACCATCGGTCGAAGGCGATGACGGGCCCGCACGGATGAAATTCCTGCGTACGGCGTATATTTATCAGTACATCAACGGAAATGCGAGGGATATTCTCATACCAGTCAGTGAGTAGCATCGCCACGTACATGGCGCCAAGTACAAATATGATATGGAACCAGGAATACTGAAAAGGTGTCAGATGAGTCAGAACGGTGCTGAAGTGGACGTACGTTATAACGGGTGCCAGAACGCTCGTCATCATACGTTTCACCATAGTCATCGTCGTCATCACTATCGTCCTCATTGAGCGCGGAGGGAGGAATGGCCCTAGAAAACCAATTCAACAGCGACTCCACAGGGTAGCATGAGATATTTACCCGGCTTCAACAGCAGCAAGAAGCGCCTGGTACCGCGGTGTCTCTCTACGGCTCGGTTGGTTGCTCACGATGCTAACCTCATGATTACTACGGTCGTCGGACAGTTGAATCTCGCCGTGGCGCTTCTTTCCCACCAAAGCACGGCTCTGCGTTGCAGCGCGTGTGGTGGAATACGCGATGGCAATGAATGTTAGGGCAGCACCGAAGACTAGGGCAGAGGTGCGTGTGCCGCTCGCCGCGCCTGATCGGAAGGGGTTGCACTTCTCGTGGGTGTGATTGCCAACGGCGGACATTACGAGGTACGTGCAATACACGGCAACCATTCCACTCTGGGCGAGCCCTGAACGTGGGTTGTATTCTTGCACAACGGGAAGAACGCAGAGGATGGTAATGATGATGGTGAGAGCAAGATTGAATGAGATAAAAAATTGGTTGAGGGTGCAACCGGAGCTTGCGAAGTACGCGTACAACACGCCAGTCATGGCAAACGCTGCCACGTACATACCGGCCGTCGAACCGATGAGGATCCATTGCCAGAGGTTCGAGTTGTTTGAATTCTCCCAGTTAGCGAGACAAGTCTCTGACCAGGAGTGGGCAAAGTCCACCAAGAGAACCAGGCCAAGGAGGACAAAGGCAGTGGCGCCGATGAGAGATACGTAGTTCCCCCAGAATACGAAGAAGTCATTCGGAATGAAGAAGGATATGATGACAAACACAAGCCAGAGTAGAACCTTCGGGCCCCACCAACTACCATGACGTGAACAAACATCCAAAAGAGACGACCGCCTCACTCACCCATTTTGAATGGCTGCTCGCTTGTCGCGGGTATCGCGAACGCCGAAGAGCGAAATACTGAGAATGATATGGAACAGCGCGAGGGCAAAGCAGACACGGTGGACCTATTTGGATGAAACAAAAGTAGACACCAAATGAGAGAAAGCACTCACTGCAAGAACACCGTAGCATTTTCCTTCCTCACAGTCCATCTTTATGTAGTCATAGCTCCATTTCTCAATAAGCTGGATCATGAATCGGGTCTTCATAAGCCACGCAAGCATGGAGGTGAGCGCGAATATCATCTAACGTTGGTCGTGAGAAAGGTTGGATACGGCCGCTGTAACAGGATCGTACGGCAAAGCCTATGCGAGTTGCGATGGAGGAGTTGCAGTTGCAAGACTTGCAGAACATCGAGGCTATCGTTTCGAGATGGCCAGGGGTCAGAATATAACTATGTCGAGGGTATGTCGAGGGTCGAGAAGCACGGACCTGCGGTGGAAGTGAAACAGAACGCAAGGCCAGCGAGACATGAAGATCCGACCGTGCCTAGCACGCCAGCAAACGGGAGAGAAAGTAAGAGGCCCATCGATGATCAAATCGCTGAGGGCTTCGTTCAGGTTGAGAGTGGTGGTTGTACTGCGTACTGCGTCTGGCACGGCCACAGCCTCAGCCCTGTAATCACGCCACGCCACCACTGCTTACTTAAGTCTCTCATCACTTTAATATTGGCACTCTGCGTTGGGAATACAAGGTGGGGGACTAATTGGCTGAACACACGAAAAGTTATTCAAATACACTCATAATACGACGCCATTATCAGTGGGCTGTAGGCACAAAGCAAGACGAGAAGATTTACGTGCATGGTGAGGAAAGGAGAATCTGTAGGTGGCACAACAGAACAGCAGGCGAGCTCAGGCTCATGAGGGTGATTGACTCCAGTGAGATGCTGAGTTGGGTGCGATGGAAACTATGGAAGACCAGAGGCTTTGGCTGGGTCGGCGAATACTTCATCCTCACCGAAGACTTCATAAGTTACTACTAAACTTCCATATCTCTCAAAAACTACCATGCCAGTGCGCCTATCGATGTTTGCGCCGCAGTTTGGGATTTGAACGAAGATGGCTAGCTGCGAGCCAAGTGGGTACGGCATCCTTTCCTTTTTGCATTCAGCAGGACCCCATGCATATACCATCCCATCATCGATCTATGTCATACACCGCTTCGACACGCCCAGCAAGTCTCTGGCCCGAGCGCCTTCGAGTCCAAAAACTGAAACGAGCCTTCACCGGCTTCACCCGCCACTACCACGGAGCCGCTTCCGATTCGGTGTCCACAGCTCCCACCCCGTGATCGATACTTGCATAGGTGTTGCTCCAACCCCTCCTCATCGAGCGCGAACTTACAAGCCACGCTTCCTCGCCTTACCACCAGGACAACACCAGGACAGCAATAATGGCGACGGCAGAAGGGGACGAGTAGATGGTGCAGTGCGTCGCGGTGAGATGATAGTCTTCAAATGCAGGCGCGTCATGATCCTACCAATGCTCATCTTCGTATGGGAATGTCATAGCAAGACGCCAGCGAAGGGCATGGCAGCACGCGCGCATGCGCTGACGCTCGGCTTATTGTAATAGGATACCCGAGCGGGATGGCGCCGCAAGCCTGAGACTGTAGACGCCTTGGGGTAGCTAGCGCTTGTGGGACAAAGATATGAAGAGCATCGAGGGGAAGATTGAGAAGCGATACGGAAAGGCGATTGGGGCCAGAGACTGGTAAGTAGACACACATCCTTCAAGTTGTCTAACAGAACTGGCAGATGCCTCGGCTAGAAAATAAAATCAGTTGGCAACTGTCTATCTGATCCTTCACGGAAAGATTGTTAGAGAAGAATCGAAGACAAGAAAGATACGTGGGTGGATCATGACAACGAGATCTTACAGTCCGCAGCTCAGGCCTGAGGTTGCTCAGGCTGGCGCTGCATAAAAACATACCTTGTGGGAAAAACATACCATTTCTGCCAATAGTACTTCAGTCTTCAGCGCTTCAGCCGCGGCATGTCCCTTTTCCGTTCATTGACAGCTATCTGTAACCAAGGTTCCCGCCGAGACCTCGGCCATTCATCTGTAATCAGTGATCAAACAGAATATTAACAAATAATGAGATATAGTGAAATACGACGTACTACAGTACTAGTAGGCTGTGTATAGCGTCGCCTTGTCCCTTCGCCCCGCAACTCTTCCTCCCATTCTCCAACCACGCTCACTATGTCACAGACTTCTCCAGAGCCCCTTCGGCATACAAACTACCAGTCCATCTTCGACTATGCTTTACAGGCCTATAAAAAGAAAACTGGGAAAGACCTTTCCTCAAATCCACTATTTCACACGCTTGAGAGCTGCGATTCTTCGGACGATATTATTTCTACACTGCGACAGCAAATCCCTGGGTTTGACCAGTCTTCCAGTGGGAGCAGCCATGATAAATTGACAAGGTGGCTGGATCCCACCGTGAAAGTTATCAATGCGTTTTCTGCGACTGTTGGTGGGGCTGTTACCCTGGTAGGCCCCATTGAGTACGAGGTGTCTCACCCTGAATCTGTACACTGATACTTATTTTCCAGGCATATCCACCTGGCGGGATGATCTTCACGGGCATAGGCGTCCTCCTTTCAGTAAGCATCTCCATCGATTTCTTTTCTAGTCTCTTGTAACGCCCAAAATTCCCAGGCTACTAACGCTGTTCGGGCCAGCCGAGGTGTTCTCCTTGACCTCTTTGAGCGCATCGAAAATGTCTTCAGACGGCTGGAGAACTATATCAATGTCCCACCTACCGAAGGGATGACGGACGCAATTATAAAAGTCATGGTTGAAGTACTTTGTATCCTTGCCATCGCGACAACGGAAATTCAACTGAGTCGTGGAAGTGAGTCAAGACCTGGCCACTGATCAACCCCCTCAGCTTATCGTTTGGCAGAATTATTTTTGAAGAAGCTGATAGGAAGGACGGACATCGAAGATGCGATTCAGAGGCTGGAAAGAGTGACGGTGGAGGAAACTCGAATGGCAGCCGCAGAAGCCCTAAAGGCTATTCACGGCGTTGGGGACGAGGTGCAGGGCATACATGACGCCGTAAAAGCTGTCGAAGACAGGGTGAAGGGCGTCGAAGGAATGATTCAAGGTGTCGGTGACACAGTAAAGGGTATCGGTGACATGGTCATACTCGGTGAGCAAAAGTTGTTCAACTTCTCATCTCTGTTCTCGTTGTTTATACCCATAAGGTGTTGAAAAATCAGGACGACAGATGGCAAACGACCGTGACGCGATGGCTATGGAAAGTCTGAAGACCATGAACGAGGCCGATAACAAAATAGATGTCAACATGACACAGAGTACACGCGACACTCTGGAGGGTGTCTCGGACAGAGAAAGGAATGTCGACAACGTACTGAGTCCCGGAAAGGATTTCGAAGCCGGAGGTGTCGACGGTGCGCAAATCATTCCCATCAATTACCCACACTGACGCTCAGCGTTTCATGTATTTAGGTGCTGAGAAAATATGTCAACGGAGAGCAGGCGAATTTGGTGATCCAAGCTGTTCGTTATTTCTCTACCGCGCGTTCTTTGGCCGGAGAGCGCTCAAATACACTCACAGTGATGCAGATGAGACAAGAGGTCGTGGAATGGCTCTCTCCGCCAGATCCGTCTGTAAATTACTACGCTGCGCGTGATACACACCACAAGGGTACCGCAGTGTGGTTCATCGAGGGCAATACTTTCAGGAATTGGAAAGAATCCGGGTCGTTGTTGTGGATCCATGGAAAGCGTACGTTCCCTCGCTCTCTGCGTCTTCGATATCATAGCTCACTTTGGATGTCACAGCGGGCTCTGGCAAAAGCGTCCTTATGTATGTCACTCGATAAGACTTGCTTCAGCCAGGGTCGCTTATATTATCGACTATCACCAGTTCTGCGATTATCCAGGATATCGAACGCGTCTCGAACACTGGGCCAGCGCACGTGGCCTATTTCTTTTTTGATTTTAAGGACACCGAAAAACAGAATGCCCGTGCTTTCCTCTCTTCCATCCTCGTCCAGCTCAGCAACCAGTCTGTCTCTTTCTGCAATGTCCTTCTCGAGGTTTTCTCAGCACACCAACGTGGCTCAAAGCAGCCTAGTGATAAGGAGCTTACGCAATGTCTCGAGAAGATGCTCCAGGTATCGAGAGAAGAACCGATCTACGTTATCGTAGATGCGTTGGATGAATGTCCCGACACTTCTGGGTTGCAATCATCTCGTGAAAAGTTCCTTGAGCTCGTGGAGGGATTGATCGGATTCCACCTCCCAAATTTACGTCTCTGCATCACAAGTCGCCCCGAGATCGACATCAGAATTGTTCTCGAACCCTTAACGTCGACATCGAGCCGTATATCCCTTCACGACGAAGATGGACAAAAGAAGGATATTGCCGATTATGTTCGTTCTGTTGTATATTCGGACAAAAAGATGATGAGATGGCGAGAGAAAGATAAGATGTTGGTCGTCAAGACGCTCTCGGACAGAGCTGATGGAATGTAAGGGCATCGGTCCTCGCTTACAGCTCATTCTTACTCTTCGCAATAGGTTTAGATGGGTCTCTTGTCAAATTGAGGCTATACGCCGCTGCCTCGCACCGAGTGTGCGACGCGTTCTCGCGGAGTTGCCTGAAACACTAGACGAGACTTATGAGCGGATACTACGGGAAATTCCAAAGGCGAACCGAGTACACGCCCACCGGCTGTTACAATGCTTGACGGTGGCCATCCGTCCGCTTCGTGTCCAGGAGCTAGCCGAAATCCTTGCGGTTGAATTCAGCCCATGCGAAGGGATTGGGAAGTTGAACAAGGACTTGCGCTGGGAGGATCAAGAACAAGCTGTGCTGTCAGCGTGCTCAAGTTTGATTGCAGTTGTCGATTTCCGGGATTCCAGAATAGTTCAATTTTCCCATTTTTCGGTCAAAGAGTTCCTAACATCCGATCGCCTCTCCGCATCGACAATGGATACTTCGCGTTATCATCACATTCGTCTTGAACCGGCGCATACTGTCATGGCACAAGCCTGCATTAGCATGCTACTTCTTTTGGAGTTCCCCATCGACAGAGAGAGACTCAAGAGGTTTCCTCTTGCCAATTATGCTGCAAAACACTTTGCCGATCACGCCGAGTTCGGGAATGTGATATCACACATATCGGATGGGGTCGACTGTCTCCTTGATGCAGACAAGCCGCATTATGCGGCATGGATATCTCATATAAGCTCATCCTGGTGGGCGGAGAAGGAATCCGGACCCAAAGCATCTCCCTTATATCATGTTGCAGATCTTGGGTTCTGCGGCTTGGTGCAGCACCTCATCTTGAAGCGTCCACAGGACGTGATGCTCATGGGTGGTGCTCATGGAACCCCATTGCATGCCGCTTTGCGCCGTCGACATCTCAAGGCGTTTCAGCTACTCCTTTCGTACAGCGTGGGGATGGATGTTCGGGACTTCGATGGTCAGACTCCGCTGCACGTGGCAGTAACTAACGCCCTCGTTGAAGGCACTCGGATGATTATCGAGCAGAGTGTGGATGTCAACGCCCAGGACAATAATGGCCGGACACCACTCCATCAAACAATCGATACCTACCCACTTGTCAATGAGAAGAAGTTGGAAATTATGCGGCTTTTGCTGGAACACGGCGCGAATGTAGGAGCACAGGATAACGAGCTGTTGACTCCGCTGCATCTCGCAGCCAAAAACGGACAGCTCATGGCTGTAGAGCTGTTACTTCAACACGGCGCGAGTATCCAGGGGGGGAATAACAATTCCAGGACGCCACTACACTACGCATCGGTGGTTGGGTATCCCGACATAATACAGCTCTTGGTGGAACATGGCGCTGAAGTGGAAGCACAAGATGGCAACCAGAACACCCCACTGCATCTAGCAGCATATAATGGGAAGCTCACGGCAGTGCAGGTGTTGCTTAAACCTCACGCAAATATTCACGCACAGGGTCATATTTCACGAACACCGCTCCATATGGCATCATATTCTGGGTATCCCGACATAATACAGCTCTTGGTGGAGCATGGTGCTGAAG
>Ga0210393_10003690_pt1 | contig 12256 bp, 6 predicted proteins | sample IncBWC27OmetaG_FD_160068 | JGI IMG/M metagenome (GOLD analysis project Ga0210393, IMG submission 160068) | Forest soil microbial communities from Barre Woods Harvard Forest LTER site, Petersham, Massachusetts, United States - Inc-BW-C-27-O ... | reverse complement strand
CACGAGACGCCGGCCGCCTGCAGGGCGTCGAAAATTGTCGGCACACTTGTGGGTAAGGGCGCATTGTCCGCCGAATTGAAGCCGGGCGGGTAGGCGTAGCCGTGAGAGGTTGCTGCGAAGAGATAGAGGCGATTGATCTGCGTGCGGTCGAGCGCCGGAGAAAACCAGCGGTCTGAAGTCGCGAAGTTCGAGGCCATGAAGTAGTAGTAGTTCAGATCGGTCCAGTCGTAGTAGCCCATGGCACGCGCCCCGGTTGTGTCGGTAAAGGCGGGAGATTGAGCGGCTCCATATTCCACAGCGTTGAAAACGAAGCCGTCGAGCGTGGCGGTGGTCGACGTCGGATTGTTCATGTTGAAGTCGACGTGAGCCTCATTCCATGAGGGGCTGAGATCTTCGATGCATTCGGTCTGAATGTGATAAGCGGGAATCGTGGAGGCAGAGGTGGTGCCGGCGACGCTTGGATTTGCGGCGGAGGCGGGCAGTCCGTCTAACGTTTGCGACGGGAAGCCGTTGGCCGCCCAGTAGGCCGGGAGCTGGCCGAAATACGTGTCGAACGAACGGTTCTCCTGGGCCATGAAGATAATGTGATTGATGGACTGGATGCTGCCCGTCGTAGTGGTGGTCGTGGTGGTCGTACTATTTTGCAAGCCCTGGCAACCGCACAGGGCTAGGGACATGACCATCAAACCTGCCGCGGAAATCTTCCGCGGGGATATCTTCACGATGTTCTCTAATGAGTTCATTGACTCCGCCTGGAAACCACAAAAAGGCCCGCTTTACGATGAGTTTCCGTGACGGAGGGTTGGCTGGAGGTGGGCCGTAGAGCCTGGCATCTGGTGCGAATGCGGGGTATTCCAGGGGCAACGCGGTCATCCTCTAAGTTCTTAACCACAGAGGGGACGGAGGGTAGTACTTCAGTTGAAATCGAAAGCACTCCTCTAGAAAGAAAAGGGTAGCGTCTTGGACTAAGACGCTACCCTTTCGACTCGATGAAAAAACTCTGCTTTAGAACCGGAACAGCAGGCCGAGCGAAAGCTCGCGGGCGTTGTTCGCGGTGCTGGTGAGCAATCCGTATTGCAGTGGATTGCTGAGGCTGTTGTTGTTGGTATCGAGCGAACCTGTGGAATTCGGGTTCACTTGCGGAGTATTGAAGCTGGGGTGATTGAACGCGTTGAACGCTTCGGCCCGGAATTGAAGCGTCTGGCCTTCCCACAGCTTGAACGTCTTAAGCAGCGCCATATCGGCGTTGAAATACTGAGGGCCGCGGAGCTCGTTGCGCTGTCCGGTGTCGCCTCCAAAGGGATAACCGAAGGCGTTGATAGCGTTGGTCGGGTTGGCAAAGTACTGCAGCCCGGTGCCGGCGTCGTTGGTCTGCACGTGGGTGTGCGCCTTCAGAGCCGAGTTGGGCCCAATCTGCACCGCTCCCGCGACCTGGGTGAAGTTGATGGGGAACGCGCTAGTTACCGTGCTCCACGGATAGCCAGAGTGGTAGCTGATGATTCCCGAGGATGCCCAGCCGCCTACGACTTCGTCGACCCATTTCGGCGTGGAACCAAGCAACAGGTGTCCTCGTCCGATGGGCAGTTGATATTCGTAGTTCGCGCTGATGGTCTGCGTGGCGTCGAAGTCGGAGTTGCCGCGGCAGACTCTGAGATTCCGCAGGTCACAAATCAGCCCTTGACCGTTGAAGCCGCTAAAAATCGCGTTGTTGGTGATTTCGGAGAGATTGTCGATCGAGTGGCTATAAGAGTAATCGAAATCGAGAAAAAGATTATTGGAAAATCTTTTTCGCAACGTCGCAATCAACGAGTTGTAGCTCGAGTTGGCATAGTTACCAACACTTGCAACCGAACCGGTCTGGTACGCGAGGCCGGTGTTGGGGAGAATCAATCCGAAGTTGGCCAACTCGACGTCGACGGTTGAGAGGTCACCGGTTTGGAAGTTGATGGGGAAATTCAAGGCCGCAAGGTTTGTGCAGTTGACCCCAAAGAACTCTCCGCAGGTGCTGCCCGGACCGGCGACGCTCGATAAAGCTGCGTCCATTTGATTTTCAAACCACGGCTGCGCCGCTATGGTCCCTGGCGTTGCATTGAAATTACAGGGCTGGCGCGGTCCGGTCTGTCCGCAGAGCGCGGCCTGAACGTTGCCAAAAGCAGCATTGAGCGACTGCTTGGAAGCGGGATCGATGAAGTTCAACTGCTGCGCCGGATCGGCATTCCCGATCAAGCGACGGCCGAACTTTCCGAAGTAGGTCACTTCGAGAATGAAGTTCTTCGGCAATTCCCTCTGGAATCCGAACGAAGCGGTGATGCTGTAGGGCATCTTCACGCTGTTGTTGAGTTGGAACAAATCGTCGTTATTGAAAAGACCCGTGGCGCAGGGCTGTCCCGCGGGAACGAAAGCTCCCGGGCCATAGACCGCTTCGCCAACAGGGCAGGTAGTTCCGTCGCTTACGCTCACAAATGGAGTGAACGGACGAGGAATGGTTCCTGCCGCGGGAACTCCCGGAGGAGTACTAATCGAGGTAAACCGCGGATCCTGGAGCAATGAGTCTTCGGGATCGCCGGCGATTCCGAACTGATGCGTGTTCTGGGTGGCAAACAACTGGCTGACTTCGTCGATCTCAAAGCTCAGTGTGCTGAGGACTCGATCGTAAGAGATGCCGGCACCAGCGCGGATGCTTGTCTTGCGGTCACCCAGCAGATGGCCGAGCAAGCCGTTGGTAAAAGAAGGAGAATAGGCAAGTCCGAGGCGAGGCGAAAAATCTTTCCAATCCGGGTGATAGTAATTCGGCCCGTGGTTTTTGGGACCACCCAGCTGGTAGGTCACGAAAGGAAGCGCGTTGAACCCGTTAATTCCGTTGGCCGCGGCCGTCTGCCGCGTGTCGAATAGTTGATTCACGAAAGCATCGGGAACCGACTCGAATCCGTTCGCTTCGAACGGGACGCTGTGATAGTTCCAGCGCAAGCCGTAGGTGAAGGTCAGGTCCGAACGCATCTTCCAGGAATCCTGCGCAAAGAACTCATATTCGTTGTAGTGGAAGTCGCGAACCGCCGGACTGAACTGGGCAACCGGGCTACCTGACACGTCGTAGTTATATTCCGACGTATTCGAGCCATAGCGGCCCAGCAGCGTTGTAAATGCCTGGTCCCAGAGGTTCTCCAAACCGGCATCTGTGGAAATATCCGCGGGCCGGAGATTTGAATCAAGGCTCGTGATCTGCGATTGCAGGCCAATGGTCTGAAAGTTGATGTCGTTGGTATTGGAAGAATGCACGCGGATCGGCTTGATATCCCCGCCAAACTGAAAATTGTGCCTGCCGCGCGCCCAGGCAAACGTGTCGTGAATTTCCGGCACTGGAACATTGCGGCCCTGCTGGCGGATGTCCCCGTAAGGGCCCGACAAGACTCCGAATCCGAAAATGTTCGGAACAGGAATGTTCGCGGCAGAATTCAAATTGGAGGGGAAATCATTCACGTTGCGCGTCAGTCCGAATGAAGCAAAATTCGTCATGTTGGCGTTGATAACCCAAGTGTCACCCACGACCCAGGAGCGATCATGACCGATAAATGTTCCGACCGGTCCTGCGTCGTTGGGAAACGCCCTCGGAGTCTGCGTGGCGCTGTCCCGGTCCCATGTGCCGCGAGCGAAAAGAGTCATGCGCGAAGAAAGGGTGTAGTCGAGTCGGCCGACGAAGGTGTTGAATCTCGTGTAAGCCGGGGAATCGAACAGATAGCCTGCGGTATTGATGCCGTCTCCGCCCGAGATGTTTGGTTGCGGATAAGGGCGGCTTGCGATGAACGCAAGGAACGCCTGATCGGCGCCGATGCCCGCCGGATCTAGGCCCTGCACAGATTGAGAACCGGCCGCCCCCAATGCAGGCAAAGTTGCGAGATTGCCCCCGGTGTTAATGTACGAAAGTGCGCCAGCCTGGAACGCCGCGGTTGGCACGGTGAGCACCTGTTGTGCACCCTGTGCCTGGCGGCGCGCAGCGTAGTCGAAGAAAAAGAACAGCTTGTCTTTCAGGATCGGACCGCCCACACTGCCACCGTACTGGTTACGGGTGAGTTGGGGTCGCGGCTGACCGCTTAAATTATTGAAGTAATCGTTGGCAGCCTCGACCGAGACCCGATTGAATTCGGAGAGCGTCCCATGCCAGTGGTTCGTGCCGCTCACGGTGACGAGGTCCACTTGGGCGCCTGCGCCGCGGCCGAAGGTAGCGTCGGCTCCGCCGACGATGGTGCGGACTTCGGCGACCGAATCAACCGGAGCGCGCCCAACGGCTTGGAAAGGAGCGCCGATGGTTTCGTCGTTCACGTCGAGACCGTCGAGCGTAACTGTTCCGGTGTCGGCGCGCGATCCTGTGACTGATCCGAATTGCGAGTTGCCGCTATTTGGCGCGCTCTGCACTCCGGGTTGCAGTTGCAACACCGCGGTCGCGTCATCGCGCAGAATGGTCGGCAGATCCTGAATTTGCTTGGTCGTAATGACGTTGCCGATGCTGGCGTCGACGGTGTTGACCGTACCTTCACCGGATGCCGTGACTTCGACGGTCTCAGTTGTGTTGCCGACCGCAAGCGTGGCATTTCTGGTTTCAACTACGGCGACGCCGAGTCCGACGTTGGAGACCGTCACCTTCCGGAATTTGTCTTTCGAAAAAGAAAGCTGATAGGTCGCCGGAACGACGTTCAGGAACTTGTACACACCTTCACTGTTCGTGGTGGTCGTAGCAGAGAAACTTGTGGCGGGATTGCTCAGCGTAACTTGAACGCCGACAACCACGGCGCCTGAATCGTCGGTGACTACGCCGGTGACTCCTGAAGTCGCCTGCGCCGATACAAACGTAGGCGAGCCGCAAAAGAACGCGGCAGACATCAGGATGGCAAGCATGGATGCCAGCGACAACCGCATCAATAAAGGACGAAAAGCGATCTTCATGGTTTCTTTCACCTTCTGGTGGACTTCCTCGCCAATAGGACAAAACAGTGACTGCATGTTTATGCAGGGGACAATGGTTTATCCGAAACGCGCGGAGCGTCTTGCGGGCGTGCTAGGGGCACCCTCTTGACGTGAAGCATTTGTCCAACCACTTCATGGCATGCGGGAGAACAGGGACGACTGCATACTTTACCGGGATAAAACTCAATGGAATCTATTTGTGAGGATGGATCCGCTCTTCTGGTTTTTGCGGATTACGACTGGGTGAAGCGAAGGAGTCTACCCAAATCTGTAAGCGAATATGGGAGTTTCTGTGAGATTTGGTAGGCCACGAACATAGACACTCACAAAATACCAATCGGCATGTGCGAAACAATTGTCAGAAGTCAGATGTTAAGTAGACGGAGCGCTTAACGAAGTGGTGGTGTTCACGAACTCTTCTGGACGATCTCCTGGAGAGCAGCACGGTAACCCCGACTGCAGGAGAGTTCTCGTCCGCTCTTGAGCACAACAACGTACTCTCCGCTGTTCACCGGGATCAGTTCCTTAATCTTGCGGACATTCACGATTGTCGAGCGATGAATCCGGACAAAATTGTTCGTATCGAGTCGTTCTGAGATGCGACTGATGGTCTCGCGAAACAAGTAAGACTCTTTGCCCACATTCAGCCGCACATAGTTGGCCGCAGCTTCGACCCACTCGATCGTGTCAAGATCGAGAAATACGACGCGTCCGTTTGCCTTGATCACCAGGCGCTGATCGGGCAGCGCGGCTCCGGTTGCCGGTCCGAGTCCCGCCGATCCGACTTGAGACAGCAGGCTGAGAATTCTGTGCGTAATGGCATGGTCGCGTTTCTTGCGCAATTCCGACTGAGCTCTATCGACGGCGTGGTGCAGTCGCTCCTGATCGAACGGCTTCAATAGATAATCCAGTGCGTTGGCCTCAAACGCGCGGATCGCGTACTGATCGTAGGCAGTCGTGAAAATGACGACGGGCATCTCTTCCGCTGGAATCTCGCGCAGCACCTGAAAACCGTCGAGGTCCGGCATCTGGATATCGAGCAACAGCAGGTCAGGATGAAAACTGCGGATTGCGGCTACCGTTTGTCTTCCGTCCTGGCACTCCGCGATCACGTTGACCGATGGTTCCGACTCCAGCAGGATCATTAACTTCTGGCGCGCGAGTCGCTCGTCATCCGCGATAACCGTGCGCAGTAGCCCGTCGACCGGCCGATCTTGTGAAGGCGAGTTTAAGGAATCAGGGATCATTGCACGCTCACATATGTCTAACAGTGGAATAGACGCGACAGCGTGAGATTCGTTGTTTAAAGATTACGCCTGTGAGGCGTGCCTGATCCCTGCTAAGTGACGGGCTGTCCCGCCGAACTTTTTCTCCGTCCCTCATGAGTGTGTTGGAGTCCCTTTTAGACCGGCTGTGAAGCCTCGATTCCCAGCATAACAAGCTCTTCCATGCACGCACCGAGCCTCAGGCAACTCTCTTGATCGCTTCACAGCGAGAAACGGGCAAACGTCCCCGAATTCTTAGAATTCGTCCCCGGCGCCAGCTCAGCAATTCCTTTGTCGCGTCAAAACACGAGAATGAACTCGATCATCGCCATTGATTCAGAGGTGCCGTTCGCCCTGACTGAGACTGCAATTTCTGACACAGTAAGGCGGATCAACGTCGAAGCTCTCGACCTGTTGAGCAGGCGCGCCGAAATCAACCGGCGAATCCGCAGCCTTTATCAGTTGATGCATGGACTGCGCGGTCTGACGGCTACGACTCCACCTGCCGTAGAGGCCACAATCCAGCACGCCACACCTGAGCACGATCCGAGACAGACAATGCGGCTGGAGCCGGACCGCGCGGAATTTTCGATCGGCAGGCTGAGTCGTGCCTGCCGCATTGCCCTGCTCGAGACTGAAGGATGCGCATCGGTCGATGAGATTCTCTCTCGCATTGTTCGCAGAGGATCTTTCTTATTCTCCGATTCCAAATGCCCACAGACGGAGATTCATCAGGCTCTCATGCTGATGGCAGAGAAGGGTGAAATTCTGCTTCTGGATGACGGGCCCGAACTTGCCTGGCAGCGCCTGAGTGCTGCGAGCGCACCTGATATTTCTGATTAGATTCCCGTACAATCCGCTCTCCATTGCGGCGAATGCACGTCTCACTCTCAGAAGCAACGCGGCGATCCGCCGAAGCGCGACCAAAATCTATGGGACGAATTGTTGCGAATCGGGGACCAATTGAGCGCACTGCCGGACCGAATAAATTCGCTTCGGCCGGTTCCATCTTTTGATTGCTCTCCCGCTAAAGTTGGACCATCATGTAACTTGCTGCCAGCTCTGCGCGCATGATCGACTGACGAAGCATCACGCCGACGCGACGAGCTTCTCCCTCATGGAATTCACAGTATGAAGAATCAGTGCGAAGGTTGCGGGCTCGCGCTTCCCCCCGACGGCATCGCATACCTCTGTTCTTACGAGTGCACTTACTGTCCCGAGTGCCGTTCGAAACTGCACGACATCTGCTCGCATTGTGGAGGGGAGTTGGTCCGTCGTCCGCGACGGACGGTGGCGCCAACGACAGTAGAACCGGCGGAGACGGCTCCTACCAAAAAGCAGTTTAGTCCGGCGATGGTGTGGGGGCTGAACCTTGGGGTATGGACCTTCATTGTTCTGGCATACACGCTCTCGGTCTACGAGTTATATCGTGCGACCGATATGCCGATGAGCTGGATGAGTGTTCTCGGGCTCCAGTCGTGGCATGTTGCGGCATTCGCTTTGATGACTCCCTTTCTTCTCGCCTTGGCGGATCGCAATCCCTTGCGGCGCGAGCACTGGATGCGAACCTCGTTGCTTTTGTTCGCCGGCGGCCTGGTCTTTGTTTTTGTGCATGTCGTGGTGAGGGGAATCAGTCCCTATGCTTACTGGAATCCTAGCACCCACCAGTGGTCGTCGGCAGTGTGGAATTATCAGACGCACCACCTGCAATTGCACCGGGACATGTTCCTTGATTTATTCCTGAGCAACGCTGTCGACGACGCCATCTTCGTTTATCTTCCGATTTTAGTGCTGGCTTATGCCGCGTCTTACTATCGAGAGTTTCGAGCACGGGAGTTACGTACCGCACAGCTTCAGGCGCAACTGGAGAAGACGCGCCTGCAAGCCTTGAAGAGCCAGTTGCAGCCACATTTTCTCTTCAACACTCTGAACTCGATCTCCGCATTGATGTTGACCAATGTCGAAGCCGCCGATCGAATGATCACGCGCCTGGGCGACCTTCTGCGGATCAGTCTCGAGACCGCCAATACGCAAATGACAACTCTGAGCCGCGAACTCGAATTCGTGAACTGCTACATCGCCATCGAGAAAGTGCGGTTCGAAGAAAGGCTCAAAGTCACCATCGATGTCAGTCCGGAAACGCTCGACGCGAGCCTGCCCCACTTGTTGCTGCAGCCTCTGGTGGACAATGCGATAAAGCACGGAATTGCCCGGCTCGCATCCGGGGGAGAGATTCGAATCTCGGCGAGTCGCGACGATGCTGACTTGCACCTGGAAGTGAGAGACAACGGACCCGGATTGCGCGAGCCGGCTCTCCGCGAAGCCGGCCACACATCGTCAGGCGGAGTGGGATTGAGAATCACACGCGAACGGCTCGAAACCATCTACGGCCAGAACCAGAGCATGGAGTTGTTGAGCCTGCCTGAGGGCGGAGTCGCCATTCGCGTGTCGATTCCTTTGCGCATGACACTGGCGGAGGATCATCAACTTCAGACCGCGGAAACCTCACTCGCTCCAACCTAGGGTCTGGTGCTCGAAGTCAAAGCTGATGCGCTTCGGCCGCAGGCAGGAAAGGCCCATCAGGCCGTCGAGATCGCTCTGCAGTTCTTTCCGGCTCGATACCACTGAAGCCCGTTGCGGCCCTACGTTTTGTCCTCCAAGTTTCGCCTCCGTTAGAACGACGGTTGCGAAGTGAACATTTCCAGAGATATTGTGGCCGCTGCCGACAGCATTGCTCCAGACGAAATCTGCGCCGCCAAGATGGCTCTCAAATAGCACGAGCTGCGGCGTGCCAGTATCGAGAAGCAGATGCAACTGCCGGCCGCCATTCTTCAAATTCACCGCCAGGTACTGCCGTTCTGCAATGAGCGGGGCAGTGTGAGGTTGCCGCGTCGCTCCGAAGGAGATCCGGCTTTTCTGATAGTCGACGGTAAAGTTTGTTCCGCCGAGCACATCGAGACCGACGACCGCGTCGATGCGAGTATCGAGTTCACGGTCGATGGCAGAAAAGTCGGCAACCATGACCTGGAGATTCCGCCGTTGCAGCGGACCGAATTCAAGATCGGAAAGCACAACGCTCTCTGACGCAACACTCTTGTTGAAGGCGGAGAGATCCCGCGATATTCCTTTCAGCCCCAGATCCGCAGAAACGCTGCGATCGATCATGCTCGGATTCGAGCCTGTATCGAGGAGCAGGTTTTGGTGCTCACGGGTTCCGATGCGTCCGTCAACAACAATCAGATATGTTTGATAGGCCTTGAACGGAATCTCTGTGACTGGGCGCGGCAGGCCTGAGGTTCGAAGCGGGATATCGCCGGCAGAGCTGAGAGGCTGCAGGCTCAAGACCACGGCTGCGAACAAAATCAACTCTGCGAGCAACCGAAATATTCTCGCCGCGTGGTCGACTCGTCTGCTGAGGCTGGACATGCCCAAGAGACGGGCTTTGCGGCGTCATGGTCTCGCAGGTTGGGATATGTAGGGCACTTGCCGGGATGAATCCACGATGCAGCCACTGATGAATAACGAAAGATAAAACTGCGGCGTCTGACTCACGACGATGGAACTTGCGAGATTTATCCGAGCTATAGGTCGGGGATCTCGTCCTCTGCCTGCGACATGCTTGATCCGCCAGTGCGATCGCCTGCCCAAATCCATGTGCGCTGACCGCGCGCGCCAGGCAAAACTCTGACTTCTCCGTATTCGACGAGCCGGCCCAGAATCGTATAGATCGTCGCCATCGGATCCTTGTGACGAGCCAGCAATACTGGAACACTCTGTTGGATTTGGTCGCAAACTTCACGAGCGCTCATCGGGCGGCCCGCGTCGAGCAACACTTGACGGCAGGCTCGCGTGATGCCGGGTTGACGTGCCCCGCCATCGCGGCCGAGCAAGCCTGATAAGGCGTCATCTAGAACGACGTCGCCGTATAAATTCGCCAGCCCGATGATGATCTGCTTGACGGTACAGATGCGCTTTGTGACTTCGACGCGTTCTTCAATCAGATGTCGTAATTCGACCTCTGCGCTGTCGATCACTTTCTGGACATGCTGATCGGGGACCGGAACTTCCACGAGACTCGCGACCGCACTGCTAGCGTTTTCCATGCGACTTACATATCACTGTTGGCACCTGCCGTAGCCAACAGTGGGACTAACACAGGCGTGTATAGGACGAATGGTGCCTGGAGTGGTACGACAATGGTTGGCCGGACAGGCAATGCTAACGCCCGTAGTTATAGAAAACAGTAGGCGCAGTCCTTCAATCTACAAATTCCTATAGAACCCTGCGGAAGTTTCCCTTAGCCCCTCAATCCAGAACAGTGAGCGCACCGCCACCAGATAAGTGGTCGTCACCTCTTCGCCGCAGCTCATCCCTAACGGCGCTCAACACATGATTCGCGGACCTCGAGATGTAAGTAAACAACCACGAGCAATGCGCAACCTCGCGCCAACAATTCCTTAACACCGCGCTGTTGCCTGGAGGATGGGATGATGAAAAACATCTGCATTTGGGGCGTTCTCGCAATTCTGGCCGTGATCAGTTCGACGTTGAGCGGCGAGCTCGCCTACGGGCAGGCCACCGACGGAAATATTGTCGGCACAGTCGTGGATTCGCAAGGCGCAGCGGTCGCGGGCGCGGAGGTTAGCGCCACCAACGCTGCAACCAACACAATGGCCAACACGAAGACAAATGAGTCGGGTGAGTACCGTCTCGACCACCTGCTGGTTGGCACTTACAGAATCGCCGCCACGATGACCGGTTTCAAGACGACCGTGGAAATAAGCGAAGTCAACCTGAACACAACGGGAACGGTGAACTTCAAGCTCGCCACAGGCCAGGTGAGCGAGACAGTCGAAGTTTCGGGCGCGGCGCCGATGATCGACACGACTACGGCCCAGATTCAGACTACCTACGAAGAGAAAGAGCTCTCCGATTTACCAACTACCGGACTTGGAGTCTCATCGGTGACGGGACAAAACCTGGGCGTGCTGAACCTCTCTTTGCTCGACGCCGGAGTGGCCAGCACCGGCGGCCTCGGAGCCGGTACCGGGCCGTCAGTCGGCGGTCAACGTCCGCGCGACAACAACTATACGATTGAAGGCATCGACAATAACGATAAGGGTGTAACGGGACCGTTGGTTTATGTGCCGGCTGATGCCGTCGCGAATTTCACGGTGCTGCAGAATCAATTCAACTCCGAGTTCGGCCACTCAAACGGCGGACAGTTCAACATTGTAGTGCGAAGCGGGTCGAACAGCTTTCATGGATTGGCTTACGAATATTTTCAGAACCGTAACCTGAACGCGATTGACCAGGACGTGGTCAATTCGACCGCTCCCGGTCTGACTCCGGTGAATCCTAGATTTGACAACAACCGGTTTGGTGGCCAGGTCGGCGGGCCGATCGTTAAGAATAAGCTTTTCTTTTTCGCGAACTATGAATATGCCGTGCAGGGGCTAGCCGCCGTACCGGGCGCGCCGATTCTGGCTCCCACGGCCGCGGGATACAGCACTCTGCTGGCGATCCCCGGCGTTTCTACGGCGAACGTGAATGCTTTGCAGACCTATGCGGTCGCGCCATCCGCAACCAGCTCGGTCTGTGTCGGCTCGAGTGTTGCAAATTGTCCGGCAGCCAACACGATTGCGATCGGCGTACTTCCTGTTTCTGCGCCGAACTTTACCAACTACAAGGCGTTGACCACATCGATCGACTACAACCTCAGCGACCGCGACCAGATTCGTGGCCGCTACATTTATGACCAGAACGCCGGCATCGATGCTTCGGCGCAGTTGCCGGCTTTTTTTACTCCGTTGATACAGCCGTATCATCTTGTGAATCTCAGCGAATTTCACACCTTCACTCCTGATATCGGAAACGAATTCCGCCTCGGCTTCACTCGAACCGCCTTCAACGTCACGGTCAATAACCTGAGATTTCTTCCGACTCTCGATCAGTTCCCCAACATCACCGTGACGGAGCTCGGCGGACTCAACGTGGGGCCGGATGAGAACGGCCCGCAATATTCCGTGCAG
>Ga0210393_10003687_pt1 | contig 12259 bp, 10 predicted proteins | sample IncBWC27OmetaG_FD_160068 | JGI IMG/M metagenome (GOLD analysis project Ga0210393, IMG submission 160068) | Forest soil microbial communities from Barre Woods Harvard Forest LTER site, Petersham, Massachusetts, United States - Inc-BW-C-27-O ... | reverse complement strand
GCCGGTTCCGCTTACCGGCAAGAAGGGAGGCACTCGAGCGTTGTAAGGACTCGGAGATGCGCGTCGCTATTTTGCCCCGCCGACGCTTCCGCGAATCACCACCACTGACGCAGCTGGCAGATCGTACGCTGTGTCCTTTTCGGCGTTCAGTTTAGCATGGACGATCGGCCCATCGGGATCAGCCGAGCCCTTGCCCGTGGCCACGATCGTTCGCTCCCCGCTATTCTCCGCGTGAGCCATAAATCGCGTCTGCGGTGGATGCCATTGATACTGTTCCCTGCCGAAGGTTGAAATCTCTACCGGACCGGCAAACCCGCTGCTGCCGTGAGATTGCCCTTCAAACCTAATTCGCACCCGGTGCGCATTCTGCTGATCACGATTCACCGCCATTACGGCCCATATTCCATCCGGACGCTTCAGCGCATACGCCGTAACTAATTCGTGGCCGGCACCGTCCTCTAAGTCGCTTCTCGCGGCAAACACCTGGTGCTCGGCGCCGCTCGGCTGCACCCACTCCAGGTTGATCAACTGCGCCACAAAAAACTGCGCCAGCGGCTGCTGAATCTGATAATTGGCATCGACCGTGAACATTCCAAACGTGCCCGGCGAGCTGTTGCATCCCGGTTCCATTTGTAGCGGCAGATAGTGAAAAAAGTAAACGCCTTTCCCTCCCGAGTTCAATAACGACCCGATGTAGTCCGCGAGCCAGACACCGGAAAAAATATCCTGATAAGTTTCGCTCGCTCCCGAGGACAGATTTCCCTCTGTGATGAACATCGGCATATCCGTCGGAATCCCGTCCTCGTGCCATACCTGCATGATGTGGCTGACCAGTTCGGGCTCGTCATAAAGCATGCCCCACGGCGTCTTGCATGGATCGTAAGGATAATGTTCGAAAGAAAAGAATGCCAGATCGTTCATGCGCCCGTGCTGTTTCAGATAATCGATGAACCGTCCCGTCCACGAGACCTTCCCGTTCGCGTCTGGCCAGACCTCGATGTCCTTATTTACTCCCTGAAACGACGGCCCCCCCAGTTTCAGCGCCGGGTCGACACGATGAATTGCCGTTGCCCACTGCAGGTACAGCGCGGCATAATCTTCCGGCAGCATGAACTGGCCATCGGCTTCCTCGCCCATCTCAATGTACGAGATGGCATAGCCGCGGCTCTTCAGATACGCAACCTCCGCTGCCGAATTGTCGGGAGTGTCATAGAGCATCGCGACTGGAACCATCGCGGGCAATCCGCGCGTGACGCCGCTGGTGAAAAACAAATCGAATCCCATCTGCGCCTGCTTCGTCGACCCCAGATCTGACGGCTGATGCCACGGGTCAACGGACGAGCAATACGTGGTCGTCTGCTCCTGATCGGGAGTGTGCCGCAGAATGTCGTGAAACGCGCCGTCCTCCGTGCTGGTGCCGAGATAGAGCTCGCGGATGGCATAGCCCACGCAATTCCGCGGATCCGCTCTTAGATCCGCGCCGCCGGCATCGCAGGCGTTCGAAGATTCTGTCATCCAAATCCGCAGGAATCGTACGCTCATGGGACTGCGGCTCAATCGAATTGTTTCGGTCTTGCCCTTCCCGTCGGTCATGGTTCCTTGGGAAAATGTCTGCCAGGCTCCGCGCGTCACGGCCTTGATGGGATCTTCGCCGGTCCAGTATTGGACCACGTAGTGCCGGGCGTATGGTTCTCCCCACGCGATGCGAATGCTGTTCACCTGCTGAATTTGTGCCAGGTCCAGCACCACCCACTGCGGATGCAGCGCGTCGCTCTCACCGGTGAAGTGTTGCGTGAGATAAGGATTGCTCTTCCAGAAAGTGTTGAGATCGCCATCGGTCAGCCGGGAGAATCCTACGTTGTCGGTACCGTCATTGCGCGTAGTCCCGCGCCGCGGCAGTCCATACCCGTACGAATAGCGAATCATTTCCGAGGGAGTCGACGAGCCGGTGAAATATCCTCTGCCACCAGGGTTGCTCCCGTCGCTCCAGGTCCCTTGCGGATTCCAGTGCCACGCCTCGATGGCGAGTTCGGTGTTCTGGCGGTACGTCACCGGCTGCCAGCCTGACGCCAGAGTCTTCTCCAGCGTCGGCTGCAGCAGATCTTTGTCGATCGCTTCCACTGCAATGCGGTCGACGCCCGCTCCCAGAGTTTCACGGGGCACGAAATGATTCGTGGGATGGGAGACGTCAACTTCGATGGTTTGAGTTACGGCGGTATTAACAAAAGTAAAACATCCCAGAAGAAACGCGAGGAAAGGCGTAGTGTGTTTCAAAGCAAGACCACCTCAACTCATTAATTGAAACGATTGAATAGGGCAGTATACGAGAGAGATGCGTTCGCGCGCGAGTCGCTCAAGCAATGCTACTTTTCCGCAACTTTCTCCCAGAACTGAGGTCGAGCATAAAGAAGTAAGGAGACTGGCATTCTAAAGACCCAGATATTCCCGGACCGCCATGTGCGCCATAGGTGCAGGCGTCAGAGTAAGCGCCAACATCAAGAGAGCAAACATAGCCAGCCATAGTCGCGCCCCGGAAACCTGCGGCCATTCCGCTACTTGCGGATGCCGAAGACTGGTGAACCACAGTAGGACGGCCCACACCAGCCATCCGCTCCACAGGTAATACGCCATGATTAAGAGAATCAGAATCGTCAGCCGCGACACCCGCTTGTGGGCCTGCGGCGCAATCGAAAAAATAATATGTCCGCCATCGAGTTGCCCGCCGGGCAGCAAGTTGAGCGAAGTGGCCAGCATTCCTACCCAAGCCGCAATCGTGGTGGGGTGAAAGAGTATGCCGCCCAATGTCAAGGCTGCCGGCCCGCGGATCACACCACTCGACGTCAGCAGACGGTAGACAATCTTAAAAATCAGAGGATAGCCGAGTTCATAGTCTGGCTGGCCAAGGACTGCATGCATCGGCTTTGACCATGCCAATGAAACTACGAGCACCGCCAAGGCGACCACAAAACCCGCGATGGGTCCGGCAATTCCAATATCGAACAAGGCGGTGCGCGAACGAATCCGCGACCGGATCAGAATGACGGCGCCCATGGTCCCGATCGGAGTCGGCATCGGAATGAAAAACGGCAGCGTCGCATAGACACCAAAGCGCCGGCAATATAAGTAGTGACCCATTTCGTGGGCCAGGAAGAACAGCATCAATGTGGCCATGAAGGGCAGTCCACCCAACAGCCGCGCAGGATGGGCGCGCACCCATATGGCAGGAAAAAAAGGAATCGTCTCACGCTGCCCCGACAGGTCGACGATCGGTTCATCGCTGAACGACAGCGCCGGCCGGTCGTGCTGGAAGTTGTATTGCATGCGCGCCCCCATCACCAGCGTGGTGAAGCACGTCGCCAGCAACAGCAGTAGATGCAGCCAGTAGCGTTGTTTCGGCGGACTCGGTACCCACTCCGGCAGCGGCCGGTAATATCGAACCGTGGAAGAAACTGAGGGAGGAGGGGTTTCCGACATGCGATCCTGTGCCTCGCAATTTCACGGAGGCCTTTCCTTAAGATGCTACTACTTCCGGAAGGAAGCACGTGCGGTCGCGAAGTCTGCACAATTCACGAAAGCGCACACTCTCCTCGAGCCGGAAGCCGCGAACTTGCGGCCGAGGCGGATTTTCTCAATCAATCGACTGCAGTTCTTTGCCCGGCTTAAAGCGCACAGCCTTGCCGGGAGGAATTGACACTTCGGCTCCCGTGCGCGGGTTGCGTCCGATGCCGGTCTTACGCGGGCGGACGTTGAATACGCCAAAGCCGCGCAGCTCAATGCGTTGGCCGCGGGCCAGCGAATTTTTCATGCTTTCGAAGACGGTTTCTACCGCCAACTCAGCTTTGGTCTTGGTGATTCCGGTTCTGGCCACCACTTCGTTGATAATGTCGAGCTTAATCACGAACGGCTCCCGCATGCGGTGTGATGATCATGGTTCAAGTTATTGATGCTATGGGAGATAACCGAGATTGTCAACGGGAGCATCTCTCCCGTAAACTGACAACCACTTTCAAGCTATGCTGTCTTGTCATCCTGAGCGAGACATTACTGTCTAACCGACGGTCATGCCTGGTCGAAGGATCCCTTTCATCTCAGCTTGAAGACGGGCCTCGGAGGGAGTTTTCTCCTCTGGGCGAGGCTGATATTTTTTGATTTTCCAATGACTGAACCCAAGGAGCTCCATGCTGAAGAGTGACCGCTGGATTCGCAAGACTGCCCGCGAACATGACATGATCAATCCTTTTTCCGAAAAGCAAGTGCGCGAGGGCGTGATCTCGTACGGCCTCTCGTCCTATGGCTACGACCTGCGCGTGGCCGACGAATTCAAGATCTTTACCAATGTCAACAGCACCATCGTCGACCCCAAGAATTTCGACGAAAAATCCTTTGTCACCATTCGTACCGATATCTGCATCGTTCCGCCCAATTCGTTCGCTCTCGCCCGCTCCGTTGAATATTTCAAAATTCCTCGCGACATCCTGACCATCTGCGTTGGCAAGAGCACTTACGCCCGCTGCGGCATCATCGTCAACGTCACACCGTTTGAGCCCGAGTGGGAAGGCTTTGTTACTCTGGAAATTTCGAACACCACGCCATTGCCAGCCCGCATATACGCCAACGAAGGCCTGTGCCAGATTCTTTTCTTCCAGTCCGACGAAGTCTGCGAAACCAGCTACGCCGACCGTAAAGGCAAATATCAGTCGCAGCAAGGGATTGTGTTGCCGAAGTTGTGAACGGGAAGCGAATCGGGCAGGGGCAGCGTCATCGGGATTAGCCAAGCGACTACCGCCGGTTCTCGTCTTCCTTAAACATATACTTGATCGCCGGCTTGTAAATCATCAGATTCGGTTCGCCGTCTTCGCGGATCACCTTGATGCAAGTCTTGTCGTACCACTCAATGATGCCGTGGACTTCTTCCCCGTCACGCAGGACGATCACCATCGGCGTCCGCGACTGCATCTGTTTCTGATAATAGAAGTTTTCGGCGTTGGTCTGCTCCGGAGGAGCTGTCTTCCGTCCTCCAGCGCCTCCCAGCCCGGAACGGTCGCCACGATCATATGCGCGATCTTGTCCGCGATCGTGACCACGCTCCGGACGTTCATGCCGATCTCGGCGCTCCGCCACCGGCATGTGACTAGAGTTATGGTTTGAATTATGGTTGCCGTGGTTATGATCCATGCGCGGCAATGCCGGGCGGATCAGCTTGCGGTTAGCAAAATTCTCCTCGTCGGCGGCTGGTTTGGCTGGAGTGGGATCCATGATTTCTTTCATAGTGGCGCTGCTCCTGCACACGCGCTCGCACAACCCAACACGTTAAAGGCCCTTTGAAAGTATTAACGAAAGGCGTGAAATTTAACTTAACGTACCACAGGAGTCTCGCCATGACAATGCTACCGTCGTGCCAGTGCCGTACCGAATGCCAATCCTTTGCGCACCCCTTATTCGGCCTCAATTTGTCTCTTCGTCATGGGCTTAATCTGTCTTCGTCATGTCTGTGCCTTTTCGCTCGCGCCCGCTCCAGGTGACCACGGCGACCAGCGTTGCCACTATCACCACAGTCCAGGCCAGAACTGGCGGATACATGCCGCGATAGCGGTTTTCCGCCAGCTTTGCCTGAATCACCACGTTGCGCGACGAAAGCAGATTACCCAGTTGATAAGCGAACCCGGGAAACGTTCCTCGTACCGCCGACGGCGAAAGTTCATTCAAATGCGCGGGAATCACTCCCCACGCGCCCTGCACCATGAACTGCATCAGAAAACCGCCCAGCGCAAGCATGGGGACGGTATGCGAGTACGCCCACAAGGGAATCACGGGAATCGCGAGCAGCGCGGCTATCACAATCGCGCGGCGCCGGCCAATCCGCTCGGACCATGTTCCGAACAAAACCCCGCCCAGCAGCGCCCCTATATTAGCCACCACCGTGATGAACATTACCGTCTTCGGCTCGAAGTGATGCCCCTTGGTGAGAAATGTCGGATACAGATCCTGGGTGCCGTGGCTAAAGGAATTAAAGGCAAACATTAGTACGACAAGCAGAGCAAAAGTGCCTAGATACGTCAAAATGTCCTTGTGCAACCGTCTCTTCGCGTTTCTCGATACCTGACCCTGCACCCACGCCGGGGACTCATCCACTTTTGTGCGAATGTATATGACCAGAAACGCAGGCAGGGCGCCGATCACGAACATTCCGCGCCAGCCGACAAAACGGAACGCCGTCCCATAGACCAGAGCCGCCATCAAATAGCCCGCGGCATAGCCTTCCTGCAACAACCCGGAAAAGAATCCCCGCCCTTCCGCGGGCAGCGTTTCGAACGCCAGCGCCGCGCCAACCCCCCATTCGCCTCCCATCGCGATTCCGAACAACGCCCGCGTGATCAGGAAAACTTTCAAGGAAGGAGCGAAAGCTGACGCCAGCTCAAACACCGAGTACGCGATGATATCGACCATCAGCGTAGGACGCCGCCCGAAGCGGTCGGCCATCAGACCGAACAAAAATGCGCCGACCGGACGAAAAGCCAGGGTGATGAAAATCGCTTCCGCGACCTCCGAAATCTTGGCCTGGAACTGGCTTGCGATTGCGCTCACGCAGAATGTCAGAATGAAGAAGTCAAAAGCGTCCAGCGACCAGCCCAGAAAACAGGCGGTGAACGTGTTTCGCTGCAGGGGCGTGAGCCTGCGGAAATGGCCGAGAAATTCCATTTGAGATTCCTCCGCGCCCTGGCTGTGCGCCGGAAAGTCCTGCGAATGCTAGCATATTGGGTTCAATCAACGATCAAGAAATCGATAATTTCCCATGGCCGAATTCGATTCACCCCAGCGCCAGGCGCCCGACTCACTGATGCTCACCGGCTTCTGGTATCGAGCTCTGCCGGCGAACCGCGCGCTCCGCAATCAGCTTCATAAAGCCATGCTGCTTGAAATTCCATTGGTCATTGGGCGTGATCGCGCTGGCCGTCCCTTCGCGCTGCGGGACGCGTGTCCGCACCGTGGCATGCCGCTCAGCGACGGTCAGTTTGACGGGGAAATTGTCGAATGCTGCTACCACGGCTGGAAGTTTGACGCGCACAACGGCCAGTGCCAGCTCATCCCCTCCCTCACCGTGGATCAAAGTCTGAAAGTCGACCGCATCTACGCCGGCAGCTATCCCTGCGAAGAGCAGGATGGTTTCGTTTGGGTCTACGTTCCCGACCCCGGCGCTCAAGGTGCGGGATTCAGCAAGCGCGACCAAGCTCCCGAGCCCGCGCCCCGGATCGACAAATATGGGATTGAGAAATCCGGGGAAACATTAAAAGACAAGTACAACCTCGCCTCTCTCACGGCGGAAATGCCGGTCAGCATCGATCACGGCATTATAGGACTCATGGATCCCGCGCACGGACCCTTCGTCCATCAAGCATGGTGGTGGCGCGGCCGCCATAGCATTCACGAAAAACAGAAAAACTTTGAGCCAATTCCCAACGGCTTCCGCATGAGCGCACACACACCCAGTTCAAACTCCGCGCCCTACAAACTTCTGCGGCTCTATGCCGCCGCCGATTCCATCACCACGACGATTGACTTCGTGTTGCCCAACCTGCGCAGAGAAACAATCCGAGCGGGGAAGTATTGGTTTTCCTCGCTAACCACAGTAACGCCGATTACCCGCAATCATTGCCGCATCGACGTCGTCGCAGCGTGGAACATTTTTCGCTGGCTGCCTTTTGGCACGGAGTTGCTGAAGTTTGTCTTCGCGAAATTCGTTGAGCAAGATCGCCGCACCATGGAACTGCAGTCCGAGGGCCTGAAACACAATCCGCATCTCATGCTGATCGACGATGCGGACCGGCCCGCGAAATGGTATTTTCAATTGAAGGCCGCTCATCTCGAGGCCAAACGCACCGGCAATGAGATGAAGCATCCGATGAGCGGGCCGGTCACGCTGAAGTGGAGAAGCTGATGGCGAGACGATCGCGAGCCCGTTGTTCCACCTGAATTTCTATTCTGCAGTAGCCACGGGGATTCTCTCTCACGTGCCTGAGGATGGAGGAGGGCGGCGCTTAGGCAGGTCCCCCAGTGTGCGATCCGATGACTGCAGCTCTTCGTTGCTCACCAGCCAGTCCATCGCTTCTTCGCGGGTCGCAAAGGCAGGCAGATCGCGCTGGGAGAAATTCTTGATGTGTTCGTAAAACACCTTGGGCAATTTCTCAATTCCGACCCATGCCGAACGCTTGAGGTGCGGCCGATCGAAAACCGCGCTCTCCTTCAGGCGTTCGATCGCGATGCGATCAAACACCGCCCCGGTGAAGTCGGCAAGCAACAGCACGGAGCCATGCGGTTCGCTGGTCACATAAGACGGGACCAGCAGGGCGATCTTCTCGACTTCCCGCGGCAGGCAGTGAGACAAGTCCGCCAGCAGGATTTGTTTGCCCCGGTGTTCGACGAAGCGGATGCGATCTTCCATGTGTACCTGCCGACGGCTGAAAGCTAAGACCCCAAGAGCGTTTCCACGACCGTATACACCTCCGCCAGAGCGGCATCGAGCGCTGCGGCGTCTTTTCCGCCGGCCTCGGCCAGATCGGGACGCCCCCCACCTTTTCCGCCAACTTTCTGCGCCACCGGACCAATCACCTTGCCGGCTTGAATCCGGCTGGTCAAATCTTTGGTCACGCCCACGATCAGCGACACGTCGCCGTTCGAAGCCGACCCCAGCACAACCACCCCCGATCCAATCTTGTCGCGCAACTGATCGACCAGTGTCCGCAGCTGCGCCCGCTCCAAATTATCCACGCGGTGCGCAAGAACCTTTACGCCTTTCACCTCTTTAACTTTATCGCCAATGTTCGCGGTGCCGATCGAAGCCGACGCCGATTTCATCCTGACCTGATCCAGTTCGCGCCCGAGGCGCTTGATCTCGGAATCTTTTCTTTCGAGTTCGAGCCGGAGAGCATCAGCGGGAGATACCGAGTCCTCTTCCGATGAGGGTGCCCCATCTTTGCGCGTTTTCTGCGCAAAGATGGGCGAAACGAATGCCGACACCACTTTTTCTAGTTCATGATCTTTGCGGAAGTGCGCTAGCGATCCCTTGCCGGTTACGGCCTCGACGCGCCGCACGCCCGAGGACACACTGCCTTCCTTCAGAATTTTGATCAGCCCAATCTCACCGGTCGCGCCCGTATGCGTCCCGCCGCAAAGCTCCGTCGAAAAATCACCAATGCGAACCACGCGCACCTTGTCGCCGTATTTTTCCCCGAACAGCGCCATGGCGTGATACTGAGTGATAGCCTCGTCGAGAGGGACGTCAGTTATAGTCTCAACAATCTGGTTGCGCAGCACTTCTTTGTTAATGATGTCTTCAATATCCTGCAACTCTTCGTCTGCAACCGCCGTGAAATGCGTAAAATCAAAGCGCAAATGATTCGGCGCTACCAGCGACCCCGCCTGCTTCACATGCTTCCCCAACACCTCACGCAGTCCAGCATGAAGCAAATGGGTGGCCGTATGATTTCGCATGGTGGACTGACGAATGTCAGCATTCACCACCGCATCCACTTTGTCGCCGACGCGGATCGCCTGCTTCGCAACAACCTGATGTGCCCGCACGCCCTGAATCGGCGAATAGCATCCCGTTACTTCAGCGACGACGGTGTTGTGGTCGTCCGAATAAAACCATCCCTTGTCACCGACTTGTCCGCCGGAGTCGGAGTAGAACGGTGTGTGATCGAGGATGACTTCCCCCGGGTCGCCCGGTTTGAGTTCCTGCGTGCCCTGGCCGTTGTGAATGATAGCTAGCACTTCACAACCATCGGAGCGAGTCTGACGATAGCCTTCGAAAAGCGACTTCGGAAGCTGCTGATACGCGGGATTGGCAGTCTGCTTGGCTGCGCCCTTCCACGACGCGCGTGCGCGAGTCTTCTGCTCGTCCATCGCCCGATCAAATCCCTCTTGATCAAACCGTAAGCCCCGATCGCGACACGCATCAATGATGAAGTCGAGGGGAAGACCAAACGTGTCATAGAGCTTGAACGCTTTCGCGCCGTTATAAACGGGGCCGAGCGCGGCCTCTTTTGACAGCATTTCCCGATCGCGATCTAAGTCCTCTCTCGCAAAGTCAAGCCCACTCGGTGGCAGGATTTTTTCTGGCTCGGTGAGCAAGGTGGTGACGTTGTCGCATGCCTCGCGCGCTTCCCCAAGGTCTTGCTCAAGCCTCTCCAGGCCCGTGCCCAACGTATGCGCAAACCGAGTCTCCTCCGCTAACACTACCTTCGACACCCGCTCCACGGTTTCCTTCAGTTCCGGATAAGCATCCTGCATAAGATCGCGGACGGAGAACACCATTTCGTGCAGGAACGGTTTCGTTTGTCCGAGATGTCGGCCGTGGGTTATAGCGCGACGGATAATCTTCCGCAATACATAGCCTCGTCCTTCGTTCGAGGGAAGCACTCCGTCTGAAATCAAAAATGTTGCGGCGCGGGCGTGGTCGGCAATCACCCTAAGCGAGGCTGCGGACTTGTGTCCGGGAGAGCCGGCCGGGCCGGGCTCGGTCTGGACAGGCGAGGCGGCCGTCCCCACATGGCCTGCGCCCGCGTGAACATTCTGTGTCCTGCCAGCTTGGGGGGAGACAGCCGCCCTGGGTTGTCCGGCGGAGTCCGCGGTTCTGATGCCCGCACCCCAGGTCAACTCCGCAGCGCGGTGAATCAGCGGCGTGAACAAGTCGGTCTCATAATTCGAGATCACGCCCTCGAGCACTGCCGTCACCCGCTCCAACCCCATGCCTGTATCAATCGACGGCTTGGGCAGCGGATGCAACTTCCCGGAAGCGTCCCGGTCGAACTGCATGAACACCAGATTCCAAATCTCGACGTACCGCCCGCAATCGCAGGTGAACGCGCAATCCGTGTGACCCTGCTCGGACGCCGACGGACCCATATCGTAGTGGATTTCGCTGCACGGCCCGCACGGGCCGGTATCGCCCATCTGCCAGAAATTGTCTTTCAATCCCATCTCGTAGATACGGAGTTTCTCCACCCCCTGCGCGGCCCACAAGTCGTAAGCCTCGAAATCGCGCTCGACGCCACCTTCGCCTTTGAAAATTGTTACGTAAAGTTTTTCCTTCGCAATCCCGAACCACTCCTTGGAAGTGATCAACTCCCACGCATAGGCGATAGCATCCTTCTTGAAGTAATCACCAAAGGAAAAATTTCCCAGCATCTCGAAAAACGTGTGATGCCGGTTGGTGAACCCTACATTCTCCAAATCGTTGTGCTTGCCGCCGGCGCGTACACATTTCTGCGAAGTCGTCGCGCGCGAGTAGTCGCGCTTCTCCAGTCCTAAGAAAACGTCCTTGAACTGATTCATGCCCGCGTTAGTGAACAGCAGCGTAGGATCGTTCGCCGGTACCAGCGACGACGAATGCACCTCCTTGTGCCCCTTTTGCACAAAGAAGTCGAGAAACTTGCGGCGTATTTCAGAGCCAGTCAGCATGCCACTTAAAATGCCAGTTATTGCGAACCATCAATTCTAAACGATAGCGCAGGGACACAGAGGTTTAGCGACGGAAAACAAATCACAACAAGTTGGTTAAAAGATAAGGGCCACGCAAATACCGCTGTGGCCCTTCAACGCATTGAACTGTTTTGCTTTTGCTACTTCACCGCATCTTCGGTCTTCTCTCCGGCCTTTTTTATTCCGTGTCCGGTGGCCTCGGTGCCTTTCTTGACGCCGCTGCCGGTTTTCTTGGCAACTTTCTCGGTGCCTTTCCCCGTGTCTTTGGCCACCACTTTAGTCTCGTGGCCGGTCTTCACGGCTGCAGTCTTGGTGGCATCGCCAGTTTTGTCGGCTGCCTTTTCGGTGGCGTGGCCGGTTTTCGTGGCCGCTTTCTTCGTGTCGGTACCAGTATCCTTGGCGGTTTTCTTCACGTCCGAGCTAACATCCTGCGCCAGAGCGAGCGGCACTGCGCTCAGTAACACGGCGGCGACAATCGCCTTCCAACTGACTTTCATAGCTCCTCCTGAAAAACGGGTATGTTTGGGAATGAAATGGAGTATGCATCATCCGGACGACTCTTGCCAAGTGCAACCGTCAGCCTAGCGCGCCAACTTGACCAATAGAATTTTGGATAGCCCGGCTGAGAATCATGAGGATCGAATCATGAAACTTAGGCGATCTCGCTTTCCAGCAAACTCAAAGTTTCTTCATCAACATCCCAACTCTTCAGGATGCTGAATATTGTCTTCGTACCGAATCCAGCGCGAGCCAGCTGCCGGAAGACCCGTGACGTCAT
>Ga0210393_10003686_pt1 | contig 12261 bp, 10 predicted proteins | sample IncBWC27OmetaG_FD_160068 | JGI IMG/M metagenome (GOLD analysis project Ga0210393, IMG submission 160068) | Forest soil microbial communities from Barre Woods Harvard Forest LTER site, Petersham, Massachusetts, United States - Inc-BW-C-27-O ... | reverse complement strand
CCCCATCCCCGCCCATTGAGGCGCCGCCGTCGCCAGCGTCCCTATCTGTCCTAGCTTGCCTTCTTGGTAAGGTTTCTCCAGCAAATGCCGCGGCAGAATCGCCAGCCCGTCGAACAGTCTCTCCCCAACCCCATACGTCTTCGCCAACTGAAACACTACCGTTTGCGCGTCCACCTTTCGCACCACAATCGGTTTCCCACCAACAATCAACAGATCCCGCTGTGGAGCGTGCACGCTCTCATCCAGATACACGCGAAACGTGAACACCACATCATCCGCATCCAGCGCCTGACCATCCGAAAATCTCAGCCCCTTCCGCAGCACCAGCGTATACTCCAGCCCATCCGCAGATATCTTCCAGGACTTGGCCAGCGCGGGCTCCGTCAATTGCGTCGCGCGGTTAATGTGCACAAGATCCGCCTGCATCACCCCAATCACTTCACGCGACCGCGCATCCGCGGCAATCAACGGGTTCAGTGTCTTCGGTTCCCCACGCAGCGAAACCACCAGCCGCCCGCCGGAATGGCCCGCATCCCCAGGAACCACCAGCAATTCTTCGTTCGTATTTTTCTGTTGCGGAGTAGCTTCGGCAGGACCGAAAGCAGACACCAAAGCAGGCAGGACCAAACTCAAGAGCCGTAGGCAGCGCAGGGGCTTTGCACTTCTGGTTTTCACGTCAGGCTCCCAAGACTCCTCCTTTCTATCTTGTACGCCGGGCCCCGCTCCTGCAATGAACTCGCTAACCCAAGGTATCCTAGGAAGAACGGCACCATTGCCAGCGTCGGCAAGTACATCCACCAATAAGAAACCAAAACGCTATATTGCTGCAGGCTGGACAGCAAATTTCCCCAACTCGGCACTGGCTCCGGCACGCCCAGCCCAAGAAACGACAGCGTCATCTCCGCTAACACGTATTGCGGTACCAGAATCGCCGCCTGCGTCAAAAGCACGCTGCCCGTCTCCGGCAAAATGTGCCACCGCAGCAAATAAACATCCTTCGCCCCAAACCCCCGCGCAGCCCGCACAAAATCCCGCTCCTTCGCGCTGAGCACTACCGCCCGCACCAGTCGCGCCGGCCGCGCCCACCCCACCGCTCCGATCACGGCGACAATCAAGAAGAACGCCGCAAGCGGCCGCACGGTCAGCGGCAAAAACGCTCGCACCGCAAAAAGCAAATACAACCACGGCAACGCTAGAAAAAGCTCCGCGACGCGCATCAGCACGTCATCTCTCCACCCACCGTAGTAGCCCGCCACCGCGCCAATGCAAAGGCCAAGGCTCAGCGTAATTCCCGCGCCCAGCAGTCCTGCCAATAGCGACACCTGTCCCCCAAACACCAACCGCGACAATTGGTCCCGTCCATACGCATCAGTGCCGAGCAAATAAATCCGTAAGTCTTCCGCCCCGAACAAATGCAAACGGCTAGGCAGGATCCCCAACAACCGGTACCGCGCCCCACGCACGAAAAATCTAAGAGGATAACTCCGCGCCGCGTCTTCCTCATATTGGTCAAATGTTCCTTGCCGCAATCGAAACGCATACACAAAAGGCCGCGCGTGGAAATGCCCTTCTTCATCCACGACGTGAACCCGCATCGGCGGCAAATACGGACTCTTGCGGTCCTGCTCCGCCGGATCGTACGGCGCGAAGAATCCCGCGCAAACGACAATACCGTGCAAAACACCAAGCACGACGAGCCATTTCGCGACGCTCCGCCGCAGTCTCATCGCGCCCCGCTCTTAGTGCGAATGCGCGGGTCCGCCCAATACAGCAGCATGTCTGCCAGAAAATTCCCCGTCACCAGAAATACCGTCGAGAACAACACCCCGCCAATCACGACGTATAAATCTCGCGACAGAATCGCCTCCAACAGGAACGGCCCAAGCCCCGGCCAGCTCATCACCACCTCGATCAGTAGCGACCCGCTCAACAGCGCGCCAATGCTAAATCCAAAAAGTGAAATAAGCGGATTCGCCGCCGCCGGCAGCGCATACCGATACAAAAGTGTCCGCCTGGGAATTCCGTGCCCTTGCGCCGCGAGCATAAACGGAGCGCCAAGAACTTCAGCCACCGCCGCACGCACATGCCGAACCAGCAGCGGCAGAGCAGAAAGCACCAATGCCAGAATCGGCAGCGCCAGATGCAAAGCCAAATCTCTCAATTTGTGGAGCAATGAAAAATCCTCAAAATCGACCGAAGCCATTCCCCCCGTGGGAAACCACCCCGTTCGAACGGCAAGCACCAGCAGCCCGAGCGCCAGCGCCAAATCCGGAATCACCAGAAGCGCCGCCGTGCCCCACGAAATCAGTCGGTCCGGCAATCGTCCCACTCGCTCCGCGCTCCACACTCCGGCTGGCAGCGCGATTCCCCAGGCAAGCACCGTGGCCGTGACCGTCAGCAACAACGTATTCCGTGCTCGCACCAACAGTAGCGGCGCCACAGGACTGTTGTACGCAAACGAAAATCCCATCTCACCGTGAATCAGCGAATTCACCCAGGACGCATACCGCACTACCAGCGGCCGGTCGAGCTGATACTGCGCGCGCAGCGCCGCCACCGTCTCCGGCGCAATTTGCGGATTCAACCGCATCTCATCGAAATAATTCCCTGGCGCCAGCGTCGTAAACAGAAACGCAAGAATAGAAACTCCGAAGATAAGCAGGAATGCATGCCCCAATCGGCGTAGAAAATAACGCATCATCGCCCGATCGGCGCTAGCGGCGAACGCGTGAGTCGTGGAACCGCTGCCACCAATCGCCGCGTGATTTCCTCCCGCGGCTCCCGCAATACTTCTTCGGCGCGCCCTCGCTCCACAATTCGTCCGCCATTCATCACAACGATTTCGTCCGCAAGATGAGCCGCCATCCCCAAATCATGCGTGATGAACACGTACGTCATCCCCAGAGCGCCTTGCAGTTCCATCAAAAGATTCGCAATCTGCGCCTGCACCGAACAATCCAGCGCTGAAAGCGCCTCATCCAAAATGAGTACCTTCGGCTCGAGCGCCAGCACCCGCGCAATCGCCAGCCTCTGCCTCTGCCCGCCGCTCAATTCACAGGGCAGTCTCTTTGCAGTCTCCGCAGGAAGTCCAACGCGCCCCAGCAACGCATAAACCTGCTTTTTCATTTCGTCCCGCGAAATTCCGCCCCGCAAAACTAGCGGTTCCGTAACGATCTCGAGTGTCCTCCATCTAGGGTTTAGCGAATTCGCTGGATCCTGGAAAATCATCTGAATCTGCGGCCGCATCTCTCTCCGCTCCTTCTCCGCAACTTTGCAAATGTCCTTTCCCTCGAGCCAGATGCTCCCCGACGTCGCCTCCTCCAAACAGGCCAAACACAGCGCGAGCGTGCTTTTCCCCGATCCCGACTCTCCCACGACCGCCAGCGTACTCCCGGCCAAAACTTCAAACGAAACGCCATCGAGAGCGAGCAACTCCTCTTGCCCACCCGCAGGATTCCTCCTTGCGTAACGCTTCACCAGATTTTCCACTTTTATCAGCGTCTGCATGTCTCGGTGTCTGCGAAATCTTCACTTTTCATATTTGAAACAAGAAACGCTATGTCCTTCATTCACGCTCAAGAGCTCCGGCTCACGCTCCCTGCAAACGTCCATTCGTTCCGCGCACCTCGGTTCGTACGCACAGCCCTTCAGCGGCAACGCCGAAACCGATGACTCGCCCGCAATGGCCGGCAGTCTTGCCTTGCGCGCATTTCCGTTCCCTCCGAATCCTGCCGGAACACATTGAAAAAGAGCCTTCGTGTAAGGATGCCGCGGCTCGCCAAGGACCTTCGCCGGCCCCAACTCCACAACGCGCCCGCCATAAAGCACCAGCACGCGATCCGCAAACCCCGCCAGCAGCGCCGGATTGTGCGTGATGAAAATCATCGCGACCCCCAGTTTTTCCCGGAGCGTTCGAAACACCCCAAGAATTTCCATCTGCGTCGTAGGATCTAGCGACGCCGTCGGCTCATCCGCAAGGATCACACTCGGCCCGCAAGCCACCGCCTGCGCAATCAGCACCCGTTGCCGCTGCCCTCCACTCAGCTCATGTGGATATGACCGCGCAATCCGCTCCGCCTCTTCAGGAAAGACCATCGCGAAGATCTGCCGCGTTTTTTCACGCAATGCACTCTTGCCCGACGTCCCATGTGCGGCTAGCACTTGATAAACCTGTTCCCCCGCCCGCATCGTCGGATGCAACGCCAGCGACGGCTCCTGAAAAATCAGCGAAATCCGCCCCCCGCGAATTTCCCGCAACTCCTCCGGCGCAGCCCGCAGAAGATTCTTCCCCTCAAAAAGCACCGCGCCTCGAGTGATCTGTCCATTCACCGCGAGCAATCGCACTAGCGCTGTCGCGAGCGTGCTCTTCCCCGATCCCGATTCCCCGAGCACGCCAAGTATTTCTCCGGGCGCGAGATCAAAGCTCACGCCAGCCAGGGCCGCGCGCTCTTCTCCCTCGCCATCACGATACGAAACATGAAGTTCTTGCACTTCCAGAACGGACGCCATGCTCCGGCCCCTGCCAGCCCCCCTCGCTTCAATTCATGTTGGAGCAGTATTCCGGGCCGGACAAGCAAAACGTCATCCCTCGCGCACCAAAGGTAATTCTCTTGCCTCACAGAAGGACCCTCAAAAACAGAGAAGGTGGCAATGGAGTTGGGAATCCGCCGGAAAGGGAGGAGAAATCGAAGCTTTGTTCTCAACACAAAATCTAAAGACGAGATTGCAGGTATGCAAGTAGGTGAATTCCTGCAATCCCCCCTTCAGTGCCACGCTCCTTAAAATCCAAGAGCTCGAATCGGAACGCGGCTAATTCTTTCGGTTCACCTGCCAGGCGCTTACTGCGCCGGCTGCCGGCTCGCCAACGCAACATCCGATCGCGGCGTCATAGATACAACGAGATATTCCCGTTCCTTGCCGTCTGTTTCCGGCACTCGCAACAGCATCTTGTCCTTGTGAATCCGGAATTGCGCCGTCTCTCCAACCGGCAAAAGCACGGGGTGCTTGTCGTCCTTTGGCCGGATGCGGTACGTAATCCGCTCCGTCTGCAGCACATATTCCTGACATAGCATTTCCTTGGTGTTCTTGTGCTGGCCGTCCGTCCCGAAGATTTCTCCAGCGACCGTCTTGCCATCTTTCTCCGCGTAACCGCAAGCGGCGGATTCCATCTGCATCAGCACGCCTTTTTCATACGACGGCGCATCCTTGGCTTGAACGCTCATTGTCACCGCAAAAACCAGAACCGCAGCCATCCCAGCTTTCATGGTCATCCTCCATTCGGCTCTTCCGGCGTCCGAAGCCGGCACAGTGAATTCATCCTTACGACCGAACAAGTAAAACAAGCACACATCTCGCGCCCTCGATTCGGGCACTTCTCTACTCACGGTATAAGGGGGAGAAGAGGGTGGAAAAATATAGGCTAACAAAACTCCGGGTAACCGCCGGCAACACGCCGCACGGCATTTTTAACCGTGACATCCATTCTGCGGCTTACGACTCAACACTCAGGTTTCTCAGGAAAGTGCTTCGATGCGCACCCGCGGCCGTTTGCGCTTCCATTCGTAATCTTTACGCAGCATCGCTTGATGCTTCTTCACCTGCGCTTCCAATTCGCTGAACGCCTTCTTGCAACTCGTCCGCACACTCGCTCCCGTACTCGTCGCATGCAGCGTTGCCGACGGCAGCGACAAATTCAGCGCGCAGCAACTCTCCTCCGTCCGCAGGTTCTTCGAAAATGTCACGTGCACTTGCACCAGATCCGGCGAATAACTCTGCAGCAATTTCCCCAACTTACCCATATGACGCTCGACTTCGGTTTCCACTGCTTTGTGTGCCTCGACGTTTTTGTAACTGATCATGAGCTTCATGTTTGCACCTGTAGGAAAGCTTGCAGAAGAGGGGCGGGACGCGCAACCGCGTTTCGCAGCACATCGCAAAAATCATATCAGCCGCGGACCTTCCCAGCAACCGCCATTCGCAACGCGAAGGCGATGCACCTCGAAACACGCCACCGCCCCCAGAATGCAGGCTGCGGATGGCTCAAATCAAGGCTGAACGCCCGCATAAACCGGAATCGCGCTGCGCGCCGCGTTCTTGTAAACAGTCCCGCCCTTCATCACAAATACCACCCGCCGCACGGCCGTAATATCCTTCAGCGGATCCCCATCGAGCGCGATGATGTCTGCTTGCAGTCCCGGCGCAATCGACCCAATCTGATCACCAAGCCTCATCGCTTCCGCACCCAGCGAATTCGCCGAAACCATCGCCTTCATCGGATCCACGCCACAATCTCGCACCCGGTCAATAAACTCCTCCGCGTTGCGCCCATGCGCCCCCGCCACCGCGTCCGTACCAAACACAACTTTCAGTCCCGGTGTCTTCATCGCGTGCTGCACCAGCTCGTAATTCATCGGCAAAATCTTCTCCATCGCCGCAAAACCCTCCGCCGTATACCCCGGCGTTCCCACGTATTGTTCCTTGTGCAGCAGGTAGTTCTCAATGATGAGCCCCGCCTGCGGATCCAGATACGTCCCCTTCTCCGCCATTAATTTCAAATCATCGTCCGTCGCCAGCGTACCATGCTCGATCTCCGTGCATCCCGCAATCGTCGCCGCTCGCACTGCATCCTTATACGCATGCACCAGGGTCCTCAGCCCCTGCTTCTTGGCTTCATCGCACGCGGCGCCCAATTGCTCTTGCGATAGCGTCACTGCTCCTCCCTGCCGGATGCTCTGTGAAGCAAAAATCTTGATGATGTCCGCCCCCGCATCCTTCTGTTTCCGCACAAACGCCCGAATCTCCTCCGGCGTCCCGCTCTGTTCCCCGCGCCCAATCAACGGCTCCGCGGCCGTCAGGATGCGCGGGCCAGGCAGCATTCCCTTCGCAATTGCGTCGCGCAACGGAATATCATTCGGCGATCCCGGGCTTTGAATCGTCGTGAACCCCGCCATCAGCGTCACCCAAGCATTCGAAGCCGCCTTGTACGTATCCTCCTGCGACGTCCCGCCCATCCCCGCGTTCTTGCCGTCCTTCCCAAAAATCCACGTGATATGCGCGTGCGCATCAATCCACCCCGGCATCACCGTTAGCCCACCCAAGTCGTAGTCCACCGGCCCCGCTTTTGCATCGATCGCAACAATCTTCGAGCCTTCAATCACAATCCGCGTGTCGTGCAGCACCCCGCCCCTGCCATCGAACACCGTCCTCGCCGCAATCACGATGCGTTTGCCCGGCACATCCGTCTGTGCAGAAACTCGCTGCCCCACTGCGCCAGCCGCCAAAATGCCGGTGACGCTTAAAATGATTTTCGCCGCTCGCATGAACTCTCCTCCCGCCTCTCGAACAAGACTGCGAACGAAATCTGTCGCATTTTTAAACAACATTGTCCGAGCTCGTTCGTCCAGCTTCTTCCCCGCAATTCTTGCCTACGTTTCTCAGTGCACGTAATACCCGTTCTTGGCCAAGACAACGTAGTCGTGTCCTTTTTTTCCAAACGACGACGCCAGGCGTACATCCAACTTATGCGGCTTGCCCTCAGCCGCCGTCGCCTTCGTGTAGTACCCCAGCGTGTAGCGCGTCTTGATCCGCTCGATCAGCGCGCGCGAGGCCGCGTCCAAATGCGCCACGTCCTTGACGTCGAAGATTTCTCCGCCCGTCTGCTCCGTAACTCTGCGAATGTTCACCAGCCCGGGAATCATGCTCGCGGCGAACAGCGTTGACGGCGGGTTGTATCCCGGAATCTTCAAATTGTATAAGACCGCATCCGCCGCAATCGTCTCGGTGACAATGTCCCGAGTCCCCTGTCCACCCGCATCCGTGCCAACGTCATCGCTGATCAGAATGATCACCCGCCGGCCTCTCGGCGGTCCATTGAGCAAATACTTGGCGGCCACAAAAATCCCATCATTGATATTCGTGGCCCCGCCCACATGGAACGCGCTGATCTCCTGCGCAATCTTGCTCTTGTCATTCGTGAACGGCACGCGCAACTCCGCTTCCGTCGAAAACGTAAACAACGCCACCTCATCTTCCGGTTTAAGCGCCGCAAGCGCAGTATTGGCCGCATCACGCAGCGGTCCCAGAAATGGTCCGATCGAATCGCTTAAATCCAATACCAGAGCAACATTCAGCGGCAGCTCGTCGCGGCTGAAAATCTCCAGCTTTTGCCTAACGCCATCTTCGCGAACCTCAAAGTCGTCCTTCTTCAATTCGCCCATGATTTGCCCGGCCTTCGTCTTCACCGTGGTGTCCACCAGCACAAGGCTCACGTCCAGCCGAATCACGCCCTCGTCCGGGTTCTGCGCTACAACAGGAATTCCGGTGAAATACGCAGCGAGCACGGCTAAAATCGAAAAGCGCAGTATGTTTCGCCAAAATGTGCACATCGTTGGTGCTCAATACCCCGCGGCGCAATCCACATTCTTGAAGCGAAATCCGGCGTCGTACTACCGCCTAATCGCCCAAGCCAAAATATTTGATCTCAACTCTGATTTTGCACAATACCACAGCAAGCCGACTTACTCTGGGCGCGTCGCCTCGTGGGACAAACGGCCCATCGAAAACCTGCCAAATCAATGTGTGTTAACGCGAACCTGCCGCGCGGCCTGCGCCGCCGACGGAAGAGGACGGGTGCTCTGCAACCGTCTCCGGAATTTCCGGCCGGTTTATTACCGTAACTCCCGCGGACGCCCATGTGAGTCGCCCGTTGCTGCTCGCAACTTCCTCTACGATTTTCGTATACAACCGATCCTTCAGCGCCGTTCGTTTCGCGTAGTCCACCACGTAGCTGACGCTAAACTCCAACGCTCCAGCCTCCACCACCAGTGCCACTCTCGGTTCCAGCGGCGGGTTCGCGCTTTGATAGTTGTCACTGATCGTCTTCCACGACGCCCGCGCCTCAACCACGTACTCGCCAATGGCCTCTGTCGCGACCCGCAAAAGCATCTCCCTGGCAAGGTCGCAATCACTGCTCGTCGTGAACACCACTTTAATCTCGTCCCAGATGAACTCGAATCCTTGCGAGTAGTTGAATACCGACCCTTTCAGCACCACGCTATTCGGGATGCGAACGATCCGGCCATTGTACAGGTCCCTGCTGACCCAGTTCCCCGTTTCCAATAACGTGGTTCTCAGCAGCCCGATGTCAATCACATCGCCTCGTATATCCCCGATCTGAACTCTGTCTCCCACCGCATACAGCTTTGAAAATCCGATCGAGAAAGCCCCGGCAATGCTGGCCAGAACGTCCTGTAGCGCCACTGCCACGCCCGCGCCAGCCACGCCCAGCACCAGGCTCAGACGGCCCAGCCGATCCTCAAACAGGAGAGTCAGGAAAAGAAGAATCGCGAGGTATCCGCAAAAGACGATGAACTTGCGGACTTTATACCGCGCGTCAGCGCGCCCGAAACGCCGAGGCAGAGTTCGTTCCAGCACGTGAAACGTCGCATGAATAATCAGGATTCCGGCAATAGCGGCAACACACTTGCCGAACAACGAAAGCGCACCCGCCTGTCTCACAAACTCGTTCATCCAGCCACCCACTGCCACTCCCAGCTCTCCCCCCCGCGCGAACGTAGACTACCGGACCTCCCATCCGCGTTCAAGTAAACGACTTTGCAATCAGACTCCGCGTCACCCGCAAGCAATCGCAGCTCCAGGGATTTCTCAGTAGGCGAAATATCGTAATCTCAGCAGCAACTTGGAACTGTTGGCCAATGCCTGATAAACGGACTATCGGACAGGTGGCTTATCCACATCCGGGCCCAATAACAGAAATTTAGAGAGTGAGGCGCGCAGGCAGCAAACGGACCCACTGCTGGCAGTTTGCGCGCTCGCGCGTTGACACTCCCGTTCCCTTCCCTCTACCCTTCTCCCAGCGCACTTCGCGCCATTCACTTCATGCCCCCACGCAAACCGCAATCTTCAACACAAACGAGCCAGCCCAACTCTCCTTCTGATCCCGTGCGCACGGCCACTCTCCGCGTCGGCCCCGCCGGCTGGTCCTACCCCGATTGGTCCGGCTACGTCTATCCCGCGCGACGCCCCAAAAATTTCCACGAGGCCGAATATCTCTCCACGTTCTTCGACACCATCGAGATCAACACCTCCTTCTACCATCCGCTCCGTCCCGATCACGCCGCCAACTGGCTCGCCCGCGTCGCCGCCAATCCTCGCTTCCTCTTCACCGCCAAACTCTGGCAGAAATTCACCCACGACCCCAGCGCCACCGCCGAAGACGAGCGCCTCGTCCGCGCCGGCTTTGACGTTCTCCGCGCCGCCAACAAACTCGGCGCCGTCCTCCTCCAATTCCCTTTTTCCTTTCATCGCACTAAGGAAACCACCGCCTATCTCTCCGCCGTTCTCAAGCGCTTCGCCGACTATCCTCTCGTCGTCGAAGTCCGGCACGCCTCCTGGGATTCTCCCGAAACTCTCGCCCTTCTCCGCGAACACAACGCCGGCTTCTGCAACATCGATCAACCCATCATCGGCCGCTCTTTCGCCCCCTCCGCGCAAACCACTTCGCCTGTCGGCTACATCCGTCTCCACGGCCGCCGCTACGATACCTGGTTCTCTGAAAATCCCGCCGTCCCTGCCCACGAGCGCTACAACTATCTCTACTCCGCCGTCGAACTCGCTCCCTGGGCCGCGCGCATCCGCAAAGTCACCGAACATTCCCGCGACACCTTCGTCGTCACCAACAATCACTTCCAGGGCAAAGCCGTCGTCAACGCCCTCCAGCTCATCAGCATCCTCAAAGGCTCAAAGGTGAAAGTCCCCGAACCCCTCCGCCAGCACTACCCCGGACTCGATTCCATCGCCGACACCCCGCCCGCCGCCCCCACCCTCTTCCTTCTCGGCAATTTACCCGCCGAGAAAAAATAGCGCGCGAAGTAAAAGTGATCACAAACTGTTTTGTGTAGTCGAAAACTCCGGCGAACCCTACTGCGGGTGCAATCGCTCTTTCAGTTGCTCCTCATACAAACTCTCCGGCTCGACGTGTTTCCCCGGCGAAATAATTTGCCCCGGCGGATTCCCCCCGCCCTGCCCGCGCTTCACTGATTTCTTCTCCGCATCCGCATTCGCAAGCCAGCCCTTCACTCCAAACGCCCAGTTATACGCAATCGGCGGGCTCTCCACCACATAACTGTCCGCCTCGCAATTCCACAACACGTTATGCGCTCCGGACCACCCGTGCCCCGTCCCCATATTGCTGCGGTTCTGTATGTCAATCGAGCCTTCGATGTGCAGCCTCTCATACAGCGTCCCCGTCGCCCATCGCTCGTGCGGCCCCGCATCCAGATGCACACCTTTCGCGGAGCAGTTGCGGAACACGTTCGGTCCCGCCACCCGCGATTGCGTCATCCACACATGGTTAAATGCCCCGGTGATGTTGCAGTCCTGCACCAAGCTTTGTTCCCCGTCAATCCCAAACGCATGCGCCGGCGCTCTCGTTTCCGGCGTGTTGATGTCCACTCCCTCGATGTGCTCCACGGTCACCGCGCGCGCCAGTCCTTCAATGCTCACGATCCGCGAGTAGTGCGTCACCACGACGTTCCGCATCCACGCATTCTCCACCGCATCAAACGCCGCCAACAGCGCATCGAAGTAGCCGCCGCCCACAAACCGGTCATTCTCATCCAACGTCTGCGGCGTTCCAAAATCCTTCGTCTTCTCGAACGCGCTCCCATCCGTCCGCAAATTCTCGATCCCCGCGTGCGCAATGCGTCCCGGAAATTTGTACCGCCACACCGTGGCGCCTTGCATCCGATACATCCCGTTGGTGAGTGGCGCATCCAGCGTAATCCTCTCTCCGTTGTCCCTATGCTCCACCGCCACAATCCGCCGGTCGAACTTCAGCCCCATCCCCGGCTCCCACTGCCGCACCGTCCGTCCATCCTTGCGCGGCGGAATCCGGTCCATCCCGATCGTCTGAATAAAAAGAGCATCCATCGCCCAATCCACAATAACCGCGTCGCCCACCTTTAAATCGTGATCGTCTTCCACCAAAATCGTATTCGCCCCCACCGGCACGTATGCGCCCAGAATCGCGTGTCGCGGCCCATCCTCCTCCCAACGCCCTTCTCCCGCCACGCGAATCACCGTCCGCGGCATCCCTTCCGCCACCAGGATCGTCCCGTCCTTCCCATTCCCATCCCCGCGCAGCACAATCCCCGAAGCATTCAATTTGATCGTCCCCGCAATGCGATACGTCCCCGCATGCAGCAGCAGCGCTCCCCGGAATCCATTTTCATCGAGCGGCAA
>Ga0210393_10003685_pt1 | contig 12265 bp, 15 predicted proteins | sample IncBWC27OmetaG_FD_160068 | JGI IMG/M metagenome (GOLD analysis project Ga0210393, IMG submission 160068) | Forest soil microbial communities from Barre Woods Harvard Forest LTER site, Petersham, Massachusetts, United States - Inc-BW-C-27-O ... | reverse complement strand
CGATACCCATCGGCGAGTCTTCGGTTCAAAGGTCGAGTTCAACTGCGACTTCAACGGAATAATCTGCCGCACGAGCGATCTCGACACTCCGGTTGCGGCGGCCGACCCGGCGATGGCGCGTTACGCGCAGCAATATGTCGATTCGATCAAGCCCTCGGAGGGAAGCTTCGGCGAAAGAGTGCGGGAGCTCGTAGCGTTGTTGCTGGCTTCGGGGGATTGCCGGATGGAGCGGGTTGCGGAGCAGATGGGTGTCGACCGCAAGACGGTGCATCGGCATCTGGCGGAAGAGGGCACCACGTTCTCGGCAATCGTCGACGCGGTCCGCACCGAATTGGCGAACCGCTACATCGCGAATCGCGAGCGGCCCTTGTCGGTGGTGGCTGAGATGCTCGGATTCTCGCACTCGAGCGCGTTCTCACGCTGGTTCAAAAAACGCTTCGGGCGCAGTGTCTCGGCGTGGCGGGCGGACAATCACGTCAAGCTTTAATCGCCTGCGATTGAGAGTGTTCGCTGTGCGCCGTCGCGCTATTTTCTTGACGCAGGGAGTTTTGCGAGCGCCAGCACCTTAGCCAGCGCATCGAGCCTCGCCGCCATGCGCTTCAGTGCGAGCGCGTTCTGTTTGAGTTTTGCCGTGAGCGGCTGGTCGAACACATTCTCAGCCGCCATCATCGTAAGTTCGGTCAATGCGTTTCGAACGGTGAACTTCAAGGCGTTCACCTGATTCAGCAGGACGCCACGATCGATTTCAAAGAGGTCTCGATCTCTGCCTGTTTTGGATCGCGGGTTCATACGCGATATCCGTTTCCTGATGACATTCGTATCGCCAAAGGACGAGCCGGCTGTCCAACAAACGTTTGTCGCGAGCACAAATATTCGCGGCTAAAGGAAAAACTATGACAATTTGTTAGTGCCTGCGGAAGAATAAATCTGCATTGCAAAATGAAAATGAGAATCATCTCTGTGATGTTCTCAACACCAGCCGGTTTGATAGGGTAGCGAACTCAAATCCCTCTGCGAGGTACCAAATGGAATTCGGAATTCAGCTTGGCGGACTTGAACCCGCTCAATATAAGGCTCAGGCGCAAGCCGCGGAAGCGCTCGGCTACGACCTGATCGTCTTCGCCGATCACCTGGTGAACGAGGGTCCCGATCGCCAGCTCGACGTGAAGTCGAAGGCTTGGGATCACATCGCGATGGCGGCGATCGTAATGGATGCGACCAAGAAAATCCGCATCGGCCACCTGGTGCTGTGCAATCTGTTCCGTCATCCGGCGATTACCGCGCAGAGTCTGACGACGCTGGATCATATCAGTGGGGGCAGGCTGCTCGCAGGTTTCGGATCGGGATGGACCGAGACGGAATTCAACATGACGGGGATTCAGTTCCCGCCAATCACCGAGCGGCTGCGAATGCTGGACGAGTCGATCGAGTGCATTCTCTCGCTATGGAAGAACGAACGCACCACCTTCGACGGCGAGTTTTACCATTTCAGGGACGCGATCCAGTGGCCGAAACCGATCCAGCAACCGCCTCCGATAATCCTCGGCGGCGGCGGCAAAGGCCTGCTGCGCATTGCGGCCAAGTACGCCGACTACATCAACATCATTCCCGAGGCTGGCAAGCGCGGTCACATCTCGATGGAAGTCGTGAAGCGCACCAACGACAAATCATTCCGCGATAAAGTCACTTTCGTTCGCGACGAAGCAAAAAAACTGGGACGCAAGCCGGAAGCGGTGAAGGTCAGCAACTTCGTTTTCGCAACGATCCTTTCGGAGTCGCGCGAAGCCACACGCAAGACCGCCGAGATGATGGCGCCCATGTTCCAGCAGACCGCCGACGAGCTGCTCGTGTCACCGATGATACTGATAGGCACGCCCGAGGAATGTATCGCCGAGCTGAAGCGCCGCGCCAAAGACTGGGGCACCCAGCAGACGATCTTCACCGGCGACATAGGCCAGAACGAAAGGTCGATGCGCGATCTGTACGAGAAAGTCCTCAAGCACGTATAGAGACGAAGAGCGGATCGAATGCGGGGCTGCGCGCCCCGCACCCGCGGCAGGGGTGACCCCTGCACCCGGTATCAAGCGCAAAGTTGCGCGCAGCGCACTACTTTGCTCTCGGTCAAGTATAAATCCGGTTTTCACTTGCAATTGTTCGATGGGTTAGAGGCGTCCAGCTTCTGACGATACGCGTTTGACGGCAACGTCCGAGATTTAACTGACCTCGCTCGGTAACAGCGGTCGGGATCTTGAATCGCGCAGGGCGCTGTAATTGGACCCTCACCTTCATCCTCACCCTGACAGGGCGAGGAGACACAGAACCCTAAGCCATGCCGCATTTATGATTTTATTGCGACCGAGAGCAAAGTAGTGCGCTGCGCACAACTTTGCGCTTGATACCGGGTGCAGGGGTCACCCCTGCCGAAGGAAGCGTGAAACCCACCGCGGGTTTCACATTAAATCAAGTGATTTAAACGCCGCTAGAGCACCGCGGATTGCGGAACCTCTGGTGCGGACTGCTCGTGATGCTTTCGATGCGAACGATGCGCCCCCAGTTGGAGTACCAGCACGAGCGTCATCGCCGTTAGACAGAAGAGGTGATCCTTGTAGATCCTGCGCGCGAGCCGCGATTGCTCTTGGGGTGAGTCGGAAGCCTTACCCAGGCGCGAGGCGTTAGGAATGGTGCGGACCCGCGCAAGTCCGATCGCGCTGACGGCGGCGAGTAGCGAGATCCATTCGATCCACCGGTGATACGCGCCGAAAATAATCTCCATCACAATGACCAGCACGGTCCCGAGCATCACCACCGCAACCAGTCGGTTCATCGGCCATGCTCGCGCGATGCCGCGGTAGTAGCCGGAGATCGACACCAACGCCGCTTCCGGCACGAGGTCGCCATCGTGCCCGCGCACCTGCGTGTCGAACATCAGGTCGAACCAGAGTACGCAGATTAGAAATGCGGCCCCGGCCGCGGCGAATGAATGCATGGCGAAGAATCCTGCCAGATGGTGTAGTCCGTCCGCCAGCAGTCAGGACCTGATCTGAATTAGTGAGCTGTACCGGAAACTATGCTATAGGACGATCGGTTTCTGCTGTGTCCTTTCTCGCTCATGACCGAAAAGGAGCAGAGAAGTGCCTGACCACAGTTCGCCTCCTCCGGAAGAGAGACCGTCGGCTAAAAACCTGCTCGCGATGAGCGAGCCACGAACAGCGGCCAGGATGGCGATTCTCGGCGCGCTGGTTTTGTGTGTCGTGGGCAGCTTTGCGTATGTGGGCGGATGGCTCTCACCGAGCCTGTTGACGCCGGGCCGCTTTGCGGATGGATTCCAAGAGGTCTTCGGCCTCCATTCCGGATTTCGCCGTAACCACGCCAAGGGCGTGTGCGTCGGCGGCTATTTCGAAAGCAATGGACAGGGCGCGCGCCTTTCCAAGGCGAGTGTGTTCGAGCCAGGCCGCGTGGCGGTGACCGGTCGTTTTTCCCTCGCCGGCGGACAACCATTTGCGGCAGATGGTCCCGCGGCAGTGCGTGGATTTGGGCTGCGCTTCGAACCTCGCCACGGCGGGCAATGGCGCACGGCGATGGTCGACATTCCAGTGTTTGCGGTCGGGACTCCCGAGGGTTTCTACGACCAACTACTAGCCTCGAAGATCGATCCGGCGACGGGCAAACCAGATCCGGCGAAAATGACCGCATTTCTAGCCGCGCATCCTGAGACAGTGCGCGCGATCACGATTATCAAGGCAAAACCGTTCTCATCCGGATTCGCCAATGCCACGTTTAACGGCCTCAACGTATTTCGCTTCACGAATGCTGCGGGGGACACCACTCCCGTTAGATGGTCGATGGTTCCCGTCGATGCGTTCGCTCCGGAAGGTCCAGCGGACGCGCAGGACAAGAACTATCTGTTCGACGCGCTAATCGCGCGCCTGCGGCGCGGTCCGGTGCAATGGCACATGATCATCACCATTGGGCAGCTGGGCGACCCCACCGATGACGCCACCCTCCCCTGGCCCGACACTCGGGAGCATCTCGATGTGGGCACGCTGACGCTCGACAGCGTCGCGGCTGAAGCGCCCGGCAACTGCCGCGATATCAATTTCGACCCGCTGGTGCTCCCCGACGGAATTGCACCTTCCGATGATCCCCTGCTCAGCGCGCGGTCTGCAGTCTATTCACAATCTTTCACGAGGCGAGCCGGCGAAACCAAGGAACCCAGCGCGGTCACGCCCGCGGAGGTAGGCCAGTGAGTGGCAGCGAGCGAGTGACCCGATGGACGGGCAGCGGACAATTCGCGCTGCCCTCGCGGATACTGCATTGGACGATGGCGGCGATGGTCCTGACGATGCTGTTCATCGGCGTCGCGATGGTCGCCTCGCTGGCCGACTACCATCTGCTGGTTTCGATTCATCGCCCGCTGGGGATCGCAATCCTTGTGCTGGTCATCATTCGCTACGTGAATCGGAAGCTCAATTCGCCGCCCGAATTCATCGCGACGATGCCACCTGAGGAGCGGATCGCGGCTCACTACTCCGAACTGCTGATGTACGCGATGATGTTTGCGATGCCGCTGATCGGATGGGGAATGCTGTCGGCAGCACGCTATCCGATCGTGCTTTTCGGTCCGATCCATCTGCCGCCTATCCTGCCGCACAGCCTGATGCTCTACGCCGTGCTGCGTAAGACGCACACGATCGTCGCATACCTGTTTTTCGCTACATTCATTGCGCATTTCAGCGGAGTCCTATTCCACACGCTGATCATGCGCGACGGCCTGATCGACCGGATGGTGCCTTGGAGGGTCCGTGGACCGGAAATCAATCCACCTTAGATGCTGTAGTTGATCGCGTGGCGGCGCTTCTCTGACAGCGCCTGCAGCGTCACTCCCTTGAGGATGCCGTTGACCGAATCGCGCACTTCGCGCCACACGTCGCGCATCGCACACGGCTGTTCGCGTGGGCAGGTCGACGAGCTTTCCTCGAGGCATTCGACGGGAGTGTAGTCGCCCTCGATTATCTCGACCACATCTGCCATCGTGATTCGCGCCGGTGGCCGCGCCAGCATGTACCCACCATTCGGCCCCTTCTGACTGGCGACCAGGCCCCCGCGCTTGAGCTCGATCAGCAGCCGCCGCAGGTAATTCTCGGGGATATCCTGGCTCTCCGCTATTTCCTCGACTCGTACGGGCGAAGTGGTAGGATAGCGCTCCGCCAATAGCAGGAGTGCCTTCAGGGAGTAATCTACGCCGACGCCGAACTTCATTTTTTCTTAGCTTCCGGCGCAAAATTTATCATAATCGGCGGATACTTGGAATAGGCGACCGGCTTTGTCATCTACTTAATTGACTAAGTTACTCACCTAAGTTACTTTTACGATTGAGGAGATTTCGATCAGTGCCGAAACGGGAGCCGCAATCGTGGGAAATGGTCTTGAAGCGCAACTCGGTCGAGCGCCTCAAGCGTGAGTTGTTCCCCACCGAATTGACCGGCCAATGGGACCGGCTGGCCGAGACCTCGTACGAAAAACTCCCCGAGGAAGATATCGTGCGGCTCCAGTGGTTCGGGATGTACCACGACAAGCCGAAAATCGGCACGTTCATGATGCGCGTCAAAATCCCCAGCGGCATCCTGAGCGCCGAGGGCCTCCGCGCGATTGGTGAAATCTCCGAGACCTACGGTCGCGACCAGGGCGAGCTGACCACGCGCCAGAACATCCAGCTGCACTACATCACGCTCGACAAGTTCCCCGAGATTCTCGACAAGCTCAAAAGCGTCGGGCTGACGACGATGGGCGGATGCGGCGACGTCGTGCGCAATATCACGGGATGCCCGGTCGCGGGTGTCGACCCCGACGAACTTTTCGACGTGACGCCGCTCATTGCCGAGACGGCGGGATTCTTCTACGGCAATCGCGAGTACTCCGACCTGCCCCGCAAGCACAAGATCTCGATCGCCTCATGCCCGCATCAGTGCAACGCGCCCGAGATAAACTGCGTCGCGCTGATCGCGATGCTCAAAGATGGCCGCGAAGGGTTCGCAGTGCGCGTCGGCGGCGGCCAATCGTCGACGCCGCGCCTGTCGCGGCACCTCGGCGTGTTCATCACGCGCGACCAGGCGATGCCGGTGATGCGCGCCATCATCGACGTCTGGCAAGGCACGACAGAATACCGAATGTCGCGGGTCAAGGCGCGCCTCAAGTTCATGATCGACGATTACGGCGTCGAGGAATTTCGCAAGCTGGTCGAAGCGAAGCTGGGCTTCGCGCTCGAGAGCCTCGCCGAGATGCCGATTCCCGAAACCGACAGCGACCACACCGGCATCCATGAGCAGAAGCAGCCCGGGCTGAACTACGTCGGCTTCCCCGTTTACCTCGGCCTTATGAGCGGGCGCCAGATGCGCGAAATCGCAGCGCTGACCGCGTCATTCGGCGGCGACATCCGCCTGACGCGCCGGCAGAACTTCATCATCACCAGAATTCCAACTGCGCAGCTCGACGACGTGATCGCGCAGGTCGGCGCAATCGGTTTCCCGCTCGAGGCGAATGGGCTCTACGCGTCGTCGATCGGATGTATCGGCGATCCGCATTGCAACTACGCCGTCACTCCGACCAAGACCAAGCTCGCGACGATTATCGAGCGGCTCGTGAATCAGTTCGGCGAGCAAGTGGGCGGCCTCAAGCTGAATCTCGACGGATGCCCCCACGCGTGCGCGCAGCACTGGACCGGCGATATCGGGCTGCAAGGCACCACCAGCCGCGGACCGGCGGGCGAGCCAATCGAGTCGTTCGATATCATCCTGCGCGGCGGGCTAGGCAAGGACGCGGCAATCGGCAAGCCGATCGTGCGCCGCGTGCCGTCTCCGCTGGTCGAGGATTACGTGTCGAGGCTGTTCGCCACTTACCTCGAACGGCGCGAGCCCGACGAAACGTTCACGCATTTCTGCGTGCGCACCAGCGATGCCGATTTGATTTCGATCGCAAGTGGAAACGCAACCGGCGCCGAGGCCGCCGCCTGAACCGGCGACCTCTAAGGACTTAGCAATATGGGTGCAGCATTCACCGAAAGCGAAAAACCCGAACTGAGTCTCATCATGGACGAACTCGAGGCGGGCGAAGCCGCCGTCGAGCTCGATGACAAAGAGCCGCAGGAAGTCCTGGCATGGGCTATCGATAGGTTCGGCAAGGAACTGGCGATTTGCTGCAGCTTCCAGGCCGACGGCTGCGCGCTGATCGACATGGCGCACAAGATTGATCCCAGGATTCGCGTATTCACGATCGACACTGGCCGGATGCCGCAGGAGACCTACGACGTAATCGATAAGTATCGCACCCGCTACGGCATCAACGTCGAAGTCTTCATGCCCGATACCGCCGTCGTCCAGCAGATGGTTACCAAGCACGGCAACAATCTCTTCTACAACGACGTTAACCTGCGACTCCTATGCTGCCAGGTGCGCAAGGTGCTGCCGCTGCGCCGCGCGCTGATGAACTACAGCGCATGGGTGACGGGACTCCGGCGCGACCAGTGGGCCACGCGCTCGAACATCCGCAAGGTTGAAATCGATCACGACCACGGCGGCATCGTAAAGCTCGCGCCGCTGGCGGACTGGACTGATGACGAGGTCTGGAACTACATCCGCGCCAACGACGTGCCCTACAACGAGCTATACGACAAGGGCTACAAGTCCATAGGATGCGCTCCATGCACGCGCGCCGTGGGCGAAGGCCAGGACGCTCGCGCGGGCAGATGGTGGTGGGAAACGGGCGCGCCCAAAGAATGCGGCATGCACTGCGCAATCGAAACCGGTGGCTTCGAGCACGAGCTGGCGTCGCTGCTAGGCACCAAGTCCTAGGACTGCGATGTCGAGCGACGATCAGCCCAAACCGGGCGAATCGATAACGCTCGACACCCTTCAGCGCGACATCCTGTTACCGCAAGTCCAGGCGTTTCTGGAGGTCACCAACGATCCACAGGCGCGTGAGACCTATCTAGGTCTCAAGACCGCAATAGAGTCGCTCGAAGTTCCATCTAACCTTGAACGAAGACTGGGAGCGATCGTGGAAGTAGCTCTAACTAGTGGCAGGGTAAGACACCTATTCGGCCCCGCCGCAGAGCTATCGCTAAACGCGCTCTTTCTTAAGACTCCCAGAGGCCGCGAAGTAGCCCAGTCCCTGACCGAACTAAACAAAGCCCTATCGACTCTAAAGGGCCAAACCGTCGAACAGATCACCTCGACGCAGCGCAGCCCCGGCGCCTACTCACTAACCGTGAAGACCAACAACTGCCAGCTAGTAATCCGTTTCGAACAATCCGGCGTAAGGGTAGAAAGCCTAGAGGTAGATTTGAATCGCTAGCTCTACCCGCGGGATTTTGCGATTGATACTGGGTCAAGGGGTCACCCCTTGCGCCCACCGCGCAGGTGATTTGTTTTTTGATGATCCCCTACGGTTCCAAGCGCTCCATCAGGCGCGGGAAGGGGACTGTCTCCCTAATGTGATGTATCCCGCACAGCCATCCTGTCATTCGCTCGATGCCCATACCGAAGCCGGCGTGCGGGACGGAGCCGTAGCGGCGTAAGTCTAGGTACCACTCGAACGGCGCGAGCGGCAGCCCGTGCGAGGTGATCTTCGTGCGCAGCGTTTCGTAGTCGTCCTCGCGCTGGCCGCCGCCGATAATTTCGCCGTGACCCTCGGGCGCGAGCATATCGACGCATAGCGCGACCTCGGGCCGCGCGGGATCCTGCTTCATGTAGAACGCCTTGCACGCGGTCGGGTAGCGATGCACCATCACGGGCCGATCGAATTCCTCTGACAACGCGGTTTCCTCGTCGCCGCCAAAGTCGTCGCCCCAGTTGACGGCGACGCCCTTTTTCTTCAGTCGCTCGACAGCTTCGTCGTAGCTGATGCGCGGATACGGCAGCTGCGCGGCAGCCTGCAATTTGGTGGTGTCGCGCTCGAGCGTCTTGAGTTCTGCGCTCCGCCGCTCGAGCACCCGTCCTACGATGTAAGACACGAACTGCTCGGCCAGTTCCATGTCGCCGGCCAGATCGCAGTACGCAACTTCCGGCTCGACCATCCAGAACTCAGTCAGGTGACGCCGCGTTTTGGATTTCTCCGCGCGAAACGTCGGGCCGAAGCAGTACACCTTGCCGAAAGCGAGCGCGCCCGCCTCCGCGTAGAGTTGTCCGCTCTGCGTCAGGTAGGCCTTGCGCTCGCCGAAGTAGTCGAGCTCAAACAGGTTGGTGGTGCCCTCGCATGAAGTGGGAGTCAGAATCGGCGCGTCGAACAGCACGAAGCCGCGCTCGTGAAAAAAATCGCGGCAGGCCGAGGCCACTTCGCTGCGGACGCGCAAGACGGCGTGCTGGCGCGACGACCTGATCCACAAATGGCGGTTGTCGAGCAGGAACGCGACGCCGTGCTCCTTGTTTGTGATCGGATAGTCGCTCGCCGGCGACACGATCTCGATCGATTTCATCGTCAACTCGAAACCGCCCGGCGCGCGCTTGTCCTCGCGCACGATGCCCGTCACTTCGAGCGACGTTTCCTGGCCCATGTGATCCGCCGCCGCGAAGCGTTCCGCGCCGAGATCGGCGAGCGACGCGACGCACTGGCATACGCCGGTACCGTCGCGCACTTGCAGGAAATGAATCTTGCCGCTCGACCTCTTGCCCGCGAGCCAGCCCTTGAGCGTGACCTCGTTACCGACGTGATGCGACAGGTTTTCGATATAAACTCGCGCCATGTGCCCATTTAAGCATATCGCCGCGCAAGTACATGAGCGCCGACGCGTCGCGCGCCCCGCCTTCATCAGCTAGGCTCGTGGTGGGAGTGGAGGATGATGAACGGGCTGAACGGATTCGATTTCGTTGGCGTCGTGCTGCTCGCGATCGGAGCAATCTACGGGCTGCAAAGGGGCGCGCTCAGGATGGTGACGTCGGTGGTAGCACTGGCGGCGGCCATATATTTCGCGTCGATCTACTACAACAAGGCGGGAGCGTTCGCCGAGACGGAGCTCGGCTCTTCGCACACGGTCGGTGCGGTGGTCGGCTACGTCGTCGTCTTCGCGCTGATTTTCAGCGCGGTGGAAATCATCGGCTCATTCGCGATTCGGCTGATCCACGTCGTGCACATGAATCCGCTCGATCGGCTGGCGGGCGGACTGCTGGGCGCGGCAATCGCGGGCGTGTTCGGCGGCCTGATCGTAATGCTGATGGCAGCGGTGTTGCCGCCCGACGCGGCTCTGTTGCGCAATTCACAACTGGTGCCGATGCTGCTGGCGTACAACGAGATGCTGGTGGGATACATTCCCGGCGACGCGAAACTCGCTTACGAGCGCAATCGCGACGACCTGATGAGATTCTGGGTGCAGAATGCGATGAAGGACGCGAACCCCGCGCCGTCGCCAGCTGCGTTGCCCTCGCCCTCCACGAGAAGCGATCGCTGAATTTGTTTTTTTCGCGGCTTACGCGATAGCGCTGTCGACTGCCTGCACGAGCCTGACCTTCGGCACGGCGCCGATGATCTGTTCCTTGACCTGGCCGCCCTTGATGATGAGCAGGTTGGGAATTCCGCGCACGCCGTAACGTCCCGGAGTCTGCGGATTGTCGTCAACGTTGATCTTCGCAATCTTCAGACGGCCGGAGTATTCGCCCGCAAGATCGTCGAGAATCGGCGCGATCGCGCGGCATGGCCCGCACCACGGCGCCCAGAAATCGACCAACACGGGAGTCTCGGACTTCAGAACTTCCTGGTCGAAGCTGGCGTCGGTAACATGAACGATTTTGTCGCTGGACATTAAAACTTGTCTCCTGTGCTCTGGTTCGCAGGTTGAACATAAGTACGGCTGGGCACCCAGTCAAGGTACGATTATTTCTTGCGAATCGTGACGGCAGTGCCGTAGGCCGCGATTTCGCTCATCAGGTTCGCGATTTCGTTGCAGTCGAAGCGCATCGCGACTACCGCGTTGGCACCCTTCTCCATCGCCGCCAATCGCAGATGCTCGATCGCGTGATTGCGGCTGTCAGAGAGCAGGGTAGTGTATCCGCCGACTTCGCCGCCGACGAGAGTGAAGGCTCGCCCCGAAATTCGAGAGGACGTTGCTCGCGCGCACGATCAGGCCGAACACTTCGCCATAGACGGCGACGATCTCGTAGCCGGGCATATCGTTCATCGTGGTGACCAGGATTTTGTCGAGTTCTTCGTCCATCAGGCGACGATACCGATGCGCCGCCGCGCGCGCCAATCATGAACGCGTTGTTTGCACTTGATCGGCGCACCGAATTCACTACCCTGAAGAACGCCATGCCTGCGCCGATGATGAACGACGTACTGCCCGACCTGCTCGAGGAGATGGTCTACCTGCTCAAGCAGCAGGGCGCCGATCCGCTCGAGGCCAAGCTGCGCGCGCTCAGAATCGAGTCGGTGTGCGACTGCGGCGACGAGAATTGCGCGAGCTTCGCGACCGCTGCCGAAGTGAAGGTTGCCAACTACGTCGAGCTGCAAGCGATCGAAGGCCAGGTCATCATCGATCTCAACGCCAACGACGAGATCTGCTTCATCGAGGTGCTAGGCCGTCCCGATATAAAGTATCTGCTCGAAGAATTTTACTCAGCGCAAACCTGAGCGGCGCGCATTGCGAGTCTAACCCGCTGCGCGATTTTGCGGAGCGACGCGGAAGCGCTCGACGAATTCCGCGACTTCGCTCACGACGCGCTCTTTCTCGCTGTCCACCGTGATTATGTGGAAGCTCTCCTCGAGCTCGATAGCGCGCTTTTCGGCGCTGCCGAGATGCTTCATCACGAAGCTGACGTTTTTGCGCATCGGGCACGTGTGATCGCGCCGCGCATGCATCACCAGCGCCGGCTGCGTGACGCGCGCGAGCATCGGCCTGACCAGCGCGGATAAATCGAGCAGCTTCAACGGCGCCGACAAAGGCATCAGGCGGCAGGTGGGATGCACCGACTTGGCGGCGGCGTCGTGGATATCCGAACCTACCGTTTGGTGCAGGTAGATCGTGTCGACCAGCGAGCCCAGAACGCCGCGCAGGCTCCGCAGCGCGAGTGTGGTCGAAGTCGGCAGAAAAAACGACGGCGCCAGCAAAGTCACTCCTGCGATCGACTCGCTCTGATCGGCCGATAGCCGCGCCGCCAGCACAGCGCCCATCGACAGTCCAACGACCGCGATCGGCTCGGCGTATTGCCGCAACTCCTCGAGGCCGTTGACGACGCTCTCGTACCAGTTGTCGTAGCCGGCCGCACCCAATTCCTCGGGC
>Ga0210393_10003684_pt1 | contig 12268 bp, 9 predicted proteins | sample IncBWC27OmetaG_FD_160068 | JGI IMG/M metagenome (GOLD analysis project Ga0210393, IMG submission 160068) | Forest soil microbial communities from Barre Woods Harvard Forest LTER site, Petersham, Massachusetts, United States - Inc-BW-C-27-O ... | reverse complement strand
GTTCGCCAATCACAGAATTTTTCGTCGTTTGCTTTCACGCAGTTACAAACTCTTTCATTTTCCGTATCTTCTAAGCCCTGTATTTGCCACTCTTACGAAAACACCGGGGGTGTGGGGCGATTCTTCCCAATTTGGAACACGGAAATCGGATGGAACGCACAGGCCGCATCCTCCACAATCGCTCACGTACGGAGCTTATGGGCTCTGAGTCTGAAAGAAAACGTGAGGTAACGACATCATGCAGCCGATTCGCATTCTAGCCATTCCCACAGAAACCGCCGAGCAGGTGCGTTCGACCATCCGCGCACCGCGCTACGGCTTTCCGGCGCACGCGGAGGTCGGCGTCGATGCCGCTCCTTGCCGTCATTGCCTGCGGTCTATTGATCCGGGCCAGCCCGGAAGGATTCTCTTTACGTACGACCGCTTTGCGGCGGTCGAACAACTGCCGCAGCCGGGCCCCGTCTACATTCACGCAGAGGCTTGCCCGCGGTACGAAGAGGACGCTGGATTCCCGGAAGAGCTACGCGCAAGTCCGCGCACACTGGAAGCCTACGCGCGCGGCCGGCGCCTGCTTGCGCAGGAGCACGTTTCTGACGGCAAATTCGAGCCTGTCATCGAAAAACTCTTCGCGCACCCGGAGGTGGACTACATTCAGGTGAACAGCACCACGGCGGGCTGCTTCACGTTTCGCATTGAACGCGACAATCGTCCAGGAGGGCGAGAGCAGAAATCGTCTTGACGGCCCCCTGGCCTCAGTTGTTACGCTGGGTCCATCTCTCGGGAAGCAGGTCCAGTTGGCCTCAAGCGATTTTATTCTGAAACATAGGCGCAGGGAACCGCGTAAATAGAGATATGGATTTCACCACTCCTCGCCCGCGCCTGCCTGCGTTGACTTCGTTGCGGTTCTTCGCGGCGCTGCACGTGGTCTTCTTCCATCTGCAAGCCATGAAGATCATGACCAACCCCGGCTGGTTTCACGACCTGGCCTCCATTGGCTACGTCGGAGTCAGTCTCTTCTTCGTTCTTTCCGGGTTCATCCTGGTGTATACGTACGCCGGCCGCACGACCACGCTGGGAGAATTCTGGCGCGCGCGATTTGCCCGCGTCTATCCCGCCTACCTGTTTTCGCTGGTGGTCACGGCGCCGTGGTTTTTCATCGCCGTGCTGAAATTTGACATCCCGTTTTTTCTCTGGGCAAAGACGCACTTGAAGCTGGCTGCTTTTCTGGAAGTGACGCTGTTGCAGTCCTGGGTACCTCCGGCTGCGTTGGTGTGGAACATAGTGGCCTGGAGTCTTTCCGTCGAAGCGTTTTTCTACCTCGTCTTCCCGTTCTTGCTGAAGAGCTATGCGAAGCTATCGCGCGCCCAGCTCTTTTCCGCCGCGGTTTTTTCCTGGTTTGTGACACTGGCCATTTCCGGCGGGTACGTCTGGCGAAAGCCCGATGGACTAGCCTATGTGGATTCGGACACTCTCTCCGCGTTCTGGCTCAACGCGGTGAAATTTCATCCGCTCGCGCGGTTGCCGGAATTCCTGATGGGCATGGCCTGCGGATTCCTTTTCCTTCGCACGCGCGCAAATACCAAACTGGCTCTTCCTCTCGTGCTCGGCGGTGTCGCTAGCTGCGCCGTGGCCAGCCATTTTTCCGCTGTCATTCCGTACCCAATCCTGCACACCAGTCTGTTGGCACCCGCATTTGCCGCCATCGTATACGGTCTAGCCTTGCAGCCCAGATGGGTAGCAATTCTCAACGTGCGCCCGATGGTGCTACTCGGCGACGCCAGTTACAGTCTGTATCTGCTGCATTCGATGATCCTGGCGATTTATTTCTTCGACCAAAAGGGTGGAATTCGCCATAAAACCCCTGCGGGCATCCTGATTGGAATTGTCATCATTTGTACGGTTTCGATCCTGGTCTACCGCTTCATTGAAGAGCCTTCACGCCGCAAACTCCGAGGCAAACCAAAAGCGCGTCCAGCCGCGGAGGCGGGACAACCTCCCATCGAACCCGCTCTGGCTTGATTTCGCCCAGACGAAGTCACTGGTTATCCTTGGATCGCGGCGGTTTGGCGTAAGCTAAACTTCGCGTTGATCCGAAGAAATCCTCCCGACTTGGAGCCTTGCCAGAACCGTTGCGTCTTATTCGTAGTCCCTGGCTGCCGCCGAACGCGTTCGGCGCATGTAGGCCACAACCGAGCCAGGCCAGAGAGTGGTGTTCTCGCCGGTTTTCTGGTCTTGATACCAGCTTCGGCAGCCTCCGGTTTGCCAAACGGTGTGGCTTAAGCGCTCGACCACTTCGTCGACGAAGCGCTTCTGGGTTTCCGGACGCAAGTTCATGACCTTCTGGCCGCGGCGGCGCATCAGCTTCAGGCAGCTCATCACGTAGCGAACCTGCGCTTCGATCATCAGCACGACGGAGTTGTGTCCCAGGCCGGTGTTCGGGCCGAGCAAGATGAAAAAATTCGGAAAGCCGCTGACGGTGACGCCGAGAAAAGCGCTCATTCGTTCGCGCCAGGCGTCATGAATCTCCACGCCTCCACGGCCGACGAGGCGAACGGCAATCATTGGCTCCGTGACGCGGAAGCCCGTACCATAAATCAAAACATCCACAGGCCGTTCCACGCCGTCCTTGGTGACGATGCTGTGCTCACGCACCTCCGCGATGCCTTCGCTCACCAGCTCCGCATTCGGCCTTGTCAGTGCGGAATAAAAATCATTTGAAAAAAGTACGCGTTTGCAGCCCAGCGCATAGTTCGGTGTAAGCGCGGCACGCAGTTTTGGATCCTTGATGCGTTTCTCAAGGTTTTTCAGTGCGATGCGTTCCAGAAATCTTCCCATCCAGCGGTGGCCGAGAAATGCCAGCACGCGGAACTCATGCTGCCAAAAAAGAAACTTGCGGAACGCCCACATCACGACAGGGATTCGCCGGAAGCGCTGTCTCCATTTTTCGCTGATCGAAAAATCCGGCTTGGGCACGATCCATGCCGGCGTGCGCTGAAAGACGTACAGCTTGCCCGTGCGCGGCGCGATTTGCGGAACGAACTGAATGGCACTTGCCCCGGTTCCGATTACGGCGACGCTTTTACCTTCAAGCTTTACATCCGGATTCCATGTGGCCGAATGAAATGACGGTCCGGCGAAACGCGCGAGCCCCGGCAGTTCGGGATAACTGGGCACGTGAAGAGCGCCCATGCCGGACACCAGCACGCGAGCGTCTATCGTAAGGCCTTCGCCCGCGAGAACGTGCCACACGCCCTTGGCTTCATCCCACGTCGCTTCGCGCAGCCGTGTTTTCAGACGAATGTGCGGGAGGACGCCGTACCGCTTGGCGCAGGACTTCAAGTATTCCCAAATCTCGGCTTGGCCGGCATACATGCGATTCCAATCCGGATTTGGCTCAAAGGAGAAACAGTAGAGATGCGAAGGGACATCGCACGCGCAGCCGGGGTAACGGTTCTCATGCCAGGTCCCGCCGATGTCGTCGCCCTTTTCGATGACGAGAAACGATTCGGTGCCAGCCTGCTGGAGCTTGATGGCTATGCACAAGCCAGAAAAGCCTGCGCCGACGATCAAGACATCGACGGTCACTTCGGGAGAATGTTGGTTGGTAGTTGCCTGTTCCGTCATGCCGGAGCCATCCTGCTGCGGACCGTAAGTGGATTGCAAGTCAAACTTTTTGGGAGTACGCTCTCCCCAGCCTCACCCCTCCCAGCAAGCGAATCCCATCATCCGTGAGGCCAGGCCCATCTCCGAGGATACCGGATCAGTCCATCCGGAGGAGGAGGACGGATCGTATGACAGGCGATAGCAAAGCCATTGTTCGAACTCTCTATGATGAAGTCTGGAATAAGCGGCGGCTCGAACTTGTAGACGAGATCATCTCCACGAGCCACGCTCTCCACGATCCGAACGTATCTGGTTCGGCCGTCGGCCCGGAGGCGTACAAACGTCAAGTCACGCGCTTCATCATGGCTTTTCCGGATCTCCGCTTTTCCATCGAGGACATCGTTGTGGAGAAGGAAAAAGTAGCGGTCGCCTGGAGCATCACTGGTACGCACAAGGGGGAGTTCCTGGGGATTGCTCCCACAAGCAAGAGAGTGTCCGTCGAGGGGATCACCATCAGTCACATCGCGGACGGCAAGATTATGGATTCTTACATCAGCTGGGACGCCTTGGGAATGATCCACCAACTGGGCGCCCCTCCCAAGGGACAAGCGAAAGATGCTGCCGCCCGCTGATCATTCGGTCCGCGGGCCTGTCGAATAGCAGTGTGTATCGGGCCGACGGTGAACTTCCAAATTGAAACGATTCTCAATCCTCCTTCACTACTCAATAGGAGGTAGTGCATTATGGCGGGACGAGTTTCCTCACTCACCCCTGCGAAGGAGCCCACCTATGACATCCTCATCGAGGACGCAGACGGCCGGCGCCTGTGGTTGGAGAGCACACACGACCTGGCGATGGCACAGAAGCGTCTGCCCTTTCTAGCTGCGGAATACCCCGGTGTTCGGCTGATTCTTTGGAATCATAAAACACGCACCATTCTTGCGCAGACCGACGGGTACTGAGCCCCTGGAAGCTAACGGAGGCGAAACAGCGCGGGGTCGCAGACGACGCATCGCTACAATCTGGTCGAGGGTCCTTAGGGGGCGCGAGCACGAACCGCGCCCCCTTGGATTGCATCCCTATTTAGCCGGAGCGTAGAAGTAGTAGTCGGCCGAGTATGCGCTTTTCGATTCCGTACCGGTCGCCGCTGCGGTGCAGCTGGTCGCGTTCGGTGGGAGACCACCTTCGGTATGGATGCGTTGAATTGTTGTTACGCGGCTGAGGATTCCGGAGCCGGTGTGCGTGGCCGCGGTCAGCAGAAGCCAGGCGACGGCATCGGGTTTTGGCGCATCCTGCTTCGCCACGACCCTCCCGGTCACTTCGCTTCCGTCGTTGTGTTTCCAGGTTGGTCCTGCGAAGTGGTGGATGATTTTTTTGCCTTGCGCGTCCACCAAATCTGCTTCGGGCCCTTTCAGGGTCCACGAAATTTTTTGGTCCGCTCCGGCTTGGCAGACATAGATTTGCGAGCCGGTCGCGTGGCCCACGAGAATCACTTCGTCGCCTGCGGGCGCTTTCAGAGAGTCCGGCACGTCGGGCCGGGCTTGCATTTGAGCAGGCGGAGCGAGCAGCAAACTGATCCACGCCAGAGCTGGAAAAAAGTGATTCATGTGGCCTCCTTGAACTTTGAAGGATACCTTACTTCAGGTGCAATCTCGCGCGCGGTTGCGTCCTCCTTTTCGAACAGAAGCTGGCAGCCGGTTGCGGTGGAACAGGAATGCTGCTGCGCGGTTTCAATCCTTGCGGCGCTATTCGAGATTCGATGCGGACTTCATGTAAAGTAATTGTAGCGCCGGAAATAAAGTACGCGAGGAATGGGCGTGGTTGCAACAATTCCGGGAACTGGGTTCTAAATGGCCAGCGATACCAAAGTGTCTGCGGTTCAAAACACGGCTCCCGCGGAAGTTACCGAAGAGACCGTGTTTCAAACTGCTCCTCCCGCAGGGGTTGGAGAGCAGACGGTCTTCAAGATTCTCCTGACCATCAGTTTCTGCCACCTTTTGAATGACACGCTGCAATCGCTGATTCCGGCCATCTATCCATTGCTCAAAGTGTCATTTCATCTTGATTTTGGCCAAGTGGGACTGATTGCGCTCACGTTGCAATTTACGGCCTCGCTTCTTCAGCCTCTCGTGGGGCTTTACACCGACCGGCGGCCGCAACCGTACTCGTTGGCGATCGGGATGGGATTCACTCTCGTCGGGCTGCTGGGCCTGGCGATGGCCCCGAGCTACGGCACAATTCTGGCTGCCGCGGCGTGTATGGGAATTGGCTCGGCTGTGTTTCATCCGGAATCTTCTCGGGTTGCACGATTGGCTTCCGGCGGTCAGCACGGCATGGCGCAGTCGCTTTTCCAGGTGGGAGGCAATGCCGGGTCGGCGCTGGGCCCGCTGCTCGCTGCGTTCGTACTCACCAAAGGGCAGTCGAGCATCGTGTGGTTTTCGTTTGTGGCTCTGCTCGGCATCGTCCTGCTTTCGAATATCGGGGCGTGGACCAAGAAACATCATTTCGACAAAGCGAAACTCGTTTCTGCAGGTTCTGCCACCCTGAGTTCCGCGTCGGCAGTCGTTCAGCACATCGTTTTGTCGCCGAAGAAAGTCGCGTTTTGCCTGGCAATCCTCGTGGCCCTGATGTTCTCGAAATTCTTTTATCTAGCTAGCTTGATCAGCTACTACACCTTCTACCTGATGAACCGGTTTCATATGTCGGTGCAAAGCGCGCAGATTCACCTGTTCGTGTTTCTCGGCGCCGTGGCAGCAGGAACCATCATCGGCGGCCCCGTTGGTGACAAGTTTGGCCGCAAGTATGTGATCTGGATCTCCATTCTTGGCGTTTTGCCGTTCACCTTGGTTTTGCCGTACGCCAATTTGTTCTGGACCACCACACTCAGTGTGGTGATCGGTCTTATCCTGGCATCTGCTTTCTCCGCCATTCTGGTTTACGCCCAGGAACTTATGCCGGGAAGAGTTGGCGCGGTCTCCGGCCTTTTCTTCGGATTTGCGTTTGGGATGGGCGGCGTTGGCGCCGCGCTGTTAGGCAAGCTGGCGGATATGACGAGCATCAACTTCGTGTATCACGTCTGCTCGTTCCTCCCGGCGATTGGCATACTGACGGCGTTTTTGCCTAATTTGGAGCCGGAGAGACTGCGAGCGTCACGGAAGTGAATGACAATCGCCCTTCGCAAAACGTATCTCGGATGTTCTAACTTCGTTTATTGCGCGTCCGGCGGTTTCGCGTTCGCATTGCCGTTCAGATAGCGGTCAAACCAATAGATCTGCCAATTCAAGCTCTCTACTAAATGCTTGGGCTCGCCCGTGCGAGTCAGGTTGTGATTTTCTCTTGGGAAGAGCACTAACTCCGACGGCACGCCGTAGTGTTGCAACGCGCGGAACCACTGTTCGCCTTGCTCGATGGGAACGCGGAAATCCATGTCCGAATGGAGGATGAGCGTGGGCGTATGAACGTCACGTGCATACTTGAGCGGCGAGGCGCTCCAGTATTGATCGAAATCGTCGAACAGGTTTCCCTTGAAATACTCCTCGTGGCCGTAGCCGCCATCGCGTGTGCCTTCGTCGCTGATGAAATTTGAAACCGAGCGAAGCGTGACCGCGGCTTTGAAGCGGTTGGTGTGACCGACGATCCAGTTGGTCATGAATCCGCCGTAGCTGCCGCCGGTCACGCCCAAATTATTTGCGTCGATCCAGGGATACTGTTTGAGAGCCGCGTCCACGCCGGCCATCACGTCTTGATAGTCCATCCCACCCCAGTTGTTGATGATTCCTCTTTCAAATTTTTCGCCGTAACCGGTTGAGCCGCGAGGATTGCAGAAAAAAACCGCCCAGCCCTTCGCTGCGTAGACCTGGAATTCGTGGTACCAATCCACGCCGAACATGCCGGCCGGACCGCCGTGGATGACCAGGACCATCGGATATTTCTTTCCGGCTTGCCAGCCGAGCGGTTTGACGAAGAAACCGTCAACCGGCCAGCCGTCCGTGCTTTTGTAGGGCACGCGCTCGACAGGTTGGAACGCCAGTTGCTTCCAGAGGTCGGCATTCAGATGGGTAAGCTGGCGTTCGCCGCTGCCATCTATTTTCGCGACGTAAAGATCGTCCAGGTGTTCGAAATCGTTCGAAAGATAGACCATCAGGCCGGCCCTGGCGTTCAGGTCGAAGCCGTGGACGGAGCGCGGCCCAGAGGTAACGCGGGAAAAGGTGTGCGCGGCAAGATTCGCGCGGTAAATGTGCGTTTCCGCTTTCTCGCCAGCAGAAAAAAGCGGCTCACCGGCGGCGGCCCAGTGAAGCTCACCGGGGATTAGATCAAGATCTTTCACGGCGAGCTGCGAAGGCGCGCCACCGGACGACGGCGCCACATATAACTTCGCAAATTGATGCCGTTCGGTCTGGCCTGTAAAGAGAATTTGATTTCCATCCGGCGACCAGCGCGGCTCTTCGTCCTGAAAAGGGTGATCGGAAATCCTAGTGAGCGAGCCGCCGGCTGCAGGAATCACCCACACATCGGTGTTGTCGCTATCATCGTAGGCCTTGCCGCTGCGATCGGACACGAACGCGATGCGTGTGCCGTCGGGCGACCACTGCGGGTCGGTATCGTTCCAATCCTGGCCGTCGGTAATCTGTTTTGCCTCGGCGCTGGCGACGGTGACAACCCAGAGGTGACGGCGCTTATCGTCGAACCAACCAGTGTCGTTGAACTTGTAGCGTATGTGTTTGTAGTGGCGCACGTCGCTCTTGCGGTCGGCGGGCGCGACCGCATCGCTTGGCCCGGAGAGAGCCACGCAGACGAGGCGCGCGCTGTCAGGTGACCACTGAAAGCTTTGCACGCCGTTCTTGAGTTTCGTCAGCGGGAGCGCTTCGCCGCCCGCGGTCATCGGGAGCAAATAGATCTGGGATTTTGGAGCGTCAGTACCGGTGGCATCCGAACTGCGAGTCGAGAGAAAGGCCAGAGTTTTGCCGTCCGGGCTCCAGCGCGCAGCGTTCGAACTGAAGCCCTCGGCGCTCAGTCGGCGCGGCGGCGCGGAGCCGTCCACCGGCAGGAGCCAAATGGCGGATTCGCGACGATTTTTCTTCTGGTCAATCGTGGTCACCACATAAGCGACAAGCTTGGCGTCCGGCGAAAGATGCGCGTCGCTGATGAATTGGAAGGAGAGGTAGTCTTCAGGCGTGACGCCGCGTCGATCGGCCGCTTGCGATGTGGCGCTGACCGTCAGGAGCAAGGCGAGACAAAGCAAAATAGTTTGGAATTTGCGCATAACGGCGTGAACTCTAGCACACCGGAAAAAGCCGCACCACTATTTGCATCTTTGAACCGTGCCTTGGAGGATCAAACCTGTCCGAAAGTGCAGGTAACGGCGAGGGCTGACCCGCGCATTACCTACGTCCAGACTGATTCTTTGCCGCTAGAATCTAAGAATGACCGGGCCTTCCAAGGGCGCCGCAATCTTCCTGACCCTCTTTGGCCTTCCGTTCCTGGGAGGAGGGCTTTTCTTTCTTTACGTGCAGATTCTTAGCCGCGGAAACTTCAGAACTTCAGACTTCGTTACGGGCGCGATGATTGCTTTGGTATTCGTCTTCGTCGGCGGAGGGTTGATTTACGCGGCGATCTCCGGCTATGGCCGGTTGAAAAAGCAGGCAGCACTCGAGGAAGCAAATCCGCTTTCACCCTGGGCTTGGCGGCAAGACTGGGCGTCGCGCCGGGCGGAGAGCCAGCACAAAAAGGGCGCCATCGCGAAGTGGGTCTTTGCCATTCTCTGCAACATGTTCACGGTGCCGTTTCTCTTCCGCCTGGTTCCGCAGTTATTGCGAAACGGCGATCTGCGCGTGATTATTTTGCTGGGCTTCAACGTGCTTGGAGCGATTCTGATTGTCATTGCAGCGCGGGCCAGCATCCGGCACAGCCGTTTCGGCGGCACCTACTTTGAGTTCAATTCGCTTCCGTTTTCTCCCGGCGAGCGCGTCGGCGGAAGAATTCACCTGAAGCTCGATACTCGGTTGGAGCACGGCGTTGATGTGCGGCTCTCCTGCGTGCGAAAAGTCGTTATCGGCACCGGCGAAGACAGAAGCACGAGTCGAATCGTGCTTTGGCAAGCCGATCAGAACGTTCCCGCGGGAGCGATCGGCCCGGGTCCACTCGGGCGCGCGATTCCAGTGGATTTTCCGATTCCCCCGGAGAGTCTCCAAACGGATCACGACAATCTGAGCGATCAGCTTGTGTGGGAGCTTCATGCTCAGGCCGATGTGCCCGGAGTGAACTTTTCGGACGATTTCGAGATCCCGGTGTTCAAGACGGCTGCTTCGGTCGCGCGCGTCCGCGAATCCGAATCGCCGACTTCATCCCGCGTGGATGCCGCTGGATTTGCATCGGCGCCTTCCGGCAGTGAAGATGTGGGCTTCGTAGCAAAGCCGGCTCGAACGAAGGTCATTGTCGGGATCCATGACGGCGGGACAGAGTTCTATTTTCCGGCACTGCGCAATCCCGGGCGCGCCCTCCTGCTTTTTGTCGTCATGGTGATCTGGAGCGGGGTGGTGTACATGCTGTACCATTCGCGCGCGCCGTTCTTTTTCACTGTCGTTTTCGGTTTGGCCGATTTGCTTTTGATCTGGGGATTCCTCCATGTGACGCTGGGCAGCGCGCGCATTGGCGTCAGCAGCGGCGAAATTCTTTCGCGCACAGGAATCTTTGGCATTGGAGCCACGAAGCGAATCCCGGTTTCGAATGTGGATTCGATCGTTCCGGTTCTTAGCGCACAGCAAGGTAACAGCTCGTGGGGACACGCTTACTACGCTATTCGTCTGCGGACCAAGGATGGGCGAAAGCTCAGGCTTGCGGATGAAATTGACAACCGGCAGGAGGCACGTTGGATCGTTTCGCAGATCGAAACGCTGGCCGGACTGAAAGTGGACACGCACGTCGAAGTGGAAATGCCGCTCGGAATATCTGCAATGCCTCCGCAACCGGGAACGCTACGGCCGCAACCGCGCATGTCCGCGGCTGCTTCCATCGCCATCTTTGTTTTAATGGCGGGCGCTATGTTTGGTTGGGTCACGTGGCGGAGGGCTCCCAGCGGGTCGCGGAGAAATAGCTCTCGCACCGCGGCCGCATCGCCCGCGAAATCGAGTGCGCCGCGCGTGTTCTCGGGACCCATGACAGATGCGGACGTCGAGCGCGTGCTGGCTTCGCCTGCGCAGAACCAGGCGGAGGAGCTGCTGGAACGCGCGATTGGCCACGACGAGCGCGCACTGGAATTGTTTGAACAGAATGTCGAAAGCTGGGTCGGACACATCAACGAGAGTCCTCGGATGAAGCAACTGGAGCGGCGCTCGGAGTTTTCCAAGGATCTTCGCGTGCGCTACGCCAACGCGGACATCAATCTTACTCTGGACGGATGGCAAAAGAACGAGCACGCTGCCGAGTTATTGATCGAACGCGCGCGCACGGATGAGCAGTACCGGGCCGCAGCGGTTTATTTCCTCGGCATGCTCGCAGGGCGCGGTGTGGATTACGATCGCATTCATCCGGTGCTCCTTGACTATGCGCGGAACAACGGAGATCCCACTGTGCGCCAGTGGGCCGTCGAGGGAATGCGTTATTTAGGCAAAGACGAAGCGCTCGATGATTTGTTTATTTCCTTCACGGAAGACCCTTCCCCGAAGGTCCGAGAACGCGCCGGCTGCAACATCTCCGATTGCGGCAGTTTCACTCGCAAGCAGCGCATGAGGATGGTTCCCAAGCTGATTGACCTGGCCGCCAATTCCAGCACGTCGCCACAGATGCGGAACTGGTGTTTCATGGCGTTGAGCGGAATCACTGACGTGAATCTTCCCGCGGATGCCCAGGCTTGGAGCCGGTGGTACGCGGAACACGGCGGGGAAAAACTAGCCGAGTTCGAACGCCTCGATTGGTGGCAAGTCCGCGGCGACGAATAGAAGGTCCTCCGCTTCACATCCCGCGAGTCCCCTTCAAAATTTACGAAACCAGCCAAGCTTGCCACATCCGCTCGCAAGGTAGAGAATCCCCACGTCCTTTGAGGGGAAATGAGCGATGCCTGTTCCAACTGACGAGCGCATTCGAATTGGCGTGGATCTGGGTGGGACGAAGATCGAGTTCGTCGCGCTGGAGCGGGACGGCAGGGAATTGCACCGGCATCGCGTCGCGACCCCGCGCTTTGATTACGAGGGTACGGTGCGCGCGGTGGCGGGTGCGGTCGAGGGCATCGAGAAAGAACTTGGCCGACGTGCCACGGTTGGCGTGGGAATTCCGGGAACCGTTTCCGGAAAAACTGGCCTGGTAAAGAACGCAAACTCGACGTGGCTGAACGGAACCCCGTTTGACAAAGATCTCAGCCGCGCGCTCGGGCGCGAAGTGCGTTGCGCCAACGACGCAAACTGTTTGGCCGTTTCGGAAGCCACCGACGGAGCGGGCGCGGGACAACACGTTGTTTTCGCCGTGATTCTAGGGACCGGCTGCGGCGGGGGAATTGCGCTCGATGGCCGCGTGGACAGCGGCTTGAACGGCGTCGCCGGCGAATGGGGACACAACACACTGCCGTGGATGACCGTAGAGGAATATCCCGGCCCGCCGTGCTATTGCGGGCGAAACGGCTGCCTCGAAACTTGGATTTCAGGAACCGGGCTGGAGGCGGATTACCGGCGCG